>Ga0214919_10000448_pt1 | contig 70333 bp, 51 predicted proteins | sample LL1503_MetaG_FD_177994 | JGI IMG/M metagenome (GOLD analysis project Ga0214919, IMG submission 177994) | Freshwater microbial communities from Lake Lanier, Atlanta, Georgia, United States - LL-1503 | ecosystem: Environmental > Aquatic > Freshwater > Lake | place: USA: Georgia | collected... | reverse complement strand
CGCAAATAATTTGAATGCGGCATTAACGGAAGATGAAAGCAAATCGATTTTCGAATTGCCTTCGATGATGCAAAAATTAATGGACAACAAATGGCTTGGTGATAAAACCGGCCAAGGATTTTATAAAAAGACCAAAGACGACAAGGGCAAAACGGTCATCTTGAGTTTGGATTTACAAACGTTTGAATACCGGGCGGCCCAACGTGTTTCCTTTGAAACGCTGGAACGCTCCAAAGCGATTGATAATCTAGCGGATCGTTTCGCGCTATTATTAGCGGGCCAAGATTTAGCCGGTGAGTTTTACCGCAAAACAATCCTTGATGGTTTCCGCTACGCATCTAATCGAGTACCCGAAATCGCGGATGATTTGGTGAAAATTGACCAAGCTATTTGTGCAGGTTTTGGTTGGGAAATGGGTGTATTTGAAACTTGGGATGCGATTGGTGTCGAAAAGGCGAATGCGATGATGGCAGATTTAGGCTTATCTCCGGCTCCATGGGTAAGCGAGATGTTGGCCCTCGGCCACTCAACTTTCTACAAAACCGAAGGTGGAAAACGTCTCTATTATGACTTAGCTAGCAAAAGCTATCAAGTTATTCCAGGCCAAGAAAAACAAATCAGTTTATCGATTCTTAAACCGACTAACACGGTATTTAAAAATGACGACGCTCACATTATCGATTTAGGTGATGGCATCGTAGGTTTGGAATTTCATTCAAAAATGAACACGATGGGTCAAGGTGTTCTCGAAGGTCTCGCTTACGCCATTGAAACGGCGGAAAAAGATTTTCGTGGCTTGGTGATTGGAAATGAATCCAACGAAGCTTTTTCGGCGGGTGCGAATTTAGGCATGTTGTACATGTTTGGGATCGAGAAGAAATTCGACGAGGTGAACCAGATGATTGCCACCTTCCAAGAATCCATGATGCGTGTTCGCTATTCCAGCATTCCAGTGGTGGTGGCGCCACATACCTTAGCATTAGGTGGTGGTTGCGAAATCAACCTACATGCAGATAAAATCGTTGCCCATTCAGAGTTGTATATGGGTTTAGTGGAAGTGGGCGTAGGTTTAATCCCAGCGGGTGGTGGAACGAAAGAGATGGCTTTGAGAATGGGAGATGCGCGGAGAACGGGGGATGTGGAGTTAAACCGGCTCCAACAAGCCTTCATGAATATCGCGACAGCGAAAGTGAGTACTTCCGCACACGAGGCATTGGAAATGAACTATTTGCGAACTCAGGATCGCATCGTATTAAATAGAAGCCAAGTCATTAGCGAGGCGAAAAAAGAAGCCATCTTATTAGCGGAAGCTGGATACGTACAAAAAAATCGCCGAAGTGATGTCTGGGTTGAGGGAAAGCAAGGTTTGGCTTTATTCAAAGCAGGAATTCAGGGGATGTTGATGGGCCGATATATTTCGGAACATGATGCCTTGATTGGAAATAAATTGGCCTTCGCGATTTGCGGAGGGGATTTGGATGCACCACAAATGGTCACTGAACAATATTTATTGGATCTTGAGCGCGAGGCATTTTTGTCTTTGACGGGAGAACAAAAAACAATGGACCGAATCGGAAGCCTATTAAGTGGCGGAAAACCTTTAAGAAATTAATCAATTACGAACATGAATGCATACATAATAGCTGGATATCGTACGGCGGTGGCTAAGGCCAATCGGGGAGGATTTCGCACCATGCGGCCGGATGATTTGGCAGCGGAAGTGATTAAACATTTAATGGCTCAGGTTCCTTCGGTGGATCCGGCTTTAGTCGACGATTTAATCGTGGGAAATGCGATTCCAGAAGCGGAGCAAGGCATGCAAATGGCGCGCTACATTTCTTTATTGGCACTCCCAAAAAGTGTTCCTGGATTTATCATCAATCGCTATTGCGGTTCAGGATTGGAAGCCATTGCATTGGCTTCTGCCAAAGTAGCCTCAGGTATGGCGGATTGTATCATTGCCGGAGGAACGGAATCGATGACGATGTTGCCGATGATGGGTCATAAAACGGTATTGAATTACGGAATCGCCAATGAGCACCCTGATTATTACATCGGGATGGGATTGACGGCGGAGGAAGTAAGTAAAAAATACAATGTGACTCGAGAAGAGCAAGATGCATTTTCTTTCGCATCGCATCAAAAAGCATTAGCCGCACAAAAAGCAGGCTTATTTACAGATCAAATTGTTCCCGTAAAAGTTTCTGAGAATTATTTTGATGCCAAATCAGGTACGAAAAAAACGCGAGAATGGGTGGTTTCGCAAGACGAAGGCCCTCGGGCAGATACAACGTTAGAGGCTTTAGGAAAATTAAAGCCGGTATTTGCCATGGGCGGTTCTGTTACGGCAGGAAATGCTTCCCAAACGTCTGATGGCGCGGCTTTCGTTTTAGTGGTTTCAGAAAAATTTGTAGAACAGTATAAGTTGAAGCCCATTGCCAAAATGCTCAGTTATGCAGCGGCGGGTGTGGAACCTAGCCTTATGGGTATTGGGCCTGTGGAAGCAATTCCAATCGCCTTGAAAAAAGCGGGATTAAAATTAGAAGACATTGATTTGATCGAATTGAATGAGGCCTTTGCCGCACAGTCATTAGCCGTCATCAAAACTCTAGGTATCGATCAAGAAAAAGTAAATGTCAATGGAGGAGCGATCGCTTTGGGACATCCTCTTGGTTGTTCGGGTGCGAAATTATCCATCCAATTATTCCATGAACTTCGCCGCCGCAACAAAAAATACGGCATGGTGACCGCTTGTGTGGGTGGTGGCCAAGGAGTGGCGGGTATTTACGAGTTGCTGTAAAAAAATAGACATCAAATTGACGCCTATTCACAATAAGAAGTACAAAGTCTTTGAATCCTTTCAAAGACTTTTTTATTTTATCGATTCATTGAAACAAGAAACTCTTCATTCGTTCTTGTTCCCTTCATCTGCTGCTGTAAAAACTCCATGGCTTCTACAGAATTCATATCAGACATATGCTTACGCAAAATCCACACACGCTGAAGTACCGCTGGGTCCATTAATAAATCTTCACGACGCGTACCTGAAGCAGTAATATCGATGGCAGGGTACACTCGGCGGTTGGACAATTTACGATCCAACTGCAATTCCATGTTACCCGTACCTTTAAATTCTTCGAAGATTACCTCATCCATTTTACTACCCGTTTCCGTTAAGGCAGTCGCTATAATTGTTAATGAACCTCCATTTTCGACATTTCTAGCAGCACCAAAGAAACGTTTTGGCTTATGCAATGCATTCGCGTCCACACCCCCAGATAATATTTTACCAGAAGAAGGAACAACTGTGTTATACGCACGGGCCAATCGAGTGATGGAATCCAACAGGATAACTACATCATGTCCACATTCAACCATTCTTTTTGCCTTTTCCAAAACGATGCTGGCCACTTTTACGTGACGCTCTGCTTGCTCATCAAAGGTGGACGAAATAACCTCCGCACGTACTGAACGTTGCATATCCGTTACTTCTTCAGGACGCTCGTCGATCAGCAAAATGATCAAATAAACTTCAGGATGATTTCGAGAGATTGCATTGGCTATATCCTTCAATAAAACCGTTTTACCCGTTTTGGGCTGCGCAACGATCATTCCACGCTGGCCCTTGCCTATCGGCGCAAATAAATCTAAAATTCGCGTTGAATAATTATCTGCCGTCGTAGAAAGATTTAATTTCTCCTCAGGAAAAAGTGGCGTCAGATATTCAAAGTTGATGCGATCACGAATTTCATCCGTCGTCTTTCCATTCACAGATTCAACTTTCAATAATGCAAAGTATTTTTCGCCTTCTTTGGGTGGACGAATTTTACCTAAAATAGTATCCCCAGTCTTCAAACCAAACATTTTGATTTGAGAGGGAGAAACATAAATATCATCAGGAGAAGCTAAATAATTATAATCGGAAGAACGCATAAAGCCATAACCACCCTCTTGCATAATTTCCAACACGCCTTCATTGTCGATCAAACCATCTAACTCTTTGATGATCTGATTGTAGTTTGAACGAGGCTTAAACTGCTGTGGGTTTTGAGCTTGAGTTTCTTCTTTGGGTAATTTATCTAAGTCAACAGGCGCATCCGTAGGGGAAACCTTGGAATCCACCACATTGTCATTATTTGTGATAAATGATGTATCAACTACCTCATCTTCATTAGGAGCAATCGCATCGTATTCAATCGGCGCCTCTTCCGCTTCGGGTTGTTGGCGCTCTTGGCGAGGACGAAAATTCTTTGTAGGTCTTGCAGGTTTTACTTCTGATACTGGCTCAGATTTAGTTTCTACAACTTCTGGAGCAGCATCTGAAACACTCATTTCGGGCTCAATAGTTGAGCTAGGCATCGGAGCTAAAGCAGGTTCTTCGGTAGATTTTTGAATTCTTTGACGCTTAGGACGATCATTAGTAGGCAATTCTTCCGCGACTGTTTTTACTTTCTTGATAGGTTTTTCTTCCATAAAATGGTGAAATGAATATTCTTAATTTGATTTAACAAACCTAATTTCTGATCAAAAGACCGTCTTTGAAACATGATATCAACACACAAAAAGTGGATCAGATGATGAATAAAAGATTGAAATGAACTGGGATTGTTTTTATTGAGGTGCTTACGACATTGAAACACAGTGCAATACTACATTACATATATTAGATTGTCAAACATTTTTCATCATTTTTAATGGAAATTATCAATTACTTAATCAATTTCGATGGAATCTAAGGGCAATTCACGCCATGTCCACCTAAAATTCGTAATTTGCAATCGAATTACATGATGAACTCTCACCTACAAATTTTACAAAATCAAATTGTGGAGCGACAAGAAAATGGTCTTGTTCGTTCATTAATTTCTGTAAATCATTTAATTGATTTTTGCTCAAATGATTATTTGGGTCTAGCCAAGAATCAATTTCTAGCAGATAAAATTCAAGCTGATTTCAATCAATTAAAATCCAATTTGACTTCTATTAATGGATCCACTGGCTCTAGATTAATTTCAGGACAATCCGTTCAGGTAGAACAATTTGAAAAAAAATGTGCTGAATTTCATCAGGCTGAAGCATCTTTGTTGTTTAGTAGCGGATACGATGCCAATGTCGGCTTAATTTCTTCTGTCGCTCAAAAAGATCAAGTCGTTTTTTGCGATCAATTATTACACGCAAGTTTAATCGACGGTTTACGCTTATCAAAAGCTGAACGCAAGATATTTGCCCATAATGACTTAGCCGATTTAGAAAAATTATTAAGTGAATACCCCATCGACACGCCCAAATGGATTGTGGCAGAATCCGTATATTCCATGGATGGCGACATGGCACCTTTGATAGAATTAGTCCATTTGAAAAACAAATACAACGCAGAAATAATCCTAGACGAAGCGCATGCAGGTGGAGTCTATGGTCCTGACGGAAATGGATTAGCGGTAGAAATGGGCATCGAGAAAGAGATATTTGCTCGGGTGATAACCTTCGGAAAAGCTTGGGGAAATGCAGGTGCAGTCGTTCTGGGGTCACAAACATTAATTGATTTTCTAATCAATTTTGCCCGACCCTTTATTTACTCGACGGCCCCTAGCCCCCACCATATATCGAGCTTGTCGACTACATTAGATTTGTTGGAAACGCAAAGTGACTTACGAAAAAAATTAAAAGAAAATATTGAGTTTTTTGTTCAACATTCGAAGTCAAGCCACTGGGGCCCAAGCAAAACAGCCATTCAAACCTTTTTCATTTCGGGGAACCAGCTTGTCAAAAAGAAAGCATCAGAGCTTCAAAAAGCAGGATTTGCTGTGAAAGCCATTGTATATCCCACGGTCCCCAAAGGAGAAGAAAGAATTCGCATTACGCTCAACAGTTTGACCAAAAAAGAAGATATTTTGGCTCTCATAAAAACCATGGAAACCCATGAATAAATCATTTATTGTCGCTGGGATAGGAACTGAAATTGGTAAAACGCTTATATCAGCCATCTTGACTCAAGCACTTCAGGCCGACTACTGGAAACCGATTCAATCCGGAAATCCGGAGGAAGCGGATGCTTTATTTATAAAAAAAATGACCCAATTGCCTAACTTAAAAGTTTGGGATTCTAGTTATATATTAAGCCAACCGCTTTCCCCACATACAGCTGCAGAGATCGACGGGGTTAGGATTGACCTAGAAAAAATTCAATTGCCGCAAACCTCCAATGCATTGATTGTGGAACTGGCCGGAGGAATTCTCGTACCTATTAACGACCACCAAACAAATTTAGATTTGATAAAAAAATTAGATCTACCTGTACTTTTGGTGAGTAAAAATTATTTGGGTAGCATCAATCACACGTTGTTAACCTACCAAATACTCAAAGATAACCATATTCCCATCATGGGAATTGTTTTCAATGGACCACCGAATCCATCTGGGGAAAAATTCATTTTAAAGTATACGCAATTACCCGTAGTTTTGCGTGTCCAACAGGAAGCGGAAATTACGCCAGAAACTATTATAAAATATGCCAAATCCATCTCAAATTAGTCTGTCTGAAAGAGATCAAAAAGTTGTTTGGCATCCATTTACGCAACATTTTATCGAGCCTTCATCCATCGCCATCGTACGTGGCGAGGGAGTCTATTTATATGATGAGGACGGAAATAAATACATCGACGCCATTGCTTCTTGGTGGGTAAATTTACATGGGCATGCAAATGCTTACATGGCCCAAAAAGTGTATGAACAGGCGCTCGAATTAGAACAAGTCATATTTGCAGGTTTTACGCATGAGCCTGCGATTCGCTTATCCGAACGGTTATTAAGTCATTTGCCTGCCAATTTTGAGAAAGTATTTTATTCGGATAATGGGTCTACTGCCGTAGAGGTTGCAATAAAAATGGCCTTACAATTCTTTCATAATCAAGGCAATCAAAAGCGAAGGAAAATTATTGCGTTTGAAGATGCTTACCATGGAGATACGTTTGGGGCGATGAGTTTGGGGGCGCCTAGTTCCTTCAATGCACCTTTCCAAGATATGCTTTTTGAGGTGGAATTTATTCCTAATCCTAAAAATGAAGTTTTATGTCTAGAAGCATTAGAAACTAAATTAAAGCAGTCAGACGGATATGCGGCCATCATTTTCGAACCTCTCATTCAAGGTGCTGGCGGCATGAATATGTATGCGGCTGAAACCTTAGATAAGATCATTTCATTAACAAAAGATCAGGGATTGATCAGCATTTCCGATGAAATCATGACGGGTTTTGGTCGTACGGGTAAATGGTTTGCGATGGACTATTTGCAACAAAAACCAGATATTGTTTGCTTGTCAAAAGGTTTAACCGGTGGCATGATGGCCATGGGCGTTACTGTTTGCTCGGATCCTTTATTTGAATCTTTTCTTTCTTCAGATCGAAAGAAGACCCTTTTTCATTCCCATTCATTCACGGCAAATCCTCTCGCCTGCGCGGCAGCGAATGCCAGTATGGATCTGATGGAGGAGGAAACTACTTGGTCTAATATCGCGGACATTGAGAAAAGCCATGAAGCATGGAAGATCAAAATGGCCGGACATTCGACCATTAAAAATGTTAGATGTTTAGGAACCATAGTGGCCTGCGAACTAGAGACCGTTGAAAAAGATGGTTATTTAAATCCAATCCGCGGAAAAGCCTATGACCATTTTATAAAAAAAGGGATCCTTTTGAGACCCCTGGGTAATACCTTATATATTTTACCTCCCTATTGCATAAAGCCGTCGGAATTAGCCATGATTTATCTTGAAATCGAAAATTTCGCTTCTACAATTAATTAGGTATTTTCGTTGATTGCCAAGAAAGCATTTGCCATCTCTTGTCTTGAAAAATCCAAACATCTGTATATTTAAGATGATTAAATGTAAATGAACCGTCTTTAGCTTGATTTTTGATTTTCGCGATTCCAGTAATAATTCCAAACTTTCCGTACACGCGTGGGGTTAATTCCTCCGATTCAATCGAGGCATAAACCGTTTTCTTTGAAACGATCGAGCCCACATAGCTCACTTTGTTATCCGTGGCTGCATTGGAGTGATTGTAAACTAAATCAGCGTGCATCACTGCATCTAAGCCTTTTTCATCTTGTCCAATCATCACTTTGAAACGATTCAATTCAGCTTCGCGTAAAGATTCAATAGTAGCTTTTTGTGCATTTGCGGTTACCGCCATAACAAGGGTAGTTAAAATTAAAATGATTTTTTTCATAGTATGCTTATTTATTAGGTGTGCAAATTAATAATTATTTAAGATTAAGTCAGAACCTTTTTCGCCAATGGCCATCACGATCGAATTTGTATTTCCAGATACTAAATCTGGCATGATGGAAGCATCGATAACACGTAAGCCATTTATTCCCTTCACACGAAGCGTTTTGGGATCTGTTACCGAACTCGCATCATTGCCCATTTTACAAGTTCCAATGGGGTGGTAAACACATTCTGTTGCCCTTTCAATGTGCTTTTCAATCAATTCCTCCGTCAGCTCACCAGAAGGATATGGCAATGTGTTGCCTAATCTAAGGTGATCAAATTCAGAAGATAATAAAATTTGATGCGCTAATTTGACGCCTCTTTTCAAGGTTGCCAAATCTTTTCCTTCGGAATCAGTTAAATACTGAGGGTCTATTTTGGGAGCATCCCAAGGTGACTTTGAGTGCAAGCCTACATAACCTCGACTTTCGGGTTTCAATAAAGTGGGCAAGCAAGTAAATCCGTCGTCAATAGGCATTTTTTTGTAATCATACATATCTAATGACCAAGCGGAAGAAAAGTGAAATTGTAAATCGGGTTGGTCAGATTGATTCACCGAATCATAAAATGCACATCCTTCTAAAGGACTTGCCGAAAGGGGTCCTTTCTTTTTAGTCACATAAGTCAGGAAATTAGGGACGGAAATAGCTGCATTAAAAGATGCGCGCTCCGTTTTGGCCTCCGCATGCATATTGACAAAAACATGATCTGACAAATTCTTGCCCACTCCAGGAAGATTTACCTTATTCTCTATTCCAAAGGACTTTAAGTAATCTGCGTCTCCTATGCCGGCCAACATCATTATTTGTGGACTTTGAAAAGAACCTGCGGATAGAATAACATCTTGGTCTGCCCTAAAAATGGTACTCGATTTCTCATTTTTCAAATGCCCTTCAATGCCTTTAACTTGATCGCCTTCGATCACTAAATTAGTAACATGGAATTGGCTTATAACCTTTAAATTTTTTCTTTTTAAAATTGGATTAATGAAAGCACTTGCGCCGGTCACACGTTGGCCATCAGCAATGGCAAACTGAAACATACCCGCACCTATTTGACTCGCGCCATTAAAATCGGTGTTTTTAGGTATTCCCACTGAGCCACAGGCTTCAATAAATGCCTGACCAAAAATGGTATTTTGGCTTGGATTAGAAACGGTTAAAGGGCCCCCTTGGCCATGAAATTCATTGTGAATATCCAGGTTATTTTCTGACTTTTTGAAGTACGGAAGCATGTCGGCATAAGACCAACCCCCACAACCCATGGATTCCCAATTTTCAAAATCTGCCTTGTTTCCGCGAATATAGGCCATGCAATTAATGGCACTACTTCCTCCCATCGCCTTGCCTCGCGGTTGGTATATCTGACGCCCCCCTAATTTTTTCTGAGGTTCTGTGAAAAAGTTCCAATTCATGTAGGTCCCATTTAATAAAGGGTATGAAGAGGGAGTAAAAATTCGAGGATCCCGACTGTCCATTCCCGCCTCCACTAATAAGACTTGGATCGAAGGGTTTTCTGTAAGCCGATTTGCCAGCACGCAACCTGCGGTACCAGCACCTACAATGATGTAATCAAATGACCTCATTTGAGATTTTTTAAATTTATTCTTTAAATTTCAATATTTTTAGGGAAAATTACGTCATACATGTCCACATTTAACAGCTATTTGATTCTAGGATTTCAGCATATCTTGAATATTCAGGCCTTAGACCACTTGCTATTCATTTTATCCATTACCTGTATTTATAAATTCTATGACGCAAAAAAACTCTTACTTTTAATCACCGCTTTTACCTTGGGTCATTCGTTGACTTTAGCCTTAGCCACGTTAAAATGGATTGAATTTTCGCAAAATTGGGTCGAATTTTTAATTCCTTGCACCATATTATTTTCCGCTTTCGCCAATTTAAATTTTAAGGAAACTAAAATAAAATCGACCAAATTATCGAGACGTAAATTTATTCTTGTTTCAATTTTTGGTTTGATCCATGGATTAGGATTTTCTAATTACTTGCAAAGCTTGTTGGGCAAAGAGAGTTCCATTTTATCCCCATTGCTTGCCTTTAATATTGGTTTGGAATTAGCCCAGATAATCGTGGTAGCTTCTATACTGTTCTTTTCCAACATCCTGATTGAATTATTTAAAATCAAATTAACCTATTTTGTTCTAGTCATTTCGGGCATCATTATTGGACTTTCATTGCCCATGGTCCTTGAACGCTGGTAAGTATAGGGCAAAAAAAATGCCCTGATTTTCATCAAGGCATTTAACATAACTAAGTCTAGAATTAAAAATCTTCGTCCATCGAAAAAGACATTGAATCTTTATCTGACATAACACCCGATTTTTGATATTCAGCCACGCGCTTCTCAAAGAAATTCGTTTTCCCCTGCAATGAAATCATTTCCATAAAATCAAATGGATTCACTGCATTATAGTTTTTCTTACATCCCAAAGAAATCAGTAAACGATCTGCGACAAATTCAATGTATTGACACATTAATTCAGCGTTCATTCCAATCAATGAAACAGGAAGTGCTACAGTCACAAATTCTTTCTCAATCTCAACCGCATTTAAGATAATCTCATAAATACGTTCTTGAGAAATTTTATTTTTGATGTGGTCTGTGTATAACAAACAAGCAAAATCACAGTGCAAACCTTCGTCGCGAGAAATCAACTCGTTTGAGAAGGATAAGCCTGGCATTAAACCACGCTTCTTCAACCAGAATATAGAACAAAAACTACCTGAAAAGAAAATTCCCTCTACCGCAGCAAATGAAATTAAACGCTCAACAAAATTATCACTCTCAATCCATTTTAATGCCCAATCTGCTTTCTTCTTCACGCAATCAATGGTTTCAATGGCACGAAGCAAATGATCCTTTTCTTTGGGGTCATTGATATACGAGTCAATTAACAAGGAATAGGTTTCTGAATGAATGTTTTCCATCATGATTTGGAAACCATAAAAACATTTAGCCTCCGCATATTGAACTTCTTTCAAAAAGTTATTGGCTAAATTTTCATTAACAATTCCATCTGATGCAGCAAAAAATGCCAAAACATGAGAAATAAAATGACGTTCACCGTCATTCATTTTTTTCCAATCAGCTAAATCTTGTTGTAAATCAATTTCTTCAGCAGTCCAAAAGGACGCTTCCGCTTTCTTATAAAACTGCCAAATATCATCATGTTTTATAGGAAATAAAACGAAACGATTAGGATCTTCAACCAATAAAGGTTCTGCAAAAGTAGATGTAGACATATGTTAATAAAATGAATTCGAATTTATGAATTTCTTGCTGATATACAAGACTGATTTCCCGCCAAATTGTTTTAAAAAAACAAAAAAAAATTAAAAGAAAAATCCGCCTACCTGAACTACGAATGCTGAGCCATAGGGCGACTGCTTTCCTGACGTTTCTGAATAATTTAAATCGTACATGAGCGATAAATTGATACCGATTCTTGAACCAATTCCAACGCCCACTAAAAATGGATTTGAATATCCTCCTGTAGTACCTGGAGACATATTATTGAAATTTTCCAACTGCGCCGTTAAATATCCTTGGCCAATAAAAGCGGATAATGCGGGAATTTGTTGGCGTACAAATATTCTTTCTCCTAATAAATTACTAGTAGCCTTATACCCCGCATAGCTTAAAGAATAATACTGATAGGTCATCCCAAGGCCTAAAATCGTGTTGTTTGTCAGTAAATAACCCGCCATAGGTGAAATACCAATACTCGTCGGATTTCCGAAACTCAATCCTGACACGCCTCCACCAAAATGCAAGCGTTCCCTAAAACTAAGTTCGCTAACATCTGGCTCTAAGTCCAAATCACCTCTTGCTCCCTCCTCCTTAATCACGATGGGATCTTGCGCGAATAATTCAGGCGTATAAGCCAAGAAAGAAAATAATATCAGTGCTACTATCTTATTCATATTGAAAAAAATTAATTCATAATTTGCCTCTATGCTGAGCTTATTTTGAAATTTAGTAAAGCTACAAATCGCAACTCAAATATCACATAGAAATTGGGATTTTAAAAATCTATCCATTGATAATTTTTATCAAGTTAAAAGGTTTATTTTTGTCCTATGAATGATATAAAAACGGGCATCGTTAGCTCGTCGGCCATCGAAAATCTCGACCCGAAAACACACATCATAATTAAAGGTGCTCGGGTCCACAATTTGAAAAATGTGGATGTGGCTATTCCTAGAAATCAATTTGTTGTCATCACGGGACTTTCTGGATCTGGCAAATCATCTTTGGCCTTTGATACGTTATTTGCGGAAGGCCAACGAATGTACGTCGAAAGTCTAAATTCTTATGCGCGCCAATTTTTAGGCAGGATGGAGAAACCGGCCGTAGATTACATCAAAGGAGTGTCTCCCGCCATTGCGATTGAGCAAAAAGTAAACACAAAAAATCCGCGGTCGACCGTCGGGACCAGCACGGAAATTTACGACTATTTAAAATTGCTATTTGCCCGAATAGGAAAAACATATTCGCCTACGTCAGGCAAGGAAGTTAAAAAAGATTCTGTTTCGGCGATCGTGGATTGGGTGGGAACGCATGCCCAAAAGAAAGTGCTCATTTTAGCACCTTTGATTCCACAGACGGAAAGAACGCTGAAGGATGAATGCCAACTCTTAATTCAAAAAGGCTATACCAGATTAAAATTTGAGGCGGAAATCATTGACTTGGAAGAGCTCATTGAGGATGCAAACCAATTGAAATCACTCAGTAAAAAGCCCACTGAAATTGCCATACTAATAGACCGATTAATCAGCCAGCCTGAAGATGAGGAAACGATATTTAGACTAGGCGATTCGGTTCAAACAGCCTATTTCGAAGGCGAAGGTGTTTGTTGGATCGAAATTGACGGCCAAAAACGCAAAATATTTTCCAATAAATTTGAGTTAGATGGCATCGCTTTTGAAGAACCTAGCTTAAATCTATTCTCTTTCAATAATCCTTACGGTGCGTGTAAAAACTGTGAAGGCTATGGAAAAGTCCTTGGCCTAGACCCTGATTTAGTGATCCCGGATCATGATTTATCTGTGTATGAGGGGGCCATTGCACCCTGGAGAAGTGAACGAATGAGTGAGTGGCTTCATCCACTATTGCGCAATGGAATACATTTTGATTTCCCCATTCACAGACCCTACAAAGATCTTTCTGACAGTGAGAAAAAATTGCTTTGGAAAGGCAACAAATATTTTTCCGGCTTAAATCAATTTTTTGAACACCTGGAAAAAGAGACTTATAAAATTCAATACCGGGTTATGTTATCCCGCTACCGAGGGAAAACAACATGTCCTGAATGCCAAGGATCAAGATTGAGAGGAGATGCGGCCTATGTTAAAATTCACAAAACATCGATTATCGACTTGGTGCTTTGGCCGATTTCAAAAGTAAAAGCATTTTTTGATTCCTTGGATTTAAGTGACCATGATCAATCGATCGCGAAAAGAATATTGATTGAAATTAATAATCGGCTAGACTACATGAATCGGGTGGGTTTAGGTTATTTAACTCTAAATAGACTTAGTTCGACCTTATCAGGCGGTGAGTTCCAGCGCATCAAATTAGCCACTTCACTGGGTAGCGCGTTGGTGGGTTCCATGTATATTTTGGATGAACCGAGCATCGGTCTACATCCTCGTGACACGGAAAGACTGATTTCCGTGCTGGATATGTTGAAGAAAATGGGCAACACCGTCATTGTGGTTGAGCATGAAGAAGAAATTATGCGCGCGGCAGACCAGATCATTGACATCGGTCCTGAGGCGGGAAGGCATGGGGGCCAACTCATCTTCCAGGGAAATCTAGAAGATGCATTGGCTGATAAAATAACGGATAGCCATACCCTTCGTTTTTTAAATGGAGCGGACCAAATTGACGTTCCGACAATTCGAAGAAAAGCGTTAGCTCATATCGAAATCATAGGTGCACAGGAAAACAACCTAAAAAATTTAGATGTTAAAATTCCTTTAGGAATTATGACCGTGGTGACGGGGGTCAGTGGCTCTGGGAAATCGACGCTCATCCGAAAAATAGTATATCCTGCTTTGTTGAGAAATCTTCAGTTGGGCACCGAAGAAACTGGCAGATTTAGGGAAATAAAGGGTAGTTTACAGAAAATTGCGGGGGTGGAAATGGTGGACCAACAACCCATTGGGAAGTCGTCCAGATCCAATCCGATCACCTACATAAAAGCATATGACGCCATTCGGCTATTGTATTCCGAACTCCCAATGGCAAAATCTCGAGGTTACAAACCGGCACATTTTTCTTTTAATGTGGAGGGTGGTCGCTGCGAAACCTGCCAAGGAGAAGGTGAAATAACGATTGAAATGCAGTTTATGGCCGACATCAAACTTACCTGTGAGTCCTGTGCAGGCCGTCGCTTTAAACAAGAAATTTTAGAGGTTACTTTCCAAGATAAAAACATTGCTGAAATTTTGGACATGACCGTGGAGGAAAGCATTCCCTTCTTTAGTGAAAAATTACCCCGTATTGCAGAAAAAATTGACCCGCTATTCCAAGTAGGTCTTGGTTACATTAAACTGGGACAGTCCTCGAATTCACTTTCTGGAGGGGAAGCCCAACGCGTAAAATTGGCCAGTTTTTTAGGAAAGGGAAATTCAAACAAAGGAAAAACCTTGTTTATTTTTGACGAACCTACGACGGGCTTACACTTTCATGACATTAAAAAATTGCTTAAGGCCTTAAATGATTTAGTGGAACAAGGTGATACCGTGGTGATTATTGAACATAATATGGAGGTCATTAAATGTGCTGACCACATAATCGACTTAGGCCCCGAAGGTGGAGAAAATGGGGGATATTTATGCTTTGAAGGAAGCCCTGAAGAAATGATTCATTTGAAAAATAATCCTACGGCTTTTTACTTAAGTCAAAAAATACCTGCCAAAAAACACTAAATTTGAACATGTTTTCTGCTGAAACCCTTGCTGGATTATCCGCTAAATTGGACCAAATCGTTCAAGGATTTTCATTGATGCTTCCGGAAATACTAGTGCTTGGATTAATCATTGTAGGCATATTTGTCGAATTATTTATCCACGGCAATTCAGAAAAATCCAGTTCCTCGTGGCGCTATTTCATCTCCTTATTAGGCTTGCTTTTTATTTTGGCCTTAGCGTTTCAAAGGCTCCAAAATGGCCATAATGGCTTTGCATCTTTTTCTCTATTTTGGATTACACCTGCCAGCAATGCGATCAATTTATTGATTTTAGCTTTAGGTTTTTTAATCTTGATCGTCAGTCAAATTACGGGGAAAAAATTAAGCATTGAAGAGCAAATAGGATTTTTAAGTATTCTCTCTGGATCCCTTTTAACGGGAATCAGCAATCATTGGCTCAGCCTGTTTTTGTCCATTGAATTAATGTCTTTGGGTACATATTTGTTGGCCGGCATTCGAAAAGATTCCGAAGGGGCTCGCGCTGCGTTACCCTATGTGCTTTTTGGCATGGCGACATCCGCCATATTTCTGTATGGAATTTCGCTCATGTATGGACTTTCCGGCACCATGTCATTTAGTAACCCAGCTTTTACGCGCGCTTTTTCTTCTGTGGATCCACTGTTTATTGGCCTAAGTTTAGGTCTTATTTCCTGCGCTTTACTTTTTAAGATGTCATGGGCGCCATTCCAACCATGGAGTCCGGATGTTTTAGAAACGTTGTCGGCGCCCTGGATGGCTTGGATATCGATTGCCCCAAAAATAGCCGTGACCTGGTTAGGGATCCGATTAATCCATTTCATACCCACTGATATGAGCATGTATATTGCCTCATTGGCTATATTAACCCTATTAATCGGAAATCTAGGGGCTTTAAGACAGACAAATACCAAACGTTTGCTTGCGTATTCTAGCATTGCACATGGGGGATTTATGGCCATGGTTTGGCTTTCGCCTGCCAAAGAAGCCACGGAAGCTTTATTGTTTTATGGGTTAACGTATGGTTTGAGCACCATTTTGGTATTCTTTTTGGCAGAAAATCAAGCTGAAAATGATCATGAATATATAGATAATTTAGGCGCCTGGAAAGGTTTGTCAAAATCGCAACCCATTAAATCGCTTTTATTATTTGTTGGCTTTATAGCACTCATCGGACTCCCGCCTGCGGGAACTTTTCTAGCTAAGATCACTTATTTTTCATTGCTCTGGGAATCGATTCAAGCCCATTCCAGTATAGCCACCATCGCTTTATTAGGAGTCGCTATTTTCGCGACGGCGGTATCGGTATTCTATTATTTAAAAATCCCATTTTATATTTATTTAAAAAAATCGGATGTGAATCAAGAAATAATAATCGAAAAAAATATGTGGGTTTTTGGTTTAATAGCTGCAGGTATAATCCTTTCTTTAATCGCTCCAAATCTTATTTTTAATTTTTGGAATTTATAGATTAAAAAAATGTAAAATTAACGCTTGGCTTCCCTAATAATTCCCTAATTTTGACTTGATTTTGAAACGAATTCTTCTCCTAGAAAAAATATCTAATGTCTGATTCCATTAAGCACGAATGCGGAATAGCCCTAATCCGATTACGTAAGCCATTTCAGTACTATTTGGATAAATACAACAACCCCATGTACGGCCTTAAAAAGTTGTATTTGATGATGGAAAAGCAAGTAAATCGGGGGCAAGATGGAGCGGGGGTTGCCAACATCAAAATCAATGTAAAACCAGGTCATCGCTATATCAGTCGGTATAGATCTGTAGAACCCGAAGCTGTTTCCGATATTTTTGGAAAAATAGATAAGAAATTCAAGAAAGCACATAAGTTAGCCAAAGAAACCAAGCGCGATACAGGCATCGATGCCTCAAAAGATGCGACTTGGTGGCAAGATAATGTAGCATTTACGGGAGAGGTGCTCCTAGGTCACTTGCGTTATGGTACCCATGGCCAAAATGAGATTGAAAATTGCCATCCCATGTTGCGTCAGAACAATTGGCGTTCACGGAATTTAGTGATGGCGGGAAATTTCAACATGACCAATGTGGATGATTTGTTTGACAAATTGGTTTCCTTAGGTCAGCATCCGAAAGAAAAAGTGGATACCGTCACCGTGATGGAAAAAATTGGTCATTTTTTGGATGAAGAAAACCAGAGACAATTTTTAAAATACCGCGACAAATACGAAAATCCTGAGTTGTCCGATATCCTAGCCGAAAAAATTGATTTAATGCGTGTCCTAGAAAGATCATGTAAAGATTTTGACGGAGGTTACGCGATGGTCGGCATGACGGGATTTGGATCAGCTTTTGTCGCCAGAGATCCTGCCGGAATTCGTCCAGCCTTTTATTACATGGATGATGAAGTCGTGGTCGTTGCCTCAGAAAAGCAAGCCATTAAAACGTCATTTGACTGTGAATATTCAGAAATCAAAGAGATAACTCCAGGTCACGCCCTCGTGATAGCGATGGATGGATCTGTGAAGGAAGCTGCATTCATCGACCGATTAGAACAAAAATCATGTTCTTTTGAGCGAATTTATTTCTCCAGGGGATCAGATCCTGATATTTACCATGAGCGTAAAAAGTTAGGCAGATTACTAATTCCTCAAATTTTAGATGAGGTACACCATGATTTAAAAAACACCGTTTTTTCGTATATTCCCAATACGGCCGAAACGGCATTTCTAGGGATGATTGACGGCCTAGAAGATCATTTGGCTAAAGAAAGAAAGAAAGCCATCATGGATGGAATTTTGTTTGAGGAGGAATTAGAAGAATTGTTGACTTTTAGGCCGCGTGTCGAAAAACTTATTTCCAAAAATGTAAAGGTTAGAACTTTTATAGCGAGTGACGACCAACGAGACGACATGGTATCACACGTGTATGACACAACATACGAAGTGATCAATAAGGGTGTCGATTCAGTTGTGCTAATTGATGATTCCATTGTTCGGGGTACGACCTTGGAAAAAAGCATTTTGAGCCTTTTGGATAAACTTTCCCCAAAGAAAATTGTGATTGTTTCTTCGGCGCCACAAATCAGGTATCCCGATTGCTATGGCATTGATATGTCAAAAATGAAGGATTTTGTAGCCTTTAGAGCTGCCTTAGCCTTGTTACAAGAAAGAGGGCTCGAAAATATTTTAGATGAGGTCAACTTGAAATGTTTGGTGGCGCTAGAAAATGGTACCGCTACTTCAGAGAATTTTGTCAAGGCTATTTATGAGCCATTTACCAACGAAGAAATATCAAATAAGATTGCTGAAATTGTCAAACCCAAACATCTTCAAGCCGAAGTTTCGGTGATCTATCAAACGGTAGAAAATTTAAATGTCGCTTGCCCGAATCATTTAGGTGATTGGTATTTTACAGGAAACTTCCCTACTCCCGGCGGAAATCAAGTGGTCAATAAAGCCTTTGTGAATTTTATGAAGGGGGTAGAAGTTAGAGCTTATTAATTAACGCCAGCGATCGATACCCGCGTTTTCAAATTTCGAATCCGTAAATTTTAAGTTCCCATTCGTCAAAAGGGTTATCGAAATATATTCCCATTCTTTATCAAAAATAGGAAATTGACAAATCCATTGGTCTTTCGTTTTAATGGCAATCGTCGTATAAACGCGATTATTTGAAGTAGAATAAAGTGTGACCACCTTGTTTCCCTGCCAATAAGCCAATAAACGAGTTAGAAAGGTTATTTTCATCCCTATTCCTTTACCATTTGAACTTTAATATCACTTTGTTTCCCATCCAAATTGATTCTTTCTCCCGCAAATCCTACCTTACTTACGTAAATGAAGTTACTTGTATTCGTGTTGATCGTAAGAGTTAAAGGAGTTTTGCCAACATAAAATGCATTTAACTGAACATCGGCTCCTTCAGGAATAGAAGTAATAGCAACTTTAAATTCTTTGTTGGGCAAAGTGGGCATGGAAGCACAGGCACTCAAGAAAAAAAAGCAAAAAACAGAAACAATGTGTTGAAATTTCATAAGATTGATTTTTAGCTTTTAAACTTAAAATCAATATTAACCGTAGGCCATTAAAAAATCAGCGGAAAATTATTAAAAGGACGTGTATTTATTTAACGGTCAATAAGTTAATAGGCAACAATGACCGCACCCCGAATGGTCTGAATGCCTTTTTCTGGAAAATCAACAGCCTTGTATTGAACAACCCAAGCATAGGAATCTTGAGGTACTCTTATCCCATTTGATTTCCCATCCCATTGTAAATCGGAGGATCCAGCTTTGGAAAATATCGTTTCACCCCAACGGTTAAAAATTTGAAGACTTAAAATTTCTACGCGTTTGGCAACTTTAGGTAAGGGAGAAAAATAATCATTTTTGCCATCTCCATTGGGTGTAAAAATACTGGGTGCAATGATGATAGGCTCACATTTATCAGAAACAGGAAACGTATTATTTAACACGCAATTGTCTTTATCTGTGATTTTTACAAGATAATTCCCGCTGGTTTTGACTAAAATTTGATTGGTTGTGTCAGCTGATGTCATCGAAGGTCCGGCCCATTTAAATTTTAAGTCTTTCATGCTTGAATTCAACTGGATAGGAAATGGAACCGGGCTATCCATGCAAATAGAAAAGTCTTTTTTGGGCATCACATAACTATTTTCTAAGAAATTCACTTTGGTAGATACCTTCACTGAACATTTTGTGGCTGTATCAGAAAGGGCCAATGACAAATCTCCTCCTGGATATTTAAAGGTAGCTGTTGGTGTTTTATCCCCATTGCTCCACACATAACTGAGATTTTTAGAAACGGGAGATTTGGTAAGGCTAATTTTTGCATCCGTTTTACAAATTCGATTGTATTCTGAGTCCAACGTAACTGGTTTTAAAACCACGATATCAAATTGCTGCGCATCCATCAAATAGGCCTTCACGCAACTATTAGTGATGGCCGCGGTGATGACATATTTGTCCGATGTGGCAAAGTCATATTTTAGCTCCGCCCCCGTAAAAGCATAGATGAGCTTCTTGGGATCAAGCGGAACCAAAATCCCCGTTTTAGGCTCTGGAAATGGGCTCAATGTCGTTTGATAAATTTTCCAATCGATGCGGTCATTATTTAATGGATCACAAAGTTTCTGAGAAACGGTAAATTTAAAAGTAGTGCCCTCGCAAGTTTGGGTGATGGAGGGTGGACTTTGAGGAGTAATCGGAAATGGAATCGTTGGTGGTAAACCTAATTGGCTCGTCGCCCCCGAAGGCAAAGTAATGGGTTTCCCTAAAGAATCCACTCCAAAACCATTTCGAGTAAATTTTGCCATAATATTAGTGTCCCCTTTGGCAGTCACTAGGTTATTTAAGCCTTTAATCTTCCCAAGGATATTACTGCCTTGAAAAGCGGCAAAAATAATCGCATGATTAATAGGATCAATTTGTAGCGCCCCCACCTTTTCAGACCCTGAGTAGATTACTTGTTTGCTCGCTAACGTTTTTACTGCATTTTTACTGGATATGTCAAATTGCAAAATCTGAGAAGGGATTGAACCTCCATTACCTTGCATCGATATATAGAGCACGCTGTCATTGGAGGAAAATTCTACTCCATATAAAGTAGGCGGACTTATTCCTAAATCGAGCGTAAAGGACAAAGTCGATTTTCCGGTCGCTTTATCGTAGTCATAAATATCGACTTTATTAGTCGGCGGACCTGGAATCGTGATGGCCAATTTAGTCGAGTTGGGCGATGAGATTTTGGTATTGCCCGTTGACCCCGCGGCCGCAGAAATACTCGTACCCGATTTAGTGACGATCGGCGCTGAAATCCCGGAAGGAGACACCTTGAAAATTCGGGTGGTGGTTGACGTGGCCAAAGGATCTGCATCTTGGGTGACAAGCCAATAAAAACCAGTACCCCCTTCGGTGGCTAAAATTCTAGAAGTTGTGGGAACGGGACTTAAGGTGTCATTTAAAACGGAGATCCCTCCTTTGCCTTTGTTCATTTTCATGTCCACGATGCTGTAAAAAATTAAATTTTCACCTTTCGCATTTTTGTGGAGTGTAAAAACATAATATTCGGCTTGGCAACCTTTGCAAGTAGTTTTTGGAATGATGGTGACACCTTGAGAATTTGTCGGGTCACCGTTTAATATTTTGGTAGGGTCGATGGGATTATTGGACTTGTCAAAAACCTTTTGGCCATCCGTATAAAAAATCAATCCGTTTGAAATGCTTGGATCCTCCATTTTAGCGACTCCATTGGGGGCACTAATTTTACTCGTGACTAACGTCGGATTGTCAGGTGAACCCGTAAATAAAATAGATGCCCCATCCCCAAAAGCCCAAGCCTTTGTGAATTTGGATATGTTTTTATCAGGATCTCGTTCTCCACAAATTTTGATTTGCATTTTGGCTTCGGCCGTACAGCCAGAAACGCGATCGGTTATTTGAACAGAATAACATCCAGAATCCCGAACCTTAATGGTATCCGTCGTTTTTCCACTGGGATACCACAACACATCGATGGGATAATTAGGTTTGCCTACTTTGCCAAATGCGTTCAGTTCCACAAATTGTCCATCACAAATCGTCTTCATGGTGTCCTTGTCATCCTTTCCTAAATAAATATAAGGGAGTTGGCCTACCGTGAACTTCTTAACATTCTTAGTCGTAGTCGTTCCATTGACCAAAGTCAAAGTCACTGTTTTAGCGCCAGGAGTACAATATTGGTGAGAACCCGTACGAAGCGTAGATGTGTTGGTAGGCGATCCAGGTTCACCAAAATCCCAAAAATAATTGGTTCCCGCGGGCATGTCCACAGCCCAATCGAACACTGTTGCCAGGTCACTTGACGGAGTCATGGTACAATTCGCACATTGGGTAATGCAATTATTCCGAATGACGATTTGGCTGAAAGAAATATGACTAATCAATAACCAAGAGAGCAGGAAAAGAAATTTACGCAGCATGGTGTAAAAATGATTAAGCGACACAAATTAAGTCATTTTATTGGTTTTTGAAAAGCTAAGCGTTAAATTGCGGGGCTAAGCGCAAAATTATGAGAAAAATCGCTTTGATTTTTTCATGTTTATGTACCCTTACCTTGAGCCCTTGGGTTGTTCGTGGACAGGACCCTACTTTGTCTCAATTTTACGCGGCACCTCTATTAATTTCTCCGGCTTTTGCAGGAGTTAGCCAAACCTCCAAAGTTAATTTCAATCACCGAAATCAGTGGCCAAATTTGACTGCCAATTATCAATTTTCAGCTTTAACGGCTGATATTAGTGTGGCTAGTATTAATAGTGGATTTGGGTTTATCGCTACGACCGACAAACAATTTTCCAATTTAAAGACCACCACATTTGGGCTCCAATATGCGTATCATTTGACATTAGCACCAGAAAGTTCGGTTTCTTTTGGCATGGAGGGTGCTTATGTGAGTAAAGGAATTGATTATTCGAGTTTGGTGTTTGGGGACCAAGTAAGTTCTTTGGTCAGTGGGGGGAGTTTGGGTACGTCAACGGATCCGATATTGAGCCAATTTAAACCCAATGCCAATTATGTTGACTTGTCGACGGGTGCTTTATTTAATCTAAAAAACACCTGGTTAGGAGTTTCTGCGCATCACATAAATGCCCCAAATAAATCTTTAATTAATGGAAGCGATGATATTTTACAGACTAAATACAGTGTTCAATTAGGGACAAAAATATTATTTGAGGATTCCTATTATGAGCAAAATTCCGCGAGTGAGCGAAATAGGGAAAAGAGCATAAGCCCTGTGATGCATTATAAACATCAAGGAACCTTTGACCAAATGGATTTGGGGGCATATTTGACCTTATCGCCCTTAGTGATTGGCGCATGGTACCGAGGAATACCTTTAAAGAATAGCAGCAGTTCGTCTACCAGGGAGTCAATTGTGGCCTTATTGGGATATAGACAGGATAATTTCTCCATTGGCTATTCCTATGATATGACCGTCTCAAATTTAGGATTACCCTCAGGTGGGGCGCATGAAATATCGATTGCTTATTTATTTGATTTAGATATGTCGATCAAAAGGCCATACCTAAAAATCAAGCGTACCTTATCCTGCCCTAAATTTTAAAACATTTAGCCGTAGAATAAATAGTTGGCCCACGAAATAAGGACAAGAACAAAAAAATGAATAAATTTGCTTGTATTTTATACCCATTCATGAATAATATGAAATTTTCGAATCGCGTTATACGTCCTATATTCCTTTCACTTGTTTTGATGTTTACCCTCCTAGCTAATGTATCGTTAGCTCAAACGAACGCACCAAAAAGAAACGTAGATGATTTGACGGATGAGGAAATTGCCTTGTTTTTAGATAGAGCGCAGTCGAGCGGGATGACGGAAATGCAAATTGAAAAAGCGGCTAAGGCCCAGGGATACACGCCGGCAGACATAGCCAAAATGAGGTCTCGGATAGCTAACACTCAAACCGCTGGAAATAATTCTGCTAATGGTGGGGACGACGAAACAGCTAATTCCAATGACCCCTATGATAAAAATAACGCGAAAGATGATGATGGCAGTAGAACAACGAAAGGCAAATTAAGTAACAAGAAAAAAACGAGTCTAACCAATGGGAAAAATAATTTAGGGAAAAATAATTTATTGAATCAGGGACAAAATTCGAATGATGTAATGCAAAATAACGCTTACACATTATATGATGAATTTGGTAATGAAAAAGAGATTCCATTAACCTTAGAGGAAAGAAAGTTATTAAGCCTTCCATTAGATATTTATAATGATAGTTTGGTTAAAGAATATAAAGCATTGCAATTGCGTTTGTCAAGGAGTTTAGAAAAAACGATTTTTGGTTCTAGTTTATTTAATAATGAAAAATTAACCTTTGAGCCTGACTTAAGAATTGCCACACCTAAAAGCTATCAAATAGGCCCAGATGATGAATTAAATATTCATATTTTTGGCGATGTACTAGATAATTTCAAAGTCAAAGTGAGTCCAGAAGGGACTGTTAAGATTCTGAATCTTGGACCTATTTACATTAATGGTTTGACCGTTGATGTGGCTTCGGAAAGAATTGTCAGTCGGCTACGCCAGCTGTACCAGGGCTTAAATAAACCAGGAAGTGGGTCATCTGCCCAAGTTACCTTAGGTAGTGTAAGAAGTATCAAAGTTGTTCTTACCGGAGAGGTGAAATTTCCAGGAACTTATACTGTTTCCTCTTTAGCTACGGTTTTTAATGCTTTATATGTCGCAGGTGGACCTAGCGAAAACGGTTCATATCGTAATATCAAGGTCATAAGAGGAAATAAATTAGTTCGTACTTTAGACCTTTATGATTTCTTGTTACGTGCAGACCAAAAAGACAATATTCACTTACAAGACCAAGACATTATTCGTATTTCGGATTATGAAAATAGGATTGAAATGACTGGGGAAGTAAAGCGCCCTATGATATTTGAATCCATTAAAGGAGAAACCTTTAAGGATGTGCTAAGATTTGCGGGAGGATTTACCGAAAAGGCCTACACCTACACAATTAATGTCAGAAGAAACACTTCGAGAGAATTAAAACTATTAAATATCACGCAAGAAGAAGTATCAACGTTCTTGCCCCAAAATGGTGACAAATATACGGTAGGTACCATTATCGAGAGATTCGAAAATAAAGTAGAAATAGAAGGAGCTATTTTCCGCCCAGGAATGTATGCATTAGAAAATGGATTGAATAGCATTAAGGAGTTAATTAAAAAAGCAGAAGGATTAAGAGAAGATGCTTTTTTGGGGAGGGCTAGTTTAACCAGAAGAAAGGAGAATTTTGATCCAGAAATTTTATCCATTGACTTAGGTAAAATCATGAGGGGGGAAAGTCCAGATATTATTTTGCAAAGAGAAGATAATTTAAAGGTCTTTTCTATTACTAATTTACGAGAGAAAAGATTTGTGAACATCTTGGGAGAAGTAAATGAGCCGGGGGAATTTGAGTTTAAGGAAGGGATGAAAGTAGGAGATTTGATATTACTAGCGAAAGGATTTAAGGAGTCCGCTAGTTTTGCCAATTTGGAATTAGCCCGTAGAATTATTAATCATGGAAATGGGGAGATTTTAACCAATAAAATTGAAATTATCACCTTTGAAGTGGATGGCAGTTTGAAATTAAGCAATGAAGGAAGCCAATTGACTTTAAAACCTTTTGATATTATTTCAATCAGAAGGGCACCTAATTATGAGGAGCAAAGGTCTGTCAAGCTAATCGGCATGGTCAATTACCCAGGTAGTTATGCGATTCAAAACAACAAACAGAAAATTTCAGATATTTTATTGAGAGCCGGTGGATTAAGAACTGAAGGTTATTTGGAGGGAGCGAAATTAATCCGTGATTCAACGACAGTCGGCGTGAATTTAAAAGAAATTCTTAAAAACCCAGAATCGCAAGAAAACCTGCAATTGATGGCGGGTGATGAATTAATTATTCCAAGGTTATTGCAAACCATCAAATTAACCGGGGCCATTCAAAATCCACTAGCTGTATCTTACAAAGAGGGATACACGCTTCGAGATTATATAGCGGAAGCGGGTGGTTATTCCGATAATGCAGATAAGAAAAACACGTATGTTACTTATGCCAATGGAATTTCAAATCAGATAAGGCGTTTCTTTATATTCAAGAAAAATCCAGTCATCAGTCCAGGAGCGGAAATTGTAGTACCGAAAAATCCAGCAGGGGCCAAAAAAGGCTTAACAGCTGCTGAGGCGATAGGTTTGACATCAAGCTTAGTATCCGTATCCTTTGCGATTTTAACTTTAGTTAATAATTTACCAAAATAATTCCCATGTCAAATACTGAAAATAACAGGCCGACCAGCATTGAAGACAGTGGCGAAATTTCAATTAATTTTGGTGAAATATTTCGCGCACTCAATAAATTTAAATTAACGATTGCATTAATCGCTTTGGTATTTGGAAGCATAGGCGCCATTTATTCCTTAACGCTTAATAATGAATATTCATCGGTAGTAAAATTGTTGCCTGAAGCAAATCAGGCCAGTAATGGTCAAATGGGAAATTTAGGTGGTTTAGCTGGACTAGCAGGACTAGCTGGAATAAATATTGGAGGGTCAAATCAAAGTGTGGACATTATTAATCCAAGTCTTTACCCAAATCTTGTCGAAAGTTCACCTTTTTTATTGGAGCTGATTAAGTCCAAGATATATAACCCAAATTTGAAAAAATGGCAGACCATTTTAGATTATTTGAATGAGAAAAATGAGAATGCTCCATTGAATTTCTCAAAAATAGTATCAGGGGAAGAAAAAATCACTCAAACAAAAATTGCCACATCTGTCAAATCAAAAATCGGTTTTGAACCCGATTTGTTGACAATGTCTGATAGAGAATCTTCAGCCATTGGCATTTTAAAAACAGCCATTAAAATTGAGACAGACAAAAAATCGCCCGCCATATTAATTACTGCAAAAATGTCAAATCCCATTGTCGCAGCTAATATGACGAGTATCGTTCAGGCCCAATTAACCAAATATGTAGTTAGCTACCGAACCGAGAAAGCAAATAAAGAGATGCGTTTTTTACAAGATAGGCAAGATGAAGCAAGAAAACGATACGATCAATCTTTGTTTACGCTGTCCAACTATAAAGATCAAAATCGAAATCCATTCTTAAATGTTGCGAAAGACCAAGAAAAGAAATTGCAATATGAAGTGGATTTATCTTTTAACCTTTATTCGACATTAACGACTCAATTAAATGAAGCTAAAATTCGAATTCAAAAAGAAACACCGCTATTCAAGGTCCTTGAGCCAGCGCAAGTGAATTACGGAAAAAGTAGCCCCAATCGCTTATTGATTACGGTAGGAGCCATCCTTTTTGGCTTATTTTTAGCGTTGATTTACGTGTTCTTTAAATCGGTAAACTTAAAGGAACTATTAAGTTAATTCGATTTTATACATAAACACTAAGAAATAAATAGGATAGTTTAATATTAGAATAATCAATATGTATACCCATCAAAAAAGGCCAAATCGATGATTTGGCCTTTTCCTTTTATTACGCTAATCTTTATTTCAACGTACGTTTCACTTCCTTCATTTCGTAACACTCTAAATTATCTCCCACCTCTAAATCATTGAAGTTCTTCACTGACAAACCGCACTCATAGCCAAACTTAACTTCCTGCACATCATCCTTAAATCGCTTCAATGCTGATATCTCTCCATCGTGGATGACTACGAAGTCACGAATCACTCTAATTTTATGTGCACGCTTAACCGTTCCGTCTAAGACGTAACAACCAGCCACAGTACCAATTTTCGTAATTTTGAATACATCCCTTACTTCAATATTCGATGTGATGATTTCTTCAAAGGTTGGCGCCAACATACCCTCCATCGCGGCCTTGATTTCGTCAATCGCCTGATAGATAATGGAATAGTTGCGGATTTCAATTTGCTCATTCTCAGCTAATTTTCTAGCATTTTGAGAAGGACGCACTTGGAATGCAATAATCACCGCATCCGATGTTGACGCTAACGCCACATCTGATTCAGAAACCTGCCCCACCCCTTTATGAATAATTCGGACTTGGACTTCCTCCGTCGACAACTTCATTAATGAATCCGACAAGGCCTCCACAGAACCATCCACGTCACCCTTCACAATCACATTTAACTCTCGGAAAGTACCGATCGCCTTCCGACGACCAATCTCCTCTAACGTAATATGCTTACGTGTACGCAAGGTTTGCTCACGTAAAATTTGTTCTCTTTTATTGGCAATCTCACGCGCTTCACGCTCATTTTCTAAACACAATAATTTGTCTCCTGCTTGTGGCGCTCCATTCAATCCTAATACTTGGACCGGCGTCGAAGGACCTGCCTTCTTAATTTTTTGGCCATAATGATCAAACATCGCTTTCACACGACCATAATTATCGCCTGCCAACATCATATCACCTATTTTCAAAGTACCCGCCTGAATCAACAAAGTAGTCACATACCCACGGCCCTTATCTAATTCTGCCTCAATCACCGTGCCAACACCCTTTTTATTTGGGTTAGCCGTTAATTCTAGCAATTCAGCCTCTAACAATACTTTTTCCAATAAATCATTAATACCTAAACCAGATTTAGATGAAATTTCTTGACTTTGGTATTTTCCACCCCAGTCTTCCACCAACATATTCATCGCAGCCAACTCCTCACGCACCTTGTCCGTATTAGCCCCATCTTTATCCACTTTAGAAAAAGCGAAAATGATCGGAACTCCGGCCACCATTGCATGGTTAATTGCCTCCTTCGTTTGTGGCATGACCGAATCATCCGCCGCAATCACAATAATAACAATATCAGTCACCTTAGCTCCACGCGCACGCATCGCCGTAAAAGCCTCGTGACCTGGTGTATCCAAAAACGTAACTTTTTTCCCTGAATCAGTCTCCACAGAATACGCGCCAATATGTTGGGTTATCCCTCCAGCCTCTCCAGCCGCTACTTTTGCTCTTCTGATGTAATCCAACAAAGAAGTCTTACCGTGGTCAACGTGTCCCATGATGGTGACAATTGGCGCACGCGGCAATAAATCTTCTGGTAAATCTTCTACTTCTATTTCAACTGCATCAATCTCCTCTTCCGCAGACACAAAACTTACCTCAAAACCAAACTCATCCGCAATGACCGTAATGGCCTCCGCATCCAAACGCTGGTTGATCGACACAAACATACCCAAACTCATACACGTCGAAATCACCTCATTCACAGATACATCCATCAATGACGCCAAGTCGCTTGCCGAAATAAATTCAGTTACTTTTAAAACTTTTGCTTCTTCATCCTCAGCCATCAAACGCGCCTCTTCTGCCTCTGCCCTACCTTTACGCTTCTCTTTTCGCTTCTCAGCACCAAAACTTTGCTTCGCCGACGCGCCTTGAAGACGTGCCATCGTAGCTTTAATTTGCTCCTGAATATCTTTGTCAGACAGCTCTTCTTTTGACAGAGGCTTAGCTCCCGGAGCAACTACTGCAGGTTTTTTACCAAAATCTTTTCCCTTATTCTGCGTGTTTCCACCAGCAGGTGCAGGTCGATTTCCACCTTCATTAGCCAAAGGTTTTTTCTCTTCCTTGATAATTCGCTTACGCTTATGCTTATGCCCACCGCCTGAACGATCATTTTCAACAGGCAATTCAATTTTACCTAAAACAGTTAAACCACGTAAGGTTTCACCCTTCGCTTCAATCAATTGAAGTAATTCCGGCTCCGCTATGATGGGGTCGACCGTTGGGATAACTTCTTTTTCAGGCTCCTCAACCACCTTTTCAACCGCTACCACCGGATTATCAACCGGGATTGGTTCAGGTTCCTTCAGCTCAGCCACTGGCTTGGGTGCTGACTTAGGTGCCACCTGATGTCCCTTTTTATCTAATTCTATTTTGCCTAAAACCTTTAAACCTATTGGCTTCTCTTCCTCTTTAGTTTCCTCTACCACAGGAGACTCTACTTTAGAAATCTCAACAACAGGAGGAACTTCCACAACGGCTTCCGCCACAATAGGAGCAGGCGCCGGTTCAGGCTTTTTCTCATCTACAATAGGCTCGGGAACCTTCTCAATGATCGGTTCTGCTACCGGAATTTCGGCAACTACCTCCACAGGCTTTACTACCTCTTGAGTTTCCAAAAGTTGGTTAGCGCCAAATTCATTGGCCAATAAAGTCAATTGCTCGAAATTTAATTTCGCATTCGGATTGTTGTCGACTTTATGGCCCTTAGCAGAAAGAAACTGAAGGATCGTAGACGTTCCCACGTTTATTTGTTTTGCTACAAGGCTTAACCGCATTGTCTTTTCTTCTGCCATAAAAAATTAAAATACTATGTAATAAATCTAATTTAACCTAAAACCTATTCAAACTCAGAACGTAAAATAGATAAAATATCCTCAATCGTCTCTTCCTCTAATTCTGTTCTACGCTCTAATTCTTCTTTCGATAAAGCTAAAACTTGTTTAGCCGTATCCAACCCAATTTTATGAAGCTCCGCCAATACCCAAGCCTCAATCTCATTGGAGAATTCTGACAATTCAACATCCTCATCATCCAACTCATCCTTAGGCACATCACGGAAGACATCTATTTCATAACCGACTAATTTACCAGCTAATTTAATATTTTGTCCTCCTCGACCAATCGCCATAGACACTTGGTCAGAATTCAAAAATACGGAAATACGTCGGCGCTCCTTGTCGATCGTCATCGAATTCAACTTCGCAGGACTTAAGGTACGGGCAACCAACAACTCTAAATTTTCCGTAAAATTAATAACATCTATATTTTCATTCTGCAATTCACGAACAATTCCATGAATACGAGAACCTTTCATACCTACACAAGCTCCAACTGGATCAATTCGGTCATCATAAGACTCAACAGCTACTTTCGCACGCTCGCCCGGCTCACGCACAATCTTGCGAATCGAAATCGTTCCATCATAAATTTCAGGAATCTCTTGCTCAAATAAACGCTCCAAAAATACCGGAGAAATTCGAGATAATATAATTCTAGGTGTACCATTTGCCATTTCCACTTTGTGAATAATGGCACGTATCGTCTCACCCTTTTTGAAACGATCTTTTGAAATCATCTCCGTTTTAGGCAAAATCAATTCATTGTCATCATTGTCCAACAAAATCAACTCACGACCTAAAATTTGATATACTTCGGAAGTCACCAACTCACCAACCAAATCCTTGTACTTATCATACAAACTCTCCTTCTCAATATCTTTAATCTTTTGAATCAAAGTTTGACGAGCCGTTTGAACCACCCGACGACCGAAATCCTCCAGCTTAATCAACTCAGCTACCTCTTCTCCAATTTCAAAATCTGGCTCGATTAATTTAGCCTCAGCCAATGGAATTTTATCAAAATCCCAGATGTCTTCCGAGTTATCGTCAACAATCTCCCGAGTTCGCCACATCTCCAAATCACCACTCTCAGGATTGATAATGACATTAAAATTCTCATCTGATCCAAATTTCTTACGAATCATCGTTCTGAAAACTTCCTCCAAAACAGAAATCATCGTCGGTTTGTCAATGTTCTTATCTCGAGCAAAGTCCGAAAATGACGAAATTAATTCAACACTGTTCATTGCTATCTTTACGTTTTTTTATTGAAATGTTACCTGTACTTTTATTTTATCTACGGCCGCCAACTGAATCCATGAAGATTCTTTGGCAACTACTTTTTTATGCTTAACCATTTTTTCTAACAAAACTTCTACCGCCACATCCGTATAACCCATTAAAACTCCTGTAACGGGATCCTCCCCCACTAACCATACTTTAATTTGTCGGCCTACATTCTTCTTAAACTGCCAGCCATGGGTCAATGGATAATCTAAACCCGGCGAAGAAACTTCCAAATTATAAGCCTCCTCAATCCATTCATTCTCTTCCATGTGATGACCCAATTTCCTGCTCAATAAAGCGCATTCTTCGATCGTCACCCCCTCCTCAGTATCCAATAATATCGAAATTAACGTTCTCCTAGCGCCTATTGTAACTTGTAAGTCAACCAAAAAAATAGGTCCCTTCCCCACATAATCATCAATCCAAGCTTTAATTTTTTGATTCAAATCACTCATCTCTCTAGGGCTAGAAAACAAAAAGAGGGATTAAAACCCCTCTTCATTTCTCAAATTACAAATACAAAGATACGTAAATATTTCAAAATACCAACAAATTATCCAATATCACCCCTTTTGCGCACAAAATGTTGATCATTTTTTAAGAAAAAATTCGTTAATTGCATGTCAAAATCACAAGATTCCACAAGAAAATTTTTACACTATGGCGTACGGCTTATTAAAAGGGAAACGAGGTATTATTTCAGGAGCATTAAATGAAGATTCAATTGCTTGGAAAATTGCTCAAAGAGCACACGAAGAAGGCGCAACCTTCACATTAACAAATGCACCCTTAGCCATGCGTATGGGCGAAATCAATAAATTAGCCGAAGAAACCGGTGCCAAGATCATCGGCGCAGACGCTACGTCCATTGAGGAACTAGAAAACTTGTATGATGAATCCTTGGAATTCCTAGGAGGTCCCGTTGACTTTGTTTTGCATTCCATCGGCATGAGCACAAACATCCGAAAAGGCCGTGAATATAGCGATTTGAACTACGAATGGTTCCTAAAATCACTCGACGTTTCAGCATTATCTTTTCACAAAATGATGCAAGTCGCTCAGAAAAAAGATGCCATCGCCCAAGGAGGTTCTGTGGTAGCTCTTTCGTACATCGCAGCCCAACGATCTTTCCCGGATTATACCGATATGGCGCAAGCAAAGGCCATGTTAGAATCCATTGCGCGCTCTTACGGATATCATTACGGAAAAGCCAAAGGAGTTCGCGTTAATACCGTATCTCAATCGCCAACAAAAACAACGGCTGGAACCGGAATTAGTGGTTTCAATGCTTTTTATGAATACGCAAACCAAATGTCCCCATTAGGTAACGCGACCGCAGATGATTGTGCCGATTATGTCATTACCTTATTTTCTGATTTAACTAAAAAAGTAACCATGCAAAATCTATTCCACGATGGCGGATTTTCTTGCGTAGGTATCTCGGAGGAAATCGTAGAAAAAATGGAACAAGGCCTAAAATAATACCTCATGATACGTTCGTTCTTGATTATGTTTTCTTGTCTTTGGTTTCACCAAAGCGTAGTTGCATTTCCTACAGAGCGTTTCCCCATTCCACCGGCATCAGCTAATCGCTTATTTTATATTCAAAGAAGTTCTAACGCCAATACCGTTATTTATGATGCGAATATTTTACCGAATAAATCACTGAATCCCAACCAACCCGTTCATACTTATTGGATTCGCTATGCGGACAATGGCCAAAAAGAAGAATTGAATTTGATTCAAAGAACGCTGGCCTACGGCTTATATACCAATAAAATCAAAGATGAAATCAATAGCTTTGAGGGCTATTTTTTAGCCTACCGAAAGCGGAAATTTGTTGTCAAATTAAACGCTAAAAATCAAGCCATAGCTCTTTTTCCCATCAATGGGAAACTTCAAATTTTAGAGCGTGTTTTTGTTAGCGTGGATGAGTCTGGCTTCACCCCTGCCGTGAATTACATCGAATTGTTTGGCAAGGATGAAGTGACCAATAAGGACGTTTATGAACGATTTAAGCCTTAATTCCTACTCAATAAATTTTTCATTATTGCCATCAAATGCATTGGGGAGGAAATTAAATCACCCCCCAACATCCTTAAAACTTCCAATATAAAGTCGCTTGAACATTTCTACTTTGACCCGTGTAGCCATATAATTCAACGATTTCTTGGCCCAAGAGATTTTTAACCATGAGCGATGCATTCAAGTTTTTGCTAATTTGATACCCAACTTGCCATTCCGTCCAAAGATAATTTTTTAAGGCTTTAGGAACAGTTGAGTAAGTGGATTCATCATAAAAATAATCCTTGCGTTCGCCAACAAACTGCGCCATGAATGAGAAATTCAATTTTGAATGGGCATTGAAAATAACTCGAGCTTGCCATTGATTTGAAGGACGCCTAATTAAAGAGGAATAAGTAGAATCTTTCCCATCAAATTTATTAAACATGGTCCCATTCAAATACGTATAAGAAACATTTGCTGACCACTTCTTTTTTGTGAAACTCAACTCCGCCTCAAGTCCTCGAGTGTTTTGCTGGGATACATTTCCATATTTCCCATAAGGCTCCACCGAGATTGATTGGAATACGATTCCATCTTTTACCTCATTTTGAAAACTGACTAATCGAGCATGGAAATTACCCATACTTTGTTCTAACCCTAATTCAAATGTTTTCCCTTGCTCTGGCCTCAGGGCCAAATTCCCATAAGGAGAAAATAATTGATACAAGGATGGCGTTTTAAAGCTCGTATAATAATTAAAAAAGGCTTTGCCAGATTTCGAGTATTTCCAATATGGGTTTACATTGACCGTAGAAAAATCCCCAAAAGTAGATTGGCGATTCCATCGGCCGCCAATTTCCACTCCTAGATTCGAATTCCATTCTTTTTGAATGGTCAAATAAGTGCCAAAAATGGATTGATTTGCGATGCTTTCAGCTAATTTGGGAGAATCATACTTACCATAGGCGCTCACAGAAAAATCAGATTGTTGGGTCGACTGATTTTTATATTCAGCCCCCAAAACATATTCGATTTGCTTTAAAAATGTTCCCTTCAAATAGGCCTCAGCGCCTTGATTGACGCCCTTGTAGGTAGATTCACTATAATTCGACCAAGCGTTTAACGGAATATATGTGGAATCATTTCGAAAAACTCGATCAATCACATCTTGAAAACCACGAACAAAAAGATCCGCATGTTTTAGCTGATATTGCCATTGTAATCGAATGGAATTAGATTTAGCTTTTGACGTATAGTCCCGATCATCTATAAATGGTCCCGCATCCAAATTTCCCTGATAAAATAAAGCTTGATAATTTACGTCGATCAACGACCTTTTGCCGATGGGCCTAGCCCAAGTCAACGAAAGGGATTGTTGGCGCATCCCATCATTTTCCCCTTTTTTTACACTATCCTTAGCAGCAGAAAAACCATCGGTCGAATAATTTTGCAAAGAAATCCCAAACCGATTTTTTGCCAAACGCGTATTGACTTGAAATTGTGCCTCATACGTTCCAAATCCTCCTCCCTGAACCAATAACGACCCATGGGTTCCGTCTTTTTCGGACTTCTTGCTGACTAAATTAATGACGGCCGACATAGCGTCCGAACCGTACAAAGTGGATTGTCCCCCTTTTATTATTTCAATTTTTTGGATGTTGGCCAAATTAATCAAATTCCAATCCATCACTTGGCTTATATGGGAAGGATCATTTAATGGAAATCCATCCATCAACAATAATACGTGACCAGTATTTGCGCCTCTTACGTAAATTTCTTGGTTTGAACCCGGCGCGCTGCGCGCGCCTACGACCGAGATCCCCACCTGCTCCTGCAATAATTCACCCAAACTTTTGCCCAAACTCGCACGTATCTGATCCGTAGTAATGAGTGTTAGAACTTTGCCCGTGCGGGCCAACTTCCCCGCCAATTTTGGCGCGGAGACTTCCACTTCCTCTAAAACTGTTATCGTGTCTCTCCCGGATTTCAACGATAGATTAGTGGGTGAAATCGAATGGAAATCACTCGGAAAAGCATAACTAGGCTTTAGCATAAACGTGTTAGCCAATACAGAACCAGCCTGTAGCATAAAAGCAACAGCCAATACAGAACTATACTGTAGCATAAACGCAACAGCAACCCGTGCAAAAACCTGCACCTTTCTTCTAAAAAACATAAAATTGCCCATTTCAGGGCCATAAAAAATGGAAATAAATCGAACGCTCAACCCCAGCCCATCCTCCGTAGTCCAAGATTAAGTATCGTTTAAGGCAGGTCTCCTGACTCATTTTCATTACCTTTCTTACCTTCCCAGTTTCCCAGTGGCTTGTTAGAAAAGCATTACGAAAATTTACAGTTGCGGGGACAGTGTTGGGTTTCAACCAACTTCCCTATTAAGTGTTTACTCCTTGAAGACAAAAAGCACACACCCTAAACTGTTGCAAAGCTAAACCAATTATCACGCATAAAAAAACCGTATTTCTATTTAATCAACATCCTGATAAAATTTAAAATGATCAGTTAAATAGTTCTATTTCTCAAAAAATATAAGCTAATTGCCTCATCAAAAAAAAGAAATGCCTGATCAAATAAGATGTGCTTGGTGTTCAAATGACGCCCTTTACCAAGATTACCATGATGTAGAATGGGGAAAAGAAATGCACGACGACCATGCACTTTTTGAACTCTTAAGCCTCGAAGGATTTCAATCGGGGTTAAGTTGGATTACGATTTTAAGAAAAAGAATCCATTTTAGAACTCAATTCGAAAATTTCGACTACACCAAACTGGCTCATTGGACCGAAGAAAAACAAAACGAAGCAACGTTAAACCCAAACATTATTCGAAATAGACTCAAAATACAATCCGTCAAAACGAATGCCATTGCCTTCATGAAAATTCAGGAAAAATTTGGTAGCTTTGATCGATATATTTGGGAATTTGTGGACTTTAATCCCATCCTAAACCATTTCCATAGCCTAAAGGATTTACCTGTCAGTACCGAAATTTCCGAGAACATGAGTAAATCACTAAAGAAACATGGTTTCCGATTTGTCGGCCCTACCATCTGTTATTCTTTTATGCAAGCCTCAGGAATGACCATAGATCACACATTAGATTGCTTTTGTCACCCAAAAAATAACCATGAATAACAGGATAGTCATTATCCCGACCTACAACGAAATCGAAAACATCACAGCCATCATCGAAAAGGTGTTGAGCCTGAAACCGCATTTCAATGTTTTAATCGTAGATGATGGTTCCCCTGATGGTACAGCCAATGCTGTCAAATTAGTGCAAAAAGAAAACGCTTCCCGTATTTTTCTCATCGAAAGAAAAGGAAAAATGGGACTCGGAACCGCCTACATCGCAGGATTCAAATGGTCCATTGAAAACAATTATGATTTCATCTTTGAAATGGATGCCGATTTTTCACATAATCCTGAAGATCTCATCCGACTTTTTTACGCCTGCGCAAGTCCTGAAGATTTACAATCCGAAAAAATTGATCCCACACATGCCTTATCCGCCGACATGTCCATCGGGTCTCGTTATATCAATGGGGTTAATGTGGTGAATTGGCCCATGGGCCGAGTATTAATGTCCTACTTCGCCGGATTTTATGTTCGTTTCATCACCGGAATGCCCATTCAAGACGCTACCGCTGGTTTCGTTTGCTACCGGAAAAAGGTGCTAGAAACGATCCCTCTAGATCAAATAAAATTTATTGGCTACGCATTCCAAGTAGAAATGAAATTCACCACCTGGAAATATAAATTCAACATCCTTGAAGTGCCTATTATCTTTACCGATCGAACTAAAGGTACGAGCAAAATGTCCGCCAATATATTCAAAGAAGCGATTTTTGGAGTAATCCAACTCAAAATAAATAGCTTATTTAACCGATATCACCGAGCATCATGAGCGACGCAGCACTCTACCAAACGTTAAAGTCGGTGCACATCATTCTTGTCACCTCATGGTTTGCCGGACTTTTCTACTTACCCCGTTTACTCGTTTACCACGTGGAAGCTCAGGATAAATCTGAATTAGAAAAAACCATTCTTTCCAAACAGTTCGAGAAAATGGAGAAAATTCTTTTCAATGCCATCATGATACCGGCACTTTGGCTCACCTGGATTTCAGGGATTTCACTCATTTACTTGGTTTGGTGGGATTCTTTTGGCCAACAACCCTGGTTGCATCTGAAATTAACCTTTGTCGTTTGCGTGACAATCTATCACTTCTATTGTAGACACCTCATTATTTCCTTCAGAAACCAAAATTTCATTCTTTCCGGAAACCAATTGAGACTATTTAATGAAATTGCGACCATACTGCTTGTCGCAGTCGTATTTATCGTAGTAGCCAAAAATACGTTTGATTGGGTATATGGACTTTTGGGCTTTGCTGCCTTCGCAATCGCCATTATGTCAGCCGTGAAAATTGTGAAAAAAATTAGAGAAAAATCTAACTAAGGGAACGATCCATTTCTCGCTTCACATCTTTTTCCTTGATGTCATCTCGTTTATCAAATGACTTCTTTCCTTTGGCCAAAGCAAAATTCAATTTCGCATAGCCATTGTCCGAAATAAATAAGCGAGTAGGAATAATAGTCAAACCCACATTCTTTAATTCCTTCTGCAACTTCCCTAATTCCCTTTTTGATAATAATAATTTTCGATCTCGAAGCGGGTCATGATTAAAATGAGTTCCCTCATCATATTTAGAAATATGCATGTTGCGAACAAACAACTCCCCTTGAAAAAATAAGCAATAAGAATCCGTCAAATTAGCTTTTCCCTGACGAATACACTTAATCTCAGTGCCCATCAAAACCATGCCCGCCGTAAACGTATCAATGAATGTATATTCAAAGGAAGCCCGTCGGTTTTTAATTTCAATCGTCTTAAGAATCTTATCCTTTCCCATTTTCTCTTACATAAAAAAAGCCACACAGTCGAACTGCGTGGCCTCCTCTAATCATTAAAATCTATTTATCGCCTTTCTTAGCAGCATATTCTTTATTCAATCCCTCAATCATTTTTTGGGTTACGTCAACCGACTCATCCGCAAATAAAATCCCACCGCCAATTTTCGAATATCCTAATACAAATTCGTACTTGTTTTCCTTATTCACTTTACCCACATACTCACGAATGTTATTGTATAGTTCCTCGTTTTTCTTCGCCTGCTCTTGCCCTAATTCAGCTTGCTTTTGCTGGCTATATTGTTGCAATTCAGATCCTTTTTTCTTCAAGGTCATATCTGCCGCTTGTAACTCAGCTTGCGTCATCGCAGAAGCACGCTGCTGAATAGCTTGCAATTCAGATTGAAGGGCACGCTCTTTTTGACCTAGGTCAACTTGCAAGCGGTATCCTTTATTTTCAAACTCTTTTTGAGCATCTTTATAAAACTGATAATTATTTAATAATGAATCAGAATTAACAAAAACGATCCTTTTTCCATCAGCTGTAGAAGCACCTAAACCTGAACCAACAGATCCTGCAGGCTTAAAAAACAAAAATGCAATGGCAATTGTTAAAATGCCCAGCCAAACATAAGGTAAATTTTTCACGTGTATTCGTTTTTAAAATGGTAACGGGGACAAATATACAAGGTCTATTTTGATTGTCCTAAAAATTTATTTGTTGAATCGTAATTTCGCACCAGCCCATGCCCACAAACCGCCTGTTAAACCTCCCAAAACTCCTGTAACGATATAAAGGCCTACAACACTTCCACCTAATGGAAATAAATGTGCCATTCTTCCAGGCAAGGAACTCGGATGTTGGCCATCCATCCAAAAAGCCGAAATAGCCCATAATAAAAAGCCAGACACCAAGCCTAAAGTAAACGCGCTCCCCTTTGGGATTCGTAAAATATAGGCCAACAATGCAAACAAAATACCCAAAGCATACCAAGGTAAATATAGGCCAGAAATGGCCCCAATAACAACCATAACTAAAACGATGGCTAATTTATACGAAAAACTTAACGTCTTTTTCATTCCTATTTTTTTAATGATAATATAATTTTCTTACGCAAACGCCCCGTTGCATCCTCAGGTTTTTCTAAATATAACAAGGACCTAAGTTCACCTTTGGCCCACGTGTCAATCAAATCGTCATAATGTGCACTACCCGGATTTCCAGACTGACCACCTGGATAAACTCCATGCGCTTTAGGTCTTCCTTCCTTTGAAAGTTCAACAATCATCCTCCAAGAAGGACCTGTCTTCATTGTAGTTGCATTGACAATCGTTCCACCCCCACCCGTAGGGATATTCAACCTACTTAATGCGTCCATGCCCGGAATTAAATGCCTAATTCCTGTTTGCTTATGCTTATACCAAACCCATTCAGAACCCAGTGGACCATGTTTTTTAACCAATGTATCAATAGAAGCCTTGAATGAACCGGAAATAATTTCTTCCATACTCTCCTTTTTATTCTTTGTTTTTACGTTGTCCCACCAGGCCGACTGTGGTTCGTCTTGGATCATTTTAATCGTTCGATCCATAGAAGGACTATTCATCGGTACATTTTCATCAGCTGAAAAATCATCTGCCCAAATAGCTTCATGCAACAACAAAACCCAATTTTCGAATATGGTAGCACCTTTTGAATCCGCTGCATTTTGTAAATTCCATCGCTGTAATTCATTCACCGCTTGGCCATAAACTCCTCCCGCCGGCGACTTTAATTTGGCCAGCAAAAGAGGCAATAAAGTTCGAGCTCTAATATTGAAATTATCATTCTGCAAGCCTCGCAATGAATCCATCGTAATTTTAGACATCGCCTCTAATCGTTCATTGATTCGACGACCACGCTCACTTGGCGCATATTGCCAACCCATGTAATAAGGATACGTAGGATCTACAGAACTTTGATTAGCCGAACTTAAAAACCCACGAACAGGATTTTTAGCATGCGGATTATGTGATTGTGGTATAAAACCAGTCCAATCAGCCTTTGGATCCGTTCCATCCAACAAATATTTTCCCTGCGTATACGATTTCAATGGAAATTTTCCATTCACCCACAAAGCAATATCGCCCTGATTGCTAGCAAAAATAAAATTTTGGGCTGGTGCAGAATAATAAGTCAATGCCTGCGCATAATCGGCATAATTTGCCGCACGATTCAACTTATAAAAAGTGGTCAGCTCCTGTGATTTTTCATGCGCAATCCAACGCAATGCATGCCCCACCGGGATATTAGATTTAAAAGGCTTTTCATGACTTAAATAAACCACAGGTCCGTGATGTGTAAAAAATATGGTGTCTATAAAACTTGCCTTACCTTTGATGTTGAATTTTTCAATACGCATCGTTGTTTTCTTCCATTTCCCATCGTGCCAATATTCTGCCTTAGATGCATCCTTAAATTTAACCTGATACCAATCTAAAATATCAGAACCTACATTGGTCACACCCCAAGCCACATTTTTATTGAAACCCACAATGACGTTAGGCGTTCCCGGCATCGTAGAACCATATACGTTAACCCCCGGAGCCACTAATTGCATTTGATACCAAATAGAAGGCAATGACAAGGTTAGGTGTGGATCATTTGCCAGTATAGGTAATCCAGAAACTGTTTTATTTCCTGAAACCGCCCAGTTATTAGAACCAATATTAGGATCTTTTTCAGGGGTTTTCATCGCACTGCCTAGGCCAATAAAATCACTGGGACTTTCTGGAATAGGCACTGGCTTGAAGTCCCTAGGCGTACCCACCGGAATAATCGGGCTTTCCACAAAAGGGTAATTGGGAAATAAATTTTCGGCAACTTCCTTTCCATATTTACGAAGAATATTCGTCATCTTTAAATCATCCGTCCCCGAAGCAAGCACAAAAGACATGTTTTTTAAGAAAAGCGCACTTTTGATCGGCGTCCATTTTTCAGGCGCATAATTCAATAATTTATATTCCAACGGATAATTTCGTTCCGTCAAACTTTCAATATAGGCATTGACCCCATCAGAATATGCTTGTAAAGTTTCAGTCGCTTTCGGATCTTCTTTCATTCCCTCAAAAGATTTTTCTGCTCCATAAACAGCCCCCATCCTACGTTGGAACTGATCAGAAACCATTCCCTTCTCTCCCACTATCTCAGAAATTCTACCACCCGCAAAATGCGTTTGAAATTCCATTTGCCACAAACGATCTTTAGCAGTTAAATACCCCTGAGCTAGATATAAATCATGGTCATTTTCCGCAAATACATGAGGAATACCCATTTCATCATACACCACAGTCACTGTTTTCTCCAAACCTGGGATTTGTAAATTTTCTTCGGATAATTCAGCAGATTCCGGAGCCTCAGCATTCACCCAAAATCCATGAAACGGACTCATTAATTTACCCAAAGGTGGAAGGGTTCCCCATGAATTGTGCAAGGCATAAGTCCAAATAATAGCCAAGGCGAGGGGGAAAATAGATTTAATGTATTTCATGAAAAATGAGACAAAAGATTTAAATAAAAATTCAAAGATTTTATTTTATTTTAAAAAGACAATTTTACACATTTGTGACATAATGCCCAAATAATTTATATTTTTAATCCCTAAAAGATTTTAAAACTTGAAAAGAAGAACATTCCTCCAAACATCCGGAATTATTGGCTCCGCAACAATCTTAAAAAGCCCATCCTTAGATCGAAGCACATTTGCCACTGAGCCCATCATCATAGCGACATGGAAAAATGAAAAAGGCACTAAATCCGGTTGGGATAAAATGATGCAAACAGGCCGCGCCTTAGATGGAGTTGAAGCCGGAGCATGGGTTCCAGAAGCTGATCCCAACGAAACATCCGTAGGTTATGGAGGACTTCCCGACCGAGATGGCCACGTAACTTTAGATGCTTGCATCATGGATCACTTAGGAAATGCGGGGGCTGTGACATTTTTGGAAGGCATCATGCATCCCATTTCAGTGGCAAGAGCCGTGATGGAAAAAACGCCTCACGTAATGCTTTCGGGTGCCGGTGCATTGCAATTTGCCTTAAGTCAAGGATTTAAAAAGCAAAACTTGCTTACACCCACCTCAAAAAAAGCCTGGGAAGAATGGAAAAAAGAATCAAAATACAAGCCGATTGTTAATATTGAAAATCATGATACCATCGGCCTTTTAGGCATTGGAAAAGCGGGCGAAATAGCCGGTGCTTGTTCCACCAGTGGATTAGCTTATAAAATGCATGGGCGCGTCGGCGACTCCCCCATCATCGGTGGAGCGGTCTTTTGTGATGATGAAGTCGGCGGTGCCTGCGCTACAGGTTTAGGCGAATTTGTCATGAAAACCTTGGGTTCATTTTTGATTGTCGAGTTTATGAGGCAAGGAATGTCTCCCCAAAAAGCCTGCGAAGAAGCCATCATGCGAATAGTCAATCGATATAAATACCAGGACTTCCAAGTAGGGTATTTGGCACTAAATAAAAAAGGGGAATATGGAGCTTATTCTATTCAAAAAGGATTTAATTTCACCATCACAAAAAACGGAATCACGCAAGTCATTGAAAGTGCTTCCTACATGTCCTAGAAAACTCAAAAATTTTACGTGGAAAAAATCGTTAAAAAATCGGCTAGTAAAAAGCAATTTCTCTTTGAGGTAGCCTGGGAAACTTGCAATCAAGTAGGTGGAATATACACTGTTATTCGAACCAAAGTTCCCTCTATGGTAGAAAAATGGGGCAATGACTATGCCTTATTGGGACCCTATTTCACCCATACAGCCGCTGCAGAATTTGAGCCACTCGAATTACCTGAGGAAGATTCGCCGCTCATCAATTCCATCCGTACCTTAAGATCACAAGGCCTGAAAGTATATTATGGCCATTGGCTCATCACGGGAAAGCCCAAAATTATTTTATTTGATATTGATTCTGTTTATACCCAAATCGACGCAATCAAAGGGAGAATTTGGGAAAATCATAACATATCAACATTAGGGGTTGAAGAATTAGTGAATCAAACGATCGCTTTTGGTGAAATGGTCCGACTATTCATCACGGAATTAGCCCTCGAAAATAAATCAAAAAAAGATATCATCGTCCATTTTCATGAATGGATGGCCTCCACTTGTTTGCCTGATTTACGAAAAGATAAAGTAAAAATATCCACCGTCTTTACGACTCATGCAACCATGCTAGGGCGTTATTTAGCCGGAAATGTCCCTAATTTTTACGACGTGATCGATCAGTTCGACTGGTTAAAAGAGTCCAAGCATTATGGAATAGAAGCCCAAGTTAGTTTCGAAAGAGCAGCTGCCCAAAAAGCAAATGTATTGACGACGGTTTCCGATATCACCGCCAAAGAATGCCAATACTTTTTAGGCCGAATTCCCGAATTGATACTGCCTAATGGCTTAAATATCCAACGATTTGCAGCGCTTCATGAGCATCAAAATCTTCATTCTAAATACAAAGAAAGTATTTCAGATTTTGTCATGGGGCATTTTTTCCAAAATCAACCCTTCGACTTGGAACAAACGTTATACTTATTTACCTCGGGGAGGTTTGAGTATACCAACAAAGGATACGACCTGACCTTGGATGCTCTGAAAATATTAAATCAAAAATTGAAAGACGCCGGCTCTAAAAAAACGGTAGTCATGTTTTTCATTACCAAACAGCCCTACCACAGCATAGACCCGGAAGTACTGCAATCCAGGGCCGTCTTAAATGAAATAAGGGAAAATTGTTTGGCGATTGAAAAGTCAGTGGGCGAGAAATTATTTCAAGCTTCAGCCGCTTCCAAAGACTTGCAAATACCCGATTTAAATAATTTTGTGGACGAATATTGGCGGATGCGTTTACGTAGGACCGTTCAAACCTGGAAGACAAATACAAAACCGAAAGTAGTCACTCATTTATTGAAAAATGAGGACGACATCATTCGTAATCTGGTCCGAACAGGATTAACCAATAACCCAGACGACAAAGTAAAAATTGTCTATCACCCTGATTTCATAGTCTCTACAAATCCATTATTTGGTTTGGATTATGGCCAATTTGTTCGCGGTTGCCACCTGGGTGTTTTCCCAAGTTACTATGAACCTTGGGGCTATACTCCCTTAGAATGTATGGCCAGAGGCGTTCCTACGATCACTTCAGATTTATCTGGATTTGGGGATTATATGATGCAAATTATGCGTGATTACGACCAATGGGGTGTTAGCGTGGTCAATAGAAAATCTCAGACTTACCAGGAATCAGCTGAACATTTAGCTACCCTATTATTTAAATTTGCACAACAATCCCAGCGAGATCGTATTCTTCAGAGAAACCGAGTAGAAAGTATCGCTGATACATTTGACTGGTCTAATTTAAGGGGATGCTACGATACTGCTCACGAACTTGCTGTTTTGAAGAAATAATCATTCGATTATAAATGTTTCAAAGCCTCCCTTTTTGAGAGGGGCATTAAGGGGTGGTGGTCCACAAAATTCAACACCCATTCAGGATCTGTTCTCGCATATTGCCGCAATGACCAACCAATCGCCTTTTGAATAAAAAATTCTTTGGATGTGTTTAACGATAAAATAATGGTTGACAAATGCGTCACATCAGTATTTTTTTTATAGTCCAACTGGAATAAAATGCATAAACGCTGATGCCAAAAATTAGGTGATTTCATCCATAAAGGAATCCATTCTGATCGTTCCTGAGGAAAGCGTTGAAAATACAAACCTAAAACTTTGGGCCCCAAGACATCCACCACATCCCACCAGGAATTTTCATCTACCCAGCGATGGACCAACAAAGGAACGCGAGAGTCCCACGACTTTTTTGCCTTCCATAAATAGGCCATCGCCACATATTGAAATTCACGTTCAGGCATTGCAAACAACTCTGAGCTGACCTCATACCAATCCTCAGCCTTACCATATTTTTTATAAATATCCTTAAAAACCAAAGCTTGTTCAGGCTTTTTGATTCCAATAAAGAGATATTTATTGCGCATATATTGGCGCATCCAACGTGCATTTTCTGGATTTTCCAAGGCATAAAAAGCATCCCTAATGGCGCCAACAAAACTCATCGATTTGAAAAATAAAGCTCGCCTTTCAACCCACTCTCAGTAACTCCCCACTTCGAAGCGTCAAATGGTTTGTATTGAATATCCACAAAGTTGATTTCATAAAAATTCTTCCAAGGAGTCTTTTCTCTATCTAACTTCCTGATTCGATTAGCCGAAACATTCATCACCTCTAACTCAATATGATTCTTATCTTTCAAAACTCCTTTGGGTATATTTATTTGATAGGGCAATGACCAAACAATGCCCAAATCCTGCCCATTTATTTTTATCCGAACCCAATCACGAACCTGATCCAAATGCAATATTTGACACGCCTTTATTTGTTCAGGCATCAAGTCAAAATCAAAGGCATAAGTTGCCTTACCCCAATAATCATGCGTGGAAGAATCCGTCGTCCAATATGACATGGCATCTAATTGCCGAGATTTAAATAATTGCTTAGGAAAAGAGAGGGAAATTTTCTCGCTTGGCTCTAGTGGCACAAATACCTTGGGAACGGCCAATTTCGCTATAGCTCTTTTATCGGCCTTAGCAGACCGGACGATGACGCTTTGACCTGGCGCTAAAGACATGAAAAATTGCTTTTGTTTATTTAAGTGCTCCTTCCAAATTTTGCCAGTCAATGGATCTTCAATTTCCACATCTGATCCTGATTTCGAAAGATTAATCATTCCTTCTGAAAAGTTTTTAGATAGGTTGGCAATGAAATATTTCGCCCCTTCAGCAGACCTCTTGCGTAAAAATGACAAATTAAGATCTGCTATACTTTCGCGGTTAATTTTAAAACGCTCCAACACATTGATGGGGTCTGAAACCCAGCGCATTAATAAGGTTTCTTTAGCGGCTTGCCAACGAGCCCTTTCGTCCTCGTTGAGCCCAAAAGAATTTGGATTCAAAGGCAAATGCTCCAAGAAATATACCGGCAAACCTTGTTTTACCCATTTGGCCCATAGCTCCATCGTTTCTAAGGATACATAATGAGGCGCTGGAATGAGCAAAATTTTATACTCATTTCCTGAAACTGATTTCCATGTTCTTCGAGGGGTAACTTGCAAAGACTTCATTAAATCATCCGAGATGTAATCCAATTGGTACCCCTTGTTTTGCATGTGTTCAGACCATTTTCCAAACGAAGTATTGACCATCCAATCGCGACTATTGGCATGTAAATCAAGTAAATGAATTTTACCCTTTCCATTTCTTTCATGCCAAATGTCTTCCATCGGGAAGTACATCAATACATCCGAATCCGTCGGATCCTTTTGCAACATCGTTTGACATTTGTCAATATACCTGTTCAATTCCGGCAAAGCTTCCCAAAAATGACTTTGAGGATTAAAATTGGTGCTTGCATAAAATAGCCAACCCGGCCATGCAATTTCTGGGGGAGAATAAGTCGCCCCGTGGAAAAATAGGTGATTGACCCCGCCAATAAATACTTGGTCCACCACGGGCTTTATCTGTGCCAATGAAACTTTAAAATGATTTCCGAGCCAAGTAGCCGTCTCCGCAGAAACCAATTTCTTACCCATTAAATTAGCTGCCGACGAAGCCAATTTTAAATTGCGAACATCGGGTATCCCAAAACGCACTGAATCATATTCGGGATCTACCCGATAACCGGGGATATCAAACGGTTTGCTGCCAAAAAATTCAGTTTCAGGAATGTCAACAGCCGCATAAATATCGATGAGGTTTCCTGGTGAACCATGCGCTTGGTTTCTACTTTGAAAACCCATCATTTTAATCCAATCAGCAAATGGATTTGAAAACTGACTAAGCAATAACTGAGATATCGTTCGATGGTAATCCGCCCAAATCATATTTTCAGTTTCAGTTTCAGCTTTTGGCTTTGCCAATACATCCAAATGTTTTCTTAAGTCATAATGATTTAAACGAATGAATTCAGTAAAAAGTCCAGCGGTATAATTTGCCCCATACACTTCGTATGAGTCGTTATACAAGGCCCTCAAAGGAGCATGCGACTTTTTCAATAAAGGCACAAAAGTTTCCCGATAATGTTCAAATGCCGACTTAGAAAAATGGTCGATCACTAAACCTTCGCCTCCTGGAGCAGCGCGTTTAACTTTTTGATTCGTTAAATTTTGGCTCAACATATACAATTTAGCTCCCGTACTTCCTGCTTGGAATTGAGTCTTTTTTTGGCTGATGAGCTCTTGAGTGAATTGACCCTCCACATAGATAGAAACAGCTTGGATATCACCTGTTGGAGTTTGCCAAGATTGATTCGGACCTAACACAATTTCATCAATTTTATAGGCTTTAGCCGCTTCGGTCTTCGTGATTTGAGGACCGCCCAAAGGCCAACCCGTTCCCAAAGTCATATCAATGCCCAAGTGTAAACGATTCGCTTCTTTTAAAACAAAAGCAAATTTTTGTTGCCAACCAGCACCCAAATAATTCTGAAAAGATGATTCAAAGCCTTTAGCCCCATAAATAGGGATTATATGTAAACCGCCAAAACCTGCTTTGGCAAATGCTTCCAAATTGTGTGTGATCCCCTTTTCTGTCACTGCACTACCTGGCCACCACCAATAAACCCAAGGTTTGGTCGTAGAAAAAACGACAGGATCCGAAGATCCTGCCGTTTTCAAACAAATAGTTAGGACGAAAATGAGGATGAAACTTAATTTTTTCATGCCTCTACATTGATTTTTATTAAACAAAACGACCTAATAAATTTTCTAAATATTCTTGTTTACCAGAGATCATGGCAGGTTCGCCTAGGCCTACAGCAATTTGGTATAAGTCCTCTAATTTCAACTTACCCGCTTCATAATCAGCTCCTTTACCCGAATCAAAACTAGCATATCGAGCCGCCTTTAAGCGATCCAATTCACCATGCTTGGCTAATTTATCGGCAATAATCAATGCTCTCGCAATCGTGTCCATTCCGCCTATGTGTGCATGAAATAAATCTGCCGCATCCGTAGAATTTCTTCTGCGTTTTGCATCAAAATTTATTCCTCCACCCGCTAATCCACCTTGCTTTAAAATAATGGCCATGGCTTCTGCCCACTCGTAAATGTCAATTGGGAACTGATCGGTATCCCAGCCATTTTGATAGTCACCACGATTTGCGTCAATTGAAGCAAGCATCCCGGCATCAGAAGCCACTTGACATTCATGTGCAAATGTATGTCCAGCCAATGTAGCGTGATTAACTTCTAAGTTTAAACCGAATTCAGAAAGCAAATTAAACTCCCTCAAAAACCCGATCACAGTAGCTGCATCATAATCATATTGATGTTTCGTAGGCTCACATGGCTTAGGCTCTATGAAAAACTTTCCTTTAAATCCATTTTTTCTAGCATATTCCACACAGGTATGAAGCATTTGAGCAAAATGCTCGCGCTCACGTTTCATGTCTGTATTTAATAAAGTCATATAGCCTTCTCTACCTCCCCAAAATACATATCCATCTCCGCCTAATTTGATCGTTGCGTCGATCGCACCTTTTAATTGGGCCCCGGCATGCGCGACAACCTCAAAATTCGGATTGGTAGAAGCACCATTCATATAACGCTCATTCGAAAATAAGTTGGCCGTTCCCCACAATAACTTCACTCCCGACTCAGCTTGTTTTTTCGCAAAGATGTCAGAAATAAATTCTACTCTACTCGTAAATTCTTTGGGATCATTACTTTGATCGATCGCATCCACATCATGGAAACAATAAAATGGAGCGCCAATTTTAGTGATAAATTCAAAAGCAGCGTCTGCTTTGTCAGAGGCTCTTTGCCGTACATCGCTCGCCGTATCCCATGGATAATGATGGGTTCCAGGACCAAAGGGGTCAGCACCATTTCCACAAAACGAATGCCAATATGCAATGGCAAAACGCAAATGCTCTTTCATGCTTTTTCCGGCAATGATCCTATTTTCATCGTAATAACGAAAAGCAAACGGATTGTCCGATTCTGCACCCTCAAATTTAATTTGACCAATGCCTTTGAAATATTCTTTTTGACCTAATATGATACCCATAATGATTAATGCGTTATTGTTATTTGTAATCTCAAAACTACAAATTCTACCCAAAAAAATAACAAAACAAGTATATATTTAGTGGACAAGATTAAATTTCCATTACTTGATTCACCCAAAGGCCAAAGTTCAAGATAGCTAAGTCATATTTTTTTCTTATTTTTGAAAACAAACACCTAAAAAATACATGCTAAAAAGAATACTAACCATCGCATTCGTTGTTTTATCCGTTTTGCAATTAAATGCCCAAATTCCTACCGGCGTCACTTACAATGCAAATAATCGCTTTGAGCAATTAGAGTCCACCTTGCCCACCCCTAATTCGTATCGAACTGCGAGTGGTTCACCTGGAAAAGATTACTGGCAACAACGAGCAGATTATGACATTAAAGTGGAACTAGATGATATCAACCGCAAAATCATAGGTACGGAAACGATCACCTATTTCAACAATTCACCTGATGAATTACCTTACATTTGGATTCAATTAGACCAAAATATTTTCGAAAAAGGGGCTATTAAAAAAACCTCAGCTACGGGAAATATCACAAGAGGCATCAGCGCTGGAATGTTTGAGGAATTAACGGACCCAAGGGAATACGGATACAAAATTACGGCCGTTAAGGATATCAAAGGAAATCCACTGAAGCATACGATTAATCAAACGATGATGCGAATTGATTTGCCAGTTGCTGTAAAATCAGGTGGAAATATAAGTTTCTCCATCGACTGGAATTATTTAATTACTGAGTATTACGGTCGGTCAGGCTATGAACTTTTTCCTAAAGATGGAAATGCTAATTACTTCATTGCCCATTGGTTTCCACGCCTTGCCGTTTACAACGATGTATACGGTTGGCAACACAAGCAATTCATTGGCCAAGGAGAATTCACCTTAAATTTTGGTAATTATAAAGTAGCCATTACGGTGCCCAATGACCATGTGGTCGGTGCTTCTGGCGAATTACAAAACGCATCGCAGGTGATGAGCGCAACCCAATTAAAACGTTGGGAGCAAGCAAAAACAGCCGTTAGACCGGTGATCATAGTGACTCAAGCGGAAGCGGAGAAAGCTGAAAAAAATAAGCCGACAGGTAAGAAGACATGGGTTTACAAAGCTGATAATGTACGTGATTTTGCATTTACAAGCTCCCGTAAATTTATTTGGGACGCGATGCAAGTAGACGTAGAGGGTAAAAAAGTATGGGCTATGTCCTATTATTCCAAGGAAGGAAATCCACTTTGGGAAAAATACTCGACGATGGCAGTAGCTCATACGTTAAAATCCTATTCCAAAAGAACCATCGCTTATCCATATCCCGTGGCTATTTCTTGCCATGCCACATTAGGAGGGGGAATGGAATATCCGATGATTTCATTCAATGGAGGCCGACCTGAAACGGACGGTACTTATACAGAAAATACGAAAAATGGGATGATCGGTGTGATCATTCATGAGGTTGGACATAATTTCTTCCCCATGATTATCAATTCGGATGAGCGCCAATGGTCTTGGATGGATGAGGGTTTAAATACGTTTTGTCAATATTTAGCAGAAATGGAATGGGATCGCAACTTTCCTGCGCGCCGCGGAGAGCCGCAAGATATTGTTCCTTACATGCGTTTAGATACCAAAAACCAAGTGCCTATTATGGCCAATTCGGAAAACATTATGGATTTTGGAAACAATGCCTATGCAAAGCCCGCGACTGCTTTAAATATCCTTCGTGAGACAGTTATGGGCAGAGAATTATTTGACTATGCCTTCAAAGAATATGCGCGCAGATGGGCTTTTAAGCAACCTTATCCAGCCGATTTCTTTAGAACATTAGAAGATGCCTCTGGCGTCGACTTGGATTGGTTTTGGAAAGGTTGGTTTTATGGCACAGAGCCGGTGAACCAATCCATCGAAACCGTGGAATGGTTTGGCATAGACACGCAAGATCCAGTGGCTAAAAAAGCGGGAGATAAAGAAGCGGCTCAAGCCAAGCGGCAAACCATTTCGAGCATGCGAAATAAAACGGATATTAAATCAACGGTTGTAGAAGAGAATCCAGACCTTACTGATTTCTATAATACGTATGATCGTTTTGCGCCATCGGACGCTGACAAGAAAAAGTATCAAGATTATTTAGCTTCTTTAAATGAAGATGAAAAAAAATTGGTCGCTCAAGGAAAGAACTTTTACGTGGTTAATTTCAAAAATAAGGGAGGTTTACCTATGCCAGTGATCATAAAATTGAATTATGAAGATGGTACGGAAGAGGTCTTGAGATTCCCTGCTGAAGTGTGGAGATTGAACGATGTAGAGGCTAAAAAAATCATCCCTACCAGCAAGAAAGTGGTAAAATGGACCTTGGATCCTTATTATGAAATTGCCGATATCGATACCGATGACAATGCATTCCCAAGGGAACCGGCTAAACCGACTAAAGTCCAATTGTTTAAGATGCAAAGAAGATCATACTCGATTGACGGAAATCCTATGCAAGATGCGAAAAAAGCTAAAGAAGCAGCTGGAGCGGTGACTGGTTCGAAGAACTAAAAATAATTTGATTTAAAAGCGCCTGAAGTTCATGTAATTTCAGGCGCTTTTATGTTTATACAAACCAAAGTTTCAAGGACGCAATCACTAATACCAAAGCTAAAATCCATTTTACTTTTTGATTGGAGGCTATTTTAGAGCCCCAACTCGCACCGATGAATCCGCCAATTAATGAGGAGATGAGCCAATAAATCATTTGAGATTGATCGAGTGGAATCCAAGTTTTCAGACCAGCTAATCCTGCGACTGAATTGACAAAAATAAATAAAGCAGATACGGCTGCGGCTTCTTTAAGACTAGCCCAACGAAACAATATTAATAAAGGACTTAAAATAATCCCCCCACCAATGCCAATCATGCCGGATAATAGTCCGATGATTCCGCCAATAAATACCCCTAGAACCGGAATTAATGTGTTCGACTTTTCTTCCTTCAATTGGTAGACCATTCGAATCACCGCCATCAACAAACAAAACCCTAAAATCTGCTTATAGGTAGAATCTGTCAAAGGAATCTTGGCCCCAAAAAAAGCCGCCGGAATGGATCCTAAAGCAAAAGGCCAAAAAAGCTTCCACTTAAAAAAACCTTGTCGGTAAAATGCCATAAAAGACATCAGGGAAACACCTAAATTTAAAAGTAAAGCAGTCTGTTTCATGATGGAAGGCGCAATGGCAAAAATGGCCATGACGGCTAAATAGCCACTCGCACCCCCGTGTCCTACAGATGCATATAAAAAGGCCATAATGGCTAGTAACAGAATTAAAGACTCTGATTGGAACGCGAAATCAAACAATAATGGCGACATGATGTATTATTAACGCAACAATAATTTGATATAAATATAAAATTTTTCCCAGTCGGGAACACGTATTCTTTCTTCTTTGATTCTTGCAGCAGGTAAAGCTTTAATCTTTTCAAATAAACGAATGTAATATTCAAAAGCCAATAAAACTCCCTTCTTTGCGACTTCAGGAAGGCCATTAATTCCCCGTAAACCGGCATCAAAATCCAATTGAATATCCTCTTCAATTTCGCGTTTTTCCGCATCGGTAAACGTATTAAAATCAATATTTGGGAAATATACGCGACCCCGCTCTTCGTAATCTGAACGAATGTCACGAAGAAAATTAATTTTTTGAAAGGCTGAACCTAAGGCACAAGCATCTGATTTCAACGCCTCATATTCGGATGGATTTCCAGCACAAAAAACACGAAGGCACATTAAACCTACCACCTCGGCAGATCCATAAATATATCGTTTATATTCTTCAGGATTATAATGGGTTTCCGTTAAATCCATTTCCATGGAATATAAAAAAGCCTCGATGAGTTCATGCTCCATGTTGAATTCATTGACAACCCACTGAAATGAATGCAAAATGGGATTTAGACTGATTTTTTCCTCGATCGATTGATACGTATCCGCTTTAAATCGGGCTAATAATTCCTTTTTATCATGGGTGTGAAAAGTATCCACAATCTCGTCGGCCAACCGCACAAAGCCATAAATGGCATAAATGGCATCATGAACTTTCGTGTCCAAGGTTCGAATTCCCAAAGAAAAGGAAGTGGAATAGGCCCGAGTTAATAATTTACTGGAAGCAAGCGATACCTTTAAATATAAATCCATATCCGCTAATTTAATTCTTTATGCACTTCTGAGGCAACCACCAATCCTGAAATGAGTGAAGGGGGAACCCCGGGTCCCGGAACGGTCAGTTGGCCCGTGTAATACAAATTTTTAAGATTTTTATTTTTCAAAGAGGGCTTCAAAATCGCTGTTTGCATAAGCGTATTAGCCAAACCATAGGCATTTCCTTTGAACGCATGGTAATCATTTTTAAAATCCTTATGAGCGTAAGAACGTTTATAGACAATTGAATCCCGAATGCTAACGCCACAATATTCCTCTAGTCGGTCCATCAATTGGCCAAAATATTTCTCTCTCATCTCTTCATTATCCTCTAAATCTGGAGCCACGGGAATTAACAAAAATATATTTTCGCAACCTTCTGGAGCTACCGAAGGATCTGTTACTGAAGGCGCTGAAACATAAAATAAGGGGTCGGAAGGCCACTGTGGATCCGTATAAATCTCGTGTGAGTGAATTTTAAAATCGCGGTCAAAAAATAAATTATGATGTTTTAATCGAGGAATTCGTTTAGAAATACCCAGGTAAAACAATAGAGAAGAGGGTGCCATCACTCTTTTATCCCAATAATTTTCATCATAATTACGATAGTTTTCACCCAAAACTTCTTCCACATGGTGATAATCTGCGCTAGCCACCACGGCATCGGCTTCATGAAATCCTGATTTGGTGTAAACCCCTTTAACTTTGGAACCATCCATTTCGAATGAGCTGACTTCAGCATTATAAGTAATTTTAACTCCTTTTTCTTCTGCTAGAGAAACCATGCCTTTGACAATTAAATGCATTCCGCCCATCGGGTACCAGGTTCCTAATTTAATTTCGGCAAAATTCATTAAGCTATACATCGCCGGTGTATTTTGAGAAATAGCACCTAAAAATAAAATGGGGAATTCCATTAATTTTAAAAGCGTAGACGACTTGAAAAATTTCCTAATGTGCGTGTAGAAGGATTGAAAAACGTCTAATCTTAGCACATCGATCAACAAGCCAATGCTTAAGAATTCGGTGATTTTACGAGAAGGTTTCCAAACAAACTTCTGAATACCCACTTTATATTTATAGGAGGCTTGGTCTAAAAATTGATCTAATGAATGAGCTGCTCCCTTTTCATACGTTTCAAAAAGATCACGTAAATCTGAATAATTAGCGGGCAAGTCGATGACCTCGTCTTTGGATAAGATAACCGAGTAGGATGGATCAAGTCGAATTAAATCATAATAATCCGACGGTTTTTTCCCAAAGCGCGCAAAATATGTTTCAAAAATATCGGGCATCCAGTACCAACTAGGCCCCATATCGAACATGAATCCTTTTTCAGAAAATACGCGGGCACGACCTCCCGCCATTTCATTTTTTTCTAAAATTTCAACTTGGTAGCCTAAATCAGCTAAGGCGGTGGCGGTAGACAATCCGGAAAATCCGGCGCCAATGACAATTATTTTTTTGCTCTTATTCATCAAAAAAGGATTAGACAAATATATTAAAATTTAGCGTTTCAATTTTGATAAAAAGAAAAAGTCAGACAATATCTGACTTTTTACTATTCTAATCTGTTAACCAAAAAACTATAAAACTCTATGCGTACATTTTAAGCGAACTTTTAAGAAGTTTTCTTGCAATGTGTATTCTATTTTTAACGGTTCCAATCGGCAGATTAAGCTCTTCAGCAATTTCATGGTATTTAAAACCTTGAAAATACATCAAGAAAGGAACTCGGTAAATTTCTTCTGTGAGGCAAAGTGCCTTGTCTATGTCTTCCTTAATAAAATGGTTGACCGCACTATTTTCTTGCAAAGAATCACTGGAATTTATAAAATGTAAATTTTCAGTGGTATCAATAAAAGTATTTCTTCGAACCATTCGTTGGTACTGCGTGATGAACGTATTTTTCATGATGGTAAATAACCATGCTTTCAGGTTTGTCCCATCTGAATATTTTTCACGATTGGTATAGGCTTTTACCAAAGTATCCTGAACCAAATCGTTTGCATCATCTGAATCCCTAGTTAAACGCAAAGCAAATGGCTTTAAAAACTTAGAAAAATTACCAACTTGGTAAGAAAATTCTAGCGCCGTCATAAAAGTGTTTGTTTGTTTTGTTTAACAAATATATGAAAAGATTAAACAAAAAAAATATTTATTAAAAAATTTTATCTACCTATTTTGATCATTTAGCATCGAACTTGTCCAATAAATCCTTTTGAATCCAACAATTGATCTTTTTTGATACATTATTTATATTTTTACCCTCTTATTTATTTTTGTATCTGTTTGATGATATTACCCAAAAATCTTTTTTTTATTTTTTTATTCTTAGCGCATCAAGGCATTTCTCAAACGGCATGCAATTGTACATTGAGGGGAAAAGTCATTTCAAAGGAGAGCGGTGAGGTTATTTCAGGCTCATACATTTATTTGAAAGGCCAAAAAATAAACGCTCAAACAGATGAAAAGGGTAATTTTAAATTAGATAAAATATGTCCGGGGACTTATACGTTGGTTTGCGAAATGAGCAGTTTCAACAAAATAGAAACGTCCATTACGTTAAAAGACCATGATGAACTAACCGAAAATCTAAGCTTAGAAACGCACGATGAGCATCTCATGGAGGTATTGGTCACTGGAAAAAAAACGGTAAATACTTCCCAACTTAAAGGAGAATTAAGCGCTGAGGAACGATCGCAAAGAGATGGATTAAGCCTGGGCGAAATGCTAAAAGGAATTTCAGGTGTTCAGAGTTTGCAAACTGGAAGCAGCATTTCCAAGCCCATCATTCATGGGATGCACTCTTCTCGGGTCATCATTTTAAATCAAGGCGTCAGACAGGAGGGCCAACAATGGGGAAGTGAACATGCGCCGGAAGTAGATCCATTCGTCTCCAAAAACATACAAGTGATTAAGGGTCCTGCAGGACTTCGATATGGTGGCGATGCTATCGGAGGTATCATATTAATGGAACCCAATGCCTTACCCGACACGAGTGGAATCAAGGGAGAGGCTCAAACGATATTCTTCACCAACGGAAGGCAATTCGTCACTTCGGGTATGTTAGAGGGGGGAATTAAAAATGCAAATGGATTTGGCTGGAGAGTTCAAGGAACCTTAAAAAATGGAGGAAACACAAAAACGGCCAATTACTATTTGGCCAATACAGGTGTGGAGGAACAAAATTTTTCTACTGCTCTTGGCTATAAAAATCAAAAATTGGGTACCGATTTGTTTATCAGTCGCTTTCACTCTGTCGTAGGTATTTATGCTGGATCCCATATCGGAAACATCAATGACCTTAAAATAGCTATTGCGAGCGATAGGCCATTTGAGATTTATACACCCACAAATTTTAGTAGAGAAGTGGAGCGTCCTAACCAAGATATCACTCATTCACTTGTCAAATTCAAAGCCTATCTTAATCTAACAAACAAAACGATTAGAATGAATGTGGCACATCAAGATAACGAACGCCTGGAATTTGATGTCATGCGATTAGGAAAAAATATCAATACTTTAAGTTTTAATCTTGAAACATTAAGTTCTGAAATTTTAATGGATGAGGCCAACTCCTCAAAATTATGGAAAGGGCAATTTGGCTTAACATTTTTAACTCAAGGCAATCGTACATCGGGTAATCGAGTAAATCAACCCACGCTCACGTCTAGTTTGCTTCCTAATTATTATCAGACCAATATAGGCATTTTTGCTTTAGAAAGGTATGTGAATCAAATGATGGAAATTGACATGGGACTCCGATTAGATGCAAAGGACATTGAAATTCACCGACCTATGCAAAATTATTCCCCCAACATAAAACGTGATTTAAATAATTATGTCGGCGTTTCAGGAAGTGCGGGGTTAAAATACCATTGGACTCAAAATTTCGAAAATCATCTGCTTATCGCTAGAGCATTTAGAGCGCCCAGTCCTAATGAATTATTTTCCAATGGAGTGCATCACGGTGCAGGTGCATATGAAATAGGGGATCCCTTTTTGAAAGGGGAAACCGCCTACAATATAAGTCTAAACTCTTTGTACAGAACTGAAAAATTGGAGGTGGAAATTGGGTTATACAACAACACAATTCATCATTTTATTTATTTGAAGCCTTTAATGGACCAAGGAGATCCTGTTTTTATTACGACGGTACGCGGTAGTTTTCCTGCCTTTACCTACGAACAAATTGACGCTAGTTTTAAAGGAATGGATGGACAAATATCCTACAGCATTTCTGATTCTTGGAGCCTTCAGCAAAAAACAAGTATTGTTCGGGCTTATGATGAATTAAATAAAGCCTATTTGGTTAACATTCCGCCTGACCGATTTGAATACCTGATTCGTTATCAATTCAAAAAACATAAGCAGTATGTAAGTTGGGGCCTGACCCAAGTCTCCACTCAAAAAAGGGTCGAAAAAAACTCTGATTTTTCTCCTCCACCGAAAGGGTATGTATTGGGACAGGTACATTGGGGAATCTCAATAAATAAATTCGACTTTGGAGTTTCTGTCACCAATGCATTCAACCAAGATTACCGAGATTACCTAAATCGATTCCGGTATTTTACGGATGACCAAGGCCAAAATATCAGTTTCAGAGCCACTTATCGCTTCAGCTAATTATCTTTTAAGCCAAGACTCCGGATTTTGTCGAACCGTATTCTTCCAAACTTGGAAATTAATTTCTGCAGTACCGTCCTCATCCGACGCCACCGTTCCAATTCGCTGTCCTGTTCGCACTCGCTGACCCGTAGAAACAGACACATTATCTAGCTTGCTATATACGGTAAAATAATCACCATGTTGGATCGCTACCACCGTATTAATCCCAGGAATATTCACCACTGACTGCACAATGCCGTCATAAACCGTATGAACGGCAGAACCCTCGGAAGTTTGAATATCAATCCCATTGTTATTAATCATCACCCCCTTCAAAATGGGATGTTTATGAACGCCAAAATGATCCGAAATAAATCCTGATGGCACAGGGAAAGGCATTCTACCGCGCAAAGCTGCAAATGAAACAGCTAACTTAGCCTCATCAGCATTCATGTAATACGTATTTTTCTCTAAGACCGGTTCGGTAACCACTTCTTTGGCAACGGGCTTTTCTTTGGCAATTTCTTTTTTGGATTCTGGCTTCGAAACTTCTTCTACTTTATCAGCAGGCTTTTCATATTTTTTAACGAGTCCTTCTTCAAGCTTAGGCTTGGGCAACTCCGGTTTATTGACCTCAAATTTCTTCGCCTGCGCTGCCATACGTAATCGGCGCTCCCGTTCCATACTTTTTTGAATCTCTCGCTGAACAATCCCGGCAATTAAATTATCTAACTTTCGAATCGCTAATTTTTTCCGCTCCAACTCAATCTTCAATTTTTTCTCTTGTTGGGTCAATACAGTCACCACCTTCGCCTCTTTTGTTTTCATGACCTCCAACTTCACCTTTTCTTTTTCCTTGACAACCAACACTTTTTTCTCTTCATTTTTTTTGAAAATCACTTGCTGTTTTTTAGTCATTAAATCTTGGCGAGTCTCAAAAATCTTTTTAGCCTGCCCTTTCCGATTTGTGGTATATTGTTTTAAGAAATCAAACCGACGAACAAACTCTCCCAAATCTGATGATAAAAGCAAAAAACTTAATTTGTTATTGACCGTCGACACTTTCTCCGCCTCATATAACATCTTTGCATAGGCTTTTTTTAATCGCTCTAATTTGACCGCTAGCTTATCACTTTCTTGCGTTAAAATTTTCGCTTCAGACGCTAATAAATTTTGATTTTCATTCAATATATTAATCTGCTTCTTCTGAACAACAATCTGCTCCTTGAGTACATTTAATTTACCAATCGATACCTTTTTCTTTTTTGATGTTTTTGAAATAATGGAATTCAGCTCTTTTATTTTGATCAAATTATCATTCTTTTGCTGCTCTAATTGAGTTTTTTTGTCCACTTGGGCATAGGACTCAAAACCAATAAAAAGAGCAATCAATAAACTTATCGCGTGTAATTTCATTTACGTGTAGGATTCAATAATTTTTCCGGAACCTTAAATGGGAATTCCAAAGGTGTATCTAAAAGTTCTACTTTAGAGTATTTAATGGTAATTAATGTATTCACGCTTTTATTATCCTTGTCCTTAACATCCAAATTAATCTGGCTAGAAAAAGGAAAGAGTACTTGATTTAACATAGTGAATTCCTCAAAATCCATGGTCATCTTATTACTAGTAGGAACGTCATTCACCAATAATTTTTTTAATTTTCGGTTAGGCCCCACCATATTATCTATATTAATCCGCCCCTCTTGTTGCTTTAAAATTATATTTTCATTCTCCCGAATAACTCTTGAATTATTCTTTTTATAGGGCTGATTCCCGACAATGAGCGACTGAAGAATCAAATAATCTACCTTAAAACCCATGATAACACTGACGCTGTCATAGGTTAAATTAAAATATTCCCCATTGATTTTTTGATAAAATTGAACTTTACTTTTTGAAAACAAACCCGTTGCTCCAGTAATCCCTGTTTGAGAAATATTAACCCAAATCAAGCTATCCTTTTTCATCCGAATGTCAACGGTATATGTATCTTGATTCTGCTGAGTCTTCCACACAATTTTTGACTTCGCTTTCAAATAATTAAAATTTAAATCTTCCGTGACTAATTTTAATTCAGCATCTTCTATTTTCTGAGGCTCAATGGTTTTCTTCACCATTGTGTCGATTACCTTAACTTCCTTTTTAGCTACGGTATCAATGTTTGAGTTAATTAATGTCGCTGGTATTTTAGAAACAAGCACCCTTTTTCCGCAAGAAAAAATACTACATGCCATGAATAAAAAAAGGATGGATAGGCGCATCTTAAAATTTAAGGAAGTAAGCTTTTACAAAATTATCTCAATTTTCGATAATTCGTTTATTTTCAATCTTTTTATCCAATTTATTACTAGCTCCTTCAAGTGAATTTGCTGTTTTCCAAGCCTTAACGGCATCGTCTACACGTCCATTCTTAAAAAGCACGTCGCCATAATGTTCCCAAACCGTTGAGCTATTTTGCTTTTCATCCTTCAAGGCTTTTTCAATATACAGTAGTGATTCGAGGTATTCACCCTTTTGAAACAAGACCCATGCATACGTGTCTAAATAGGTTCCGTTGGCAGGAAATTTATCCACCAGTTTCTTCGACATTAAAGCAGCTTTATCCAAACGATCACGCCTCAAAGACAAATAATAACTATAATTATTTAAGACATGCTCCTCCATGGGATTTACAACTAAAACCTTTTCAAAACAGGCATCCGATTGCTTATATTGACCTTTCGAATGATAGGCATCACCCATTAAACCAAACAATTGCGTGTACCAGCCATCCCGACTATTAGCCATGGGAACCGCGCCCTCAAATGAACGAATGGATTCACTTATTTTTCCATTCAAATACTCCGCAAAACCTTTCTGATACCATAAATATCCTTGATTTGGAAAGAGGACAAGTGCCTCTTCCGCATGTATCGTTGCACTATCTAATAAGTTCATCTCGTAATCTAATTGGATAATTCGAGCCCAAACTTCAAACTTAGCATTTCCCATTCTTGCCGCATGTAAATACGAAACTTGGGCTTCTTTGAACTTGGATATATTGGCCCACAAATCACCTTCCAGGGCAGAAAATCTAGGATCTACCGGATATAATCCCTTTAATTCTAATACCATTTCATGGACCGTTTGCCAGTCTTCTTTGGTCTTGATTAATTCTAAAATTTGAATGGTTAACTGACCCAAAATCTCCGAACTCATTCGTGAATCCGAAGCCGCATGTAAAATTTCAACGCAGGTAGAATCCAAATTTTTAGCCTCCAAAAACAATTTGGCACTCATTAAATTCAATTGGCCCTGACTCGGATATTTAGATTTCAATGGACGCAGTTCAGTTTGCAAAGTCTTACTAGTCAACAAATCCCAAACCGTTTCCATCTGATCCCACGTAAATAATAACTCGTCTGGTGAATTTTCAATTAAACTAAAACCCGCACCTATAGCCCCTAAAATATCCTTTTCCTTTAAATAAATAAATTGCTTTGTTCGAACAATTTCTGGAAAGTCTTCTAACCACACCTCGACCTTTTTTAATGCATTCAATGCTTCCTTCCCATTTTCTTTCCATAAATAGGCCTGTGCTAAACGCAATCCAATCTCGGGCTGAATCTCATCAAATTCTGACATTTTATTGAGCGCTTCCAAAGCCTCATCTATTTTTCGTAAATCCAATGCAATGTCCACATAGAATAACCCATAATCCATCGAATGAGGCGACAGTCTCCAAGCTTCCGCCGCATTTTGAAAAGCCAAAGAATTCTTATTTTGAGCCAAATAGGCCTTTCCGAGGTAATAATAAATCGATGGCTCATTAGGAACCTCAAGGATCAAATGTTCCCATACTAGAATAGCTTCATCAAAATCATCCTTGATGTAATGCCTCATCCCCTCGGTCATTAACTCTTCCGACTGAGCGCTTGTTAAGGTCTCAACTTCTTTCTTTTTCTTTTGCCCAAAGATTGGACTCAAAGAGAAGCAAACCAACAAAAAGATATAAACCCTAATTTTCATAAATTGAGCGAATATACCATTTTGCATGATCAATTTTAAAATATATTCAATAGATTCGCTGAATTAATCTAATAAGCACATGATAAAATATTTATTTTCTTTCTGCATCCTACTCAGTTTACCCTCCTTCGCTCAAGAAAAAACCATGGCATTTGAAGAGTATGATCCCATATCCACACTCGTTGTCCCTGAACATATCGTTAAAAAGGCCAAATTTCCTTTCATCGATATCCACAATCATCAAAACAATATGCCAACCCAAGATTTGGGATATTTAGTGAAACAGATGGATAGTCTTAACATGAAAGTCATGATCAACTTGAGTGGAAAAGGATCCTATCGAAGTGGTGCAAGAGAGCCAGGAACTGATTTTTTAATTCAATCGGTCCAAGCAGGAAAAGAAAAAGCGAATGGCCGGGTGATCGTTTTTACCAACCTGAATTTTAGTGATATCGATAATCCAAACTGGTCTTCGGAAACGGTCAAGGCCCTAGAAAAAGAAGTAAAAGCCGGAGCCATGGGATTGAAAATATTTAAAGACTTAGGCCTAGAAGTAAAAGATTCAAAAGGAAATAGGATACGTACCAATGACCCAAGACTCGATCCTATTTGGGCCAAATGTGGTGAATTAAATATTCCTATTTTGATCCATACAGGAGAACCCATTTCATTTTTCGATGTGCACGATAAAACGAATGAACGCTGGCTTGAACTTAAACAATTTCCAAGCCGTGCAAGACCTTCGTCCAAATACCCCTCTTGGAAAATAGTGATGGATGAACAATTTGATATCATCAAAAGACACCCCAATACCAAATTCATCAGTGCCCATTTAGCTTGGCTCGGAAACAATTTACCGGAATTAGGCCGACTAATGGACCTTTATCCTAATATGTACACGGAAATCGGAGCCGTGATTCATGAACTCGGACGCCAACCAAAAAATGCCCGTGCTTTCTTGATTAAATATCAAGACCGAGTGCTTTTTGGAAAAGATATATGGACTACATCTGAATACTATACCTATTTCCGTTTATTGGAAACTGGCGACGAATACTTTCCATACTACCGAAAAAGACATGCGTTCTGGAGAATTTATGGATTGGAACTTCCGGATGATGTACTCAAAAAAGTGTATTACAAAAACGCCTTACACCTTTTACCTAAGCTAGACAAAACTCAATTTCCAAAATAAACTTAATTTTTAAGCTGAGTATTCAACTGTTCTAACCAAATTTTTGCACCTCTTTGATTCCAATGTGAGTCAGAGGTGAAGAAATTAGATGCGGCATTTTTTGACAAGCCTTCCGTTGCATCTATTAATTTGCCCTTAAAATCAGGATGCGATTTAATCCTTTGAATAAGGAGATTATCCGGTTTATTCTCCGTCTTCAGCACCGATACAGGATTGGGAATAATCGAAAAGATAACCTCGTCGAAGCCCTTTGCTTGGTAATATTCCTGAATCGCATTTAATTCGCTTACGTGAGATTTTAATTGGGCTTCACTCAAGTCGGAAAATGAGCTGCCCACATGAGCAGGGTTAAGCGTCTCCGCTAAATACAAAAAGTTTTGATCCTTTGAAATGGCGACTTCTTTGTCCACTCGACCAAAGAAATTTAAATTAAAATCAGCTTTTAATTCCTTCAGTGGCTCCAAAAATCCGAAATTAAACCAAGCAAATTCAATGTTGGCCTCCAGAGATTGATGATATAAAATTTCCTTGATTCCTTCGTCAATTTCGGCGAAAAAATGGGCTATTTTCTGACGCGTATTTAACTCTGATTGCACCGCCTCCGCCCTATCCAATCGAGCCTTCACGGAATTCAAATTAAATAGACCCGACATATTTCGCTCGACCGATTCTATTAATAAGATGTTTTTTTTGTTTTTCGAGGGAATGATTTCAACAGGATTTGCAACAGACCAACGAATAAACTGGACTTGATTTATCCCCACATAATAACGAGGATCCTCTTTAAAGAAACTGTATAAATAACTATCCCCCAGAATAAAAAGATTGGCCGTATCGCTATTTGATTTTTGATCTATCGCAGGCAGTGAAACAAAATTAGTGTCTTTTACCTTTTTAAATTGACTCAAATAGGTCAATCCATACAAATCGCCATATATATATTTATCAGCTCCAAAAGCTCCTACTCGACTGTAACGATCACGAGTAATCCACTTCATACCCGTATTCGAACTCGTCAAATACAAAGTGAGTACACAAAAAATAAACCCAAGAAATGCGAGTAGTTTTTGCATGAATTAAAACTGAAAATAAATAAACTGTTTCATATTAAAGACCCCAAAAAAGTAGATCAAAAATGCCATTACAGCCATAATGGGCCAAAATAATTGAATCGAATCCACCTTTATTTTGTCCCTTTTTAAATCAAAAAGATATAATCCAATAATTAATACCATCGAAAATAGTAGTTCATGGGTATTAAAAGCTAATGATATCGGTTCGGAAAATGTGCCTTGAGTTATTTGGCGGAAATAAATCTGTATATCCCCGAATTTTGGAATTCTAAAAAATACCCAGGCAATCGTCACTAATAGAAATGTGAATAATCGATACAGCCATATTCCAGCCACTGAATGGCGCTGATCGGCCGCCAAATGAGGGAAAACTCGATTAAGCGTTAAACCCATTAATTGGAACAGTCCGTGCAAAGCTCCCCAAATCACAAAGTTCCAACTAGCTCCGTGCCAAAAGCCCGACAAAATAAAGACAATCATAATGTTGATATACCAGCGGGGAACGGAAACGCGGTTACCACCTAAAGAAAAATACACATAATCTTTAAACCAGGTGGATAGGGAAATATGCCAACGGCGCCAAAAATCTGGAATAGATTTAGCCGTGTAGGGTGCATTAAAATTATTCATGAGTTTGAAGCCCATCACCTTGGAAGCCCCAATCGCGATATCTGAATAGCCTGAAAAATCGCAATAGATTTGAAATGAATAAAAGATACTGGCGATGATTAAATTCAAGCTACTTTGGTTTGACAGGTTGGCATAAGCTGGGTCAACCACCATCGCCAATCGGTCCGCAATGACTACTTTTTTGAAAAAACCTTGCATCATTTGCAATAAGCCAGATTTTACTCGGTCCGTATCCCAAACATGTTTTTCGTAAAACTGATGAATTAAATTTTGTGGCCTTTCGATGGGACCGGCCACCAACTGTGGATAAAACATCACATAAAGACTATAAATTCCAAAATTCCGTTCCGCCTTTTGGTTCCCTCGGTAAACCTCGATCGTATAACTCATGGCTTGAAACGTATGGAACGACAAGCCGATGGGAAGTAAAAAATTAAAAACAGGAAAATGAACAGGAACGGAGAAATAATTGGCCAGGAAATTAAAGTTGTCCGTAAAAAAAAAGTAATATTTAAAAATGGCCAAAACTCCTAAGTTGGCCAGCAAACTACATCCCAAAAATATTTTTTTTGCACCCCCCTGAAACCGTTCCAAATAGATCCCAGCAAAATAATCGATGACAATGGTCAGGCCCAAAATCCCTAAATAAATAGGAACAAAAGCCATATAAAAATAACATGAAGCTAAAAGCAATAAGGCCCACCTGTACTTATGAGCCAATAAAAAATAAGCACTGGTCACAATTCCAAAAAACACCAAAAACTGCAATGAATTGAAAACCATGTCTACCTTGTTTTATGCAACGGTCAAACGGACATTTAAATTTATATCATCTATGCTTACTTCAGAATAATCATCACCTATTTCCTTCACCCAATCGATCGAAAGAGCTTGAACTTCTTGGGATATATATCCTTTAAATTCTGTCAAACTATCTGTCCAATCACTTGAATTTTCTTGAATCGAAATATGAATTTTATCAATCACATCAAAACCTAGGTCTTTTCTTAAATTTTGGACGCGGTTTACAAACTCGCGAGCCATTCCCTCCCGAATCAATTCCGGACTTAATGTATTGTCTAATGCAATGGTTAATCCCCCTTCGCTAGCCGTCAAATATCCCGGCATATCCTCCGTCATCACTTCAATGTCACCCATACCTATCTCAAATCCTTGTAGATTAACCGTGCCATTCGATTCCACTATAGATAAATCCTCTATTGACATACCCGTAATTAGATCAGCCACCGCTTTCATGTCCTTTCCAAACTTAGGTCCCAAAGCTTTGAAATTCGGTTTAACTCGCTTACTCAAAACACCAGAAGCATCATTTAAATAATTTACCTGCTTTACATTGACTTCCGATTTGATTAAATCCTCAACACGTCTAATTTGCTCGCGTACATTTTCTTGTAATACCGGCACTAAAACTTGGGCAAGCGGTTGGCGCACCTTTAATTTATGCACCTTACGAATCGAGTGTACCAAAGAACAAATTCGCTGAGCTAATTCCATCGAAGCCTCCAGATTTTCATTTTTCCAAGCGGCATTAACCTTGACAAAATCAGTTAAATGAACCGATTCCTTTTGAGTCAAATTTTTATACAACCACTCCCCATAAAAAGGCGCGATCGGAGACATCAGTTGGGCCACCGTTTCCAAACAAGTATATAAGGTCTGATAGGCCGCTTTTTTATCTGCGCTTAAGCCCAATTCCTTAGCCTCAGGATTCCAAAAACGTCGCCTAGATAAACGTACATACCAATTTGACAAATGATCGCACACAAAATCTTGTATCGCCCGACCCGCTTTTGTGGGCTCATAGGTTTCAAAAGACTCGTCCACCTCAGCAATTAAATTCATTAATTTAGATAAAATCCAACGGTCTAATTCCGATAAGTTTTCCTCCTCAACACGCACATTTGACGCATCAAAACCATCTAAATTGGCATATAAAGCAAAGAAATTATAGGTATTTGTCAGTGTGCCAAAAAACTTATTTCGCACTTCCGTAATTCCGGCTAAATCAAATTTTAAATTATCCCAAGGCTGAGCATTAGTAATCATATACCAGCGCGTCGGATCAGCGCCATATTTCAATAAGGTGTCAAAAGGGTCAATCGCATTACCGAGTCTTTTGGACATTTTGTTTCCATTTTTATCCAGCACTAAACCGGTGGAAACAACATGTTTAAAGGCGACTGAATCCTCCACCATGGCAGAAATAGCGTGTAATGTAAAAAACCAACCACGCGTTTGGTCCACTCCTTCTGATATAAAATCAGCAGGATACGATTTCTTAAATATTTCTTGATTCTCAAATGGATAGTGCCATTGAGCAAAAGGCATAGCACCCGAATCAAACCAAACATCGATCAAATCTAACTCTCTAGAAAGTATTTGTCCCGAAGGACTCAACAACCAAATCTCATCGACAAAAGGTCGGTGTAAATCAGCTTGCCCATTAGCAAGAGCTATTTGGAATGCATTATTACCAGCTAATTGTTTCTCTGATAATTTCCCTGATGCATTTGCGAGGTTGATTTCATCGGCCAACTGTGCCAATGAGCCAATGCAAATTTCTTCAGATCCATCTTCTGTTCTCCAGATGGGCAGTGGGGTTCCCCAGTAACGTGAGCGAGACAAATTCCAGTCCACTAAATTTTCCAACCAGTTTCCAAAACGACCAGTTCCAGTGGATTCTGGCTTCCATTCAATCGTTTTGTTTAAGGCAATTAATTTATCTTTGGCGGCCGTCGTTTTAATGAACCATGAGTCCAAAGGATAATATAAAATGGGTTTGTCCGTACGCCAGCAATGTGGATAAGGGTGATCAAATTTCTGAACATTAAACGCTTTATTTTCGGTTTTTAATTGGATCGCAATTCGCTCATCCACCGATAAATACTTATCTCTCCCTTGTTTAATTCTAGCCTCTTCTTTTTCTTCCTCCGTCAAATAAGCTTCTTTCACGGGCTCCAACGCATAATCCGTCACTTCTTTAACAAAGCGTCCCTGACGATTGACTAAGGGTACATCTTTCCCATTTTCGTCTTGAACCAAAATCGCTGGAATTCCATTTTGTTGGGCTACCCGAAAGTCATCCGCTCCGAACGTTGGTGACGTATGAACCATTCCCGTTCCATCTTCCGTCGTCACAAAATCACCTAAAATAACCCGGAAAGCTGGTTCCTTAGGCGAAACATAAGGCATCAAAGGTTCATATTCAACCCCTTCTAAATCAGATCCCTTGCATGAAGCTACGATCTCGTATGGGACGGCACTTGGCTTTTTCTCGGCGTCGACATACGCTTGGAAATCACCATTTTCGGCTGCAGCTTGGAAATAATTTTTCACTAAATCCTTGGCTAAAACCACATGGACAGGTAAAAAAGTATAGGGATTAAACGTCTTGACCACAACATAGGTAATATTCTTCCCTGCCGTCAATGCCGAATTGGATGGCAAAGTCCATGGCGTAGTAGTCCAAGCAAGCAAATAAACAGGCTCCTGGTTAGAATGATCAAACAAAAATGCAGATTTACTTGTCTTTTTTGCCTTGAATTGAGCAGTTAATGAAGTGTCTTTTACATCTTTATAACAACCGGGCTGATTTAACTCATGGGAGGATAATCCCGTTCCGGCTGCGGGGGAATAAGGCTGAATCGTATAGCCTTTATATAACAAGCCCTGGTCATAAAGGCGCTTTAATAAGTTCCAAACACTTTCAATATAAGGGGTTTGATAGGTCACATAGGGAGAAGAAAGATCCACCCAATAGCCCATTTTCTCTGTTAAATCATTCCATTGATCCGTGAATTTCATCACAGTTTCACGGCAACGTTGGTTATATTCTTCGACGGAAATTGTTTTTCCGATATCCTCTTTGGTGATTCCTAACTCCTTTTCTACTTGCAATTCCACTGGAAGACCGTGGGTATCCCAACCTCCTTTTCGCTTAACTTGTTTTCCTTTTAGGGTTTGGTAGCGGCAAAAAATATCTTTAATCGCCCTTGCCATCACGTGATGGATGCCTGGGGTTCCGTTAGCGGAAGGAGGCCCTTCATAAAAAGTATAGCTTGGTTTACCTTCCCGACTAGAAATTGATTTTTCGAATATGTCGTTATTTTTCCAGAAGCTTAAAATTTCTTCTGCTAATACCGCATAATCTAAATTTTTATATTCTTTGAAGGCCACAGTGTTTTTGTTTTTTATGAAATAATCGGCAAAATTGAGGCAAAAATAAGAAAAAATAATGGAAAGGCGATGATGCACTTCTCCTGTAATCGCGTAAATATTGAGACAAGCCATTTGAAAAATGAAGATTGAGGCACATCCGATCAATCAATTACCCTTCCTATGAAAAAATCTGAAATTAGAGAAAAGGCCTTAGCGGAAAGAAAAAGTTGGTCTCAAGAAAAATTCGATTGGATGAATTCAGAATTATTGAATCAAATCCAAGCGTTTATCCAGCCTCTGCCTAGAAATTTGATGCTCATGAGTTTTCATAGTATGGAACAACATCGAGAAATCATGACGGCCCAACTGCATGAACTGTTGATCCATGAACCCTTTTATCATCAATTGATTTTTCCGAAGGTTGAGAAAAACTCGAGCCAATTAATTCCCTATTTGACAGATAAAAAATCAATATTCGTGCGGTCAGATTGGGGGATTTTAGAACCGACGAATGATACCGCGGTCCAATTAAACCCTAGAGATATCGACCTAATCTTCATTCCTTTATTGGCCATAGACACACAGGGACACCGAGTAGGGTATGGTAAGGGTTTTTACGATCGATTTTTAGCGAACACTAAACCCGAACTGATTAAAATTGGTTTGGGTCTTGAGGAACCCATTGAACCTATTGAAGACTTGAATTCCTTTGATATTGCGTTGGATTTTGCCATCACGCCAACATCGGTCTACCGTTTTCGCTGATTTATTTATAAAAAAGATTTCGAATCAAAATTTAAGCCCTAATTTTACAGGATTAAATAAATTCCAATTGGTGAAGGCGAAGCTATTGTTATTCTTTATTGTAATTTCTGGGCCTATTTTAGGTCAAAAAGAATTGAAAAAAGAATTATTTCCAATCGGCGAAACTCAAACTGGATTTAGAAAACAATTTGTTT
>Ga0214919_10000447_pt1 | contig 70600 bp, 71 predicted proteins | sample LL1503_MetaG_FD_177994 | JGI IMG/M metagenome (GOLD analysis project Ga0214919, IMG submission 177994) | Freshwater microbial communities from Lake Lanier, Atlanta, Georgia, United States - LL-1503 | ecosystem: Environmental > Aquatic > Freshwater > Lake | place: USA: Georgia | collected... | reverse complement strand
CCTTTATGAAATATAAGGGCTGGAAAAAATTCTCTAATGATTTTTAAAAAGGTCCCGAATATTCGGGACCTTTTTCTTTTTCATCGCCCTTTATGAAATATAAGGGCTAAAATAATTTCTCTAATTCATAAATACAATTTTGAGCGAGCTTTCGAGCATTGCGCAGAGCGAGTCGAAAAATTAGTATTTTGAATTACGAATTTGAAAATAAAAATTAACGTAAAAACAATAATTCTCTGTACTTAGGCAAGGTCCATAATTCATCATCTACCAATTGCTCTAATTTGTCAACGTGGTAACGAATCTTGTCAAAGTATTGCGCTTTCACTTTTGCTTCATAAGCAATGGCTTTATCTCTTGAGTTAGCAATGTTATTAGCTACTTTACGCTCTTCCACCATAGCATCAACATTGTCATACACTTGTTGAATATGCGTGCTCACGTCTTTCAATAAAGCCAATTGACCTTTGTATAATTTTTCAGGCAAAGCAGCTTCGCGAAGTAAACTTACATTTTTCAATAACTCATTTTGATATTTAAGCGCAGAAGGAATAATATGATTGGTTGCTAAATCACCCATGATACGCGCTTCAATTTGAACTTTTTTAATATACTTCTCTAATTCAATTTCGTATCGTGCTTCTAATTCACTGTGTGAATAAATATTATTTTCTTGAAATAATTTCTTTGCCTTTTCAGTTACCATTGCATCCAATGCAATAGGTGTAGTTTTTAAATTAGGCAAGCCTCTTTTCTCTGCTTCTTTATGCCACTCTTCGCTATAGCCATCTCCTTCAAATAAAATCTTTTTACTTGATACGATGTATTTTTGAATTACTTGCATTATAGCAATTTCTTTCTTATCTCCTTTCTCCATTAATGCTTCTACTTCTGCAGCAAACTTATTCAAAGTATCTGCTACAATGGTATTTAAGATGGTCATAGGATGACCACAGTTAGCAGTAGAACCAACCGCACGGAATTCAAATTTATTTCCTGTGAATGCAAAGGGAGAAGTACGGTTACGATCGGTATTGTCTAATAACAATTCTGGAATACTGCGGTGTAAATCTAATTTTAAAATAGCTTCATCTTGCTCGTCAAACTTAGTGCCCACGCGGCTTTCCACATCATTCAATACTTTCGTTAAATATTCACCTACGAAAACAGAAATAATAGCTGGAGGTGCTTCATTAGCTCCTAATCTAAAATCATTTGAAGCAGAAGCGATAGAGGCTCTTAATATATCTGCATAATCATGTACTGCTTTAATTGTATTTACGAAAAAGGTTAAGAACATTAAGTTGGTCTTTGGTGTTTTACCCGGTGCTAATAAATTCACACCTGTGTCGGTTGCTAAACTCCAGTTATTGTGCTTGCCGCTTCCGTTGATTCCTGCAAAAGGTTTTTCGTGAAGTAATACCACTAAATGATGTCTTTTTGCAACACGACTCATTACGTCCATTAATAAAATATTATGGTCCACAGCTATATTAACTTCTTCAAAAATAGGGGCGCACTCAAATTGAGCAGGGGCCACTTCATTATGTCTTGTTCTTAAAGGAATCCCTAATTTGTATGATTCATTTTCATAATCACGCATAAATGCATACACTCTTTCAGGAATAGATCCGAAATAATGATCTTCTAATTGTTGTCCTTTAGCTGGAGCAGCACCAAATACGGTTCTTCCGCATTGTACTAAATCGGGTCTTGCATTTACCAATGCTTCATCAATGACAAAATATTCTTGTTCCCAACCTAATGTAGGGGTTACTTTATTTACATTTTTATCAAAGAAATTACAAACTGTTACAGCAGCTTTATTTAAAGCTTCAGTTGCTTTCATTAAAGGTGCTTTATAATCTAATGATTCACCTGTATAGGATACGAAAATAGTTGGAACACAAAGAGTTTTACCTTTTCCAATTTCAATAATAAAGGGAGGAGAAGAAGGATCCCAAGCAGTATAACCTCTTGCTTCGAATGTTGCTCTTAATCCACCACTAGGAAAGGAAGAGGCATCTGGCTCTTGTTGAATTAAAGCAGCGCCATCAAATTCTTCAATAGCAGTGCCGTCAGATTTTAAAGTAAAAAATGAATCATGTTTTTCTGCAGTCGTTCCAGTTAAAGGTTGAAACCAGTGTGTAAAGTGAGTAACTCCTTTTGTCTCTGCCCAGGCACGAATACCAGTAGCGATTTGTCCTGCCACTGCACGATCAATTTTTTTAGCACCTTTAATACTATTGACTAAACTTTTATAAGCTTCATCACTTAAAAATTCTCTAGCTGTTTTTACATTAAAAACACTTTCACCAAAAATGGCTGTAATTTTTTGTGAATGCACTTCTGGATTATTGGAGCGATCATGGCTCACGTGATTAACTGCGTCAAATCTTAAAGACATATGGGTAAATTTTATATTTGAGAATAAACCAAAGGTATGGGCATTTTAGTAGGAGTAATCAACAAAAAATCCCCCATCCTGAGATTAGGAAGGGGGATTTAGCTTTAAACCTGTCAAAATATTACTAAAAACTAAACTTTTGCAGTTTTTACAGTCTTGATAATTCTGGCAGCAACTTTATAAGGGTCTGCTGCTGAATTAGGTCGACGATCTTCTAACCAGCCTTTCCAACCTTTCTCCACTGCGCCAATGGGAATACGAATACTTGCTCCTCTGTCAGAAACTCCGAAAGAGAAATCATGTATACTGGCTGTTTCATGTTTTCCAGTTAATCTTAAATGATTATCGGCTCCGTATACTTCAATATGTTCTTTTACAACTGGACGAAATGCTTCACAAATAATATCATAAGTTTCTTTTTTGCCACAAGTTCTTAAAGTGGTGTTGGAGAAGTTTGCATGCATACCAGAACCGTTCCAATCTAATGTTCCTAATGGTTTACAATGCCAATTTATAGATACGCCATATGTCTCGCCAATTCTTTCTAATAAATAACGTGCTATCCAAATTTGATCACCTGCCTCTTTAGCACCTTTTGAAAATATTTGAAATTCCCATTGACCTGCTGCTACTTCTGCATTAATTCCTTCAATGTTCAAACCCGCGTCAATACAAGCGTCTAGGTGTTCTTCTACAATATTTCTTCCATATGCATTACTTGCACCCACTGAACAATAATAAGGTCCTTGTGGTCCTGGATATCCTCCTTCTGGGAAACCTAATGGTTTATCAGTAGCAGGATTCCATAAAAAATATTCTTGCTCAAATCCAAACCAAAAATCATTATCATCATCTTCGATGGTAGCTCTTCCATTTGTAGGGTGAGCTTTTCCATCAGAACTTAAAACTTCACACATTACTAAATAGGCGTTCTTACGACCTGGATCTTTACAAATAAAAACAGGTTTTAATAAACAATCGCTAGAACCTCCTGGAGCTTGTTCTGTAGATGATCCATCAAAACACCACATATCACAATCGGCTAATTTGCCACTGAAGTCTTTTTCAATTTTTGTTTTACTTCTTAAGGATTGTGTTGGTTTGTAACCATCTAGCCAGATGTACTCTAATTTTGAAACTGCCATAGGGTGGGTATTTAAAATATTAATAAAATAAAATATATGATGAAAAAGGATTAAAATCCTATTTTTTTGGCGAAAATAATAAAGTATTAGATAATTATTAAAAAATTATTTCTATTTTAATCCATTTTTTACATAAAATATTAACATTAAAATATTATATAATATAAATTTATTATTCAATTCATTGATTTTCAATAAAGACTCTTTTAAAATAAAGTTGAATATGGATGTATAATAATCATACACATTTTATAGAGTGCTATGTTGGTAAATGAACCGCATCCTTAATTATCACTTTTGTACCTTCGCGTCATCTTAAAAGAATAAGTTATCACTCATGGAAATTACCGTCAAAACAGCCCAGCAACTTAGATTAACGCCTGAAGAATTTGAAAGTATTCAACAGAAATTAGGACGCACTCCCAATTTTACAGAACTATGCGCGTTTAGTGGCATGTGGAGTGAACATTGTAGTTATAAAAATTCTATTAAGTGGTTAAAAACTTTACCACGTGATGGAGGACGAATGCTTGTTGCCGCGGGTGAAGAAAATGCGGGTTTAATGGATATCGGAAATGACTATGGGGTGGTGTTTAAAATTGAATCACACAATCATCCAAGTGCGTTGGAACCATTTCAAGGGGCAGCCACGGGAGTAGGTGGTATACAAAGAGATATTTTTACAATGGGTGCACGTCCAATTGCTTCTTTAAATAGTTTGCGTTTTGGAAAATTAGAAGATAAAAAAACACAACGCTTATTAGCAGGGGTGGTACACGGTATTGGGCATTATGGAAATTGTTTTGGAGTGCCTACTGTAGGTGGTGAATTATATTTTGAGGAATGTTATCATACCAATCCATTAGTGAATGCGATGAGCGTGGGTATTGTAAAAGCTGGTAAAACAGTTAGTGCCATTGCTTTAGGAAAAGGGAACCCTGTTTTCTTTGTAGGAAGTGCAACGGGTAAAGATGGCATTGGTGGTGCAAGTTTTGCATCTGCAGAAATTACGGCAGATAGTGTGGAAGAATTACCGGCAGTTCAAGTGGGTGATCCATTTCAAGAGAAGAAATTATTAGAAGCTTGTTTAGAAGTTATTGAAACAGGTGGTGTAGTGGGTATGCAGGATATGGGTGCTGCAGGAATTATTTGTTCTACCGCAGAAATGAGTGCTAAAGGAGAAGTGGGAATGCGTATCGATTTAGATAAAGTGCCTACACGTCAACAAAATATGAAGGCTTGGGAATTATTATTAAGTGAAAGTCAAGAGCGTATGTTGATGGTAGTGGAGAAAGGAAAAGAAGCGCAAGTACTTGCAGTATTTGAAAAATGGGATTTGTCTTGCAGTAATATTGGTGAAGTAACAGATGATGGTTTGTTGAATTTTTATATGCATGGAACATTAGAAGCATCACTTCCTGCATACGAATTAGTTTTAGGGGGTGGCGCTCCTCAATATACGCGTGAATACTCAGCGCCTGCTTATTTATCTAAAGTGAATGCTTTTGATATCCATTCAGTTGCAGATACTACGAACCTGCAAGAGAGCGTAAAACAATTAGTACAAATACCAAATATTGCTTCTAAGCGTTGGATATATACTCAATATGATAGCATGGTGGGTGCTGCGAATACTTCTACCAATGCACCAAGTGATGCATCTATCGTAAATGCAAAAGGAACCGGAAAAGCATTGGCTATGACGGTGGATTGCAATAGTAAATATGTATTTGCTAATCCATATCAAGGCGCGATGATTGCGGTCGCTGAAGCAGCAAGAAATATTGTTTGTAGTGGTGGAGAGCCTATTGGTGTTACCAATTGTTTAAATTTTGGTAACCCATATGATCCAGAAGTATACTATCAATTTGTAAAATCGGTAGAGGGTATGGGAGCTGCTTGTCGCAAGTTTAATACACCTGTTACTGGAGGTAATGTGAGTTTTTATAATCAAAATCCGGATGGTCCAGTTTTCCCTACACCTACTATTGGAATGGTTGGTATTGTAGAGGATATGAAAAATAGAATGACTTTAGATTTTAAAAACAACGGCGATACGATTGTTTTATTAGGCACACAAAGAAATGACATTGGTTCTTCTGAATATTTAAATAAATTAAAAGGTGTTGCATTTTCTCCAGCTCCGCATTTTGATTTAGAAGAAGAGTTTACTTTACAACAATTAGTTGCTTCTTTAATTAAAGAGCGTCTCATTGAAAGCGCACATGATATTAGTGAAGGTGGTTTAATTATTACTTTGTTAGAATCGGCTTTTTTCAATCATAAAGGTTTTGAAGTTAGTTCTAATGCAACATCATTAAGAAAAGATGCCTATTGGATGGGCGAGGCGCAAAGTAGAGTAGTGGTATCTTGTAGTGATGCTCAATTAGCTAAAGTAGAAGCAGCAGCCAAAAAATTAGGCGTTGAATGTACGCTAATTGGAAAAGTAAATGAGGGCAATATACAAGTGGATGGAGAAAGTTGGGGTACCATTGCCAACTGGAAAAATAGTTATGACACTGCTATTGAAAATAAATTAGCTTAACTGATCATGTCAAAGCAACCCACCATAGTCGTAACGGGAACCGCAGGTTTTATTGGTTCTGTTATGGTACAATATTTAAATGAAAACGGCTTTACGAATTTATTATTGGTGGATGATTTTGGCGTTGAAGCAAAAAGAAATAATTGGGAGCGAAAAGAATTTACAAAAGTGATAGAGCGTCAAGCATTTTTAGATCAGTTAGTGAATGATGATTATGAGATTGACATTATTATACATTTAGGGGCTAGAACCGATACCACCGAATTCAATTATGCTATTCACGAAGAATTGAATGTTGAATATTCTAAAGCTATTTGGAATTATGCAACCCATAAACAAATCCCTTTAATTTATGCTTCTTCCGCTGCTACTTATGGCAGTGGTGAACATGGATACGAAGATAGTCATGATATATTGAGCCAATTGGTTCCTTTGAACCCTTATGGAGTTAGTAAAAATGAATTTGATAAATGGGCTATTGCGCAAAACCCTCAACCACCTTTGTGGACAGGTTTGAAATTCTTTAATGTATATGGACCTAATGAAGGGCATAAAGGAAGAATGGCAAGCGTCATATTTCATGCCTTTCATCAAATTAAAGAAACAGGATTGGTAAAATTATTTAAAAGTCATCGCCCCGATTTTAAAGATGGAGAACAATTACGCGATTTTATTTATGTGAAAGATGTGGTAAAAGTAATTGGATGGATGATGCATGTGATGTTTGCAAAACAATGGAGTAAAGAAAAAAATGGTTTATATAACTTAGGAACTGGAAAAGCACGTAGCTTTTATGATTTAGCTGCCAATACTTTTATGGCACAAGATTTAAAACCTACTATTGAATTCATTGATATGCCCTTAGATATTAGAGATAAGTATCAATATTTTACCGAAGCTAATATGAATAAGCTTCGTAATGCTGGATATGATAAGCCATTCTCAACGCTTGAAGAAGGCGTTACTGACTATGTAAAAAATTATTTACTTCCCGGGGAGGGTTATTAATTTTTCCATTCTTAGATATATTCTAATAGTTCATCTGGGCAGTTAAAAATCTTCATTTGAATTAATCTATTTTGAGACGACCTTTCGAGCATTGCTTAGAGCGAGTCGAGAAATAGTGGTTAATTCAAATAATATTTATAAAATTTAAAATTCTATCAAATGTCAACAAATAAAATAGCCATCATTGGCGGCGGAAACTTAGGTGCTTCTATTGCAGAAGGATTAATGGCAAGTGGTTTCATAAAAGCCAATCAAATAACCATTACTAAAAGAAATATTCAAACTATTCAACACTTAGCGGATAAAGGAGTGGCAGTTACTGCAGATAATGTTGCTGCAGTGAAAGAGGCTAATTATGTTATCCTAGCAGTAAAACCATTTCAAATAAAAGATATAATAGCAGATATCAAATCTTCTTTAAGTCCTACTCAGCATACTATTATTAGTGTGGCGACCGGTGTGTGGATTAAAGACCTTGAAGAAATGTTGGATGTTAATTTTGCTATGTTTAGAGCCATGCCAAATACAGCCATTGCTATTCAGCAAAGCATGACTTGTATTTGCGCCAATACAGTAGCGAGTAAACAGGTAGCTTATGTGACCAATTTATTTAATCAATTGGGAAAGAGTATTGTGATAGATGAAAAATTAATGGATGCAGCAACTGTATTAGGTGCTTGCGGAACAGCTTATGCATTAAGATATATCAGAGCCAATATACAAGGTGGAATTGAAATAGGCTTTAGTGCAGCACAAGCTTCTTTAATTGCTGCTCAAACGGTAAAAGGAGCCGCTGATTTATTGCTTACTAAAAACACGCATCCAGAACAAGAAATTGATAAAGTAACCACTCCAATGGGATGCACCATTGCTGGTTTAAATGAAATGGAACATCAAGGATTTAGTTCTTCCTTAATTCGCGGACTCACAACAAGCTTTCAAAAAATAAAAAAGGATATGTAATCAAACTAAATAGCTTTTCAAAGCCCACTTTGGGTTTTAGCCAGGGAGGCGTTGAAAAGCTATTTTGTTTGAATTACTTATTTAATTAATGTGCTTTTAAAAACGCAATTGCTTTTGTATATGCATCTTCTTTAGCAGCAGCATTAAAACTAGGATTACTTGGATTCGCAAAACCATGACCTGCTTCATATCTATTAACTGATAAATTCTTACCAGCTTCTTTCATGTTTTTTTCAAAATCATTTACCATTGCAGGAGAAGGACTTTGATCTAAGTTGCCAAAAAATCCAATGATATCACATTGAATAGATTTTATTTTATCCATATTTGTTTCTGGTCTACCATAATACATCACAGATCCTTTTGCTTGTGGTCCAGCAAGAATGGCTGTTTGTAAACTCCACATACCTCCAAAACACCAGCCCACACTATAAATAGATGCTTTACTTCCAGCATATTTAATAGCACCTTGAATAATAGCAGTCATTCTTCCCATATCAGCGCCGCGCATTAACTTCATTGCACTATCTGGAGTAGCAGCTACTTTACCATCATACATATCTACTGCAATTACATTTACGTCCCCTAAATCAGTATAATATTTATCGGATTCCATTTTAACATTATCATTCAATCCCCACCATTCTTGAATCACCAATAAATATTTATTTGTTTTCTTTTTTGCTGGTATAAAATAAGCATTGGCTTGTTTTCCATCGGCGCCATCAAATGACATCATTTTACCTAATAAATTTTCCGGATTCACTGCTAAAGGAATGGGGTGCATGGCCGCAAAAGCAGGGGTACCTGCCTCTTTTTGATAGGCTTGTTGGGTTTCCATATTTAGACACTCAATTACAGCTGCTTTATCAACTGTGGGATGCTGAGATTTGCTCCAGTTCCAGCTAATTAAACTGACGGTCAAAATGACGGTTAAAAGGGCATAAGTGGCTTTTTGCATTGATTTTTATTTAATTTATTTGAAGATGTTCACTTTTATATAACACTTATAAACATTTTTTGTTGACTGAGGGCTATCATTTTGTAGCCCCCCTTTTTTGGCGTAGGTTTGTATGACCTCTAAGAATTTTTCCAAATAAAGATAGGTCCTAAAAAGTAAAAAAACCATTTTGAAACTGGTTTATACACAATAGCATATTCCTATTGGGTGTATACTATTTTCAAATAAGAAGTAATATAGTATGGCAAAGTATATATTTGTAACAGGTGGTGTAACGAGTAGTTTGGGGAAGGGCATTATTGCTGCTTCATTGGCAAAATTATTGCAAGCGAGAGGGCTTACTGCAACTATACAAAAATTTGATCCCTATATTAATGTGGACCCAGGAACGTTGAATCCTTATGAACATGGAGAGTGTTATGTGACTGAAGATGGTGCGGAAACCGATTTAGATTTAGGACATTATGAGCGTTTTTTAAGTACACCCACTTCGCAAGCCAATAATGTAACAACAGGACGTATTTATCAAACTGTTATTAATAAAGAAAGAGCAGGAGAATTTTTAGGTAAAACGGTACAAGTAGTTCCACATATCACCGACGAAATTAAGCGTCGCATGTTATTGTTAGGACAGGATGGAAAGTTTGATATTGTTATTACAGAGATAGGAGGAACAGTGGGTGATATTGAAAGTACCCCATTCATTGAAACCGTTCGACAAATTCAATGGGAATTACCAGAAGAAGATGTGATGGTGGTGCACTTAACATTGATACCTTATTTAAATGCTGCTAAAGAATTAAAAACAAAACCTACACAACATAGTGTAAGAATGTTAAGCGAAACAGGTGTGCATCCGGATGTCATAGTTTGTAGAACAGAACATCCTTTAAATGATGATATTAAAAGAAAAATTGCCTTATTCTGTAATGTAAAAGCAGGTAATGTCATTGAATCTTTAGATGCAAGTACTATCTACGAAGTACCTTTGTTAATGTTAAAAGAGAAATTGGATTTAATTGTGTTGAAGAAATTAAATATCCAAAATTTTAAAGAACCCGATTTAACAAAATGGAATGTTTTTTTAGATAAGTTAAAGCATCCAAAGGCAACTGTAAATATTGGATTAATTGGAAAGTATATTGAATTACAAGATGCCTATAAATCAATTTTAGAAAGCTTTATTCATGCAGGTGCTATGAATGAAGTAAAAGTGAATGTGGTGAATGTGCATAGTGAAAATATAACTGCTGAAAATGTAAATGAACAATTAACAGGCTTGCATGGTTTGCTAGTAGCACCTGGTTTTGGAAATAGAGGTATAGAAGGAAAAATTATAGCCGTTAAATATGCAAGAGAAAACAATTTACCATTCTTTGGTATTTGTTTAGGAATGCAAATGGCGGTGATTGAATTTGCACGTAATATATTACACCTTAAAGGCGCACATTCTGTTGAAATGGATCCTAATACAGAACATCCAGTCATTGACATGATGGAAGATCAAAAGAGAATTACCATGAAAGGGGGTACCATGCGTTTAGGTTCTTATCCTTGTACGATTTCGAAAGACACACTTGCTTATAAAATTTATGGAACGACCGATATTAACGAAAGACATAGACATCGTTATGAATTTAATAATACCTTCTTGAAATTATTCCAAGAAAATGGAATGGTGACAAGTGGTATTAATTCGGATTTAGGTCTTGTAGAAATTGTTGAATTGCCTAAACATCCTTTCTTTATAGGTGTTCAATATCATCCTGAATTAAAGAGTACGGTAGAATACCCTGCTCCTTTATTTGTACATTTTATTGCTGCTGCCAAAGCGCAGGCTGCTAAAAAAGCGTAGTTAGAAACTGGCTTTTTTAGTTTGCAATGTTGCTAACATTTGTTAGCTTTATAGCATGAATAATATACGAATTCTTACTTCCACCAGTTTGTTTGATGGACATGATGCTTCTATTAATATTATGCGTCGTGTGTTGCAAGAAAAAGGTGTTGAAATTATTCATTTCGGACACAATCGTTCTGCACTTGAAATTGTTGCCGCAGCTATAGAAGAAGATGTACAAGGTATTGCTATAACATCTTATCAGGGGGGCCATGTAGAATTTTTCACCTACGTTAGAAAATTATTAAATGATGCAGGCTATCGACATGTAAAAATTGTGGGCGGTGGTGGTGGCACTATTTTACCTAAAGAAGCAGCTTTGCTTGAAAAAATTGGAATCTCAAAAATATATTTACCAGAAGACGGGTTGCAATTAGGTATTGAAGGAATGATTAATGATGTTATTAAATATTGCTCTTTTGAATTAAAAAGTTTTTCCAAAAATAAATTACCAAAATTAACGATTGCCAAAAAAATTGATCCTCGCTATATAAGTAGAGCAATTACGTTATTACAAAATGGTCCTATAAAAAAGGTAACCAAAAAAACGAATAAAAATATTCCCGTCATTGGACTTACTGGAACGGGTGGTGCAGGAAAGTCAACGGTTTGCGATAGATTGGTACAATATTTCTTATTGGCGAACCCGACTAAAACCATTGCTATCATTTCTGTAGATCCAAGTAAACGAAAAACGGGCGGGGCTTTATTAGGAGATCGTATTCGTATGAATGCAATTGATCATCCTAATGTATTTATGCGATCCTTGGCGACCAGGTCTGATAAAAATTCTATTGCAGGTTCTATGGATGCGGTCATAGAACTTTGTATCGCTGCTGGATATGATAGTATTATTATAGAGACGGCAGGTGTTGGGCAAAATGATGCTACGATTGTAGATTTTGTGAGTATCCCCGTATATGTAATGACCCCTGAATTTGGAGCGCCAACGCAATTGGAGAAAATCAACATGATTGATTATGCTAAAATTATTGCCATCAATAAATTTGATAGAGCCGGTGGATTAGATGCAGTGAAAGATGTGCGTAAACAATATCGTCGGTCTCACCATCTCTGGTCTGATGAAACAACTACCATGCCTATTTTTGGCACCATAGCTTCTCATTTCAATGACCCAGGCATGCAAGCAATGTATAATTGCTTGGCAGCTGTTGTTTTTACAACACATAAAATTAAGTGGAATATACTCCCATGGGAGCCAAGATATGATGAGAATGAAGTAACGGCACCTACGATTCCTAATAAAAGAAATAATTATTTAGGTGAGATTGTATCCGTTATTCAAAAGAATAATCAATGGATAGAAACGCAGAAAACAAAAATTTCTAAATGGTATTGTTTTCAAGAAGTTTTAAAAGAACCCGCTTTTAAGGAAGATAAAAAATTAATCAAAGCCAACCAGACTATTGAGCAAAGTATTGATAAAGATGTAAAGCAGTTGGTATTGGAATGGCCCGAAAAGAGTGATGCCTATAAAAAATCTTTTTTAGAAATAGAGCATAAAGGAAAAAAAGTAAAACAGTCCATTCATTTTGAAACACAATCTGGTACTGTTATACAAAAAGTTCAATTGCCCAAATATAAAGATTGGGGAGATATTGCCGAATGGCATTTGAAAGAAAATTTACCTGGATATTTTCCTTTTACTGCGGGTGTTTTTAAGTTAAAACAAAACAACGAAGATCCTACCAGAATGTTTGCTGGAGAGGGTTGCCCAGAAAGAACCAATAGTAGGTTTCATTTTTTAAGTAAGGGGCAAAATTCAATTCGACTTTCTACCGCTTTTGATAGTGTCACATTATATGGCCACGACCCTGAGAAAAGGCTAGATGTTTTTGGGAAAATTGGTAATGCAGGTGTAAACGTGGCCAGCATTGACGATACCAAAAAATTATACAGTGGTATTGATTTAAATAATGCCAGTACTTCGGTGAGTATGACCATTAATGGACCTGCACCCATTCTCATGGCACAATTTTTTAATACAGCTATTGACCAAGCCTGTGAAAAATATATTACTGCGAACAAATTATGGCCTACAGTTAATAAAAAAATAAAATTACTCTTTAAAGGGGGTGCGCTACCTGTCTATTCCAATGTAAACAAATCATTACCTTTTAATGACTGGCATAATGGGTTGGGCTTAAAATTATTGGGGGTCTCTGGCGACCAAGTGTTGGCACCTGCTATTTACGAAAGCATAAAAAAGGAAGTGCTTTCTACTATAAGAGGCACATTGCAGGCCGATATATTAAAAGAAGATCAAGCACAAAATACTTGTATTTTTTCCACCGATTTTGCGTTAAGGATGATGGGAGATGTACAAGCTTATTTTGCTGCTAATAAAATCAAACACTTTTATAGTGTTTCTATATCTGGGTATCATATAGCGGAAGCAGGAGCGAATCCTATTACACAACTTGCTTTTACTTTAGCCAATGGCTTTACCTATGTTGAATATTTTATGAATCGAGGTATTGCGATTGATGATTTTATTCCCAACCTAAGTTTTTTCTTTAGCAATGGTATGGATCCTGAATATGCTGTAATTGGAAGGGTGGCTAGAAGAATTTGGGCCAACACTATGAAGCATAAATATCATGCCAATGAACGATCACAAAAATTAAAATATCATATTCAAACCAGTGGAAGAAGTTTGCATGCACAAGAAATAGATTTTAATGACATTAGAACTACGCTGCAAGCTTTATACGCAATTTATGATCAATGTAATAGTTTACATACCAATGCTTACGATGAAGCCATTACTACACCCACCGAAGAAAGTGTTAGGCGTGCGTTGGCTATTCAATTAATTATTAATAAAGAATTGGGTACCACCAAGGTGGAAAATTTTCAACAAGGAAGTTTTTTAATTACCGAATTAACCGATTTAGTAGAAGAGGCAGTTATGCGAGAATTTGAAAGAATTAATAATAGAGGAGGGGTATTAGGTGCGATGGAAAGAATGTATCAACGTACCAAAATTCAGGAAGAAAGTATGCAATACGAAACTAAAAAGCATGCAGGTGAAATTCCTATCATTGGGGTAAATACTTTTGTGCATCAAACGCAAAAAAATAATGCCGATCAACAAGCCATCTTTAGGTCATCAGCCATAGAACAAAATCTGCAAATTAAGAACGTAAATAGCTTCCAAAAAAGGAACCAATCTGTGAGCGACCCCTATTTAAAAAAGCTCCAAAAAGCAGCCTTGCAAAATGACAATATTTTCAATGTATTAATGGAAGCGGTGAAATATTGCAGTTTAGGGCAAATTTCCAATGCCCTTTACCAGGTAGGGGGTAAATACAGCCGAAATTTGTAAAAAAACGATACCTTTGCCCCTCGTTAATTACGATTAAATATTGAGTATGAATACTGATAAAAATACAGTCATTGGGTTTGTATTATTGGCCGGTTTGTTTTTTATGTACTTCTGGTACACCAACAAACAACAAACCGATTTAGCAACTTATAAGAAGCATTTCGATGATTCTGTGGCGATGGTAAAAGCAACTGCTGAAAAAGCAGCAGCGCTTCAAAATCCTGTAAAATTAGATTCAACTGCTGGTGCCATTGCAAATAATATAGATACTGTAAAAGAAGAGTTCACTTATTTAGAGAATGAAGTGGTGAAAGTAAAGTTTAGTAATAAAGGAGGACAAGTAGCTGAAGTAACACTTAAAAAATATACCAATTATAAAAAGGAATTAGTTAAACTTGGAGATAGCAGTTCTTTAAATTACCCTATTAATATTGGAGATAATAAAGTACTTCAAGTAAATCATATTTTATTTCCAACAAAGACTATCACTGCTGGTGAGAAAGGTGCGCAAAAAATTGAGTATGCTTATACTACACCTGCTGGAAAAACTATTCGTCATCAGTTTACATTAGAAGCAAATAAATACAATATTGATTGGAATATTCAATTAGAAGGTGCCGATCAGTTATTAACCAATCAGCAATTGAATGTAATTTGGGATGTACATTCCTATCAACAAGAAAGTACTTCTACGTATGAACGTCAAATGTCCAATATCTGTTTTTCTGAAGGGGGTGGGTTTGATTATATTTCAAGTAAAACCACAAAAGCATTTGAAAAACCTATTCAATGGGTGGGATTGGTGCAGCAATTTTTTGCAACCACTTTAATTTCAAAAGATGGCTTTGCTTCTGGAAATCTTAACTGGCAACGCAAAATTGATAGTACGCATGGATTAGCTGCGCTTCAATCTCAATTACAAACAAAAGTTGCTGGTGCAAACGCGACAGTGGCTATGTCTTTATATTATGGACCGAACGATTTTAGCATTTTAAAATCACAGGCGCCAGAAATGGAAAAAATTGTGAATTTAGGTAGAGACTTATATTCATTTGTTCGTCCAATTAACAAATATATATTAATGCCTGTTTTTGATTTTATTGCAGGCTTTGTAAATAATTTCGGATGGGTAATTTTCTTTTTAACCATATTTATTAGAGTGGTTACCTCTCCACTTACTTATTCTAGTTATTTGAGCAGTGCCAAAATGAAAGTTTTGAAACCTGAATTAGATGAGATTAAGAAAAAATTAGGCGACGATCAACAAGGCTTTGCGATGGAGCAGATGAAACTCTTTAGAGAAGCAGGTGTAAACCCATTAGGGGGTTGTATTCCAGCTTTATTACAAATTCCAATTTTCTTTGCATTATATAGCTTCTTTAATTCAAACATTTCTTTAAGAGGTCAATCTTTCTTATGGAGTCACGATTTATCTAGCTATGATTCTATATATACTTTACCTTTTACAGTTCCAATGGGATTCGGTAACCATTTAAGTTTATTTACACTTACCGCTGTAATTACAAGTTTGATTATGTCTGTTTATAATATGGCTATGACTCCAACACAGGATAATCCAGCGTTAAAGTACATGCCGTATATTTTTCCATTCATGTTGTTGTTCATTTTTAATGGTCTTCCTTCGGCTTTAACTTGGTATTATACTGTTTCAAACGTGATCACCTTGCTTATGCAATTAGTGATTCAGAAATTTATCATCAATCACGATAAAATATTAGCTGGTATTGAAGTGAAACGCAAAACACCCAAAAAGAAAAGTAATTGGCAAAGTAAGTATGAGCAAATGATGGAGTCTCAGAAAAAGATTCAAGCATTAAAGGATAAAACAAAAAAATAATTACCCAGCCTGAAGTTTAAAATTACCCCCCTAATTATAAGCCTCTTCTTACATTCGGCTTTACTGCATGCTCAAACCAAAGTAGTGGGAGAGTGTGCACTGCAATTTCAAATTTCACAAGAACAAGTTGATGGTACTTATGCTTTTATAGGTACAAAGGATGTCTTAGTGAAAGGGAGTCAATGTAAAACAACTTTGACTACGCCACAGTTAGTGCAATCATTTCTTTTCAATACTCAATCTGATAAAGCCATTATTACCAAAGAAATTGGACAGAGTCATTTCTTACAAAATATTAATTATCCTCCTGTATCAAGGGTCGCGCTGATCGCCTCGCAAGAAATTAATAGTGATTCAACTTTTTCCATTTTAGGATATGTTTGCAAACAACTTCAATTACAATGGAGCGATGGTTCTAGATATGATATATATTATACCAAAGAAATAAGCTTAACAGTGAACACCTTTGAATTTGCATTTAAAGAAGTACCAGGATTGGTTTTGTCCTACACTATTTCATCGGCTGCTGGTAACCGTATAAAATATGTAGCAAATAAAATAGATGTAAGCCCACTTTCCTTAAGCTTGTTTACTATTAACAAAGACTTGTTTCAAACAATTGATTAGTAGATTCATTAATGACTTACGCACTGAATTACTTTATTAAATTAATTGTAAGAGATAGATAAGTGAAAAGACAAAGAAAAAATAGAATAGCAATTGTCTACTAAGGCTGAACGGCAGAAGGTGTCTTGAACTTAGACAAAACTAATTTGTAACGATAAGGTATTACGTAAGAAATATTACCCTTGTTGTATTTGATGTAATTGCTATTATTAACACTTCCATTCATTGAAACTGTAGACACACCTTTAAATTCTAAACTAGATTTTAAAGTATAAAAAGTAGCTGTTTTATGCGTAAGGCTTCCTAAGTTTCTAAGACTATATTTCTCCACCATTTTCTTAGATTCGATCGTGCCATTAACAATAGTAGATGCATAGGTGCTCTCAGAAAGGAGCAACACAACTGTTAAGCAGGAACTAATTAATATGTTTTTTATAGTACGCATGATCGGTTCAAAGGTAAGTATTTTACAATTTCGGCCACAAAATTATTTTTAACTATTTTATAAGGGGTATGTGAAGAACAAATTATTGATAATTAACATGTTAATTGTATATTTATTTAAAGCAATGATAGTCAATACATATTTCTTAATTTATTGAAAATCAATGCTTTATTCCTAACCCATTAATTAAAAAGCCATGTTCGATAACCATCGTGACGAGGAGGGCGGAGATATTCAAGAATTGATGCAACGGTACCAGAACCTTAAGCAAGGCCGGACCAACTCCTATATTGAAGAAGATGATTTTGAACGAATCATCGAACACTTAGACGACAAGGATGAAATTCAAGAAGCCATTGAAGCGGCTAATATTGCCTTGGACCAATATCCCTCTTCGGCATTATTAATGATAAAGAAGGCAGATTTATTATTAGCTACCCGAAAATATAAAGAGGCTTTACAATTATTAGATACTGCAGCACTATATGATCATAAGGATATGAATTTATTCATATTAAAAACAGATGCTTACTTAGCATTAGATCAACCTGAGAAAGCCATAGTCTTATTACAAGAAGCCTTGCACTTATTTGAAGGCCCAGACCGTACCGAAGTTTTATTTGAATTAGCCGATGTGTATGATGATCACGAAGCTTTTGATAAAGTGTTTGATTGCTTACAATTGGTCTTAGAAGAAGATCCCACTAATGAAGAAGCTTTATATAAAATTTGTTTTTGGACCGACTTTACTGGAAGGAATGAAGAGAGTATTCGATTGCACCAACGCATCATTGACGAGCAACCCTATAGTGCATTAGCTTGGTTTAATTTAGCTGCTGCCTATCAAGGAATTAAATTACATGAGAAAGCCATTGATGCTTATCAGTATGCTATTGTGATAGATGAAAAATTTGATTATGCTTATCGTAATATGGGCGATGCCTTTTTACGCATTAGAAAATATAGAGAAGCGATAGAGGCCTTGGAAAAAGTATTGGAGCTATCAAGACCTGAAGATGTTATTTATGAAGCTATTGGTCATTGTTATCATCGAATGAAAAATTTTGCACAAGCAAGATTTCATTATAAAAAAGCGGTGCATCTAAATCCAGACGATAGTAGGTTGTATCAAAAAATTGCAGGAACCTATATGCAAGAAGAGCAGTGGGAGTTAGCCATTAAGCAACTTGAGCACGCGTTGAGAATTCATAAGCATATAAATGAGTATTATATTTTGATGGGGGAATGTTATACGCATTTATTATTGTTTAAAGAAGCTGCTCAATTTTTTGGAACAGTTGTGAAGAATAAACCTAAACAAATTGCCGGTTGGGAATACCTCATAAAATGTTTGGTGGCCAATGAGCAGCTAGATACCGCGCTAGAACAAACAGAGTTAGCCTATATGTCTACACAAGGCAAAGTGATTTTTATATTTTATCGTAGTGCTATTTTGTTTATGATGGGAAAAAGTGCAGAAGGGTTGTTGCAACTTGAAATGGCCTTGTCAAAATCGTCGAAGCTGTTAAAAAAATTCACCAAGTTTTATCCTGAAGTTGTGCATGATCCAAAAGTGGCTGAGTTAATTGGACAATTTAAGAAGGCCAAAAAATCTTAATGTATTTAAGTTACCTTTGCGGTAATTATAAAATGAAATAAAGCGTATTCAATGAATTTTAATCTTACTCAAATTCCAGAAAGAACTGCCAAGCCTCGAAAAAGTGGATTAACCATGGTAATGGATAAGGGCTTGAGTTATGGAGAAGCTGAAAACTTTTTAAGCGTGGCAGGAGTTCACACCGATGTTATAAAGTTGGGTTTCGGAACTTCATTTGTTACCCCTAATTTGAGAAAGAAAATTGAATTATATCAAGCCCATGGCATTCCTGTTTATTTTGGAGGCACTTTATTTGAAGCTTTTGTAATTAGAAACCAGTTTGACGATTATATCGCAATGTGTAAGGATTATAAAATTGATTTGATCGAAGTAAGTGATGGTTCAATTACTATTCCACACGCCGAGAAATGTGGTTACATAGAAAAAATATCAAAATTTGCAACAGTATTAAGTGAAGTAGGTAGTAAAGATGCAGCACATATCATTCCTCCTTATCAATGGATTGAATTAATGAACGCTGAATTAAATGCAGGCTCTACTTATGTAATTGCAGAAGCAAGAGAAGCAGGTAATGTAGGTATTTATAGAGGAAGTGGTGAAGTGCGTGAAGGATTGGTGCAAGAAATTTTAACAAAAATTCCTGCTGAAAAAATATTATGGGAAGCGCCACAAAAAGCACAACAACTTTATTTTTTAGAGCTTGTGGGTTGTAATGTAAATTTGGGAAATATAGCGCCTTCTGAAGTAATACCTTTAGAGACCATGCGTATTGGACTGCGTGGCGATACTTTTGACTTATACTTAAATAAATAATTGTGCGCCAGTTTGGATTAATTGGATATCCCTTATCACATTCTTTTTCAAAAGGGTTTTTCACTGAAAAATTTTTGAATGAAAATATCGTAGGTGCTCATTATGATAATTTTCCAATTGCCTCTATACAAGATTTTGAAGCTTTATGGCTTCAGCACGAAAATTTAGAAGGTTTAAATATTACTATTCCTTATAAAAAAGAAGTCATCCCTTTTTTACATCACAGCTCTGAGGTGGTACAACAAATAAAAGCTTGTAATTGTATTCGAAAATTTAACAATGAACTCTACGGCTACAATACCGATGTGATAGGTTTTGAAAAATCCTTATTACCCTTTTTAAAACCCCATCATACCCAGGCTTTGATTTTAGGAACAGGGGGTGCTGCTGCTGCTGTAGAATGGGTATTGCAAAAACTAAACATTAGTTATCAGTTTGTATCAAGACAAACAAATCTTAAAAAAAGCGATGATGAAATGGAAGCGACACTGAGTTACCATCAACTGACAGCTTCTATCATTGCGCAGCATACACTTATTATTAATACAAGCCCACTAGGAATGCACCCAGCCATTACCGAAGCGCCTGCTATGGCCTATGAAGCATTGACTACACAACATCATTTATACGATTTAATATATAATCCAACCGAAACCTTATTTATGAAAAATGGGTTGGCAAAAGGTGCAACAGTTCAAAATGGGTTGGCGATGTTGCATATACAAGCCGAAGAGAGTTGGACTATATGGAATGCAAAAATGTAAATAATTTTGTAACGGCTTTTTGTCGGTGACTAAACTGGTTTTTTTCAGCCATTGTCATTTCTGCAAAACTTTTTGAAGCGCCAGTGGGAATAAAAATGGGGTCATAGCCAAAACCTTCTTCGCCATGCATTTTTTCGGAAATGGTTCCTTCGCAAATACCTTCAAAGTAAAAAGATTCCTTATTCCAAAGTAAACAAATTACTGTTCTGAATTGTGCTTTACGATTTGAATTGCCTTTTAATTTTTCAAGTACTTTATCAATATTCGCTTGAAAGTTTCTTTCATCACCAGCATACCTAGCACTTTTCACGCCAGGCTCCCCATTCAATGCATCTATTTCTAAACCCGTATCCTCGCTAAAACAATTTTCTGATGTGAGTTGTTGAATGGTAACTGCTTTTTCAGTAGCATTTTCTTGCAAGGTATCGTGTGGCTCAGGAATATCAATATCAATACCTGCTTGTTTTAAAGTAATAATGTTGAAATCCTTTCCTACCAAGGATTGTATTTCTTTTATTTTATGATCGTTATTGGTTGCAAAAATTAAAGTGTGCATGACAAAATATTTATAATTGAAATATTTGTTTTAAGACGGTCCATAATTTTGCTTTTTCTTTTTTGGCGTCAGCGCTAGAACCTTGCATGGTTGATAATGCAGCACTAAACAACAAATTGGTTTCGCCTAATGGACTTACTTTATATAAGGTAGTAGGCATTTTAATTTTAAGTGCTTTTGTATCAAGTTCAAAGGCAATAACCAATAGAGAAGGAAGTTTTGTAAGTATTTGATGAAGACTTGCTTTTTGATTGCCTAAATTAATAAGTGCAATATCTGCAATGGTAAGTCTGCAAGCATTTAAAATAGAAGTAAGTAAAATAAAATCGGTTTCATTTAAATACACCGAAGCTGGATCGTTTACGACTACCACTATTTTTTTATGATGATCTCCTAAGTATTTAATAGGGGTTACGGTTTCTTCTATTTCTGCTTCCGTTTGTTTTTCGGTGCCGGGTAATTTATTTGCGGCTACTTCAATTTTGTCTATAACTTCTGTTTGCTTTATTTCCTTTTCAGGCAAGACCAAACTATCTTTGTATAAAGAAACTAAGACTGCAGGAGGTAATATTGTTTTTTCTACTTTCATTAAGTTGGAAAATTAATTGAAATGGCGCATATTGAAAAATAACAGTTGTAAGTTTTCTACTTTTTTCGTTTCTTTGTATATTCTATTTAATATCTACAATAATCATTATCAACCATGGCTCATCCAATTATTCCAATTACAAAAACAACAGCTCCACGTTTGCCAAGTTTTAAAATAGAAACCCTTCAGTTTGGCAAACATTTTACCGATCACATGTTAATGGCCGATTACGTGGATGGCGAGTGGAAGAATATAGTAATTAAGCCATATGGTTCTTTTGAAGTAGATCCTGCTTCTGCAGTCCTACATTATGGACAAACAATTTTTGAAGGTATTAAAGCTTACAAGAACACGAAAGACGAAGTAGTCATTTTTAGACCACATGAAAATTTTATTCGATTTAATGTATCAGCAGATAGAATGCAAATGCCTGCTGTACCAGAATGGTTATTTATGGAAGGAATGAAACAGTTAATTACAGTAGACAAAGGATGGATTCCAAGTTTGCCAGAACATTCATTATACATAAGACCTTTTATGATTGCGACAGATCCTTTTTTAGGAGTACGTCCTTCTTTGACTTATAAATTTATGATTTTGTTAGGCCCTTCTGGTCCGTATTTTTCTGCTCCAATGAAAATTTTAATCGAAGAAAAATATACACGTGCAACACCAGGTGGCGTTGGGTATGCGAAGAATGGAGGAAATTATGGGGGCAGTTTATATCCGGTAGAATTGGCAAAGAAAAAAGGCTTTGATCAAATTTTATGGACAGATGCTTTTGAACATAAATATGTTGAAGAAGTAGGTGTAATGAACGTTATGTTTGTTATTGATGGCAAAGTAATTACACCAAGTCTAGAAAGAGGAACTGTATTAAAAGGTGTTACTAGAGATAGTTCTATAACTTTATTAAGAGACATGGGCTACACAGTGGAAGAAAGAAATTTATCGGTGGATGAAATAGTGGAGGCGCATAAAAAAGGATTGTTGCAAGAAGTTTTTGGGGTTGGTACAGCAGCGGTGGTCTCCTATATTGTCAATCTAACTTACAAAGACTATCGAATGGACTTTGACTTGGATAAGCAAACAGTAGCTCCTTCATTGAAGCAACATTTACATGATATTAGAGTGGGGAATGTGCCAGACAAACATAATTGGTTAGAGAAAGTATAGTCTAAGCCAGTAATTGTTTGAAAATCAATCCCTTTTATCTTTTTTGAAAGGTCATTTCTAATTAAAATGGAGCTTTTGGTGTGTTTTTTTAAAATTAGCCAATAAACATTTTGGTAATTGGGCTACAGCCATTACCTTTGCCGTCCGAATTTTTTATAAACCGAAATTGAAAAAAACAGCAGAATAAATGCCTACTATTCAACAATTAGTGAGAAAAGGCCGTGAGATCATCAGGGCTAAAAGTAAATCAAGAGCATTGGACGCATGTCCTCAGCGTCGTGGCGTTTGTACTAGAGTGTATACAACTACACCTAAAAAACCAAACTCTGCGTTACGTAAAGTAGCTAAAGTGCGTTTGACCAATAAAATTGAAGTTATCGCGTACATACCTGGAGAAGGTCACAACTTACAAGAGCACAGTATCGTTTTGATACGTGGTGGTCGTGTAAAAGATTTACCAGGGGTACGTTATCATATTGTTCGTGGAAGCCTTGATACTGCTGGTGTTAAAGACCGTAAGCAGTCTCGTAGTAAATACGGAACTAAGAAAGAAAAAGCAAAGAAATAATTTATCAAGTAACAACTAATTAATACTTCGACATGCGTAAAGCACAACCAAAAAAAATTCCATTAGCACCAGATCCTCGTTTCAACGATGTTCAAGTGACTCGTTTTATCAACAACGTTATGTTGGATGGTAAAAAAACAACTGCCTACAAAATATTTTATGACGCATTAGATAAAGTAAGCAAGTTTACTGGTGAAGATGGTTATGAAATGTGGAAGAGAGCTGTTGCAAATATTACGCCTGCTGTTGAAGTACGTAGCCGTCGTATTGGTGGAGCAACTTTCCAAATTCCTGCTGAAGTTCGTGCAGATCGCAAGATTTCTTTAAGTATGAAGTGGTTAGTACGTTACAGCCGTGAAAGAAACGGTAAAACAATGGCTGACAAATTAGCGAATGAGATCATCGCAGCAACAAAAGGTGAAGGTGGAGCTTTCAAAAAGAAAGAAGATACGCACCGTATGGCTGAGGCGAACAAAGCGTTCTCTCACTTTAAGATGTAATATTGGCTTTTTAGCCTTTAATAATAGACTAAACCTCTCTGTATCAACAGGGAGGTTTTTTTGTTGGAAAAAAAAGCCGAGAATCAGCCTTTCAATTACTAATATCATTAACTTTGCGCCTCGGAAAATAGGACCAATTAAAATATAAAATAACCCTTTTATGGCTGATTTGAAACTACAAAGAAACTTTGGAATTGCTGCGCACATTGATGCCGGTAAAACAACTACGACTGAACGTATCTTACGTTATACAGGTATGATCCATAAAATAGGAGAGGTGCATGATGGCGCCGCTACTACTGACTGGATGGAACAAGAAAAAGAAAGAGGTATTACCATTACTTCTGCTGCGGTAAGTTGCCAATGGCAGTTCCCAACTACTTTGGGTAAAAAAGATGATAGAACAAAAGATTATTATTTCAATATTATTGATACTCCAGGTCACGTGGATTTTACCGTAGAGGTAGAACGTTCTATGCGTGTATTGGATGGTTTGATCGCATTGTTTTCTGCAGTAGATGGAGTAGAGCCTCAATCAGAAACAGTTTGGCGTCAAGCAAATCGTTATAAAGTTCCACGTATTGGATTCGTTAATAAAATGGATCGTGCTGGTGCCGATTTCTTAATGGTGGTAACACAAGTAAGAGAAATGTTAGGTGCTAAAGCGGTGCCATTACAATTACCAATTGGTGCAGAAGATAATTTCACTGGTGTAGTGGATTTAATTAGAATGAAAGCAATTATTTGGGATGATGCTACAGAAGGAATGACTTATGTAGAAAATCCTATTCCTGATGATATGAAAGAAGATGTGGATTATTGGAGAGCGCAGTTAATTGAAGCCGTAGCAGAATACGATGATAAATTAATGGAGAAGTTTTTCGAAAATCCGGATTCTATTTCTGAAGCGGAAGTACATGAAGCTATTCGTAAAGCAACAATCGATTTAAGTATTGTTCCTATGATGTGCGGATCATCTTTTAAAAACAAAGGTGTACAAACAGCATTAGATGCAGTTTGTCGTTACTTGCCTTCACCAGTAGATGTAGATGATACAGAAGGTACTGATCCAGATACAGGAGAAAAAGTTTACCGTAAACCAAATGCAAAAGAACCATTTGCTGCATTGGCATTTAAAATTATGACAGATCCTTTCGTTGGACGTTTAGCGTTCTTCAGATGTTACTCTGGTCATTTGGATGCAGGTTCTTATGTAAAGAATATGCGTAGTGGAAAGAACGAGCGTATTTCTCGTATCATGAAAATGTTTGCGAACAAACAAAACCCAATCGATTTTATCGAAGCAGGTGATATCGCAGCAGCGGTAGGATTTAAAGAAATTAAAACAGGAGATACTTTATGTGATGAGAACCATCCAATTGTATTAGAGAATATGTTTATTCCAGAACCAGTTATCTCTGTAGCAGTTGAGCCTAAGACGCAAGCTGACGTTGATAAAATGGGTATGGCTATTGCAAAATTAGTAGAGGAAGATCCTACTTTACGTGTGAAGACAGACGAAGATACAGGTCAAACAATTTTATCTGGAATGGGTGAATTGCACTTAGAGATTATTGTAGATCGTATGCGTCGTGAATTTAAAGTAGAGATCAACCAAGGTAACCCTCAGGTTGCTTACAAAGAAGCATTCGGTAAAATGATTGAGCACCGTGAAGTGTTGAAGAAACAATCTGGTGGTCGTGGTAAATTTGCTGATATCGAATTTGAAATTGGACCTGCAGATGTTGAATGGTTAACTGAAAACAAAGACAAGCATTTCCAATTTGTAAATGATATTTTCGGAGGATCTATTCCAAAAGAATTTATTCCTGCAATTAATAAAGGTTTTGAAACTTCCATGACACAAGGTGTTTTAGCTGGTTACCCAGTGAACAACATGAAAGTGCGTATTACCGATGGTAGTTACCATGATGTGGATTCTGATTCAATGTCTTTTGAATTATGTGCTAAAGCTGCCTTCAGAAATGCAGGTAAAAAAGCGAAGCCTACTTTATTAGAGCCTATCATGAAAGTGGAAGTGGTTACACCTGATCAATACATGGGAGATGTTACCGGTGACTTAAACCGTCGTCGTGGAATGTTAGAAGGTATGGATAGCCGTGGTAACTTACAAGTTATTAAAGCGAAAGTGCCTTTGAGTGAAATGTTTGGATATGTAACTCAATTACGTTCATTAAGCTCTGGTCGTGCGACTTCAACGATGGAGTTTAGTCACTATAACCCAGCACCGAACAATATTGCTGAGGAAGTTATGGCTAAGAACAAAGGAAAAGTGAAAGATGACGAATAGGCCTTTTTACTTAAAGAATTGATTATCAATATAAAAAAGCCCTTCTCCGTAAAAAGAGAGGGGCTTTTTTAGTTTTTGAGACCTTTAAAACAATATAAAGGTCTCAAAAACTACTCTAATGATATTAAAAGCCCCAAAAGTGGCTTTTTTAGTTTTTGGGACCTTTAAAACAATATAAAGGTCTCAAAAACTACTCTAATGATATTAAAAGCCCCTTTTTGGGCTTTTTTAGTGCTTGTGGCTTTTTTAAAAATAATTTAAAAAAAGGGCAATATTTCTTGAATGTTACCCTACAACCCATTACCTTTGCAACCCCAAGATAATTTGGGAAAAATAGCTATGTCTCAAAGAATTAGAATAAAATTACAATCTTACGATCACAACTTGGTAGACAAGTCTGCTGAGAAAATCGTAAAAACCGTACGCAGTACTGGTGCAGTAGTAACAGGTCCTATTCCTTTACCTACACACAAACGCATTTTTACCGTATTACGTTCACCGCATGCGAATAAGAAAAGTCGTGAGCAGTTCCAATTAGCAACGCACAAGCGTTTATTGGACATCTACACTTCTTCTTCTAAAACAGTAGACGCCCTTAGTAAGTTAGACTTACCATCAGGTGTTGAGGTGGAGATCAAAGCATAAGTATTTATAAATCCATCTCCCAATCACTGAGACATTATGCATCAGTTGAAAAAGGAGCGCTGGTTGAATATAAAAGAAAAATATAAACAGGCCCTTCGAGGTTTGTTTACTTCCGGTACTTCCCCTTCCCGATCCTAGATCGGGGAAACTCAGGAAAAGGTCGGCAGCAAACAGGGATTGAATCCGAGCTACTTAAATCGAAAGATAAAGTGTAGCATCATCATCGGATGTCCTCAGAACCAAGCGCGGGGCATAAACCGCAAACAGATGAAAGGTATTATTGGAAAAAAAATTGGCATGACCAGCATTTTCGGTCAAGATGGTAAGCAAATTGCTTGTACCATTATTGAAGCAGGTCCTTGCACAGTCACTCAAGTTAAAACACTTGAAATTGATGGCTATAGCGCCGTGCAGTTAGCATTGGGCGATAAGAAAGAAAAACATTCTACAAAGTCTGAAATTAATCACTACGCAAAAGCACAGACTGCTCCAAAACGTTTTGTAAAAGAATTCCGCAATTACTCTCTTGAAAAAGCATTGGGTGAATCAGTAACCCTTGATATTTTCGAAGAAGGTGATGCTATTGAAGTAGTAGGTACTACTAAAGGAAAAGGATTCCAAGGTGTTGTAAAGCGTCACGGATTTAGTGGTGTGGGTGAAGCAACTCACGGACAACACGATCGTTCTCGTGCACCGGGTTCTATTGGTGGATCATCTTATCCAGCAAGAGTATTCAAGGGCATGCGTATGGCTGGCCGTATGGGTACTGATCGCGTAAAAACTAAAGGCTTAACGGTATTAAAATTATTCCCAGAAAAAAACTATTTATTAGTCAGTGGTTCTGTACCAGGCAATAACGGTTCAATCGTTTTAATCCAAAAGTAATCACCTATTAATCGACAATCATGCAATTAGAAGTATTAAATATAAAAGGCAAAAAAACGGGCAGACAGGTTGAATTACCTGCTGAAATTTTTGGCGCAACACCAAACGATCACGTTATTTATTTAGCAGTTAAACAATATTTAGCTGCACGTCGTTCTGGTACACATAAAGTTAAGACACGTGCCGAAGTGCAAGGTGCTAGCAGAAAATTACATAAGCAAAAAGGTACAGGTGGTGCTCGTAAGGGTAATATCCGTAACCCATTATATAAGGGTGGTGGTACTATATTTGGACCAAAACCACATAGCTACGATTTCAAATTAAATCGTAAAGTAAAAGATCTTGCAAAAATTTCTGCACTATCTCACAAAGCAATTGATCAAGCCATTTTAGTTTTAGAAGATATCGATATGAAAGCTCCTAAGACTTCAACAATTGCAACTATTATTAGTCAGTTAAACTTAGATAACAAAAAGACATTAGTTATTCTTCCAGAATACGATGACAATATTTATTTAAGCACTCGCAATATTCCAAACGTAGCAAGTACTTTATTAGCAGATATTAATACATACGACATCATGAATGCCGATATATTAGTAATCACTGAAGGAGCTGCTAAAATTTTTAACGAAGAAGAAGCTGTAGTAGCATAAGCTTAACGACTTTAAAATTATAATTATGAAATTGACAGAAATATTAATAAAGCCCATCCTTACTGAAAAAGCAAATGGTCAACAAGAAAAGTTGAGAAGATATGCTTTCAAAGTAGATCGTAGAGCCAATAAATTAGAGATCAAATCTGCTATTGAGCAATTTTATGGTGTGAACGTAATGGAAGTAAACACTTTAGTTGTTCCAGGAAAAAATAAAAGTCGTTCTACTAAAGCAGGTGTGGTATCTGGTATTAAATCTGGGTATAAAAAAGCATTAGTAACTGTAGCAGAAGGTGAAACCATTGACCTTTACGCTACTATATAATATAACAAATAATAGCCCGCGAAGCTGAAAAATTCGTAAGACCTAAAAGTCTTTAAAAAGAAAAAAGAAACAAAATGGCATTAAGAAAGTACAAACCGATTACAGCAGGAACCCGTTGGAGAATTGGGAACGCCTATGCTGAGATCACCACTAACAAACCTGAAAAGAGTTTATTAGAACCACAAAAGAAAACCGCTGGACGTAACTTCCAAGGTCGTCGTGCAATGCGTTATATGGGTGGTGGACACAGACAACATTATCGTATCATCGATTTCAAAAGAAATAAAACTGGAATGGAAGCTACTGTAGTTTCTATCGAGTACGATCCAAACAGAACAGCATTTATCGCTTTAGTACAATATACTGATGGCGAAAAAAGATATATCATTTGCCCACAAGGTTTACAAGTTGGTACGAAAGTATCTTCTGGTGAGAATGTGGCACCTGAGGTTGGGAATGCATTACCAATGAAATCAATTCCATTAGGTACTATCATTCACAATGTTGAAATGCAACCAGGTCAAGGTGGAAAATTAGTACGTAGTGCTGGTTCTTCTGCTCAATTAGCGAACAAGGAAGAAGCATACGCTGTATTGAAAATGCCTTCTGGTGAATTACGTAAAGTTTTAATCAATTGCTACGCGACAGTAGGAGTTGTTTCTAATAGCGATCACAATTTGGAAACTGCTGGTAAAGCAGGTAGAAATCGTTGGAAAGGCGTAAGACCTCGTGTAAGAGGTGTTGCGATGAATCCAGTAGATCATCCGATGGGTGGTGGTGAAGGTAGAGCGTCTGGTGGACATCCAAGAAGCAGAACTGGTAAGTATGCTAAAGGAGAAAAAACTAGAACAAGAGGAAAGGGTAGCGATAAATTAATTATCCAACGCCGTGACGGAAAAAAGTTAACAAAATAATTTAATAAAACATTTAACTCATAACTATGGGTCGTTCGATTAAAAAAGGTCCTTATATAGATCATAACCTTGAAGTAAAAGTAGAGGGTATGAACGAAGGAAAAACTAAAAAAGCAGTTATCAAAACTTGGAGTCGTCGTAGCACGATCTCTCCAGAATTTGTTGGACACACTTTTGCAGTTCATAACGGAAATAAATTTATCCCTGTGTATGTTACCGAATTTATGGTAGGACACAAATTGGGTGAATTCTCTCCAACAAGAAACTTCAGAGGTCACGCTGGAACTAAGAAATAAACAAGTAGTAATAAACACATTAAGAAATGGAAGCAGTAGCTAAACTAAACAATTATCCCACAGGCCCTCGTAAGATGCGTTTGCTTGCAGACGTTATACGTGGTATGGAAGTGGAAAAAGCATTGGCAATTTTGGAGTTCCATCCACAACACAACGCTGTGCCTTTGGCAAAGTTGTTGAAAAGTGCAATTAACAATTGGGAACAAAAAAATAGCGGCGCAAGCGCAGCAGACAGCAGCTTGGTTGTAAAAACAGTTTTTGTAGATGGTGGTCGTACGTTAAAGCGTATGCGTCCAGCTCCACAAGGCCGTGGATACAGAGTGCGTAAGCGTAGTAACCACGTTACTATGATTGTAGATACGAAATCAGATTTAAAAAACTAAATATTCTAAACCATTACTATGGGTCAGAAAGCAAATCCAATTGGAAACAGACTAGGCATCATCCGCGGATGGGAAAGCAACTGGTACGGCAGTAAAAAAGATTACGCTACTAAGTTGATCGAGGACCATAAAATCCGTACTTATTTAAATGCGCGTATTAGCAAAGGCGGCATCGCACGTATTGTGATTGAGCGTACTTTAGGTAAGTTGATTACAACTATTCATACCTCTAAACCAGGTATCATCATCGGTAAAGGTGGTGGAGAAGTAGATCGTATCAAGGAAGAGTTAAAGAAATTAACAGGTAAAGATGATGTACAAATCAACATCTTAGAAATTCGTCGTCCAGAGTTAGATGCAACGATTGTTGCAGATACGATTGCACGTCAAATTGAAAACCGTATTAACTACAAGCGTGCTATTAAAATGGCTATTGCTTCTACTTTAAGAATGGGTGCAGAAGGTATTAAAGTAAAAGTAGGTGGACGTATTGGTGGTGCAGAGATTGCACGTAGCGAAGAAATCAAACAAGGACGTGTTCCTTTACATACTTTCAGAATGGACATCGATTATGCTAACGTATACGCCTTAACAGTATATGGTAAAATCGGTATCAAAGTATGGATTTGTAAAGGCGAAGTTTTAGGAAAACGCGAATTAAATCCAAACTTCATCGGTGGTAAAGAAGGTGGAGAAAGAGCTGACCGTCCAGGTGGAGATCGTCGTGACGATCGCGGTGGATTTGATCGTGGAAATGATCGTCGTCCAGGTGGCGGTGGTGGAGGAAGAAAAAGATAATTAAATTATAAAAAGAGTATAACAATAACAATATGTTACAGCCAAAAAGAAGTAAACATAGAAAACAACAGAAAGGACGTATTCGCGAAATCGCGAAGCGCGGAGCTTCTATTGCATTTGGTTCTTTTGCATTAAAATCATTAGATCCAATTTGGTTAACCAACAGACAATTAGAGTCTGCGCGTCAAGCCATGACACGTGCAATGAAAAGAGAAGGAAATGTATGGATTCGTGTTTTCCCAGATAAGATTATTACGCGTAAGCCTGCAGAGGTGAGAATGGGTAAAGGTAAGGGTAACCCTGAATTCTGGGCAGCAGTAGTTGAACCAGGACGTATCATCTTTGAAATAGATGGTGTCACTCCAGAAGTTGCTAAAGAAGCAATGGGTTTAGCGGCTCAAAAATTACCTATCAGAACAAAATTCGTTACAAGAAGAGATTTGTAATATAATAAAGTAGCAACAAAAAGAAGTAATAAAAAAAGTATTCGCTATGGCAGACAAAAAATATGATTTTAATAAAGGTTTAAAAGATTTAACCGTTACCGATTTAAAAGCGCGTATCGATGAAGATCAATTAAGACTTAAGAAACTAGAGTTCGCTCATGCTATTTCTCCTTTAGAGAATCCAATGAGTATCCGCGGACTTCGTAAAGATATTGCCCGTTTAAAAACGGAATTAAAGAAAAAAGAGTTAGGTATCTAATTAAAAAAAAGCAGATAAGCTAACCAAAAATTAATAACAATGGTAGAAAGAAATTTACGTAAAATGAGAATCGGTGTTGTCACTAGCGACAAAATGGATAAAACCATTACAGTAGCAGTGGAAAGAAAAGTAAAACACCCGATCTATGGAAAGTTCGTGAAAAAAACAACTAAGTTCCATGCGCACGATGAAAAACAAGAGTGCACAATTGGTGACATAGTAAAAATCATGGAGACACGTCCATTAAGTAAAACAAAACGTTGGAGATTAGTAGAAGTAGTTGAAAAAGCTAAATAAACTAATTCAAAAAGGAAATAAACAGTATTCACCCGACCTTGAAAAAGGAAGGAAAAAAGCTTAAAGCTAAAAAAAATGATTCAGCAAGAAAGTAGGCTCAATGTAGCTGATAATAGTGGCGCCAAAGAAGTACTTTGTATCAAAGTGCTAGGAAATAGCGGGCAAGACTATGCAAAAATCGGTGACAAAATAGTTGTTACTGTAAAGGATGCAATCCCTGCAGGCGGTATCAAAAAAGGTACTGTATCTAAAGCAGTTATTGTACGTACAAAAAACAAATTACGTCGTAAGGACGGATCTTATATCCGTTTTGATGACAATGCAGTTGTATTATTAAACACTTCAGACGAGCCAAGAGGTACCCGTATTTTTGGGCCAGTGGCACGTGAATTGCGTGATAAAGGATACATGAAAATTGTTTCATTAGCACCAGAGGTGTTATAAATTATAAATAAATTATGAGTAACAGATTCAAACCCAAATTCAACATCAAGAAAGGCGATACCGTAGTGGTGATTGCTGGTGATGACAAGGACTTGAAAAAGCCTCGCACCGTGTTGGAAGTAATCGTAGATAAAGGACGTGTAATTGTGGAAGGTGTTGCAATGGCAACAAAGCACACAAAACCATCTGCTTCTAATACAAAAGGTGGCATCATTAAAGTTGAAGCTTCTATTAGCATTAGTAATGTAATGTTATGGGATGCAAAAAGTACTGCCGCAACTAAAGTGAAGCGTACAAGAGTTGACGGTAAATTAGTAAGAACATCAAAAAAATCAGGGGAGGTAATTAAATAATGAGCACAGTAAAATATACTCCAAGATTGGCAGACAAGTACACTAACGAAGTGATACCTGCTTTATCAAAAAAGTTTGGTTACAAGTCTGTAATGCAAACTCCTAAGTTGGAAAAAATATGCATCAACCGTGGTGTGAATGGTGCAGTGAATGACAAGAAATTAGTTGACATCGCATTAGACGAGTTAACAATGATTACTGGTCAGAAAGCAGTTCCAACAATGTCTAAAAAAGATATTTCAAACTTTAAATTACGTAAGGGGATGCCAATTGGTGCTCGCGTAACTTTAAGAGGTGTGAAAATGTATGAATTCTTAGATCGTTTGGTTTCAGTTGCGTTACCTCGTGTACGTGACTTCAAAGGAATTAGCGATAAAGCATTCGATGGTCGTGGCAACTATACTTTAGGTGTTACTGAGCAAATCATTTTCCCTGAAATTGATATCGATAAAGTAAATAAGATCACTGGTTTGGATATCACTTTTGTGACATCTGCAGGATCTAATGAAGAAGCATACGAATTATTAAAAGAATTAGGTATGCCATTCAAGAATAGTAAAAAAGACAATAACTAAAATAACAAGATTAAAATCGAATTATGGCAAAAGAATCTATCAAAGCCAGACAAAAGAAGCGTGAAGCAATGGTTAAAAAATTTGCTGACAAGCGCGCTGCTTTAAAAGCTGCTGGTGATTATGCAGGTTTAGACAAATTACCTAAAAATGCATCACCTGTTCGTCTAAAAAATCGTTGTCAATTAACGGGTCGTCCTAAAGGGTATATCCGTTACTTCGGAGTATCAAGGATTGTATTCCGCGATATGGCTTTGAATGGTTTAATCCCAGGTGTTAAAAAAGCAAGCTGGTAATACTTTTAAAAAAGTAACATTGATTTAAGTTCATTCATTTGAATACTGAAACAAAACAAAATTTAGAACTGATTTAAAATACTAATATGGTAACAGATCCAATAGCAGACTACTTAACAAGAATACGTAATGCCCAAATGGCACAACACCGTATCGTTGAAATACCTGCGTCAAACTTAAAAAAGCGCATCACTGAAATTTTGTATGATCAAGGATATATCTTGAAATACAAGTTTGAAGATGATAATAAACAAGGGTTAATTAAAATTGCCTTGAAGTATGATCCATCTACAAAACAACCAGCGATTCGTTCTTTAGATCGTATCAGTCGTCCTGGTTTGCGTCAATATGCAAAACCTGCTGAAATTAAAAGAGTAAGTAATGGTTTAGGTATTGCTATCTTAAGTACTTCAAAAGGAGTATTAACTGATAAGCAAGCAAAGGCGAATAATGTAGGTGGTGAGGTTTTGTGTGCGATCTCTTAAGTAAGAAAAATAAATTCATTGCTTAGTATGCATTTAAGCCTTTTAGTCGGGGCTGAAAACAACTAGGTAAAAACAAATAAAAAAGAACGACTATGTCAAGAATTGGAAAAAAACCAGTAAGTATCCCAAAAGGGGTAACCATTACTGTTAAAGATTCAGTAGTAACTGTAAAAGGACCTAAAGGCGAATTATCTCAACCTATTGATCGCGACATCACTGTCGAGATTACAGAAACGGAGTTAACTGTTGTTCGTCCAACTGAACAAATTCGTCACAGAGCAATGCATGGTTTATACCGTTCATTGATTTCTAATTTAGTGAAAGGTGTTACTGATGGATATAAAAAAGATTTAGAATTAGTGGGTGTGGGTTTTAAAGCCACTAACGCTGGTAATATATTAGATCTTGCTTTAGGATATTCTCACAATATCATTTTTGAAGTACCTAAAGAATTAAAAGTAACTACTACCACTGAAAAAGGACAAAATCCTAAAATATTTTTAGAAGGTAGCGACAAGCAATTAATTGGTCAAGTAGCTGCTAAGATTCGTGGTTTACGTAAGCCAGAACCATACAAAGGAAAAGGGGTACGTTATTCTGATGAGGTGGTAAGAAGAAAAGCAGGTAAAGCAGCTGGTAAATAAACATTAAAAATTAAAAAGAGCGGCAGCATCGCTCGACTAAAAAATAAATATTATGAGTAAATTAGCTCAAAGACAAAAGATCAGATATAGAATTCGCAAAAAAGTACAAGGTACTGCAGCGAAACCTCGTTTATCTGTATTTAGAAGTAATGCCGACGTGTATTGTCAATTAATTGATGATGTAAATGGCGTAACATTAGCTGCATCTTCTTCAAGAGAAGCAGATATCGCTGCACAAAAAGTAGTAAAAATTGAGAAAGCTAAATTAGCTGGTCAATCAGTTGCTAAAAAAGCTGCTGCGCTTTCTATCACAACATGTGTATTCGACAGAGGTGGTAATTTATACCATGGTAGAATTAAGGCAGTTGCTGAAGGTGCAAGAGAGGGTGGATTACAATTTTAATTCGATAAAAATACTAATAGAAAATCATGTCTAAAGTAAATGTAAATAAGGTTAAAGCGGCGGGTGATGTAGAACTAAAAGAAAAAGTAGTTTCTATTAACCGCGTAGTTAAAACAACAAAAGGCGGACGTACTTTTAGCTTCTCAGCTTTAGTAGTAGTTGGTAACGAAAATGGCGTAGTAGGTCAAGGATTAGGAAAAGCCAAAGAAGTTCAAGAAGCTATTACAAAAGGAATTGAAGATGCAAAAAAGAACTTAGTGAAAGTGCCTATTATGCACGGAACTATTCCGCACGATCAATTAGCTAAAGATGGTGCTGCTAAAGTATTAATAAAGCCAGCTGCACACGGAGCGGGTGTAATTGCGGGTGGTAGCATGCGTGCTGTATTAGAGAGCGCTGGTATCACTGACGTATTAGCAAAAAGTTTAGGTTCTGCTAACCCACACAATGTGGTGAAGGCAACTATCAAAGCTTTAGGTTTATTACGCGAACCCATTCAAGTTGCTAAAACAAGAAATATTAAATTATCAAAAGTATTCAACGGATAAGCTTAACAATAGCCAATTCATAAATACGATTATAAATAATTCAATGATGAAAAAAATAAAAATTACCCAAGTAAAAAGTGGCATTGACAGATCAGAGCGTCAAAAGCAAACTTTAATTGCTTTAGGTTTGAGAAAGTTAAATGCAACCAAAGAAGTAGAGGCAACTCCACAAATATTGGGTATGGTTAACAAAGTATTACACTTAGTAAAAGTGGAAGAAATAGCATAAACTGCTTTTCTACAATATTCATAAATAAGCGAGGGGAGATACCCCGAAAGTAAAAATCAAAAAAAATGAAATTACACAATTTAAAACCTGCCGCAGGTTCAGTTCACAAAGCAATTAGAATTGGTAGAGGAGAAGCATCTGGTAAAGGTGGTACTTCAACAAAAGGTAACAAAGGTGGACAAAGCCGTGCAGGTTATAAGAGCAAAATGGCACACGAAGGTGGTCAAATGCCTATCCAACGTAGAGTTCCAAAGCGTGGATTTAAGAACATCAATAGAATTGAATACGTCGTATTTAACTTAGGTCAATTAGATCAATTGATTGAAAAATACGGTTTCAAAGAAATTACTCCAGAAAACTTATACATGAATAGTTTGATAGCACGTACCGACTTGGTAAAAGTGTTAGCAAATGGAGAATTAAAAACAAAGATCAATTTCAGAGTGAACGCAGCAAGCAAGAAAGCACAAGAGGCAATTGTAGCAGCAGGCGGGACCATTGAAATTGTCTAATATTTTGTGTATATTCGAGACGTGCTAATACGCGTCTTTTTAATTTAAAAAGTGCTTTTTGGACTATAATTAAACACTGATGAAAAAATTACTCGATACTTTAAAAAATATCTGGGCTATCACAGACTTAAGAAGTAAAATTCTTGTCACTCTAGCTTTAGTATTAACCTACCGCATTGGTGCTCAAATCACTTTGCCAGGGATTAATCCTTTGGCGATTGAAGCAGCTCAAAAATCTGGTCAAAATAATGGCTTATTGGGTGTTTTTGATATGTTTGCTGGTGGTGCGTTTTCGCAAGCATCAGTTTTAGCATTAGGTATCATGCCTTATATTTCTGCATCTATTTTTATGCAGTTAATGACCATTTTGGTTCCTCAATTACAGAAAGTTCAAAAAGAAGGAGAGAGTGGTCGTAATAAAATTAACCAATGGACTCGTTACTTAACAGTTATCGTAACAGCTTTTCAAGCGGGTGCGTATGTTGCTTATTTAAATAGTCCAGGATATGCTGATGCACTTATTCCAGCATTCAAACCTTTTTTCTGGTTGTCTACGGTAATTACTTTAACTGCTGGTACTTTATTTGTAATGTGGTTAGGTGAAAAAATTCAAGACAAAGGTTTAGGTAATGGTACTTCTATTATCATCATGGTGGGTATCTTAGGTCGTTTACCACAATCACTTATTTTAGAATTTAGTTCTAAAAGTCAAAAAGGTGGTGGTGGTTTATTAATATTTCTAATTGAGGTAGCTATTTTAGTTACTGTTGTCATGGGTTTGATCTTATTGGTACAAGGTGTTCGCAAGATACCTGTAACATATGCGAAGCAAATTATTGGCGGTTCTCAAGTGGGTGGTGCACGTCAATTTTTACCTGTTAAAGTAAATAGTGCTGGTGTAATGCCAATCATTTTTGCACAAGCCATTATGTTCTTACCTACATTAGTTTCCTTTACTAATATAGATTCTGCACAGGGTATTGTAAGAATATTTAATGACCATAGTAATGTATGGTACATGTTAATTTACTCCATAATGGTTATTGGATTTACGTTCTTATATACTGCGTTAATCTTTAATCCAAAACAAATTTCTGAAGATCTTAAACGTAATAATGGTTTTGTTCCAGGTGTTAAACCAGGACAACCTACTACTGATTATATTGGTGCAGTAATGGATAAAATTACTTTACCTGGCGCGATTTTATTAGCACTAGTAGGTATTTTACCTGGATTTGCTCAAAAATTAGGCGTAACACAAGGTTTTAGTACTTTCTTCGGAGGAACTTCTTTATTAATTATGGTGGGTGTTGTCTTGGATACATTGCAACAAATAGAGACTCATTTATTAATGCGTCAATATGATGGATTAATGAATACGGGTCGTATTCAAGGAAGAACGCCTATTACTAATTCAACATTATAGTTTAAAAGGTACTAGTTAAAATATTTATATTTACGAACCTGTCTTTTAAACGACAGGTTTGTTTTTTTATAAGATAAAAGGAATTATGGTTTATACAAAAACTGAGGAACAAGTTAAATTAATGCAAGATGCTGCCTTATTGGTAAGTAAAACGCTAGCGCAAGTTGCAACGCAGCTTACGCCTGGTATGACAACACTTGATATTGATCAATTTTGTATGCAGTTTGTAAAAGATCATAATGCAACGCTATCCTTTTATAATTATCACGGTTATCCGCATAATATTTGTGCATCGGTTAATGATGTGGTGGTGCATGGTTTTCCTAATAAAACGCCGTTGAAAGAAGGGGATATTGTTTCCATTGATTTAGGTGTAATATTAAATGGATGGCATGGAGATCATGCATATACTTTTATAATTGGTGAAGTAGCGCCTGAATTATTACAATTAGTTAAAGTAACCAAAGAGTCTTTGTATAAAGGCATTGAAAAAGCAATTGTAAATAATAGAGTGGGAGATATTAGCTATGCTATTCAAGAGCATACCGAAAAATTACATGGTTATGGTGTGGTAAGAGAGCTCGTAGGACATGGACTTGGAAAAAACTTACATGAAGATCCGCAAGTGCCCAACTATGGAAAAAGAGGAACAGGATTAAAGATGAAAGAGAATTTAGTGTTGGCTATTGAGCCTATGATTAATTTAGGAACGCATAAAGTATTTACTGAGGAAGATGGATGGACAGTAAAGACACAGGATGGTAAAGTATCTGTTCATTTTGAGCATGATGTGTGCGTTAAAAATAAAGAAGCATTCATTTTATCTGATTTCTCCATTATTGAAACAGCGGAGAAGGCAAACAGTAATTTAAATTCAACTTATTATTAAGTGATTGTATAATGGAAAAGAAAAAAATAGTTGTCATTGGTGGAGGTGCAGCTGGATTTTTTTCGGCCATTCAAATTGCAGAGTTACACCCAGATTGGGCCATTCAAATTCTAGAAAAATCAACAAAAATTTTATCAAAAGTAAAAGTGAGTGGAGGGGGCCGTTGTAATGTAACGCATGCCTGCCCTGACGTTGAAACTTTACTTACAAAATATCCCAGAGGGAATCGTTTTTTAAAAAAAGCATTTTATCAATTCGCAACAAAGAACACCATACAATGGTTTGCGCATAATGGAGTGGCATTGCATACGGAGAAAGATGGCAGAATGTTTCCTACTACTAACAACGCTGAAACAATTATAGAGTGTTTATTACAAAAAGTAAATAAATATAAGATTCAGGTTTTATTGAATCACGAAGTGGTTGATATTGTAAAGAATAAGCAGTCTACACATGATTCATTTATCCTAACAATGGCCAACGATAAGAGCATAGAGGCAGATGCTATTTGTATAGCTACTGGTGGTATGCTAAAAACAAATTCTTTTAAATGGCTAACGAATTTTGGACATACCATTGTGGATCCAGTCCCTTCTTTATTTACATTTAATACAACAGATAAATCTATCACCTCCTTAATGGGCGTGGCAGTTGATAATGCGAGTATACAGTGGGTGGGTAATAAACATATGGAACAAGGACCTTTACTCATAACGCATTGGGGAATGAGTGGCCCTGCTGCTATTAAATTATCGGCTTGGTGTGCAAGAGAAATGGCAGCATGTAATTATGAAGGATCGATTGCCATTAATTGGGTGCCTAATTATACCGAGCAAAGTTTAAGAATGGAATGGATTAATCTAAGATTGGATTTTGGTAAAAGAGAAATGGGATCTAAAAACCCTTTTAACTTACCGAGTAGATTGTGGCAATACTTTTTACAACAAGCCAACATAAATACAACACTCAAATGGGCTGATTTAAAAACTGCTCAACAACAAATTTTAATTCAACAATTAGTGCGTACCACTTTGCCCATAAAAGGAAAAACTACTTTTAAAGAAGAGTTTGTTACTTGCGGCGGAGTGGAATTATCAGAAATAGATGCAAGCACTATGGAAAGTAAAATGATTCCGGGTTTACATTTTGCTGGCGAAATGATGGATGTGGATGGTATCACAGGGGGCTTTAATTTTCAACATGCATGGACTTCAGGCTGGATTGCCGCCCAGCATATAGCACTGCTGGATAAAGCCTAAATACCCCTCTGTTTATCTCCCCAAATACCTATTGCAACATTTTCCAATAACCTTATTGATAATCAGCTATTTAGATTACAATTCTTTGCCAATTTTTAAGGGATTTTAGTCCAATTTTATTGCTTTTTTCCTACCTTTGCCGTCCGGTTCAAAAACGCCGGATTTTATATGAGATTATTTATTAAAAACCTAAACGCAGACGCACAGGAATTCGACGGCGCTACAGCTGTTGAAGCAACTGCGACACCAAAAGCACCTGAACAAATTATTGAAACAGCACATGATGATTTTGACTGGAGCGTTGACAAACGTAACGTAAGTCATTATGCAGAAGCTGAAAGAGTAAAGTATGATAAAGTGTATGATGGCACTTTCGTACAAATTTCTGACGGTGAAATTATGAATGGATTAGTAGTTGCTTTAACTAAAACCGATGTTGTTGTAAACATTGGATTTAAAAGTGATGGTCTAGTTTCATTAAATGAATTCCGTGATACCAACGGTGTAAAAACAGGCGATACCGTAGAGGTAATGGTTGTTGAAAAAGAAGACCGTGATGGCAATCTTCATTTAAGCCGCAAGAGCGCTCGTATTTTCCGTGCTTGGGAAAGAATTATGGAAGTACATAAAACGGGTGAAGTTGTTACCGGTTTAGTAACAAGCAAAACAAAAGGTGGATTAATCGTTGACGTATTTGGTATGGAAACTTTCTTACCAGGTTCTCAAATTGATGTGAAGCCTGTTACAGATTATGATCAATTCGTAGGAAAAACAATGGAGTTCAAAGTAGTTAAGATTAACGAAACTATTAAGAATGCCGTTGTATCACATAAAGCATTAATTGAAAGCGATATCGAAGCACAACGTGCAGAGATCATGAGTAAATTAGAGAAAGGCCAAGTATTAGAAGGTGTTGTTAAAAACATCACTGATTTCGGAGCCTTTATGGACTTAGGTGGATTAGATGGTTTATTATATATCACTGATATCTCTTGGGGTAGAATTTCTCATCCAAGTGAAGTGGTTAAATTAGATCAAAAAATTCAAGTGGTTGTATTAGATTTTGATGATGACAAAAAACGTATCAGCTTAGGTTTAAAACAATTAACTCCACACCCTTGGGATGTATTACCAGAAGTATTATTAGAAGGTAGTGTTGTAAAAGGTAAAGTAGTTAATATCGAAGACTACGGTGCTTTCTTAGAAATTCAACCAGGTGTTGAAGGTTTAGTACACGTATCTGAAATTACTTGGGCGAATACTCCAATCAATGCAAAAGAATTCTTCAAATTAGGAGATGAGCATGAAGCGAAAGTGGTAACCTTAGATAAAGATGCTCGTAAGATGAGCTTGAGTATTAAACAAATGTCTCAAGATCCTTGGAGTTCTATCGACAATAAATTCCCAGAACAAAGCAAACATAAAGGGCTTGTAAAAAATATCACTCCTTATGGCGTGTTTATTGAATTAGAATCAGGCATTGGTGGAATGATTCATATCAGCGATTTAAGTTGGTTGAAGCGTTTCAATCACCCTTCTGAGTATGTAAAAGTGGGAGAATCAATCGATATCATTATTTTAAATATTGATAAAGAAAATAGAAAATTACAATTAGGACATAAGCAATTAGAAGAAGATCCTTGGAATGCATTAGAGCAAACTTTTGCAATAGGGTCAATTCATGATGGTACCATCGTTCGTAAGGACGAGAAAGGTGCGATTGTACAATTGCCACATGGTCTTGAAGGTTTTGCACCAAACCGTCATTTAGCTAAAGAAGATGGTAAACAAGTTCAAGCAGAAGAAACAGCGAAATTCATGGTGATCGAATTTGATCGCAATGAAAAACGTATTGTGGTAAGTCATGCTAGAATTTGGGAGCAAGCAATCACAGAAGAAAAAGAAGTAGCTAAGAAAGAAGCGAAAGTTGAAACCGAGAAGACTAAAAAAGCGGTTAAAACAATCCAAGCTAAAGTAGAGAAATCAACTTTAGGTGACTTAGGTGCTTTGGCTGAAATTAGAGCTAAAATGGATGACGATAACGCGGCTGGAAAAGACGCTTAATCTAGTCTAAGTAATTGATATAGCCCCGTTTAGCGATGCTATTCGGGGCTTTTTTTATAATATTCTTAACGCTCAACAAGCCAATTTGGACTATTTTAGTCATAAATTGCCGATTATTAGTTAATTTTGCATCCCTGTATGAATAGAATATTTGTAGCTTTTTGTGTTGTTTTGGCCTTGTCGTCTTGTACTTCAAAATTCCAAAAAATTTTAAAGAATAAGGATGTCGATTATAAGGTAAAAATGGCCGAAAGTTATTACTTGCAAAAGAAGTATTCTAATGCACAACAGCTCTTTGAATCGGTAATGCCTTTTGTGAAAGGAACCCCTCGATATGAAGAATTATATTTAAAATTCGCCAACTCGTATTACCTAGATAAGGATTATGAGAATGCTGAAAATTTATTTAAAACTTTTGTAGAGTATTTCCCTAGCAGTCCTAAAACTGAAGAAGTGGATTATTTAAGAGCGTATACTTATTATAAGCGTTCACCAAAAGCAGAATTAGATCAAACTACTACGAATAGGACCATTCAATTAATGCAACAATTTATTGATGGGCATCCTACAAGTGTAAAAGTAAAAGAGGCGACCGATGTGATAGATGCATGTAGAGCTAAGTTAGAGTTGAAAGATTTTAAAACAGCTACCTTGTATTCAGATCTTGCATTGTACAGAGCAGCCGCTATTTGTTATGGTTTATTATCAGATAGCTACCCTGACTCAAAAAGTGCAGATAAATACAAGCTACTCACACTGAAAGCTTATTATCAATTTGCAGAAAACAGTTTTGTAGATAAGCAAAAAGAAAGATTTGAAAAAGTAATAGTAGAGTATAACGATTTCGTGGACCGTTACAGCGACAGTCCATTATTGAGTGAAGCAAAAAAAATAAAGACACAAACAGATAATTTTTTAAAAATAACACAATGAGTAAACTAAGAAGAAATATGGGTGCAAACACCCCTTCTGTTGTAGAAACAAAAAGTTTAAAAGCTTTAAAAGCTAAGACAGGTAATTTGTATGAGTCTATCTCGATTATATCGAAAAGAGCCAATCAAATTAGCATTTCTGTGAGAGAAGAATTACACAGTAAATTAGAAGAGTTTGCAAGCCATACAGATAGTTTGGAAGAGATTCATGAGAATAAAGAGCAAATTGAAATCTCTAAAGCTTATGAGCGCATGCCAAACCCTGCTATTTTAGCAACTGCAGAATTCATTGATGATAAAATATATTACCGTAAAAACGAGGAAAGCGACTTATTCCGCTAGTATTTGCTTTTACACCACTAAAACGTCCCGAAACTATTTGAGGTATCGGGACGTTTTTGTATTTTAGGGTTAAATAGGTAGACTATGTTTAAAAAATTATTATTTACCATTTTCATTTTTACGCTAATTGCAAATACTCTTTTTGCACAAGAATTAGCAGCCACTATTACGATTCAATCTAGTAAGGTTGACAATCAAGTAGACGCAAAAATATTTCCACAATTACAAAGTCAATTAAAAGATTTCATCAACCAACGCAAATGGTCAACTGATGCGTTTTCAACGGAGGAGAAAATTGATTGTAGTTTCTATATTACTATTGAATCTGTTGAGTCGCCGGGCGTTTATAGTGCCAAGCTGAGTGTTGTTTCCAATAGGCCTGTATACAATGCTAGTTATAGTAGTTCTATGCTCAACATGCAAGATGCTAAATTTACATTTAAGTATCAACTATCGCAGCCCATTGAATTTAACGAAAATAGAATTCAAGGAACTGATCCATTAGAGGCAAATTTAACCGCAACTTTAGCTTACTATATTTATATTATAATAGGGTTGGATTATGATTCTTTTGCGCCAAAAGCGGGAGTGCCTTACTTTAATAAAGCACTTAATATTGTATTCAATGCGCCAGAAGGTAGCGGTATATTAGGCTGGAAGAGCTACGATGGGCAAAGAAATAGATATGTGTTGATAGACAACTTAACCAAATCGGGATACGACAAAGTACATGATGTTATTTATAGTTACTACAGAGAAGGATTAGATGCTATGTCAGAAAAACCGGAAGTGGCAAAAAATGCTATTATGAATGCATTGATAAATTTACAAGAACTAAATGAAGGGGCGGTCAATGGAATGCTTATTCCTATATTAATGCAAGCTAAATTTTCTGAAATCGTAGGCATTTTTAGTAAGTCAGATAAAAATACAAGAAAGCAATTACTTACTACTTTATCTTCTTTAGATATTGCCAATATTAATAAGTATAAAGAAAAGTTAGAATGAAAAAACTTATTATACTTACTTGTGTTTTGTTAGGCTGTAAAACAGAATCAGCCAATCAAAAAAGACTTCCTTTGAAAACGATGCAAACGGTTGTTTGGCAATTGATGCAAGCAGACGAATACTATTCCAGGGTTTCTGTTGTTGATAGCGCCTGGAGGGTAGATAAAAAAAATATCGAATTTTACCAGCAAATATTTGATTTAAATAAAGTGGACAGAGTAGATTTTTATAACACTATTGATTATTTGCAAAGAAGACCCATTGAGTTTAAAGAACTCATGGATTCTGTCAATGAGCTTTCGAAAAGAGAAAAAAAATAGCAAAATACTGGACTGTGTAAACTATAATTCAGCAAAGAATTTTACTTTTGAGGCATTAAAAATATAAACAAAAAACAAAATATATCATGAGCAATTTAATGGGAAAAACAGCGCCAGCATTTACACTTTTTGATACTGAAAAAAAAGCAGTAAACTTGGCCGATTACAAAGGTAAAAATGTAGTAGTATTATTTTTTCCTTTAGCTTTTACTGGTGTTTGTACTGCCGAATTGTGCAGTATTAGAGATAATATTGGAATGTACAATAGTGCTAATGCGGAAGTATTGGGCATCTCTATTGATTCTTTATTTGTATTAGGCAAATTCAAAGAAGAGCAAAAATTAAATTTCTCTTTGTTAAGTGATTTTAATAAAACAGCTATTGATGCATATGGTGTTAAGTATGATGTTTTCCCTGCTTTTGAAATGCAAGGAGTAAGCAAGCGTGCTGCGTTTGTTATTGACAAAGAAGGGGTTGTTCAATATGAAGAAGTTTGTGCTACACCTGGTGACTTACCAAATTTTGAAGCTATTCAAACTACTTTGAATAAATTAAACTGAAACGTCGCTTCATGTTAATTTTTATAGAATATAAAATTAACACTACGCTTTCTTATGATTTTTAAAAGGCCCCCCGATTCATCGGGGGGCCTTTGTTTTAAATTGTTAGGGCTTTATAAAATGTAAGTCCAAGCAATTCTATCTATCGCAAACTTCTACAATTAAAAATTTAAGGTAGTGGGTGTTCTCCATGCCCCAAATAATAGGGTGGTCGCTAGACTGCGATTGATAAGTTACTTGACGTATTCTTTTCTTAGCATCCCATGCAGCCATTTGTATGGTTTCTAAAAATAATTCAGGACTCACTAAGTTGGTGCAACTTGACGTAACTAAAAATCCACCATTTCTCAGCATCTGCATGCCTCTTAAATTAATTTCCTTATAACCAGTAACTGCTTTATCAATATTATTTCTACTCTTTGTAAAGGCAGGGGGGTCTAACATCACTACATCATATTTTCGACCTTCCTTACCCCATTTTTTTAATACATCAAAAGCATTCATAGCTTCGAACTTAACAATATGATCAAGTTTATTAAGTGCAGCATTTTTATTGGCTTGTGCCACTGCGCTTTCTGATATGTCTATTCCTAAAACCGATTTAGCACCATAATGTGCTGCGTGTATTTCAAAAGTACCAGTGTAAGTAAATGCGCCAAGCACATCTGCTCCTTTTACTATTTCTTTAATGGCTCTTCTATTATCTTGTTGGTCTAAGAAGTAGCCTGTTTTTTGCCCTGTTTCAATATTTACATAAAATTGTAAATCATTTTCATGAATAATAATTTCTGTAGGGAAGGGGGCGGTTAAAAAATCTTTTACTTGCGTGAGACCTTCTAATTCTCTAACAGGAACATCATTTCTCTCGTAAATTCCTTTGGGGTTAAATATTTTTTGCAAAGCTTCTACGATTGCTTTTTTCCAAATATCAATACCAAGAGATAATGTTTGGAGTACAAAATAGTCGTTGAATTTATCAATAATAAGTGCAGGTAAACCATCGGCTTCTCCAAATACTAAACGGCAATTTTCGGTATAGCCCAATTGTTGTCTATAAGCCCAAGCCGTTTTAATTTTTTCATAGAAAAAATGGGCATCAATTTCTTCCCTTTTGCGGGTTAATAATCTAATAATAATTTGAGAGTTGGGGTTGATATAGCCTCTACCCGCTAATTGACCGTCAAAAAAGTAAACTTCTACAATATCGCCTGGTTCAATAGGGCCCGCAATACGGTCCACCTCATTATTGTAAATCCAGGGGTGGCCTAGGGCAATTCTGGGGTTAATTTTCTTATTTAAATACACCTTTGTCATGGCACAAATATAGCGCCCAAATGAGTGACAACTTGTGCCTATTTTAGGTCTATTTCTGTCAATTTTGCTCTATTTGGTTATTTGGCAATATTTTTGGGAGATATTTGTAACAATATGAAAACTATGGAAGATAAAGAAATGGATACTACTGAACAAGCCATTCCTGCTCAAAATGAGGCTGAAAATACCCCGGAAACTGCTCCTGAAGTGGAAGAGACTCCTTTAAGTGAACTAGACCAGTTAAAGGCTGATTTAGCCGATCAAAAGGATAAATACTTGCGTTTAATGGCAGAATTTGAAAATTTTAGAAGAAGAACTGCCAAGGAAAGATTGGATCTTATTCAAACAGCTGGAAAAGATGTCATTGTTTCCATGTTAGAAGTAATGGATGATTGCGATAGAGCAGAGAAGCAATTGAATAGTGCCGATGATTTAGCTGTTCAAAAAGAAGGCATTCAATTGGTGTTTAATAAAGTAAGATCAACACTTCAATCAAAAGGAGTCACTGCAATGGAAAGTTTGCACAAGGATTTTAATGTTGAATTGCATGAAGCGATTACAGAAATTCCAGTTACAGATGCAAAGCAAAAAGGAAAAGTAGTGGATGAAATTACGAAAGGCTATTTATTAAATGATAAAATTATCCGCTTCGCAAAAGTAGTGGTAGGTAAATAAAAATCGAGTATGTCAAAAAGAGATTATTACGAGGTATTAGGTGTCACGAAATCTGCATCAACAGATGAAATAAAAAAAGCTTACCGTAAAGTAGCTATGCAATTTCACCCAGATAGAAATCCGGGCGATAAAGCTGCAGAAGAAAAATTTAAAGAAGCGGCTTCTGCATACGAAGTATTAAGTGATGCCGATAAAAAAGCAAAGTATGATCGCTTTGGACATGCTGCATTTGGCCCAGGTACAAGTGGTGGTGGTGGATTTAGTGGTGGCGGAATGGACATGAATGATATATTTAGTCAATTTGGAGATGTATTTGGTGAAGATATGTTTGGTGGATTTTTTGGCGGTGGAGGTGGAGGCCGTTCAAGATCTTCAAGATCGAGAGGGCAAAGAGGCAGCAACTTAAGAATTAAGCTTAAGATGAATTTTGAAGAAATAGCCAATGGAGCCAATAAGCAAGTGAAAGTAAAGAAGCATGTATTATGTACTACTTGTGGTGGCAATGGCGCTAAAGATAAAAATAGTGTACAAACCTGTGGTACTTGTAATGGTTCAGGTCAGGTGAAAAGAGTAACCAATACATTTTTAGGTCAAATGCAAACAGTAAATACTTGTCCCACTTGTAATGGAGAAGGTAATACGGTAACTGCTAAATGTACTCCTTGTAAAGGAGAGGGTCGTGTATATGGAGAAGAAACTATTTCAATAGATATACCAGGAGGTGTGCAAGATGGGATGCAATTAAGCATGTCTGGAAAAGGAAATGCAGGAGAAAGAGGAGGCAGCCCGGGCGATTTAATTATTATGATTGAAGAAGAACCGCATGAAAGTTTACACAGAGATGGTTTGAATGTTTCATTCGATTTATATATTACTATTCCAGATGCTGTATTTGGAACAAGTGTAGAAGTGCCTACAATAGATGGGCGTGCTAAAATTAAAATTCCGCCAGGTACACAAAGTGGTAAAATGTTTAGATTAAAAGGAAAGGGTTTCCCAGAAGTACAAGGATATGCAAAGGGCGACCAACTTATTAATGTGAATGTATGGACACCACAACATGTCACTGCGGAAGAAAAAGCAATTTTAGAGAAAATGCAACAAAGCCCTAATTTTCAGCCGAAGCCAACAAAGTAATTTTTATTTGAGTTGGTAGATATGTTTGGAGTTTCTACCAAGCCCATCGTAATCAAGGCCATAGCCTACTACAAACTTATTGGGTATTTCAAAGCAAGTATAATCTACTGTTACAGGAAATTGTAAGGCTTCTTTTTTATTTAGTAATACAGCAATCTTAACAGATGCGGGGCCACTCGAAAGTAGTTGCGGTAAATAGTGGTGTAAGGTTTTACCAGTATCAATAATATCTTCAAGAATAATAATATCCCTACCACTTACATTGGCTTCAAGGCCAATAGCTGTAATAACATTGCCTGAAGATGTCATGCCTTTATAAGAGGCTAATTTGATAAAACATACTTCTGCCTCAATGGTAATTTGTTTAAATAAGTCTGCAGTAAATAAAAAAGAGCCGTTTAGAATAGATAAGAAAATAGGACGCTTCCCGGCATAATCTTTATTTAATTGAACAGCTAGTGCTGTAATTTTTTCTTGTATTTCTTCTTCGGTTAAATAGGGAATAAATTCTTTATCTAAGACGGTAATACTATTCATATTTAATTATTTTTTTTACGCTTAAAAATGGAAGGCAAACTTAATTTTTTTATAAAATCAAGTGGCTTTTTTATTGTTCCTTCTTTTGGTGTAGTGTTTTTTAAAGTAGTATCTTTTTGAAGAGCATTTTTTGAATTTACTTCGGGTGCAGGTGCTACGGCAGGTATTACTTTTTTTGCCGGCTTCCTAATTGGAACAATTACTGGAGTGCTACTCAGTTTTGGCGTTTCATTAGGTTTAAATAAAACAAGGGTGCTACCTGCAGTTAATGTTTTGTCGGTAACCAAAGGGTTATATGCTTGTAAATAACTTAATTGAATTGCTTCATTTTGACTAATGTCATAGAAGGTTTCATTCGCTGCTACCAAATGAATTTTATTGCTAATCTCTTTTTTCTTAGGAGCTAGGTATAAAATTTGATCTTTGGCTACAAGTTCTGTTTCAACTAAATCATTATATAAGTAAAGTTTATACAAGGCAATTTTATTTGCATTGGCTATCGCTAAAAAGGAACTGCCTGCGGTTGCCCATACTGCTAGTATTTGGTTGGCTTTAAATTTCCCCTTTGGATATTGACTACTGGCGCTAGTAGCGGGTTTGTTTGTAAGCAAAGAGCTAGTATCTTTTTTAGTAAGACTACTATCTTTGCTATTTCTACTACTATCTTTAGTCACCTCAATTTTTAGGGCACCAATACCATTGATAGCATTGGGGGCAGTATTTTTAGTACTATCTGAATTTACAATTCCCTTTACACTAGAAAGTTTAATGGTGTCTAAATATTTCGAGTTAATGCTGTCGATATTTACGTTGCCAGGTAAAACTTTAGCGCTACTATCTTTAGAAGGGATAGTATCATTTGCACTTATGTTAATTTGATTTTTACCTAAACTGTCTTTGAAAATTATATTTTCTTTGACAATGCTATCTTTCGTTTTTGCAAGTGTATCTATTTTCTTTACAGGGGTATCATTATCATCATTCAAAGCAAGCTCGGGAAAGTTGAATTGTGAAAGTTCAAAGTCGTTAATGACTTTAAGTAATTTTCTTGGATAGTCGGAAGCCGTTGCATAGCCTGCTTTTTTAAGGCCATAAGCCCAGGCTGAATCATCTACGGGATCCAATTCAAATAAAGGAGCATAATTGGTTCTTGATTTTAAAAAATCAGAATGATCTTTGAAAGAAGTATTGGCATTGGGATAAACCCTGAAACATTCTTGTTTTGCATCATCATCTTGATAGGTGGTTTCGCCCTTCCAATCGCTTTTGCATTTGATGCCAAAATGATTTTTAAAATTTAAAGCCAAATTGCTCTCGCCGCTATTGGATTCTATGATGCCTTGTGCTAGAGTGATAGAGGCAGGGATACCAGTGCGTTTCATTTCGCTAATGGCAATGTCTTTATATTGGTCAATATATATTAAGGTAGCAGTTTTTTGTGCTAATGATTGTAGAGGGGTAATAAAAAAGAGGATCAAAGCAAGCTTGCTTATATTCATGCTGTTATTTTTTTCTAATCAAAGTTAAGCCATCTCTTATTGTTAACATCACTTGTTCTGTATTTTGATCCGAAAGTACATGTTCATTGAATGCTTGAATGGCTTTAGCACTCTTTCCCTGTAATGAATCTTCAAGCACTTCGCCATGAAATAGTACATTATCTACAATGATTATTCCGTTGGTATTAAGTTGAGGCATCACCAAATTGTAATATTCAATATAACCCGTTTTATCAGCATCTATAAATACGAGGTCCCACTTCTTAAGCAATGTGGGAATGATAAGTTTGGCATCACCCGTGTATAATTTAATTTGATTGACTTTGGGGCTATTGTTAAAAGCGGCTTGTGCTTTTTGGGCATCTTCTGCTCTTAGTTCAATAGTATGTAATTCGCCATTGTTGGCTAGGCCTTCTGCTAAACATAAAGCGCTGAACCCTGTAAATGTGCCAATTTCTAAAATATGGGTGGGTGCAAGCAGCTTACTCAAAAAACTTAAGAAACCCCCTTGGGTCCAACTACTTTGTAAATGAGCGTGTTGATGGCTAGTTAATGTCTCCTCAAACAAGCTTTTTAAATAGCTAGGAGTTGCATTAGAATACTTTTCGGTATAATCGTTGGCCAATGGGTTTATAAAATCCATGTAGCAAATGTCTAATTTTTTTCTGTATTTGGCCTTGAAATTACCCAAAGGCCTATAAAAGTGAGTAAGCCATTGATAATAAGTAACTCTTGTCCAATTCTAAAGTTCCCAAAAAGGAAGGGTTGAGCGTAATCAAGCAGCAAGCATAATAGGGGTGCCAAAAAACAAGGAACAAAAGCCCATTTATCATGAAGCACTCTTTTAGTGAGTATGCCAAATGCAAATAAGCCTAATAATGGCCCATAGGTGTAGGAAGCAATTTTTAAAAGTAAATCAATGATACTTTTATTATCAATCCATTTAAATACTAACACGATTATTAGAAACAAAAACGCAAAACTTAAATGTACTCTTTGTCTAATTTTTTTCTTTTTAGCTTCATCCCATGTTGTATTTCTTTGCATGCCCAATAAATCAATACAGAAGCTAGATGTTAAAGCAGTAATGGCACCATCAGCACTTGGAAATAAAGCAGAAATCAATGCAAGGATAAATATGATGGAGATGTAAGGAGGCATATGATATAATGCAATATTGGGGAATAGATCATCGCCAGTAGCAGTGATATTATTTTGTGCTGCATATAAATTTAATAGCCCCCCTAAAAATAAAAATAAAGTAATCACCAATAGCATCGTAAATCCAATGGTAACCATATTTTTTTGTGCGTCCTTTAGGGTCTTTACAGAAATATTCTTTTGCATCATTTCTTGGTCAAGTCCTGTCATGGTAAGGGTAATAAAAGCACCCCCAATAATTTGTTTCAAAAAAAATGTCTTGCTATTTACATCGGTATTAAAAACAGTAGCAATTCCTTTTAATTGCATCGCCTGTAATCCTTCAGCAACAGAAAAATGTAGGTTGTTTAAAATATAAACACTGCAAATGATCAAACCCATTAACATACCCGAAGTTTGCAGTGTATCTGTCCAAACAATTGTCTTTACACCACCTTCATAAGTGTATAATAAAATCATGATTAAAATAACAAGTGTGGTAGCCCAAAAGGGAACGGCTAAACTATCTAATATAAAAACTTGTAAAATTTTTACGACTAAATATAGTCTTGCAGTGGCGCCAAGGGTTCTAGATAAGACGAAAAAGGAAGCGCCCGTTTTATAAGCATTAAACCCAAGACGTTGTTCTAAATAATGATAAATTGAAGTTAGGTTAAGTTTATAGTAAATGGGTAATAATACATAAGCGATAGTAATATAACCAATGAGATATCCAATAGTTATTTGCAAATAATGGAAAGCATCTTTACTCACTGCGCCTGGAACGCTCACGAAAGTAACGCCACTCAAAGAAGTGCCAATCATGCCAAAGGCAACCAACATCCAATTGCTGTTTTTATTGCCTATGAAAAAAGACATATTGTTGCTATTCTTACCCGCAATCTTAGCAACCCCTAATAGTATAGCAAAGTATATAATAACAAAAATAAAAAGTAAAGAAGCGCTCATAGTCCTATTTTGAGTGGGCAAAGTAATAAGAATCCTTGAAATAATTACGTAATTTGCCTCTATATTTAAGTATAAAAATTGTTTTTATGAAAATCAAGTCCCTAACTGTTTTTTGTGGTTCAAAATCGGGGAATAATCCATTATTTATACATCAGGCAACTGCGTTAGGAAAACTATTGGCGCTAAATAATATTGAGTTAGTATATGGGGGCGGTAACAAAGGGCTGATGGGTGCTGTAGCCAATGGATGTTTAGCAAATGGGGGAAAAGTTACTGGCATTATGCCCAAACTTTTATTAGAATGGGAAGCGCAACATACTGGCTTAACCGAATTGATTGTTACGGAGACGATGCATGAGCGAAAATTACGCTTATACGAAAAAGGAGATGCTGCTATGGTGCTTCCAGGTGGCTTGGGCACTTTTGATGAACTATTTGAAATGCTTGTTTGGAATAATTTAAGTATCCATGATAAAAAAATAGTGCTATTTAATTATCAAGGATTTTATGATCCTTTGCTTGCTATGATTGATAAGATGGAGGAAGAAGATTTTTTATACGAACGCAGTAGGTATCGTTTACATATTTGTACAACACTAGAAGAAGTTATGGCATTTTTTTCTTAGCCCTGAAAATTGGGAATCCTACACCTGCTCTAAAAATTGGTTGAGCTTTTAATTGACCTATTCGATAGGGTGATTGCGCTGCATCTAATAAATCTACCATTACCGAAAAATATGACATTCCATTGGCGTCATGTTTACCATAGCCAATACCCCCTAATAAACTTGTAGCACCAAAACTAGTATTGGCTTTAACGCCGTTGCTATAATTGTTGGCAAAAGTCCATGTTCTATTGTATTCTGGTTGTAATTGTAAAAAGAATTGTTCTATAGGCCATACCCTTGCAAAAACACCTGCCCCTAATTGAAAGTTTTTTATTTTCTCATTGGAGGTTAAAGAAGCGCTGAAGGAGGAATAGTAAACATTCATTATAATACCTGCATCCAAGTATTTATTATAACTTTTTAATAATTCAGGATTTACGCCAAATTGAAAAGAGTTACTACTTCCTCCAAGTAATAGGCCGCCTCCGAATAAAATGGGCTTTTCTTCTTCAAAAAATTTATTGGTTTGAATAATTGTTTGCGCTGTAGCAACTTGACTATGAAAAGTAAAGCCAATGATTAAAATTAATAAATTTATTTTTTTAAATAACATAATGTAGGGGTAGGTATCTAAGCGATAAGACATCGCTTACTTTTTTAAATCAAATATTTTTCCGGCGTTTAAAATATTATTGGGATCAAACAATAATTTAATACCCTTCATCAATTCCATTGTCACATTGTCGAACATAACAGGCATATATGTTTTTTGAATAAGACCAATACCATGCTCGCCACTAATGGTGCCGCCTAATGCCTTTACCAATTCAAATATTTTAATGAGTATGGCTTGCATTTCTTTGTTATTGTGACTTGTTTTGTGAAGAGGGTGGTTAATTCTAATGTGCAAATTTCCATCTCCTGCATGTCCATAACAAACCACTTTGAATCCATTTTCAAGTCCCAATGCTTTTACTCCTTTAATCAATTGTGGTAGGGCAGCTCGAGGAACCACCGTATCTTCTTCTATGGTATAACCAGCAGCAACAGAAGCTTCGTTGGCTTTTCTACGTATTTTCCAAAGTTCATTTTTTTGCTGGGCATCATCAGCAAAGTACAATTCTCCAGCATCAAATTGTGCAAGTACTTCAGAAATGGCTTCCATTTCACTCATTAATACTTCCATATTATTACCATCTACTTCAATAATTAAATGAGCTGCTAAATTTTCTGTGATAGAGATGGCTGTACTATCTAACATTTTGGAAGCTAAAGTAATTGCGTCTATTTCCATTAATTCCATGGCGCTGGGGGTAATGCCGGCTCTAAAAATTGCACTCACTGCTTCGCTTGCTTTTTCTATACTATTAAAAGGCGCCAACATTAATAAATCAAACTTAGGGTGTGGGATAAGTCTTAAAACTATTTTAGTAACAATTCCTAATGTTCCCTCACTTCCAACAATCAATTGAGTAATGTTATATCCTGTAGCATTTTTTAAAACGTTCGATCCTGTCCATATAATTTCACCAGTAGGAAGTACAACTTCTAAGTTTAAAACATAATCTTTTACTACGCCGTATTTTACTGCCTTTGGTCCGCCAGAATTTTCTGATATATTGCCGCCAATAAAACAACTTCCTTTACTTGCTGGGTCGGGTGGGTAAAACAATCCTTTTTCTTTCACAGTATTTTGTAATACTTCTGTAATCACACCTGGCTCGGTAGTAACTTGTAAATTTCTTTCATCTATTTCTAAAATGGCATTAAAGCGCTCCATAGATATAACCAATCCGCCTAAATGAGGAAGTGCTCCACCAGTTAAGCCTGTTCCTGCCCCTCTTGGGGTAACGGGTATTAAATGTTGGTTACAAAGTTTTAATAGTTGTGCAATTTCTGTTGCTTTTCTTGGCTTTACTACAACCTGTGGGGTATAATGTAGTTTTTCGGTTTCGTCGCTGCCGTATTTGGCAAAACTTTCTTCGTCTGTAAAAAAGTAAGCACTTCCTACAATAGATTTAATTTCTTCTAATATGGAAGGCGTAATATTATTCATTCCCGTAAAATAATTTAAAAACTATTTGTTAAAAAAGGCCATAGAGCATGCCATCCACTTTGCTAATAATTTCGCCTAAATCTTCTTCAGATTCACCGAATTTATTTTTATCACAATCGATAATTAATAAAGGCCCTTCTTTATATCCTTCAATCCATTTATTATAGTACTCGTTCAATTTTTTTAAATAGTCTAAACGAATATTTTCTTCATACTCTCTTCCTCTTTTTTGAATTTGAGAAACCAGGGTAGGAACAGAGGCTTTTAAATATATTAATAAGTCTGGAGGTTGTACCATTGTTTTAATGGTGCTGAAAAAACCAAAGTAGTTGTCAAAATCTCTTTTGCTCATCAATCCCATTTCATGCAAGTTGGGCGCAAAAATATTGGCATCTTCGTAAATGGTTCTGTCTTGGATGATTGTTTCAGTTCCTCTTTGTATTTCTAAAATTTGATTTAAGCGACCATGTAAGAAATAGATCTGAAGGTTAAAACTCCAACGCGTCATGTCATCGTAAAAATCCATTAAATAAGGATTATGGTCTACATCCTCAAATTGAGGAATCCAACGATAATGTTTACTTAACATTTCAGTTAAAGTAGTTTTGCCAGCTCCAATGTTTCCGGCAACTGCAACGTGTTTAGGTTTTTTAATTTTTGCCATGGTCGTGAAAATACAAAATAGTTTTAGTACTATTTATTTTTTAATTTATTTGTTTCTTCTCCATTAATAATCCATCCCAACTGCCTTTCTTACAATGGACAAGGTATCAGAGGCACTAGCCCTAGCTTTGTCGGCCCCTTGTCTAATGATTTTTATAAGTAAGTCTTTGTTGTTTTGCAAATCAAGCGCTTGATTACGAATAGGTTGAATAAAATTAACCATATCCTCAGCCAATTGCTTTTTCATGTCGCCATATCTAATAATACAATTTCCTTCACTACTATTGTTGAAATCGTCCTCAAATTTCTTCACCGTATCAGGTGTGCTTACCAAGCGTAGTAAAGTAAATAGGTTTTCTATATAATCTGGTTTAACCGAGTTAGGAGTTAAGGGTCCTTGATCGGTAGTCGCTTTTTTAATCTTATTGCGAATAGCATCATCTTCGTCGGCTAAAAACAAAGTGGTATTTTGATTTTCGCTTTTACTCATTTTACCTTGTCCGTCTAATCCTAAAATTTTAACTAATTCGCTATTATAATTAAATGCATAAGGCAAAGGAAAAGTTTCGCCATATCTATAATTAAAACGCTCCGCAAAGTTGCGTGCCATTTCTAAGTTTTGTTCTTGGTCTTTACCAACAGGCACTTTAACAGCGCGGTGTATTAAGATATCGGCCGCTTGTAATACTGGATAGGTAAGTAAACCTGCATTTACATTTTCAGGTTGCATGCGTACTTTATCCTTGAAAGAGGTTGTTTTCTCCAACTCTCCTTTATAGGCGAGCATATTCAAGTACAAGTATAATTCTGCAATTTCAGGTACATCACTTTGAACATATAAAGACACTTTCTCTGGGTCTAAGCCACAAGCAATATTTTCTGCTACGACTCTAAGCACACTTTCTTGTAAAGTTTTGGTATCTGGATGGGTGGTTAAACTATGCCAGTTGGCAACAAAGAAATAACAGTTGTATTCGTCTTGCATACGTACGTAATTACGCATAGCTCCAAAATAATTGCCTAGGTGCAAGAAGCCTGTAGGCCTAATTCCGCTTAATACAATTTCCTTTTCCATAGAACTGCGAAGATAATGAATCAGGAACCCATTTTTTGCCATCTTTTTGGGATATTTGTACAGAATTTAAAAATATTTAGTTTGTCAACAGCTTCTCTTTTATCTAATCCTATTGAATACCTAAAAGGGGTGGGCCCTTTGAGGGCCGATATGCTTAAAAAAGAGCTTAGTTTATTCACATTTGGCGACTTATTACATCATTTTCCACATCGCCATATCGACAAAACCAAGGTAATGACCATTGCGTCCATAACCCCAGATCAGGATTTTATTCAAATAAAAGGGATTTTACAGGGTATAGATATTATTGGTGTAAAGCGCTCTAAACGAATGGTGACTCAGTTAAAGGATGAAACGGGGAGTATCGAACTAGCTTGGTTTCAGGGAATAACATGGGTGCAGAAAAATATAGTCGAAGGTCAGGCTTATTTGGTATTTGGAAGGGTTAGTTTTTTTAATGGAAAGGCGCAATTAGTGCATCCTGAAATAGAACCCTATGTAGCCAATACCATGGCGCAAAAATCCTTGTTAGAACCTGTTTATTCTTCTACCGAAAAATTAAAAGCGCGCGGTTTAAATGCAAAACAAATTGGGAAATTAACTCAAGTGTTATTTCAACAAATAAGTCAAAACGATTTGCCAGAAAATTTACCCGCACATTTATTGGAAAATAGAATGGGTAGATGGGAGGCTTATAGGCAAATACATTTCCCATCTTCATTAGCCAATTATAAAAAAGCAGTAGACCGTTTAATTTTTGAAGAATTATTTATTGCACAAGTAAGATTGAATTTAATAAAAATTGATAGACATAAAAATAGTAAGGGTCATTTGTTCGAAAAAGTGGGCACGTATTTTAATACATTTTATAGCAAGCATTTACCCTTTGAATTAACGGGGGCCCAAAAAAGAGTGATTAAAGAAATAAGACAAGATGTTGCTAAGGGATATCAAATGAACAGGTTATTGCAGGGAGATGTGGGTAGTGGAAAAACAATGATTGCCTTAATGGCCATGCTTATTGCGGCAGATAATGGTTATCAAAGTTGTTTGATGGCACCTACCGAAATTTTAGCCATGCAACATTATGAGAGCTTAACAGCCTTGTTAAAAGAAATGCCTATTGAAATTGCATTGTTAACGGGTAGTACAAAAATTGGAGAGCGTAGAAGAATATTAAAAGGGTTGTTAGAGGATGATATACATTTTGTAGTAGGTACACATGCAATTATAGAAGATGTGGTTCAATTTAAAAATTTAGGATTGGCTGTAATCGATGAGCAGCATCGATTTGGAGTGGCGCAACGTGCAAAGCTTTGGAAAAAATCAACCATCCCTCCGCATGTATTAGTGATGACGGCTACACCTATTCCAAGAACATTAGCCATGACGGCTTTTGGTGATTTAGATTATAGTGTGATGGATGAATTGCCTCCAGGAAGACAACCTATTAAAACGGTGCACCGTTATGAAACTTCGAGAGCCAGTGTGATGGATTTTGTAAAAACTGAAATTGTAAAAGGAAGGCAAGCCTATTATGTATATCCCTTAATTGAAGAAAGTGAAAAGTTGAGCTATGAAGATTTAATGCAGGGCTATGAACAAGTAAAAAGTTTTTTCCCAGCACCCGCTTATAAAATAAGTATGGTGCATGGTAGACAAAGTAGTGTAGAAAAAGAAACCAATATGAATCGCTTTAAAACGGGGGATACACAAATATTGGTAGGGACGACTGTCATTGAAGTAGGCGTGAATGTGCCTAATGCAAGTGTAATGGTTATAGAAAGTGCAGAGAAATTTGGATTGTCACAACTGCATCAATTAAGAGGTCGTGTGGGAAGAGGAATGGAGCAGAGTTATTGTATTTTATTAAGTAGTGTAAAAGCAGGTAGGGAAGCAAAAGAAAGATTAAAAATTATGTGTTCTACCAATGATGGTTTTGTTATTGCCGAGAAAGACTTAGAAATTAGAGGGCCTGGAGATATTGATGGAACAAGACAAAGTGGTGCGCTAAATTTTAAATTAGCGAACATTATTAATGATAAAAAAGCATTAGAAGAAGCAAGACAAGCAGCCTATGACATATGCGAAAAGGATCCCACCCTTCAATTGCCTCAAAATGCTGTTATTAGAAGCTATTTAATTACCCAAAAAAGCAAAATTGGTTGGGGTAAGATCGCTTAAAGGATTCATTTTTTAATTAACTTGCCCTTACAATTAATAAATATTTTAACTATGAAATATACACCCTTAGATTCTCAGATATTTATTCAAAATAGAAAGCGTTTTGTATCCAAAATGCAAAAAAATAGCATTGCTATTTTTGTAAGTAATGATGAGTATCCTTTAAACGGAGATGCATTGCACGGCTTTAAGCAAAACACTGAATTATTTTGGTTGTCAGGTATTGAACAAGAAGGGAGCATGGTTATTTTATTTCCAGATAATCCAGATCCAAAATTTAGAGAAGTATTGGTATTGGTAAGACCACAAGAGTTAAAAGAAATATGGGATGGCAAAAGATTAAGGGCTGCTGAAGCGAAAGCCATTTCTGGAATGGCAACAATTGTGTGGGAAGATGTATTAGATGGTGTGTTACAACAATGGGTGCATTTAGCATCGGCTATTTATTTAGATTCCAATGAAAATGATCGAAAAAATAATTTATTAAGAACTAGTGAATATCGTTTTATAGATGAGATGAAAGCGAGGTATCCCTTGCATACTTTTTGTCGTGCTGCAACCATCATGAAAGAATTGCGTGCAGTAAAATCAAAAGAAGAAGTAGCAGTGATACAAAAGGCCATAGACATTACCGAAGTGGCTTTTAGAAGGTTATTGCAGTTTATTAAACCAGGTGTAAATGAATATGAAATTGAAGCGGAGATATATCATTCATTTTTAAGTCAGCGTGCAACAGGTGTAGCGTATCATAGTATTATTGCTAGTGGAGACAATGCAAGAACCTTACATTATGTAAGCAATAATAATATTTGTAAAGACGGAGAATTAGTATTGATGGATTTTGGCGCAGAATACGGAGGCTATTGTGCCGACTTAACTAGAACCGTACCGGTAAATGGAAAATTTACCAAAAGACAAAAGCAAGTTTATAATGCTTGTTTGCATTTACATGATTATGCAAAGTCAATTTTAAAACCGGGTATTAGTATTTTACATTATACCGATAAAGTAGGTGAAGAAGCTACCCAACAATTTTTAAAAATTGGGTTGCTACGAAAATCAGATGTTAAAAACGAAGATGCTGAAAACAGAGCCTATAGAAAATATTTATACCATGGCATTTCACATCATTTAGGATTGGATGTGCATGATTTGGGTACGAGAACAGCGCCTATTACTGCAGGTATGGTATTTACAGTGGAGCCTGGTATTTATATTAAAGAAGAAAATATGGGAGTGCGTATTGAAAATAATATTTGGATTACCAAAACGGGAAACCAAGACTTAATGAAAAATATGCCTATTAAAGCTGAAGAAATAGAAGCGTTAATGCGTAAAGTAAAATAGAAGCATCAAATAAAATCAACATGAAAAAACACATACCTAATTTAATCACACTACTAAACTTGTTTTTTGGTTGTTGGGCTATTGTAGTTACTTTTCAATCAGGCACCATGGCTTCCTTAGATGAAACGGGTGATATGGTTATTGAAATTCCAGAACAAATATTTTATGCTAGTTTATTTATTGGGTTAGCAGCAGTGGTCGATTTTTTTGACGGATTTGCAGCGCGATTATTAAAAGTGAATTCAGATTTAGGAAAACAATTAGATTCTTTAGCTGATGTAGTAAGTTTTGGGGTAGCGCCTTCTTTTATAGTATTCCAATTTTTAAGACTTTCATTGGCATCAGATATAAATGCCTTATCACACAATACCTTGCTAATGGCACCCGCTTTTATAATAGCATTAGCAGGGGCGTATCGTTTAGCTAAATTCAATATCGATCCAGCACAAACGACTTACTTCAAAGGGGTACCCATTCCCATGATTGGTATTTTAACAGCAGCATTTCCATTGGTATATTGGCAGTCACAAACTACTATTTTCTCTACATTATTACTAAGCCCAGTTTTTTGGTATTTCTATATTATAATAGTGTCCTACTTGATGGTAATGAATAGGCCTATGTTGGCTTTAAAGAACTTTGGATCAAAGAAGAAATTAATACTTCCACTAGCTTTGGTAGCGCTAGAAACCATTATTTCTGCCTACTTTTTTAAATGGATGGCCATCCCTTTTGGCTTTATTGGCTATTGCTTAGTATCTTTGTTTTACAAGAAAACAATCACTCAATAAAATTCGTATGACATTTCAAGTTCAAATTAAAGTAATGCCTTTGAAAGATTTATTAGATCCTCAAGGAAAGGCAGTTTTAGGCGGTTTGCATAATTTAGGTATGACCGGTGTTAAAGATGTAAGAGTTGGAAAGCATATTACATTACAAATTGAAGCAGCCAATGAAGCAGCTGCAAGAGAAGTTGCAGAAACTGCAAGTAAGCAATTATTGGCTAATGCAGTTATGGAATACTTTGAGATTGAGTTTGTGAAGTAGTACAAGCAATTAATTACTTTTTAATTATTTCCATGTTATATATCGTACCCACACCCATTGGAAATTTAAAAGATTTTACTTTCAGGGCTATAGAGGTCTTGCAAGAAGTTGATTTTATTTTGTGTGAAGACACCAGAACTTCTTCTAAGTTATTACAGCATTATAAAATTCATAAACCACTTACACCTTATCATCAGCATAATGAGCATAAAGTGGTGGATCATTTAGTGCAACAATTACAAGCTGGCAAGAAAATTGCTTTAATAACAGATGCAGGAACCCCAGGTATTTCTGATCCGGCATTTTTATTAGTACGTGCTTGTAAAGCAGCAGGCGTAGCTATCACAAGTTTGCCCGGTGCTACTGCTTTTGTTCCGGCTTTGGTGAATAGTGGCTTACCAGCAACGCGTTTTATTTTTGAAGGTTTTATCCCTTTAAAAAAAGGTAGAAAAACTTTAATGGAATCCTTAGCGAACGAAGAGCGCACCATGATATTTTATGAAAGCCCCATGCGATTAGTAAAAACCTTAGAATTATTTGCCGTACATTTTGGAGCAGAAAGACAAGCTTCTGTAAGTAGAGAGTTAACCAAGATGTATGAGGAAAATATAACAGATAGCATTGCCAATTTAATAACACATTTCTCCTCCAAGCAAGTGAAGGGGGAGATTGTGATAGTGGTGGAGGGGAAGTCGAAATAAAAACAACAGACTATGTTTGAAATTTTTTATTTAGGTAGTATATTCACAGCATTTGCAACAATTTACTTGTTGTTATTCAAGGAAAATGCCATTCGGTCTTATGCCGATTATTTACTTTCTTTTTATTTTATTTTTATTATTTGGACAGCGGTACTTTATTTATTATTATATAATGGACAAATTGTAAATTATCCATATTTATATAAAACGGCTGCGCCAATCAATTTTATTATTACACCCTTAGGCTATTTATACGTTAGGTCAATTTTGTATAATGAAAAAAGGTTTACTATTAACGATATATGGCATTTTATCCCATTTTTTTTAATGATGATAAATTATGCTCCATTTTATATTTTAACAATTGCGGAAAAAAGAAAATTAGTTTTAGATGTTACTAATAATTTGGACTTAGCCTATCAATACCAGACTGGACTTATTCCTGAAAGTATAATTTATTTCTTTAGAATATTCCAAACAGGTATTTATTTGTTTTTTCAGTTTCAGTTAGTTTATAGATTTAAGAAAAATTATAAAGTGGCTGAAATACAAAAACAAGTATCGGATGTATTAAAATGGGTAAGAATTTTTATTTGGGCTAATACAGCATCCTATTTGGCACTAGTTGCTATTGCAATTTTGGTACTAATTTATAAATCACTTTTTACTTATTTTAGTTTTATTAATTATGTACCTAGCTTTTTATATTCTTCAAGCTTTTTTGTTTTAAGTACTTATATTTTAACTCATCAAAATATTTTAGCAGGTTTCCCATTCGTTCAATACAAAGAAAGCGCTCCAAGTATTTTAGACAATGAGGTTAAAAAAATTCCTTTTATTAAGGAGGATTATTCTGCTCAAATAGAACAAATTGATTCTTATTTTAAAAGTTCAAGACCATATTTAAATAACAATCTAACAATTGGGCATGTTTCAGTCGCACTAAATATCCCTATAAGAGAATTATCGTATATAATCAACAATTATTACAATCAAAGATTTAGTGACCTTATTAATTCCTACCGTTTAAAATATATTATAGAAAAATTTAATGAATCATATCTCGAAAATTTCACCATCGAATCCATGGCAATGGAAGCGGGATTTAATTCAAAAAGTGCGTTTTATAAATCCTTTCATAAGGTCTACGAGACTACTCCTTCAGCGTATTTTTCAAAGTCAAATATGAATTAATGCATATTTAATCCTTCGTTTTACATTTGTTGGTCTCCTTTTACGTAAAAGTGAACTTAGTTTTAATTCAATTAATTTTTACAGTCAACTATTTACCTATTTTGATGGTATTCAGCCACTTGACAAATATTAAACAATTGTGATTTAATGAATTTAGACAGTAAGTATTTATTTAATATTTTTATAATATGTATTCTTTCGATAAAGTCTAATGGCCAGGTTATTTCCAATGCTATTATTAACAATGGGGGTGGATCGTCCACAGTTAGTGCCTTTAATTTAGAATGGAGTATTGGTGAGTCGGTTTCCATCGCCTATTTTACTGCACCTGGGTTTACCTTAAGTACAGGCATTTTACAACCCATGACAACAATTGTCACTTCCATTAATGAATATGGTCCCGCTGTTTTTGGTACTCAAATTACCATTGGACCTAATCCGACCAGCAATATTTTACATTTTAAAGCTTCCTTTAATCAAGTGGGAAATTTGGCTATTCAATTGATCGATTCAAAATCGACGATTTTTATAAGTCATGAGGCAGGGCTAATATACAGTTCTTTTGAAAAAGAATTTTCAGTTAAAGAGCTGCCATCCGGTATTTTTTATGTGCGCGTCGTTTTTAAAACAAATAACGGGATGTTAAAAACAGGTGTTTATAAAATTATTAAAATATAAAATATATTTTTTAAGAAACAAATCACATTAAATATGAAACAGCTTAAATCTTTCTTAATTGTTGCTTTGTTCTTAAATATGTTTTTTTATAGTAAGGCGCAAACTGGTTTAAATTTTCAGGGAGTAGCGCGAACAAGTAATAATGTTATTCTAGCTTCACAGCAAATTAGCTTACGATTAAGTATTCTGCAAGGTACCGCTGTAGGTTCAGCAGAGTATTCGGAAATAAGAAGAGTAACGACCAATGCTCAGGGATTATTTACAGCGGTGATTGGCGATACTGGGGCTGTTAGTTCAGTTGGAAATTTTAGTTCCATAAATTGGAGAAGCACTCTAAAGTTTTTAAAAATTGAAATGGATCCTGCCGCTGGCACAAATTTTATAACTATGGGTACTACTCAGTTTCAGACTGTGGCTTATGCAATGTTTGCGACAAGTGTGGATGCCGAAAATATATCAGGCGTTGTGCCCGTAGCTCGGGGGGGCACGGGTGCAAGCAGTCTGGCATCTTTAAAATCGGTATTGCAGTTAGATAAAATAAATAACACATCCGATACGGCAAAGCCTATAAGTAGCGCTACACAAACTGCGCTTAATTTGAAAGCAAATACATCTGATATAATATTAATTAATACTTCAATAGCTACAAAATTTAACCTTGCTGATACTATAAAATACGCTAAACAAAATTATATAGACTCTTCATTGCTAACTAAATTTAAGATAGCTGATACTATAAAATATGCTAAACAAAATTATATAGACTCTTCATTGCTAACTAAATTTAAGATAGCTGATACTATAAAATATGCTAAACAAAATTATATAGACTCTTCATTGCTAACTAAATTAAAAGTAACAGATACGCTTAATTTATCTTCAAGAATTAATACAAAGGCTAGTGTTTCGGCATTAAAAGATTCAATGGCTTTAAAAGCAAATATTGATTCTGTCAATTTTGTTAAAGACATTACTGTAAATGGATTAATAGTAGGTAAAGGGGCTGCTACTATAGAAAGTAACACTGTTTTTGGTAAAGACGTGTTAATTGGCAATACAACTGGCGCCAATAATGTTGCCATTGGTTTTACAAGTTTAAACAGAAATACAATTGGTTCAAGTAATGTAGCAATCGGTTATGGTGCTATGCCAGCCAATACAGAAGGTTCTAATAATATTGCCATTGGTGCAGGTACTATGCAAGAATCTACGACTGGCTCAAAAAATATAGCTATAGGCAATTCGAATTTATATGGTTTAAGTACAGGTTCGAAAAACATAGCCATTGGAAATGCTGCGATGATTGCCATATCTACAGGTGAAGGAAATATTGCTATTGGCGATGAGGCTTTTGTTAATGCGAGTACTGGTATTTATAATACAGTTATTGGTGCGCAGGCGAAGATTGCGGATGGCACTTATACTAATGCAACTGCTTTAGGAAATGGTGCTATTGCTGATGCTAGTAATTCAATACAGTTAGGTAATTTTAATATTAAATCAGTAAATACAAGTGGGGCTTTTATAGGAGATTCATTAAATATTAATAAAGATGCTTTTATTAGTACATTTAGAATAGGGAGGGGAAATGGCTATATAGCACATAATTTAGCATTTGGTCATGAAGCGCTTAATGCTAATACTACAGGAGAACAAAATATGGCATTAGGTTATTCAGCACTTAACAAAAATACAATAGGGGGTTTTAATACAGCTACAGGATTTTATTCACTCTATTCAAATGTGGATGGTAGCAAAAATTCTGCCTTTGGTAGGGAATCATTACTAAGTAATACAGCGGGTAATTCTAATACAGCTATTGGGGAGGGTACACTTACAACCAATACTACTGGAAGTGGAAATACCTCCGTTGGCGAGGGATCATTACATTACAATACTACAGGCCTTAATAATACAGCGGTGGGGGTAAGTTCAATGTATGCAAGTAATGGTGATGGGAATGCGGCATTCGGTCGACAGACATTATTAAGTAATACAAGCGGTAACGAAAATACTGCAATTGGTTCTATGGCATTGCGAGCTAATACAATAGGTGATTATAATACGGCCTTAGGCTCAGCATCATTGCGTGCGAATACAACTGGAACTAAGAATACTGCAGTAGGGTATGCCGCTTTAATGGATAATACTACCTATAGCAATTCAACAGGTATTGGAAATAATGCACAAGTAACTGGAAGCAATCAAATACAATTAGGAAACACTGATATAAAATTGGTTAATACAAGCGGTGCCATTAAAGGAGATTCTTTATATATTAATAAAGATGCTATAATTAGTAGCTTAAGATTAGGTAAAGGAAATAATTATATAGAAACGAATACAGGGCTGGGTGTTCAAATTTTAAATGATAATACTTCAGGATACCAGAATGTGGCATTAGGCTATCAATCGCTTTTTAAAAATACTACAGGTTATTACAATACTGCTATAGGAAGTGGATCAATGCTTTTTAATACAGAAGGATATTCAAATACAGCTATAGGACTTAATTCGCTTAGGAATAATTTAACTGGCAACTCTAATACTGCTTCTGGAAAAGAAGCATTGACTTCTAATACTACTGGAAATGGGAATGTTGCAAATGGTTATGGTGCAATGTATTACAATTTAAGTGGCAGTGAGAATGTTGCAATAGGCTATGCAGCTTTATTCGCTAATACAATAGGTGATTATAATACGGCCTTAGGCTCAGCATCATTACGTTCAAATACAACTGGAACTAGTAATACTGCAGTTGGATATGGAGCATTAAAGGATAATACAATTTATAGCAATTCAACAGGAATTGGAAATAATGCACAGGTAACTGGAAGCAATCAAATACAATTAGGAAACACTGATATAACGCTAGTCAATACAAGTGGAGCCATTGCTGCAGGGTTGGGTACTTCTTCCATTGTAGGTAAATTAAGAATAGGGGGCACCACAGATTCGAGTGCTTCAGCGGCATTGGAAGTGAGTTCAACAAGTAAAGGCTTTTTACCACCTAGAATGAATAATTATCAAAAAACTCAAATTGCATCGCCAATAGCCGGATTAACAATTTGGTGTAGTAATTGCGGGGAATCAGGGGAAATGCAAGTTTTTAATGGAGCTGCATGGACAAATATGATTGGTGGAACAGCAACTGGTACAATCAATTTATCTATTGGTCAAAGTTACCAAGGTGGTATAGTGGCCTATATACTACAAGTAGGTGATCCCGGGTATGATGCAAATACAGTTCATGGTTTAATTGCGGCAACCACAAATCAAAGTACAGGAATAAGATGGTACAATGGTACTTATACCACCACAGGAGCAACAGGAACTGCTATAGGAACGGGTTTATCCAATACAAATAAAATTATTGCTAGTCAAGGTGCAACAGCTACAAGTTATGCAGCAGGATTGGCGAGAGCTTATACAGGAGGAGGCTATACAGATTGGTATTTACCAAGTAAGGATGAGTTGAATAAATTATACATAAATAGAGTTGCTATTGGAGGTTTTGCTAGTAGAAACTATTGGAGTTCTACGGAGTACGTCAACATTACATATGCTTGGGATCTTAACTTCAACGATAGTGTAGAGGACTACTATAATAAGATCAACACCGACTATGTTCGCGCCATTAGGGCTTTTTAAAAATAAATCATAATATAACAAATGTATAAATTCCTATTATTTTTTATTACTTGCCTATTTATAAACAATATAATTGCGCAAAAAATAACTTCAAAGCAGCAGGATAGTTTGTATTTAAGTCATCCATTTAAGGATAAAATGCAACGGCTTAAAAAGTCAGTTGCAAAAAACTTTATCAATTTTAAAGGTAATGAGCTGTCTTTATTTGGAGCACTCAGCTTAAATAAACAAAGTATAAATGATAAAGGAATAACTGCCCCAATAAATTACATATACGATGCAGTAAATAGTAATTCTTTTAATTCTTCTTATAGTGGTGGCTTTAGATGGGATGGAATATATAATGAAAAACATTTGTATTCTTTTAGTTTTGCTGTTAATAAAATAATAGCAGGTAGTTATTATCAAAACAAGTATACTATTTCTCCATTTGTAGAAGATTTTACACATTTTAAGGCAGATAATAAATATACAACATTGAGCATGGCTTTGCATTATAGGAAGCTGCTACCTATCAATGACATGCAAAAGCATAAGTTTTATGTAATTGCTGGTCCGAGCTTTGATTATAAAATTTCAACTATTAGCAATGAAAATTTAATCAATGGAGCAGGAAGTCGATTTTTTGTTAATGGAGATATAGGTGCAGAATTTGACAACCAAAGTTTTTATGTATTATTTGCGCATTATAAGTTTGGCAGTCAGTTATTCAATAGTATAGTGCCTATTCAATTGAATCGTTTTGAAATTGGGGTTTCAATTAAAGCAAGTGATTTATTTTAAAATTTATACAATGAAAAATCTATACATATTTTTAATTATTGGTTTGGGATTTATTACTATTTCTTGTAATAAAGAATCTGTAAATACACAAAATGAGTTAATGAATAATATGTTGACCAATAAAAGTTGGTATCTAGATTATAGTATTAATGGAAACAACATAAAATCATATTTAGGCCAATCAACATATATAATTACTTATTATAAAGATGGTAGAACAGAAGATTCCGATGGTTTGATGGGATCCTATACAATAGAAATGGTAAATAATAAGTCGCAAATACATGTGCAAGTAAAAACAAATAACGGAAATCCATTAGAAGTAGTATATGATATTGTATCTGTTGGTACGTCTAAATTGGTATTGCTAAAGAATAATTCTACACAGTCATCTTCAACTCAATTATTTTTTAGTAATAAGTAAATTAATTAATTCTAAGCATAAATATGAAAACAATTTTTTTAAATATACTATTCCACTTCATAGCTTTTTTTTATATAAATGAAGTAAAGGCTCAAGAGTTGACGAGTCCTTTTATTTTGAGTAGTGTTGGTCCAATTCTTAACATGTCAAACAACAGCATGGCACTTACATTTAATAGCAATGCAACTTGTTTAAATATGCAAAATGGGACTGCTGTACTATTTGGCAATAGGGGTATGGGGTTGTTTGCTATTAATTGTGATGTAAACTCAAAATATAATACACTTGGTATTAAGCTTTTCCCAAACCCAGTTGCAGCAAACACAAAAATAAAATTTATCAATATGCCACCTCTAGAAGAAAATTTTGCGATAAGCATTTGGAATGCGGAAGGTACAAAATTATCTAGTAGTAAAGCAACAGGCTACGAATTATACCAAGGGAAGCTAATAGATTTTAGTGCTTTAAGTACTGGGGCATTTGTAATACAAGTTGAGTCGATTATTTATAAAGATGCATTGAAATTTGTAAAAGCGAAGTAAATAGAATCGAAATTTAATTCGAGGCCAAAAAAAATATTTAAATATTATAATAATAAAAAATGAATCATATAGTTATTGCAAAAATTAAAATTACTTTATTGGTAATTGTATTGAGCATTTTCTCAGAAAATATAATTGCTCAATCTAATAATGGAATATTTTTTCAAGCAATTGCAAGAGATAATTTTTCAAATCCTGCAAAGGATAGAAAAATATATTTGCAATCTATTATTTTACAGTCTTCCTTAACTGGTACGAAAGTTTTAATTGAAGAGCATCAAGCTACAACTGATGGTTCTGGAGTATTTAATATTAGCATAGGAAATGGAACAAGGATAGGAGGAACAGCTACTGGATTATCTACCATTGATTGGTCAAAGGGTCCATTTTATTTAAATTTAAAAGTGGCTATAACGCCTGTTGGTGGAAGTGATATATGGGATTATAGAAAGGAATGGGTGGATATGGGTACAACTAGTTTTGGCTCGGTACCTTTTGCTTTATATGCAGCAAATGCTGGTGGACTCGATCAGAAATTAGATATTTCGGATACTTCTAAAATGTTACAGATTTATGCAAAAAATCAAACTGTTCAAACCTTAACTACTACTGTAAATAGTAAGTTAAGTTCGAATGATACCACTGCAATGTTAGCACCTTATGCGAAAATGGTTAGTTCGTTAGTGGCATCTAACATTACATCTTTAACTGCGGCGGCTGTCAATGCTGGTTTAAACGCCAAAGTAAATTTAGCGGATAGTGGAGTTATTTATGTCACACCAAGTAATTTAGCATCAAAAACATTTGACACCACAAGTTTGTCAAATAGAATTGATGTAATTGCTGCAGCAACGGATATTAATTCCACGATAGCAACAAAATTAAATATTGCGGATAGTGTAACAGGCTATATCACTCCAACTCAATTAGCTTCTATAACATTCGACACTACAAGTTTATCTAATAGGATAGATATTAAATTAAATAAATTAGACACTACAAGTTTATCTAATAGGATAGATATTAAATTAAATAAATTAGACACTACAAGTTTATCTAATAGGATAGATATTAAATTAAATAAAT
>Ga0214919_10000446_pt1 | contig 70614 bp, 83 predicted proteins | sample LL1503_MetaG_FD_177994 | JGI IMG/M metagenome (GOLD analysis project Ga0214919, IMG submission 177994) | Freshwater microbial communities from Lake Lanier, Atlanta, Georgia, United States - LL-1503 | ecosystem: Environmental > Aquatic > Freshwater > Lake | place: USA: Georgia | collected... | reverse complement strand
GGAGGGGGGGGGGGGACGGGGGGGGGGCAGGCGGGGGTGTTGTAGATGTAAGTGTTTAGAATCACTAATAACTGGCGAGTGCAGTACATCACCCGGCCAGCACATCACCCGGCCAGCACATCACCCGGCCAGCACATCACCCGGCCAGCACATCACCCGGCCCGCACATCACCCGGTCCGCACATCACCCGGTCCGCACATCACCCGGCCCGCACATCACCCGGTCCGCACATCACCCGGTCCGCACATCACCCGGCCCGCACATCACCCGGCCAGCACATCACCCGGCAAGCACATCACCCGGCCAGCACATCACCCCGGGCGGCCGCTCGATGGCGCTACGTCTGGACCTGGAGCACGGCGTTGGTTCCTCCGGCTGGGTACAGGTAGACGTTCGTCGCTTTCGCGCATGTCCCTTGGAGTACGTAGGATCCTTGTGCCGGGACGTACGCGCCTGCTGTCGCACCTCCACTGCCGACCGAGGCGACACGAAAGGACAGCGTGGTGTCTTCGAGCGTGATCACGGCATCAATGGCGCCAACCGGGATCGTCACGACGTTCCACTGGCCCCCGAGGACGGGGACGAGGGATGTCGTGAAGCCCTGGTAGTTGTTGATGGCCATGGGTACACCTGCGACCCCTCATAACGAGGGGTCGCGGTGGTGGCGAGGGTCTCGGTCGGAGGCGACTACTTGAGCTTTGCGATGAGCTTCAGCACGAGCATCTTGGCCTTCATCGGGTTCCGGATGGCCCACAGGGTGGCGTGGTCCTCGAACTCGCCCAGGCTCGGGAGCGCGGCGAGCTTCGCGGCGTCCTGGTTCTGGATGAGGCGGAGGCCGAACGTGCGCGCCCGGTCCTTGTTTGCGGGCGCTGCTGCCCAGGTCTCGATACTGGTCTCGTTAATGGGGTACATAGATTCTTCCTGTGGTTATTGGTTTTAGCCGAGTTCGTTGGAGAGGTCTGGCAACATGGCCATGACGTCACCCTTCCTGGACGGGTCGGCCCGGATCCAGGCGATGACGGCAGCTTTCATCTGTTCGGGAGTGAGCCCGTTGAGATCGGGCATCCCACCTCCGCCGTGCTGGGGCATTGCGGGGGCGCGCTCGCGTCGAACGGGCAGGTGTTCCTGCTCCTCGTCCTGGCTGTACTCGTCTTCGTCCTCGCCCTCGTCTCCCGTCTCGTCGATGCCATCCTCGGTGTACTCGTCTGCGCCCTCCTCGTCGGGACCCATCTGCTCGCGGTCCTCTTGCCACCTGGCGGACGGGCGCTGGCGATCTTCGTGGTGGTCGTGGACGGGGGGTGCCGGGTCGTACCCGGGGGCCGGTGGGCGTGGACGGGGGACGGGGCGCAGGCGTTGGACCATCTGGCCGGATCCGCGAATGGCGAGGGCACGGCTGTTGTCGCGCTGGGTGATGGCGGGTGCGGCGGGCGCTGGCGCTGGCGTCGGTGCTGGCGCTCCTTGGCCTGACGCGATCTTTAGGACGTTCTGGATGAGCATCGGGAGGATTCCGTAGTTGTTGGGCCCGGGGGATCCTGGCGCAGCGCTCGGGGCGGGTTCGCCGCCACGTGCTTCGATGATGCCGGGCTCGCTGGTGGGGAACCCAAAGCGCATCGTGTACGACTCCATCATGCGGAGTGCGCGGTCGAACATGGTCTGTTGCTGGGCGAGCATCCGGAAGTTGTGGTTCATCATCGAGTCGAGCCAGACGCGGACGGTCTCGTCCTTGAGGAGCACGCCCATGGGCATGCCCGTTCCGCCACCGTCATCCATCGCGTAGCGACTCCCGCGGGACCTCGAGGGTGCGTGGAAGCTCTCGGAGCTGTTGTCGTCGTCCCCGTCGCCATCCTCGTCCTCGTCGGGTGGGGGGAGACGCTGTGGTGCGCCCATGCTGGGGGACCGGATTGTCCGCTGCCAGCTCCCGTAGCGCTCACCGGAGGCCCCGGCTTGTCCGAAGTTGATGCGGATCTGGCCGATGAACCCCTCTCCTGGGCTGTCGTTCAAGCGCTCGACGAGGATCCGCATAAGCCCGTCGGGGTCGGCGTTGTCGGCCGGGTCCGCGTAGAGGGTGTGCTCGTTGCGGGAGTTCGTGGTGCCCTGGGCCTGGCTGCGCACGTCGATGCGGAGGCGTACATTTTCCTTTTTGACCTGTTCCAGGATGCGGACGATCGTGGGGCGGATGGGGGACTGGCCATCCTCTCCGTAGATGAGGGTGTCGAAGTTCTCGAGGTACATGGGCTTTCCTGGTTGATGGTTAGCGGTTCTTGGTGCTTTCTTTGGGTGGGGCGTTGGCGATGAGGAGCGCTGCCTCGGCGGCGCTCATCCACCCGAGCCCGTTTTGCTCAGCGAATCGACGGCGCTCGCCAATGTCCATGGGCTCGAGGAATCCGCCGGCCATGTACCCGGCGGTAATTGCGCACGAGGCAATTCCGGGCTGGAGCTGGTCGACGGCCTCGAGGGCCTCGAACAGGCCGCTCCACTTCGCGCCCTTCAAGGGGTATGGATGCAGCCAGTACTCGCCAGGCCCTCCCTCGACGGTGTAGGCGGCCGGGAACGTGGGGATGGTCAGCTGTCCGTTCTCGTCGAATGTCCAGTAGATGGCTTCCAGGGGGGACCAGCGAGACTTCGTGACGCGGAAGGCGCGGACGCCCCAGGGGTCGGGCGAGACGTTGGCGATCGCGTCGAACAGGTGCGGGATCTCCATGTAGCCAGCGGCCTGCCCGTCCTTGTTGAGCTGGATGATGGCGAGCGCCCGGTCGTTGTGGCGCTGGGCCCACTTGACGAGGAGGTGCGCGACCATCAAGGCTTCGCGCAGGCCGAAGGCGGTGAGCGAGTCGAGGACGACGGGGCCGTGGGATGTCTCCGAGAGGACGCGTTTCACGTCTTCCGGGGTGTCGACGGACTCGATCTTCGGCATGAATCCTGGAAGGATTCGGCGGAACATGTCTCCGACGGGCTTGGGCTCTTGTTCACGCGTGATCCACTTCGTGGGTCTGAGGAGCCCAGCGAGGCTGGACTTTCCAGCTCCTGGTCCACCGAACATGGCGACGGTGCCCTGTCCGGGCCATGGAAGGAGCTTCCAGGGACCGTCGAACAGTACGACGTCGTTCTTGGCTGCGCGCGTAGGGCGCGCTGCACCTTGTGAGCGATCGGTGCCGCCACACGCGGTGCAGACGGTTGTCTCCTGGCCCCACGGGGTTCCGCAGTTGTAGCAGTAGTGCCGCGTGTCTCCCTGGAGCCGCGGGTTGACTCGCGTGCGTGGTTCAAGGGAGATCGCGGGGGACACGTTCTCGGGATCGAACGGGCCCATGTCGGAGGGGTGGTCCGAGGGGCGTAGCCGTGGACGCAGCGGGGAACGTGGGCGAGGCACGGTTTCGCGAGACAGCGGTACGCGAGGTGACGGATCTTCCGCTGGCGCGTCTGTTCGCGTGTTCGCGAATCTTCTCGTTTTATTCACGTTCGTGCGTTCTCGTAGGTTGAATGAGGTATTCGTGCGCGAACACGAATACGAACAGGACGAACAATCCTATCGCCCTGTTCATCATTTTGCAAGCGGGTAGATGGGAAGTGCCGAGGGCAAGAACCCACGGTGTCGTTTCACCCTTCCTCTACTGGAGTGCCCATGCTCGGCGATGCTTCTGACTTCACCCCTCTCGACCTCCTCGGCTCGCTCGGCCTGAACGCCGCGAGCACCCACTTCGCCTGCAAGGATGGCAGCCTCCGTGTCGGCATCAAGATCGGCAATGGCGGCGCGGACGGCAAGGGCGAAGTGCACGCCGCCACCGACTACCGCTTCCTCGCCGGTCTCGGCGCCGCGGTTGCCGCGCAGTTCGGCCCTCCGATGGCCCGCCGCGTCGGTCACGACGTCGCCACCGGTCTCCTCGGTTCCTACGTGGCGACCGAGACCTGCCGCATGGCCGCGGAAGCGAAGCAGGGCTGGAACATCGTCCCCGACGCGTCCGACTACCGCGAGGGGGATCCCCGGCTCGTCGCTGCAGCTCCTCCCGCCGAGTCGGCTCGCGCGCCCCGCGGCAAGCAGCCCGCGGTCTCCCCGAACCGCGGCCGCGGCTCCATGAACAGCGCCTACGGCTGGTAGTCCTCCATCTCGTCAACTCCGTGCTGACCCGATCCTCGTCGGGGCCAGCCGGGCCCACGTTCCCTCCTCTCCTCATCCTCCCTCCCCCTGGAGTCTCTCATGTCCTACGATGATTTCGGTGATGACCTCGGCCTCGACGAGATGGGCGCGCTCACCGAGCGCCACCTCGCGAAGATCCTCCGCATCCGTTCCAAGCTGACCGCCGCTCTCCCCCTGGTCGGCCCGCTCCGCCAGAAGGCGATCAAGAAGAAGCTCGCCCGCATCGACAACATCCTCGCCAAGAGCGGCTACACCGCCCAGAAGCAGGCGGCGTCTGCGGCCCTCGCGGCCTCCGGCATCGAAGGCATCGGCGGGATGCAGTTCCAGGCCATGGCGCCCCCCGGGATTGGCCGCCTCGTGCGGCTCCCCTTCTACCCGGTCAACGCGACGGCCGGCTACACGACCACGGCTGGCGCGGCGGCGGCGAGCGCGATCAACCCGGTGTTCATCGCGGTCCCGGCCGGCGTGGCGTCGGGCCTCGGGCAGATGACGCTCACGACCCCCCAGATCAGCTGGGCCACGCTGCGCATCGTCGGTTTCGAGACGGCCATCAAGGTCAACCTCGGCATCGCCAACCCCGGGCCCGTGCTGCTGGTCCAGGACCTGCAGATCGGTGGCGGCGCGAACCTGTTCACCCACGAGGACTTCGCGGACGCCGCGATCTACTCGGCGAACCAGCCCGAGTTCTGCGGCCTGCGCGACTACCCCATCCTGAAGAGCCCCAACACGGCCCAGGTGACCGTGCAGATGCTCGATGACGTGGCCGGCGAGTCGCTCACGGCGTCCTGCTCGCTCCTGTGCGAGGTCCTCGTGGACGACAACTACGGCGCCCACATCCCCGGCCCCTACGCCCGCTCGGGCGCCATGGTCCGCCAGGGCGGCAACTTCGTCCGGTAGTCGAGCGTCCGCTCTCGCGGTGCTCGCGGCGTGAAGTCCGGGCGGGTTCGCCCGCCCGGATGATCGCCATCTCCTTCAACCCTCCTCTTCCTCTCTCCTCCTTCTCCCCACGAGGTCTATCATGGCTCGCAAGTCTTCCGGCAATCCCCTTCTCGACGCCCAGAACCAGATCAACCGCGCCATGACCGACGGCGTGGGCGGACTCAGCTTCACCGCCCAGGCGCCCCCCGGCATCGGCCGCCTCATCCGCATCCCCTTCTACATGTCGACCGGTGCGGCTGGGTTCAACGCGCTGAGCACGGTCGCCGTCACGGGGGCATTGAACAGTGGCGCGAACGCGACCCAGCCCGTGATCAGCGGCCAGTCGCCCTTCGAGGCGACCGGCGCGGCTGGCGCGGTGACGGGCACGATCACCCTGACCACCCCCCAGATCAGCTGGGCCACGCTGCGCATCGTCGGCTTTGAGACCGCGGTGTACTACCCCGTCCTCAACAACGGCCCCTGCAGCCAGCTCTGCTACTCCGACCTCCAGATCGGCGGCGGCGCCAACCTGTTCGTGCACGAGGACTTCGCCCCGGCGAACATCTACCTCGCCGGGCAGGACAGCTTCGCCGGCCTGCGCGACTATCCCATCCTGAAGAGCCCCAACACCGCCCAGGTGCAGGCCCAGATCGTCGGGATCTCCGGGGTCGTCACCTCGCGCATCAACTTCAGCGCGTCGCTGGTGTGCGAGATCCTCGTGGACGACAACTACGGCGCCCACGTCCCGGGCCCGTACGCGCGCGCCGGTGCGATGGTCCGCCAGGGCGGCAACTTCGTCCGGTAGTCGGACGTCGGATCGGACCCTGGGTCCGCGGCTGGCCCGCTCGCGCTTCGGCTCGGGCGGGTCATGCTCGTTTGGTTCGTGCTCAATCAACTTGTCGATTGACAACTTCCATGTCGCGAACACCCGTTTCGTGCATCCTCGTCCCACCCGGTTAGGTGTCCTCGTCGCGGAGTCTTCGTGTCAGACGCATCGGATCGCCGGATCGTCCAGGGCCGCATCAAGCGGATGGAGCTGCTGCTCCGGTTGAGCAGCGGGGATCGCGCGCGTGACATTCGCCAGGCCTTGGACGCGCTCTATGCGCAGGTTGGGCAGGCTGGGCAAGCTGGGCAGGTCGGGGTCTCGCCCGATCCGGAAGCACTCGTCAGCGACGTGGCCGCGTCGGCCGCAGGCGTCAACGGGGTGGGTGGGCTCACCTTCGGGGTGAAGTCGCCCCCTGGTATCGGACGTCTCGTTGGGATTCCGCTGTACCTGTACGAGATGGACAACCAGCCGGCCTTCCTGGTGGCGGATCCCAAGTTCCCCACGGTGTGGAGTACGGTCACGACGGGCGCTGGGGTTCTCCTTCCCGACGAGGTGAACCCCTCGGTGGTCGTGAACATCCCGCCGTTTGGAACGGATGGAGTGACCCCGAACCGGGTGGTCAAGGGGCTCCGGTTTCGTACGCCGATCCTCGAGTGGGCGATGGTGCGGATCGTCGGGTTCCAGGTGTCGGCCCGGTGCGCGACGTTGCCGGCGCAGCCGACCGATCTTCTTGCGCCCCCGCTTCCCTTGCCGGGTGGTGGGTGGGCAGCTCCGGGCGTGCTCAACCCGGCGCGGAACAATTTGACGATTCCGACCGAGTATTCGGCGGGGCAGCGTCCTCTCCTCCTCGTGAAGAACCTGAGCGTGGGTGGATCGGCGAACCTGTTTCCGCAGGGCGAGTACGCGGATGCGACGGTCTACTCGACTATGGTGCCGGAGTACGCGGGCTTGCGTGACAACCCGATCCTCGAGAGTCCGAACCGGGCGTTTCTGACGGCTGCGGTCACGGGGGTGCCATTCACCTCGATGACGTTCTCGATGCAGCTCGTCGTCGACATCCTGGACGACACCGAGTTCGGGATGCACCGGGTTGGCCCGTACGCGCGTCGCGGGGCGCAGGCGCGTCGGCCCAGCGTGGACGCCGTTTCCTACGTGACCCGGTAAAGGAACGATCATGCTCGCTCATCATTTTCCGTTGAATCCGCTGATCTCCGTCCAGGAGGCCATTCGTCGCGGGGTTCCCGCGGTGAAGCCCTGCTCGCGCAAGGTCCTTCGCGGGAGCTTCGCCAGGATCTGGAGTCAAGAGGTAGCCGAGGGTGGCGCCTGGCAAGACGGGAGCCGCGCGGTCCGGCCGACCATCCGCATCGCGACGCCGGACGCGGCGAACCTGCTGGACGGGATCGTCTCGGCAAACCTCGGGCAGATGCGTCGCCGGAATGTGCCGTCGACGGGGCCCGGTTCGATGCCCATCCTCCGCGGGATCCAGTCGGGTCGCGTCCGGTACGATCGCGCTGATCCGGACGAGCACTGGCAGACCTGGGACGAGCTGGTGGCACAGCTTGCCAAGCGTGGTGGCAAGGGAGTTGCGCGGGGGGACTGCGAGGACCTCTCGTCCGCGGTCGCTGCCGAGATGATCTACGCAGGCGAGGACGCGCGTACCTACGTCTACAAGAGCGGGGAAACGCTCTACCACGTCGTGGTCTGGACGAAGAAGTGGGGCCTGCTGGATCCGAGTCGGGCGGCAGGAATGGGAGGAGACGCGTCATGAGTTCGAGGCATGGTTCTACCCGTATGCCCCTGACGAACCTCGAGGAGCTGGGCGGTGGTGCCCGGGATGGTGGCCGTTTTGTCGGCCCGAAGAACGATACGTCCGCGCTCTGGAAGGGGCGGCCGCCGGTCAATATCGACGGGATCGGGCCGATGGGGATGTCGATCAGCCTGCGGAACGAGACGGGCGTGGTCGGATCGACCGTGACGATTGACGCCGAGGTCGGGAGTCCGAGTGGTGGTCTCGCGCGGCGCGTGTTTGCCGTTGGCGAGGGGCTCTCCGCGGACCTGCACGTCGGGTCCTACCCGCACGTGAAGATCCGGGCGGTGACACCCATCCCTGCCGGGTGTACGCTCTACTTCACCTGGATGTACGAGATCATCGCACGATCTCCGCTCCTGGCGTTTATCGACTACCCAGTCGGGGCGGTGTCGATCGATCTCCCGGAGGGGTGCGAGGCGTTCACGGTACAGAACGCGTGCACGTTGACGTTCCAGATCCCCCAGTTTGCCACGACGTTCACGTACGCAGCGGTCGCCGGGGAGCGCGTGGATGCGCTCTGGTCGGCGGTCTCGTGCAACGTGGTCAACAAGTTCATCGCACATCTCCGTGGCATCTGAGCGGGTTATCCGGGCTCACGGTTAGAAGGAATTTACCATGGCACACCTCACCGATCGTGACATCGAGCGCATCGCAGCTTCCCTTTCCGGGGAACACGGGTCGTTTCCGGTGTCGAACCTCGTGAACTACGGGTCGACCGTGGTGATTCGTCCTGGCGCGCGGACGTCGCAGGGCGTGGTCTTCGCAGGTGTCGAGGTGGGCGCGATGTTGCCGTGCGAGTACGTCGCCGTCCCGGTCGCGGTCGAGTACGGCGCGGAGTCTGGTGCGGATCTCACGGACCTGGACGCGGAGCTGGGTGCGGAGATCGCGTCGCTGGCGGCGGACGTCCTGGCTGCGACCTCTCCAGACCTGCGGCATCCCGCGGTGCGCGCTCGGTACGCGCGGGTGACCGAGAAGTTCCGGTTCCGCGTGGCGCAGTTGCGTTCCGGGAAGCAGGCGGCGAAGGCGCCTGCGTTGGTTCGCGCGCAGCGTGGGCTCAAGCGCCTGGGGAAGATCTGGAAGCGCATGGGCAAGCTGGGCATCGATCGTGCCGGCCTCGCGTCTCCCTCGACGCTCGCGGCTGAACTGGCGGGGGCGAAGGTTGTCCGTCCGCAGCTGCGGCCGTCGAGCCCGATTGCTCCGCTGGTGACGCGGTACCCGGCGACGCGGCCGAGTGCGGTGTCGACGTCCTCGCAGGCGCGTCACCCGTACGTGCCGCACCGTGTCGCTCCGACGGTCGCGGTGGCGTCGCCAGCGCCCGTTGCGCCGGTTGCGGCTCCGGTCGCCTCCCCGGTTACGGCTGCGAAGTACACGCCGGTCTCCAAGGCGTACCTTGCAGACCAGGCGGCGCTCGAGCGCGAGATCCAGTCCGGGACACCCAGCTACTTCGGTGCGTCGGATCACGCGGTTGGCCAGGAAGACCTGGGCGCTGACTTGCGGGCCGAGACGATTGGATACCTGTTCGGGGCGACGGAGCACGACTATTTTGGCGTGGCCGAGGAGTCTGGAGGGCCCGAGGGATCGGACGTGGAGTTCACGTCCGAGGACTTCCGTGCGCTGTTTGGGCGAGATGCTGGAGGGGCCCTGGTCGAGGTGTTCGGGGATGCTGATCTCGAGGCGCTTGTCCGGAGCGGTGACGCATCTGCGATGATCGACGTGTTGGGGGGTGTCCTGGAGTCCGAGCGGCTCGCTGGTCTCGCTGACCAGGTGCGCGGGACGCGCCCATCTCACGCGCGTCGTTTCCGGAGGCTCTCGCAGCAGCGGTCGAACGTGGCGCGCCTGGCGAAGGTGCGGATGGAGTCTCCGGTGGTCTACGATGTCCCGGATCCAGTGGACGACGAGGACGCGTTCCTGTTGGACGATGGGATCTTGCACCTCGGGGCTGACGAGTTCGACGAGGGTGACGAGTTTGACGAGGGTGACGAGCCCGGCGGCGATGGCGAGGGCGGCGACCCGAGCAAGGACTTGAAGCCGACGTCTACGTCGATTGACGCGAGCCACGCGAAAGCCGCGAACCTCCAGCGTCGCGCGTTGCTCCCGTCTGTCGCGGACGTGCGCGCGCTTGGCGAGAAGGGCGAGGGCAATCTCCTTGACCGGACCGAGCGCGCCGCGAAGCTCGTGACGCAGCTGACGGACGTGTTGCGCTCGATCGCTCCGAATGGGAGCGTGAACTATGCTCGTCTTCGCCCGGTTGGCCCTGCTTCGCTGGGTGCCGTGAGCGCAGATCCTGTCATCGTCATCGGGATCCAGAAGCGGACGGCCGCAGCTCCTGTTGATCTCCTGGAGATCCTCATGGAGGAGGAGGTCGCCGAGGTGCCTGCCGGGTACGACGCGTCCGAGGCGGTGGACATGGTGACGAAGATGACGCACGTGTCGGACTACGTTGGATCGGCTTCTCGCGAGGTCCTCGGTGCGAATGGCGATGAGGATTCATTTGGTGGGTTCTGGTCTTCGATCGGGAATTTCTTTGGAAAGGTGTTCAAGGGTGGTGGGCATACGAAGCCGTCTCACACGAAGCCGGCTCATGCGCCTCACGCGAAGCCGGTTCACACGAAGCTGGCTCATGCGCCTCACGCGAAGCCGGTTCACACGAAGCTGGCTCATGCGCCTCACGCGAAGCCGGTTCACGCGCTTCACGCGAAGCCGGTTCACGCAAAGTCAATCCACGCGGCGAAGTCTGACGACCGTGTTGAAGTGCGACCTGGAGTTTTCCGATCGCGAGACGGGCAGCTTTACTCGGATCACCACATCGATCCCGCTATGCTTGCGCCTGGCGAGGTGGTTCATGTCAATCCGCGTCCCGACCAGGGTATTTTTGCGGAACGAGCCACTGAGCGTGAGCGTCGCCAGATTGAAGCGAATCATGCGGTACGTCAAGCGGCACGTGATGCATTGCCTACCACAGTGTCCGCGTGTCGTGGTCCAGATGGGAAGGTTGTGCGAGTTGTCGGTGGTTGCCCTGTTGGCTTTGTGCCGGTTGGATCCATGAACCTTCTCTCGATCCTGACCCTTCCGTCGACGAACGCCGAGGGAATGAACGACGTGGAGCGAGCCGTCTACGGTCCCGTCCTGTACGGCGCAGCGAACAGCAACAGCAGGAACAGCGGGAAGGCCATTGTCAGCGGCGTTGCATCGGACGCGTGGCCGAACGGGAATGCAGCACCCCTTCCGCCGCCGCGCCGCATTGGGGCTGAGGTCTACGGCGCATGACGCGACCTGGCGATGTGCGTTCTCGGCCTGATTCGTCCCCAGGGTCGCGCGAGGAGCACCGGAGAAGTCCTCGCGACCTCCTGGGACGCGCGCCGTCGCGGCTGGGTTCGCGTTCCGCGGAAGACCGGGTCGAGGAGGACGAGGCGATCGTCCATGGGGCGCTGCGGGGTCGGCTGGATCCTCAGGCGCAGCGTGTCCAGCGTGCGCAGCGCGCGACCGAGGCGAGGATGCGGTCGATGTATGAGACACAGCAGGTCATGGACGGGTACAGCGATCCGTGGATCGAGGCCGCGGAGCGTGCGGCGACTGAGGCGCCTGCAGGGTACGCGCAGCGCGTGCGTCCTGGTCGGGAGTCTGTTGCCTCTTCGGCGTTTCGCGAACCGCAGGCTCCGAAGAAGCCATTGTTGACTGAGAAGCAGCAGAATCTCGTGATGGAGACACTGTTTGGACAAGCTGCTCCGTGGGTCCAGACGGGCCTGGAGATGGCGGGTTCGGCATGGCAATCGGATGCTGGAAAAAAGGTGGCTGGAGTGGGTGGACTTGCGATTGGCGCTGTGCTATTCCCAGCACTCGCGAAGATGAGTCGATGATGGTTCCATTCCCTGCTCCAGCGCGGATTGTATCCAGAGTCCAAACTCCCTCTTTGTAGTTCTTTTTCAACGTATTCGTCTTCGACGGGTGACACCGTCGATCAAGGGCGTCGTTCCGAGCCGCCGGTTCCTCTCGGGGTGCCGGGCAGTTCGATTCCCTTTCCGTCCGCGTCATGACGCGCATCTCGATGCGCTGATGGACAAGGATGGTACCCATGGAGGAGGAGGTGCTCTCGCAGGCCTCCGAGGACGTGGTCCAAGTCGCGGTAACGCGTCGAAGTCCACGTCTCTCCCGTACCCATTTCGGTGGGTCCGTCTTCGTACGTTGTTGGATTTCCTCCGGGTTATCCATCTTCGTCGACGAAGCTGCAGATCGTGGAAGCGTCCTGGCTCGGCAGGTTCTCTTCCCAGGCGCGCGGATCCTCTGCTCGCTTGTCTCGATCTCCCGAACTCGGGTCTCAAAACTCGGGTCGGTCTACCCGGCGGCTTGCCGCCATCCTCGTGCTCCTCAAGCACAAACCTCCATCGGAGTCTCCACATGCCCGCTCTCCAGACCCAGAAGACCGAAACCCTCCGCAAGAAGTACGTGGCCGCCATCAAGGCCCTCCCCATCGCCCAGTCCCAGAAGGCGACGGCGATCGCGCAGTCGAAGTCGCTCTCCCGCGACATGCTCATCGCCCAGCTCGGTGGCGCCGTGACCCAGTCCTCGAGCAAGGCCCGCAAGCAGGCGGCCATCAAGCGCCAGTCGGCCAAGCGCCAGTCGCTCAAGAAGGTCTCCGCCGGCCAGTCCGCGGGTGCCGGGCGCTTCATCGCGAAGCTCCAGGCCAAGCGCCAGAGCCAGAAGCAGGCTGCGGCTCGCCAGAGCCAGAAGCAGGCCGCCGCTGCGCGGACTTCCGCGAAGAAGCGCAGGAGCCGCAAGGGCGCGAGCGTCGGCAAGAACATCCAGATCCCGAAGGCGCTCCGCGCCCGCGTGGGTCGCCTGGTTCGCGCCATCAAGGCCGGCAAGATCGTCGCCAAGCAGCAGCGCGGCATCGCGATCACCGCGCCGTCTTCGTACGCGCCGATCGGCGCGCGTGATGCGAGCGGGGCGCACGGTCGCTACGAGCGCTTCGACGCGCTCTACAAGGGCGTTCGCGTCACCCGCAAGTCCCTGAAGTCCCGCAAGTCGAAGAAGGTCGCGCGGATGTCGGTCAAGAAGCGCTTCCAGACGATCAAGGAGCAGAAGTACCCCTACCAGCTCGTCAAGGGCTACCGCGTCCCGGCGCGGGTCGTGGGCGGCGGCGGCACGGGCGCGGGCGTCATCAAGGCGATCCCGGGCTCCGGCGCGGCTCCGTTCCACACCCTCTCGGCGGCTGACCAGGCCAAGGTCGCGTCGTTCCTGAACGCGGCGGGCGCCAAGCTCCGTGGCAAGGGCGCCCCGAAGAAGGTCTCGCTCCAGGCGATGCGCCAGCAGGCGGCCAAGCAGGTCGCGCGCCGCGCCTCGATCAAGAGCCGCAAGAGCGTCAAGAAGGGCGCCGCGAACCGGTAGCCAGTAGGCCTCGCGGTGGGGCGCTTGCGCCCTGCTGTGGGCCAAGCCGTGTAGGCTGGGTTCCGTCAGTGGGCTCGTCGGTCGGTGGGTTTCCACCCGCCGGCGGGCCCATTCGCGTGTGGGGAGCGTGCCCCTGTGCGCGGGTAGGTTATAGCGCGTGGACTGGGTCGTCAGACTCCTCATCTGGCGGCGATGTACCTCTCTCCTTCGGTGATGCATGACGCCTGATCTTCTCTCCTTCCTCGTGGCTCCGAACCGTTCCGGGAGTGCCGCGATCCAGATCGGCGTGGCGCGTGACCTTGTCGCTGCGCGGGTCTTGGCCCGGAAGGCGGACGAGGGACACCCGCACGCCAAGGCGTTCGTAGAGAATGCCCAGGAGCAGATGGCCCAGGCGAAGATCCGTCGGGCTCGCGCGGATCGGTTGCGCGCGGGTGCGTCACGTGCCTCGCGGTTTGGTTACCACGACCTCGCGCGCATGGGGTGCGAGGCGGCGATCGAGGAGGAGCGCGAGGCGCAGGCCCTGGATGCCAACGTGATCGGCGCGGTCCGTGCGACGCACGCCGAGGCGTTTGGCGGGTACAACTCGTTCTCGCCCGAGGAGGAGAAGATGCTCCAGCGCAAGGCGTTCGAGGACTCCCAGACCTCGAGCCAGCGCGAGGACACGATGAACAAGCTTCTATCGAACCTCTACGCCTCGGCCGCGAAGATGGGCGGGGACGAGGACGGGTACGGGGATGACGGTGAGGACGGCGGTGGGGACTCGACCGTTGACTTGGCAGCGTACTTGCACGCGGCATCGGCAGCATTCGGCGGCGATCTGGACTCCGTGTTCGGCGCGGACGCGGCCGAGCGGATGGGCGCGGTTAGCCGGGCTGCGATGCACAAGGTGCGCGCGGATCTCCGTCGGAAGGAGGCGCAGCACGCACGCCTGGGCATGGAGAGTGAGGAGACGCGCGAGCGGAGCGACTTTGGCCTCGACGACCTGGGCATGGACTGGCAGGAGCCACCTGAGCGGAGCGACTTTGGCCTCGACGACCTGGGCCTCGACGACCTGGGCCTCGATGACCTGGGCCTCGACGACCTGGGCCTCGATGACCTCGGCCTCGACGACCTGGGCCTCGACGACCTGGGTTTCGATGATGATGAGGACGGCATGAAGGATCTTCGTGCCCGTGCTGCCGGAGAGCGCGCTGCGGACCGGAAGGCAGATCGTCAGGACCGGCGCCAGCAGCGCCGGCAGCTCCGTCTCCAGATCAAGGAGCTGCGCCGGAAGCTGAAGGCCTTGCGTCACAGCAGCGAGGCGACCGGTGACGCGGAGGACGAGCGGGTCGGCGTGGACGCGGCAGAAGACGAGCAGCTCGAGATGGCGCTCTCCGACTTCGGTGCTGACTTCGGCGCGGACGACGAGGACGACGACGGCACCGGGAAGGGTTCCGGGAAGAAGCTGAAGGCGGGTCGCGTCCTGCTGGCCATCGCGTCAGGCGGCGTCTCGGAGGCCGTGCGCGCTGGCGCGCACGCCGCAGGGAAGCCGGGCAGCGCGAAGGTGGTCGCGAAGCTGAAGACGCTCTCGGACAAGAAGGTCCGGGCGATCATGAACGACGGGCTTCGGACGAAGTCCGTGCGACTTGCGGCGAAGGCTGAGCTGAAGCGTCGTGCTGCGCTCGCGGACGGCGGAGGTGAGGACGAGGGCGAGGACGCGTCGGACCTCACGGTCAAGGTGCCTGGTACCTTCACGGAGAAGTCCTACTTGGACAGCTACAAGGGCGTGGCTCCTCCCCGGAAGCGCTTCGTGAAGTTCTTCAAGGATCGCGCCGCCAAGATGGGCGCGGACGACGCCGGGACGATTGCCCTGGCCGTCCAGGCGCCCGAGGACGACTCGTTTGGCGGGTTCTTCTCGGCGATCGGTGAGTTCTTCTCCAACATCTTCAAGGTGGGCAAGAAGGACGCGGGCCGCATCAAGCACGCGAGCAAGGCGGGTCGGAAAGCGGCCCAGGAGAAGAAGGAGGCCCTCCATGTTGCCGAGACGAGGCAGGCGCTGCATACGGCGCAGCTCGCGAAGCTCAAGAACAAGCGTGCCGCCGAGCCCGATGCGGAGGCCGCGGTCCTCGAGAAGCAGATCGAGGGGCTTCGCAAGCAGCTTCGGACGGATCGCGAGGAAGTGAAGAAGGCGCGCGTCGCGGCGTTTGACGCTGACTTCTCTCCTGTTGCGAAGGATTTCGATGACGGGAAGGGGTACATCTACCGTCCGAACATCAACGAGGCTGGGGACATCCTGATCGTGACGGGTCTGAACCGTGACTCGAACACGATCGTGTCTAAGGCCAAGACTCCGAGGAAGTGGCAGGCCATCACGGATCAGATCGCGTCGGGTGTCGCGGCGCCCGTGGCTCGCGTGCCGCTGGCAGATCCTGGATCCGAGCCGGCGGCGGACAAGATCGTCGTGAATCGTCCGACGGCATCGCGATCGAAGTCGACCGCAACGCTGCCGGCATCGGGCATGTTCCTGTCCCAGGCGGATGCGGACGAGGCGCGGGCCTCCAGGGCCCGTTCGGAGGCGGCCAGTGCCCGTTCGGAGACGGCAGATCTCCTTCGTTCTGTGCGCGGGTACTGAAATGAACGCCTACCGTTCCGTCTCCGTCCGCCCCTCTCCGGTCGTGCCCACGTGGCACCCGCCCGCTGAGCAGCTCGCGGTGATCTATCCCCAGCCGTCGTACGGCCGTCGCAAGGATGCCTCGCTCTACGGGGGTGGGGTGTACGCGCCCCAGCAGTACATGCGTGCCGGCGAGTTTGGTGGCCAGTACGGGCCGTCGGGCAGCTTCGCGTACGCGCCTGGTTACGAGATGTTCGGGGCAGACGTGGTTCCAGCAGCTCAAGCTGCGGTCCAGGCCGTGACCAGCGAGAAGGCTCCCAAGGTCCCGAAGCCCATCGTCAAGCAGCTGAACGAACTCTTCAAGAAGGACGAGTCTGGCGTTTCGAAGGGCGGTCAGATCGCCAAGAAGGGCCTTGCACTTCTCGGGAAACCCAAGGAAGCGGCTGCGCCGCCTCCTGCGCCCGTCGTGATCATGCCCCAGGCGGCCCAGGGTACGCCGATGTTGCAGGTGGCCCTCGTTGGCTTGACGGCGCTCGGGGTCGGGTTCGGCATCGGGTACATGGTGGGGAACAAGTGAGGGCGTCTCCAAACACGCTCACGGCGCACGAGGTGGAATACCTGATGTCCGGTGAATCGGAGTTTGGATTCATCCCGCTGGTCATTGCGGCCGTCAAGAAGTCCGGGAAGGTCGTGCACAACGTCGCGGCCAATGCACAGGCGGGCGCCCGGGGTCGGGATCGAGACCAGGAGATTCCGACTGCATCTCCAGGGCCAATCGTGGTCCCCGGTGCGCCCGCGTCCTCGGCGATCCCCTTCCTCCTGGCTTCCACGGCTGGGCTGGGTCTCGGGCTCCTGGCTGGATACATGGTGGGGCATGCGCGATCCACGTGAAGCCGACGTCTCCGGGCGTGACCTACTCCTGGTGGGCGCCGTTGCGCTCGGGGCGGTCGCGGTGCTCGGCGCTGCGCTTTTTTCCCTCGGGTCGGCGTCTCGGTTTGATGGGCTGAAGGTGCGTGTCGTGACCTCGTTGGCTCCTCCTGATCGGACGCACCTGGCCTCGCTCGTCCAGGATGTCCGCGTGGGTTCATCCAGGTTGAGCGCGTCGATCGATCGAGCCGTGGATCACGGCGTGAACGTATGATGCCCACTCGTCCTTTTTTGCGCGATCGACCTGGTCTCCAGGGGGACGCGTCCAGTGCTCCTGGTCGGGATCGGATGTTCTTGATCGGTGCGTCTGCGCTCGGGGCGATTACCGTGCTTGGTGGCGCATTTTGGTTTCTTGAATCCGCCTCGCGACGGGATGGGCTCAAGATCCGCGTCGTGACCTCGTTGGACCCGGCGGATCGTTCTCTCCTGACTTCCCTCGTGAAAGAAGTCCACGTCGTGTCCTCCGAGTTGAGCGCATCGCTTGACCGGGTTACCGATCGTGGCGTCAAGCTCAATGTCCGCCTCGGACAACGTCCATAGGAGCCTCTCATGGCCGATCTCCTCGATCCCTCTTCGCTTTCCATGGTTGACCAGATGCTCTCCTCCGATCTCGGGGACACCGACGATTTCGACGATCTCGAGCCTGGCGCGACGGACCAGGCCATCGCCGATCTCGAGGACGAGATGGGCGACGACGACTTCGGCGAGGACGACGATCTTGGCGAGGACGACGAGGTCGGCGAGGACGACGATCTTGGCGAGGACGACGACCTCGGCGACGACGACGACCTTGGCGTTGACGACCTGGGCGAGGACGAGATGAGCGAGGACGACGATCTTGGCGAGGACGACGATCTTGGCGAGGACGACGATCTCGGCGAGGACGACGACTTCGGCGAGGACGACGATCTCGGCGAGGACGACGACCTGGGCGAGGACGACGACCTCGGCGATGACGACGACATGGGCGACGACGAGATCGACGATCTCGGTGAGGACGAGTTGGGCGACGACGAGATCGACGACCTCGGCGAAGACGACGACGACCTCGGCGAAGACGACGACGACCTCGGCGAAGACGAGGACGACGACCTCGGCGAAGACGACGACGACATGGGCGACGACGAGATCGATGACCTCGGCGAAGACGACGACGACATGAGCGACGAGGACGAGGACGAGGACGAGGACGACAGTGACCTCGATGCGGACGCCGACCTGGACGCCGACTTGGACGAGGACGTGGACGCTGACCTGGACGCGGCCCTGGGCCTGGACGCTCTCGGCATGGATGACTTCGGCAAGGCCCTGAGCGCCGACGACATGTCGGACCTGTCGGACAAGAAGCTCAAGGCCATCGCGAAGAACCTTTTCCGCAAGAAGGAGATCCGGGCGGCCGCGAAGGCCGAGCTGGAGAAGCGCGCAGCCAAGGGTGTCTCGGGTCCGGCCCCGGCCCAGGCGAGCGGTGGGCGCCGGGAGCTTTCCGAGGAGGAGCTGGATGCGGCCGAGAATGCCGAGGGGGACGACTTCGGAGATGACGACCTCGGAGACGACTTCGGCGCCGACTTCGACACCCTCGGTGACGAGGGCATCGACGACCACCTCGAGTTCGTGGAGTCGTTCGGTGGGCTCTCGAAGGGCCAGGTCGCGAGCGGCGCATCCATCGCGATGCTCGGGCCTTTCGCGCCCATCGGGATGGTCGCGTTCCTCCTGAGCAGCAAGAAGAGCAAGAAGTACAACAAGAACCACTTCATTGCGGCGATGCCGTACATGAAGTCGAGCCAGCTCACCAAGATCGCGGCGAACACGAGTCGCAAGCAGTGGGTGCGGGACATGGCGAGCGCCGAGGTCAGCCGGCGCACGGCGCGGAAGGCCGCGGGTCAGCCCGTCACGATTCGTGACCTCCCGGCCAGCGGGATGATCACGCCGTCCGCGGCGGTCTCGGATGCGAAGGTGAAGCAGTTTTCCCAGAAGTACAAGACGCCGACCCGCGCGATCCAGGCGGTGACCTCGCGTCCGCGGCCGGCACCGGTCCAGGAGGTCAGCACGACGGGGATTCCGGCTACCAACGCGGATCGCCGCGCAGCCGAGCAGGCGCACACGGCGCGGGCCGCGAAGTTTGAGCAGATCCGGGCATCTGCCATGCAGGCGCGGCGCGGGCCGAGCAGCATGCGTCCGGGTCGCGTGTCCAGCTCCAGCGAGTCGAGCGAGAGCGCGCAGAGCTTCCAGCGTCCTCCGCGCCCCCCGCTGGGCCCCCAGGGCCAGCGTCCCCCGCTGGGTGGACGCCGCGGGGGTCGCAACGGCACGATGCTCGACGCGCTGGGTGATGATCTTGCCGCGCCGACGCTCGGACAGGGTCTCACGGCTCACCCGTTCCAGGCGCTTGCTGTCGGGACCGTGTTGTTCGGCATCGGTGCGCTCGTTGGCAAGGACCGCATCGTGGATGCGGGGCTCGCGATTGGCGACACGGTCGGTGGTGCGGTGCACGGGACGATCAAGAACGCGCGGACGCGGCGTCTCGCGCGCTGACACCGGGTTCCGCAGTAGCTACCAGGAGTCGCCTTGATCCTCTCGCGCACGGACTGTGTGTGATAGGGTCATTGCGTCGTTGACGGAGTTCTTCATGGCGCGTTCGGAATCTGGACTCATCCCGCAGGGGGTCCTGGGTGGTGCCCGGGAGCGCGCGGGGCGTCTCTTGAACGCTGGCTCGCTCGACTCCGTCCGGGTTGCTGTTCCCAGGGCTTCCGCGTCTCCGGCTGTCGCGGTCCAAGCTGCGCCCCGGGCCGCGTCCCAGGTCACCGTGTCCGGGTCCGTCTCGCCATCGGGCCTCCTGCCCCAGGTGATCGGCGGCGTGCGGAAGGCGAAGAAGCGGGAGGCCAGTCCAGCAGACCGGGTTCCGTCGTTCAAGGCGGACCAGGCGATGGTCACGGGTCTTGGCGGTATCGGGTTTCGTGCGCTCTCGCCTCCGGGTTCGGGTCGGCTCGTTCGCATCCCGTTCTACCCCTTGAACCCGTTCCAATCGTGGACGGGCGTGAATGGGATCGACACAGCTGGGGATGACCCGGTTCTCCAGCTCACGATTCCGGCGGGCTCCACGCGGTCGAACAAGCTCACGATGTTGACCTACCAGTTCGACTATGGCGCGTACAAGCTTCTTGGTCTGCAGACAAACTTCCAGGGGAGCTACGACGTGGGGATGCAGGCGGGCCAGGGTGCCCCACCCCCGGCTCCGGGTACAGCCCCCCTCGGTGTTGCCATCTCGCTCGGGAACCTGTCGCTCTACAACGGGCAGACCCTGTTCGTCCAGCTCGAGGACATGGACGCGTCGACGTTCCAGGTGCTTCCCGACTACCAGACCTCGTTCATCACGACGGCAACCTCGATCGGCAGCCAGCGGGAGAACCCGTACAACTACCTTGCGCGTCGTTCCCGGTTCTTCCCCGGGATGCGGGATTACCCGGTTGTCTTCGGAACTGCGAATGTCACCGTGCAGGTCTCCGCGTTCATCGGGCGCGCGTCGCTCACGGAGATGGTCATCCCGTTCAGCTGCTTCATCGTCGCTGATCTCGTCGAGGACTACGTGTTTGGGGACCCGTTGATCAACAGCGCCTCGTCGCGTGCTGGCGCGAATGTCAAGCTCGGCGCGAAGGACCTCGGGATGTCTCGCGCGGGGGTTCACCAGTATGACCTCTCCTCGGCGCGCTACAAGCGCAAGTCGTAGCAGGCCAGGTCACGCTCGTGTCCATTCTCTCGTCGCTCATGTCGCCGCCCACTTCCGCCATCGTCGTGCCCGTCGAGGGAGAGTCGCTCTCCCCGGGGAGTCCGCGTTGGGAGGCGTTCTTCGGTGGCATCCGGGCCCCGGGGATCGACGTGTTTGGACTTTACCCGATCGTCGGAATCATGCACGAGCGGGATGCCAAGCGGAGCCCGCACTATGTCGCCGCGCACGGGTCGATGGGCGAGCGGCACGCGATCGAGGAGGGTGCCTTGCGGTTGCGAGCGTGGCTCTACGCGCAGGCTCCGTTGTATGACCAGGTCGTGTTCCTGGCTGGCGGGCCCTTGACGCCGATCTGGAGTCGGGCGGTAGCGGGCACGCCGGCTGCGCACCGCGTAAGGGTGATCCCGGTGCGGAACGGGAACGCTACGCGGGGCATGGGGGCTGCGGCGGTCCAGGGTATGCCGGGGCTCGACGGGATCATCACGCGGACGCGTCTCGTCAACGCCATCGGGAGGGGGGCGTGAGGGTGTTCCCTGCTGGGCCGATTTCGATGGGTACGCTGGCTGCGTTGGAGCTACTCGGGGTCGAGTCCGCGCCCGGCGGCAAGGTTGCGCGCTACCGGATCCACAAGAAAGACCCTCTCGCGTTTACTGCGACGTTCTCGGGCATGGGGCCGCAGATGAAGCAGCGGTACGAGCCGGTGCACGGGGCCGTGTGGTCGTTCTTGGACGTCCCCGACGAGGCGGACGAGTTCCAGCTCGTCGTGGGGGTTCCGCGGAAGTACGGGGTAGCGATGGCGCGGGCCCGGGAGGAGCTGCTCTCTCCAAAGATGACGCCGAAGCAGCGAGAGGCGGTGTGCGTTCTCCCGGACAGCAGCATCCGCGCGGCGATGCGTGGCATCCTGGATCGCGAGGGACAGCGATGAACCCGAAGATCAAGAAGTCGACCTTGCGGCACGGGGATCACCTCGGTGTCCTGACGTACACGGCGAAGCCGGTGCGGATGCCGGACGGGTCGTGGATTCACCCGGATCACCCGGAGATCAAGGCAGACCTGTCGCACATCGCTATAGGGCTTTGGTGCGGATATTTGGCGGTGATCTTCATTCCGGGGCGGAAGGGGTCTCCAGATCTCTCCGAGAAGCACTTGATGCAGGCCTATGGGGGCGCGATGAACGTCTTCGCGCTGCTCACCGCGCTGATTGTGGTCGCGTTCCGTGTTACCTCCCTTCCTCTCCAGGTTTGATCATGCCTCCCTACTACGACGTTGAAGACTCCTTCGCCGATCTCCGCCAGGACAAGATGCAGCAGGCGGTCGAAGCTTCGTCCGAAAAAAAGTGTGGTACATGCCGCTTCTTCGTCGTCCGCCCTCCCGAGGTGGAGCTGGCGCGGATGGCGCGGCCGATGAGCGCCTGCGGGAACGGTGGCCAGTGTTCCGGTGGGCCGGTGCGTGGCATGTGCCAGAAGTGGAAGGTCCGCGGGGCTGCGGGGCCCCAGATGGAGAGCACCCAGGTGTGCTCGCTCTACCAGCCGGGCGGGCCGAGCGTGCTCGGCATGTCGGGCGGTAGCTTCCAGCGCGACGCGGCGGCGTACGGGGCGGCCCAGCAGGCCGAGCAGTCCCGCCAGGTGAGCGGGGTCCTCCTCTCGATCGGTGCCGTTGGGCTCCTGGCGCTCGCGAAGGGCGCCCAGGCGTGGATGCAGTCGCGGGCGCAGTAACCCAGGGCCCATGGCGGCAGGAGTGGTTCCTGGCAGTAGCAGGGTCCCGGCGAGATCGTTAGGCTCTCGTCACCTCGCGGATCTCCATGCCTCCTTCTTCCTCTACGGGTCTCTTCCTTGCGTTCGGCGCGGTGGCTGGCGTGACGGCGGCGTCTCTCGTTGCGCGCGGATCGTCCGGATCGTTCGCACATCTCGAGAGCGCATGTGCCTCGTGTGGCCGGGCCATGGATGGTTCGAAAAACCGTGGTTCCGTGAACCGTGGTTCGCGCGCAAAAGAAGACAAGGACAGGGGAGTGCGCGGGACGTACCTCTTGCGCCAGCGGTACGAGGCGAAGGCGGGGTTCACCCTGCCGGTGGAGGAGATTGACGCGTTGAACGAGGGGTACGATGCGTTTCGACGTCGGGTGTTTGCCGAGGTGCGCGCAACACTGGCATCGACGACATTTCCCGGGTCGCGTGGGCCCAGGGCATCCAGGAAGTCCCTGAAGTCGAGGACATCGAGGAAGTCGTTGAAGTCCAGGCGGTCGGGTTCACGCGCGACCTTGCCGTTCGAGATCCGCTACAGTGCCGCGTTTCTCCAGGTGGAGAGCGCGCAGCGGGCCATCCTGGACGCGAACGGATTTGGTCCGCGGGAAGGACCTGTGGGCAAGTCGAGGCAGATCAAGACGCGTGCCATCATGGACTACGTCGCAGAGAAAGTCTCGGACTGGCGGGCGGCCCAGGCGCGTCGAGCGCGCAGGATGGCGGCCGAGGGTCGAGAGGTGGTCACGCGGGGTCCAAGGACGATGGAGGAGGCCGCACTGCACTACGCAGCGAACCTCTACGTGAGCCGTGCGTGGACGATTCACGTGTGCGCGGAGACGGGGCACCTCGCGTCGGCGGATCGATACGCGGCGTACCGGGAGCCCGGTTCTCGGGATGCGACCCTGTTCGATGGGGTGACCTTCGAGATCGTACTCCCGGCTCCTCCTCTCCTTGCGCGACCCACGGGGGTCCGGGTGCCCCTGGTGCTCACGGCTGCGCGTCGGTCGAAGGCGGATCGGGCCCTGGAGGTACAGGCAGCCGAGACGGCGGAGCTGTTGGACGAGGCGGGCGAGGAAGAGGACGCGAAGCTTCTGAAGGGCATGAATGGCATGCCGTACCTGCGGATGGTGGATGCGCGATCGCGTCGCGCGGTTGGGTTCTACTTCGTCGCCGACATTGGTAGCATGTACTTCACGCGGGGTCAGCAGGTCATCCCGCTTCTCACGACGACATCGAAGATGGCGAGTCCGAGCTTCGGACTCCCGGCGGGCCTCGGTGAGTTCGGGGGGACGTGCCCGGGGGCGGGAGTCAAGGATGACTCGGGTCTCGAGAAGAACCGAATCTGCAGCATCTGCTACGCGACCTCGGCGAATTATGGCTACGCCAACAATCTAACTCAGCAGCTTGCGCGCCAGCTCTGGGTCTCCCAAGTGCTCTCGCGAGAGGGGTCTGTCTCGCTCGGGTATGACCTTGCCTGCATGGTGGAGGCGTACGCGCGCTCGTGCCGGCACACGGAGCGCTCCGGCCAGGAGATCGGGGTCTGGGGAGGCGTCCAGGAGGGCCTGCGTGTCCCGGCTGGACGCGGGATGCGGCGGGCCAAGTGCACGTGGCTCCAGATCAAGTCGCTGGACGGGAGGCCGGTACCCGAGAACACGCGCCAGTTCTTTGCCGGGTTGCGCGGGGATGCAGCCGTCCTGGAGGGCCAGGTAGCCGGGTTCTTCCGCGTGCATGACTCGGGGGATTTCGGCGTGAAGCTGGAGGACGGGGGACTGGGCGAGTCGAAGTACGTGGAGGCGTGGCGCGTCGCGGCGGAGCTGTTGCCGTCTGTCTACTTCTGGGCTCCGTCGCGGATCTGGCCGTTGCGCGTGAGCGAGGGTTCGATGCCGGAGAGCGCGCGCGCGTGGCTGGCCGCGGGGGAGCGATCGGCCGAGTTGGCTGCGCGCGGCCTGGCGAAGCAGACGTTCGAGACGCGGAAGTTTCGATCGGACGGAGATGCGGGGGATTGCGCGGCCGGATCGGTCAACCGTGGTTCTCGTGCGCTCGAGGACCCGCCAGACGGGGACGGTTTCGATCCCGGGGTGAGCACGGTGGCGTGTTCTCCGGACGAGGCGCTCCTCGAGAACCGCGCGGCGGACGAGGCGAGGCGGGTGCGACTGGTCCCCGGGTTGCTGTCGATCAAGAAGCTGGCCTCGCTTGCTGCGCTTCCGAACTTCACGGTGCGTCCGTCGGGCGTCTACATGAAGCGCGAGGAGGACGACTTGGTGGTCATTCCGACGATTCGCGTGGTTCGAGCAGGGGAGCCCGTGGTCCTGGTAGGATCCGGGGTCGCGTCTCAGCTCCCGGGTGGCGGGCACCACTACCCGGTCATGGTGGACACGCGCGGGGTCGAGGGGTGGCAGTGCCCGGTCTACACGGTCCAGGAAGACGGGAAAGAGGCGAAGTCATGCCGCGTGGCGAACTGTCGCGCGTGCTGGATTGCCAAGGATCTCCCTGTTTTCTACGGAGCGCACTGATGGCGACCCTCCTCGAACTCATGGCGAGGTCCAGGCAAGCATTGCCTGTCCCGGTCACCCAGTCAGCCCCTGCGCGGACGACTCCCGCGCAGCAGGTTTCCCTGTCATTCCAGCCGACCCACGGCACGACGCTCCTCGAGCTGATGGCGAAGGCCAGTTCCGGACCGGCGACGAGGCGGCAGCTTGCGAAGCCCGTCGCGAGACAGGCGGTTTCCGTGGCATGGCAGGACGCGATCCGTGCCATTCCCCCGCGCTTGTCCCCGCTCGAGGTAGGGCCCCAGGTGCTCCCAGGGGGAACGAGGCCTACCAAGATCACCGTGTTCGTCCAGGGGAACAAGAAGCAGGTGGTCGTGGCGCATGCCTCGGGCGTTCCTGGACTGGTCGTGCATCGCAAGGTGGGTGGTGTGAGCGGTGCGAACCTTGCCACGATCACGCACGGTCCGAGCGGGTTCTTTGTGGCCGATGTCGGCGATGCGACGCTCGCGGACGCAGCGGCGATCGCGCGCGCCCTCGCGGGACGGCACCCGTCCATTGACTGGTCGTTGTCCGTCGATGCGCTTCGTCCCCTACTCGCGAAGACCTGGTCCAAGGGCATCCAGGACGTGCAGGCGGAGGCCATGGAGATCGCATCTGACGCCGTGGCATTTCCAGGCCTCGCGCGGCGGAGGGCGGCGCGCCAGGCGCACCACGTGGAGGACATGCGCCACGCGCGGGGGCAGTACATCACGGGGGACATGATCGTCCAGGCCCTCGACACGGGTGGCGAGATTCGTGGCTCGGGCTGGGGATCGAACTTCGTGGACGTGCTGGGATTCCGGTTTCACTTCGGGTGGGAGGGGGACACACTTGTCCCGGTGACCACCTACGCGCACCAGGTCCAGGGGGAACGTCATCCGGGTGGCAAGGTCCTCGACACGCCGGAGATCCGGGCGGCGCTTCGTCGTTTCCTCGCTCGCCTGGCGATTCAGCGCCACCTGCGCGCGGAGCGGGAGGGTCTTCCTCTCCTGCACCGGTTGCCCCTGGTGCGAGACGAGGCCGTCGTGTTGGATCCCGGGCAGGCGAGGTTGGCGGAGGGGGTTCGCGTCGACTCGAACGGCGCGCGCACGGAGATGTCGGTCGCAAGGGTGTTCGTGCTGGATGGGCGGACCTGGGTGACCAGCGGGTTCAGCTACCATGGGGGCCGTGTCTCCATGGACCTGGACGAGGTCGTGCCGGTGACCGCGTGGAGGGGCCCTGTCTACGCGATGTCGCTCGTGGAGCGCGCGCGGAAGGCGGGGCTGGCGAACTCGTGGAATTGGCCCGCCGGGATGGAGATCAAGGTCAAGGGACAGCGGTGGGTGTACACGGGACGTGCGCGGTCGGCTTCTGGTCCAAGTCGTCCTCCGGGGAGCGCGTCGCGGCGAGCGTGATCCCGGGTTAGTGGGCCAGCATGGCTACCCTCCTCGAACTCATGGCGAAGTCGAAGCAACCCGTCGTGACGCTGACGCAGCTCGCGGCACAGGCGAAGGCCCAGGCTCCGGCCCGGGTCCAGCTGCAGGCCACGCGTCGCCCCGCCGGCCACGTCCCCGTCGAGGAGGCACGCGTCAACGGCCTTGCCCCCGGGACGTCCACGCAGATCCAGGGCTCGGGCGCGAACCCCTACACCGTGAAGTGTCACCCGGACGGTGTCTACTCGTGCACCTGCCCGGCGTGGCGGAACCAGGGCTTGGCTCCCGACCAGCGGACATGCAAGCACATCCGGAGCCTCACCGTGGATCTTCCCTCCCGTCCTGCCGAGTTCCATCGCGCGTCGGTGAAGCCTGCTCCCCAGAGGCCGCGGGTCCAGCGCGTCGTCATCCAGGCTCCAAGGCATCCGCTCGAGGGGGTCACGGTCTGCATGACGGGGTTCCGGGACCAGGGAATGGAGGCTGCGATCGTGGCGGTTGGCGGCGTCGTGGCGTCAAGCGTGACAAAGCACCTCGGCATCCTCGTGGCGAAGGACCCGGGTTCGACCTCTGGCAAGGCGCAGAAGGCGCGGGAGCTGGGCGTGCGGGTGGTCGGGATCCCCGAGATGAACCGGATGCTCGTTGCGTCGGCGCGTGTCCAGGCGCGCGTCTCGGTCAAGCCCCCGACCGCCGGGCCGCAGAGTGGGCACAGCCAGGCGAAGACGCAGGGTCTGCGCGTCCTCGGTGACCCGATCGGCGGCGGGGTCCTGCTCGCGGAGAAGTGGACACCAGGTGTCGACCCGACGGGCTGGTGGATGAGCGAGAAGCTCGACGGGGTGCGGGCGTACTGGAACGGCGAGGCCTTCTACTCGCGGAACGGGAACATGTTCGCGGCGCCGGCGTGGTTTACGGACCTCTTGCCGTCCAATGTCTCACTCGACGGGGAGCTGTACGTCGGCCCTGGCCTCTTCGACGAGACGATCTCGATCGTGCGCTCGGGTACGCCGGACCCCGTCCGGTGGAAGAAGATCCGGTACATGGTGTTCGACCTCCCGAACAGTCCGGCGCCGTTCGAGGTTCGCTTCGCGGAGATCGAGAAGCTGGTTCGGAAGATCTGCCTCTCGACGCGCGGGTTCTGCCCGATCATCGCGGTGGAGCAGACCCTGTGTCGGTCCCCGGCACACCTCGGCGAGTTCCACGCGGAGGTCGTCTCGCGCGGGGTCGAGGGGACGATGCTCCGGGCGTCGAACAGTCCGTACGTTCGTCGCCGCAGCCGGGATCTTTTGAAGGTCAAGGACTTCCATGACGCCGAGGCGGTGATCGTGGGCTACGTTGCGGGCGAGGGGAAGCACAAGGGGCGGCTCGGCGCGTACGAGGTCGAGACGCTCGACACCGGCGTCGGGTTCCGGGTCGGTACGGGGCTCTCGGATCGGGACCGGGAGCGGAAGTTGCCGCTCGGGACGATCATCACGTACCGCTACCAGGAGTTGAACCCGACCTCGGGCGCGCCCCGGTTTCCGAGTTTTGTGCGGGTGCGTCCGAAGGAGTAGCGAGATAGTGTGGTTCCTGGAGTTCACATGCCACAGGCTTTGACTTTTCTCCCGCCAGTGCCGACGGGGACATCCTATTACAGGGATACGGCTGGAAGCGGGTATGCGTGGGCGTTGTTGCCAGATCGGTCCATCGTGATGATCGCGTCTCCAACTTATGGAAAGTTCTTCAAGTTTGTTCCGAGTGATTCGAAGTACGCGGCGCTCTTGAGCTTTCTGTCGAAGAAGAAGCCTGAGCCTCTTCCTTCTGTGGTCGCGTCGATCATCGACACAGGGGAAAACGAAGAAGACGCGGGGTACTTGATTCCGGGCCTCACCAACGTCTTCGACCACGAGGGCAACATCGTCGGCGCCAATGTCGCAGAGAAGCGTGCGCTTGCTGATCTTCATGGTCGGACGCAGCGCGGGCATCACCAGTTCGGGGCCGACCCGGCCGACGTTCAAGCCCGTGCGGCTTGGAGCGGTCTTCCTTTCGTCCTCGGTTCTCTCGTTCTCCTCGCCGGCGCCGGCGAGTTCTCCCGGCGGCGGGCGTCCGGGTCGTTCGCCCACGGGTCGCTGCGCTTCATCAGCGACCCTGGCCACGGGTGGCTCGAGGTCCCCGTGTCGGAGCTGGTCCGTCTCGGCATCGCCAAGGACATCTCCAGGTACTCGTACAAGAAGGGGGCGATGGCGTACCTCGAGGAGGACAGCGACATGGGCAAGTACCTCGGAGCGCTCGCGGAGGCGGGTGAGTCGCGGCCCGCGTTGGACGAGGTGTACCAGGAGCGGACTCCGATCCGCGGGTACGCCTCGTACCGCTGAAGCTCAGCCGAACGGTGCGGGACGCCATGGTGGCGTGATAGGCCGCTGCATGGCCACGCTCCTCGAGCTTCGCGCCCGCATCGCCCGTGACGCGGAGCTGTACGAACCGCTGACGCTCCTCGATCTCACGGCGGCCGCCCTGGCCCAGGCGCGGCGGCGGCATGATCTTCTCGCGCAGCTGCAGACGCGGGTGCTGGCGAAGATCCATCTCAAGCAGAAGGTTTCATAGATGGCTACGCTCCTTGATCTCATGGCGAAGATTCGGCCTGTACCCAAAGCGGGGAAGCTGAACGCGGATCGCCTTGTCATCCTCCGTATGGGTCTTGGCCGCGACAGCATGACGATGCTCCTCCTCCTTGCCCAGCACGAGCTGGTGGTCAACGGGAAGAGGCGCGGTCCGGACGAGGTGGACGCGGTTGTTTTTACCGATCCGGGTCACGAGTGGTCCTTCACCTACGACCTCATTCCGCGTGTCGAGGCGTTCTGCAAGAAGTACAAGATCCGGTTCTTGTGGCAGAAGAAGCCGCCGGCCGAGGGTCTCGGCGGGTGGGTCGCGTGGAAGCTACACCAGGTGAACGAGCGGGTTGCAGCGAAGCGCCAGGGGCGCGGGGCAAGCTTTGGAAAGCCGCCGTGGCAGCGGGACCCGCCGGACTCGATCGAGGCGCGGTGTGCCTCGGGCTATTACCATGACCGGATCCCGCTCTTCGAGGACTACGGGTCGAAGGACGCGTGGATCTCGAAGGAGGACAGTACCTGCACGATCAACCACAAGATCGACCCGGGCCGCAAGCTCGCCGTCGATCTGCAGATCGAGCGCTTTGGATTCATGGACGTGCGTGGCTCCGCTCGGAAAGCGGCGCACACGCAGCAGGGTGGGGCCTGGAGCGACGCGGTCGAGCGCGGTGAGCGCGAGCCGCACCTCGTGCTCATCGGGTACGCGGCGGACGAGGAGAAGCGGGTCAAGAGCATCAAGGAGAAGAAGGCGGACTGGTCGAAGCACTTCGACACTGAGGCCTACCCGCTCATGGACATGGGGATCACCAAGAAGGGCGAGGAGGCATACCTGGCGTCTCTCCCTGGCGTGGATCCGCGGGGCCGGTTTGTCGACGGGGGGTTCGCGGACGTCAAGAAGAGCGGGTGCCGCTCGTGCATCCACCAGGATCGCTTGCAGTGGTGGATGCTTCGGACGTTGGATCCGAAGTATTTCAAGCAGATCGAGGATCACGAGGCGCGCGTGGTGAAGCGGACGGGCCCGTGGCAGGCCATCTTTCCCGAGTCGTACGTGGCGGTGAACCGGCGCGTGGTGCGCGGCGCTGCTCCGCATGTCACGCCAGAGTTGGCGCGGGCGCGGCGAGCCGGGTTTCTCGCGGTGTTCGCGCGCAAGGTGCCGAACCCGGAGGGGAACAACCCGGAGTTCGTGTGGGCGCGTGTTCCAGATGCCGAGTTTGACCTCGACGAGGACCTGGAGGCGGATGATCACGATCGGTGCACCGTGTTCATCTGGAAACCGCTCATGACCCAGGTAGAGGAGCGTCTCGCGCAGTACGTGGCGCAGCATGGGCGGCAGCCGAACGTGGAGGAGGTCGCGGCGAAGGAGTACCGCGGGTGTCCGATGGAGAAGATCGGTGGTTTGCGATGACGCTCCTGGAACTCAACGCGTACGAACAAGGCCGCCTCGCCGGGCTCTTGGGGGTTGCTGACGAGATGCGGCAGTGCCTGTTTCCGGCCGTGGTGGCGTTGCGGTCTGGGAAGTTGTCAAAGGTGAACAAGGCCTTGTTGCGCTTGTCTGCGCTGGCTGACGCCCTGGCACGGATCCCTGTAAAGGGGGCACGATGAGCTTGGCGCCGAACTCGCGCGCGAACTGGGTGCCGAACCCACGCGCGGTCGAAGACGCGGCGGACATCCAGCGGTGGGCGATCTTGGCAGGTTCCTTCCGGACGGATGCGGAGGAGGCGGAGTTGCGCGCGCTCATCCGTCATCTCGAGGCTCGCGGTCACAGGCTGTCGCCACCTTGCGCCCAGCGCAGGCGCGAGACTGGAGCATGACATGACACTCCTTGAACTCTCGGCTCTGTCGCGTGTTGCTCCACGTCAGCAGGCCCCGCCTCGATCTGCCGGGTCTCGCGTCCGTGTCCTGGATCTCTTCTGCGGCGCGGGTGGGTTCAGCCTCGGGGCAAAGCAGGCTGGGTGCGAGGTCGTCCTCGGCGTCGATTATGACGAGGATGCGATCCAGACGGCGCTGGGCTTTGGCTTGCGGGCAGAGCTGCGCGATGTGGCGAGCCTCGTTCGCGACCATCCGAAGTCTATCGATCTCGTCGTGGGTGGGCCGCCGTGCCAGCCGTACACGGGGCAGGGCGAGCGGGGCGGGCGGCACGATGCGCGCGACGGGTTCCCTGTGGCGATCGAGGTGCTCGCGGCCATCCGGCCGCGCGCGGTCCTGCTTGAGAACGTGCGTGGGTTCTTGGCGCCGCGGCACGCGGGGTACCGCGCGTCGATCGTAAAGAGTCTTCGGAAGCTGTTTCCGCATGTCGGGACCTGGGCGCTCGACGCGCGGGACTTTGGTGTTCCGCAGGACCGAGCGCGCGTCTTCCTGTGGGGTGCGGATCGGCCCCTGGACCCGCCGGTCCCGACGCACGGGCCAGGTACGGGGCACTCTTACGCGACGGTCCGCCAAGCGCTTCCGGGGCTCGGGGCTCCCGCCATCCACGTCCGGTCGACGGCGGCGACGTCGCGGCTGACGGATGGTCCGAGCCCGACCGTCACGGGTCGGGCGACGATGTACACGAGTCCGCGCGCTGGCCTTTCTTACCGTGATGGGACGGTGGCCGAGGTGGCGGCGCGTCGTGGGCAGCGGGCGCTGACGGTCGCGGAACTGGCGGTACTCCAGGGGTTCGCCGCGGGGGCACGGTTCTCCGGGACGTCGTCCTCGCAGCACCAGCAGGTGGCGAACGCGGTTCCGCCGGCGCTCGCCGAGGCGGTCGTACGCGCGGTGCTGCGCTACGGGTAGCAGCTCGGTAGCTCGGTTTCTCCGCGGTTTCGCGTTAGCTCTCTCGCCTCCAGGTACTCCATGGCCACTCTCCTTGAACTCATGGCGAAGATCCGGGTCCAGCGCGGACCGTCCCTCGATGTCCCGGCGCTCGACGTGGGTGCCGAGGTTCGTTCGCTTCGTGCGCACGGCGAGATGACGGAGGGCGGGAAAGCCATCCTGGACGCGACCGATGCAGCCGAGTCGACTCCGTCGACGACGCCGGGGATCACCCAGCGATGGCAGGAGCGGCACGACTCCTACCGCTCGACGGCGGAGCGTTTTGAGCCGAGCGAGTGGCGGGTGGACGTGATGACGGGTGGGCGCGGCGAGGAGGGGCTCGGAGCCCTGGCGGTCCGACGCGGCACCTGGGAGGCTGGGAAGGACTTCATCGTCCAGAACCACTACGCGGCGAGCTTCCCCCAGGTGCGGGTGATGGTGGGCCTGTACCGGGCGCGGGACGGCCTGTTCTCCGGTGTCGCGACGTACGGGAACGCGAAGGCGAGCCAGGCGAAGAAGTACGGGGATGTTGGACTCGACGAGATCCTGGAGTTGAACCGGTTCGTCCTGTTCGACAGCGTCCCGGGGAACGCGGAGACGTGGTTCTTGGCGCGCGCGACGGACCTCGCGCGCGAGGTACATGCTGCACGCGGGCACACGCTGAAGGTCCTGCTCTCCTTCTCGGATCCCGTCCCCCGCCGGTGTGCGGCTGGGAACCTGACGATGCCGGGTCACATCGGGAACATCTACCAGGCGTACAACGCGATGTACGCGGGGATGTCCTCGTCGAAGATCCTCCACCTCGACGCACGTGGTGTAGCCCCGGATCCACGGATGCTGTCGAAGATCCGGAGCTTGGACGGGGACGGAGAGGTGGGCGGGCCGACGGCGGCTGTCCGGTTTGTCGAGGATCACGGGGCCCCGCCGCGCAAGCCGCGGGAGTCGTATGCTCGCTGGGTGGAGCGGGCGCTCGCGTCCAGCGCGTTTCGGCGCTTCGAGCACTCCGGGAACCACACGTACCTCTGGATGTACGGGTCGAAGGCGTTCCAGCGCGACTTCGTGGTCGAGGGGCCGCTCGTTCGCCCGCGGAAGGGTCAAGCCGTGGATCTGCAGGCAGGACGCGTGCGCCATCCTGGATTGATCTACCCGAAGAATCCGCGCCAGCTCTACTTGAACCTGCAGCGCAAGGGCGAGCGGGCGTGGTCGCGTGGAGACGTGGTCCAGGTCACCTCGTTCGCGGAACAGGCGCTGGAGGCGTGGTTGAAGCTGACCGTGGCAGAGCGGGAGGGCCTGTCCCCGCCGCCGCAGGTCGGAACCGAGTGCGCGGTCGGGCGCGGGAGCCGGAACGCGCGCGGCGCGCGGACGCTCGACCAGGTGATGGCGGATCTCGTCTGCGGAGTGACGTAGCAGTTTCTGGTTTACGCAGTAAGTCATCTCTTTGGGGAGTCTCTGCCTTCTTCCCAGCAGGGTCAACGTCCCTCTATGGAGCGCGCGTTGCACGTTCATGTGCTCTTGAACGCTGAGGAGATGGCGAAGATCGATCGTAGTCGCGGGAAGCGTTCTCGAAGCGAATACTTTCGCACGGTGGCTTTGGAGCGCGCGTGAATCGCCTCTATCTCGCGGGAAGCGCGAGTAACCGCGGGAACACCGCGATGTCCTGGGTGTGCACGGTCGCGACGGCATTGATTCCCGGGAGCGCCGACGTCAAGCCCGCGATCGTCTTCGCGCCCGCGGCCCCGTCGATGGCTCCGATGTCGAACCCGGCGCGGCACAACAGCGCCTGGAGGATCGCGTCAAACCCGCCGAGGTCGCCGTGGCCGACGAGGATCGCGCCGCAGAGGGCCCATTGTTCGTAGCCGAGTCGGTTCATGACTCCCTGCAGCTCGCCGTGGAAGTCAAAGTGCCATCTCTCACTCGCGCCCTCGGTCGGGGCCTTGATGATCGGGCTCCAGCCGAGCGGCTTCGCGATGGCCCAGAGCTGATCGAGCTGCTGGTCGGCGGGTACGCCCGGGAACTTCAGGGAGCTGGTGTCGATGTCGATGCTGCGTCCAGCGTTGTGTCCCGAGCGGCCGGGCGTCGCGACGAACGCGTTCTTCATCGTGGCTGGGTTGTACGCGGCACCCGTCGGCTTCCCGGTGGCCACCCAGGTGTCGTAGCGGTGGCGAAGGGCGGTCTGGACGGCGAGGTCGCGGTGCAGCTCGGTGACGCGGAAGTCGCCACCGGCAGTGAGGACGGCCTCGTGCAGGGCGAGGATGGCGGGCGCGACCTCGGGAGCGCACTTCCCGCCCTTGAGCGTGACGAGTGCCTGCAGCTCGTTGCGCGGGCCGCCGGTTCCGTGCTTGCCGTAGCTGGACAGGATGGAGGCGTCGACATCGACGAGGAGGACGGGAGGGGCGATGGACATGGTGAGAAGGTATCTCGTGGAGAGATCTTGCGCAGCGGGGGGGGGCACGGTTACCGTGATCGTCCTCACCGAGAACTCCAGATGGCCACACTCCTCGAACTCCAGGCGCGGCTCGCGAAGGCGTCAGTCCCGAAGGCACAGGTCCAGAAGGCACAGGTCCAGAAGGCACAGGTCCAGAAGGCACAGGTCCAAAAGATACAGGCCCGGAAGGCACGGGCCCAGAAGGCGCATGTCTCCACGACGAAGGTCAAGCCGGATTTTTCGTGGGTTGCCGGCGCCCCTGGTAATGACGCCCCTGGTAATGGCGAGAGTCTTCGCGTTCGTCCGACTGACGAATGGTTCCCGCCAGGGAACTCCAATAACTCAGCTCGGCTGTGGGCGTGGGAACGAGGGTTCATTTTCGGGAACACCTTTCATGTCATGAGCTTGAAAGAGTGGAAACAAGGTTGGAGTGGTGGGGACTACGCTTCGGAAGAAGACGTGGATGGGCATGGGTGGGCTGGTTTCATCCTCTGGGGTGATGATCATCCGGGCAACGTATTTTGGTTTGCTACGAAGGATGGCGCGAAGCGTGGAATGGAGTCGCTTGCGTCCATGTTCTTGGCTGATCCTGGATTGTATCGTAAAGACGCGCAGCGTGCTTTTTCTGGGGTTCTCCACGGGAGGCATACTTCCTCGATGACACAGGAGCGGAGGCCCTCAATGGCTCAGGAGTGGAGGTCCTCGGCGGGAGGATTGGTCGATGTGTCGAAGTACGCGATGGTGGCTGGATTCACGATGCCTGCCTTCATGACGAGGGCCGCATACGCGAGGACCATCAAGATGCCTCCGGCTGTGGTGGAGATGGATCTCCAGTCCGAGTCTGGTCGGGCGTGGGACGTGTTCACGCAACTCCTGTTCGTGTCGAAGCGTCGCAAGTCCATCCCGTTCCAGGTCTACGTGAACAACAGCGTGGGCGACGAGGCGGAGTTGGTCGATCTGGTGGCTGTGTTCAATTCGGAGACCTGTACGATCATGTTGTCGGGCGAGGAGTCCTGATGGCCACTCTCCTCGAACTCCAGGCACGGCTCACGAAGGCTCAGGCGATAGTCGTACCGGTTGTCCCAGCGTCGCGTGCGAGCACTCCGGTCGTGGGGATCTCCTATCCGGACTGGCTCAAGGCAATCGACGCGCTCGTGCGGGCCGCGTGGTCTCGCGGGAGGCTGGAGGACGAGGGGTATGATGGGATCGAGGCGTTGCCCGACTTCGACACGCGGACCATGTGGAAGGCAGGGATGAGCCCGGTGGAGGCCCTGCAGCATGCGAGCAAGGAGTGGGCCGCCGCGGCCGTGAAGGCCCAGGTCGCGCAAGTAGCGCGGGGCGATCGACAGCCGGTCCAAGCTACCTCGCCGGCGGTGACCAGGTCGGACCAGGCGAGGAACTACGGTCTCGGGCGGATCCCGGTGGGTACGCGGGTGCTGTTTGGACGCCAGCGTGGCGAGCAGACCCTCGGGGAGATCGTTTCCGTCGGGTCGGCCCGGTACAAGATTCGGCAGATGGAGCCGCGCGGGTCACTTCGGGATTATCCGGTGGGTTCCCTGTGGAACATTCCCTTTCGGCTGGCCACGGTAGAGGGCGTGCTTCGGGGCGCCTCGGTGGTGGACGAGGATGACGAGGACGAACTGGACGAGGAGGCGGGTGACGCTGGCGATGTCGTGGGGCGGAGTTGGAACGGGATTCCTATCGGGAAGGTGTTTGCATCGCGTAGTCGTCAGTTCCGCGTGGTCGGGTTCAAGCCGGGTCGGCCGGTTTACCCCGTGGTGGCCGCGCGCATCCCGGATGGCAAACGGTTCAAATTCATGGTCAGCACAGTCAAGAGTGCTCCAGCGAAGCCTGTTCCCCGACGTAGGCGGGCGCGATGACAAGACGAGGATTGAGTCTGGACGCGTTCACTCTCATCCATTCTGGATCTCTCCTCGATCGATGGCCTCGATCCACGCGAGCGCCGTGGCGGCGAGCACTACCAGTTCCTCGCGGAGCTTGACCGGTTCGTCCTCGGCGAGCACCTGGGCCGTCGCGTCCGCGATCACGGTGGTCCACGCAAGGACGCTCAGGCGCTCGTCGCGCTCGTACCGGTGGCGCGCGGCCCGCGCGTCGCCGCGGCGCAGCGAGAGGTCTCCCGCGAGGGTGAGTACACCGATGGAGCCGAGTGCGAGGGGGAGGCCGGAGGACATCGTCCGGCCCTAACGCGTCGACCTCGTTCTCTTCAGTCTTCTCTCGGTGTCAATCCGCAAGAGATCTGCTGCGCGGCTCATCAGGTCGCCGAGCGGGTTCATCGGTGTTGTGTTCCCATCTCTCGTGGCGTACTCGCTGCACGTGTCGGTCTCGGCGACGCGCGGCCACGCGGCGTGCCGGACGTGGTGTGGGTCGGGGTGACCGAGCGTCGGCGCACTCCGGTGGCACTCGATCGCCTCCCCTTCGAGGTGTGTCCGCGCGTAGGTCCCGCCGGCCGGAATGGTCACGGCGTGGCGGCAGGTGGTGCATGTTGGCTTGGACGCGTTCGTCCTGGCTTGGAGGATCGTCGTGGGTGTCACGGGTTCTCCTGGTCGATGGCGTCGATCCACGCGAGCGCCGTCGTGGCGAGCACCACCAGCTCCTCGCGGAGCTTGACCGGTTTGTCCTCGGCGAGTACCTGGGCCGTCGCGTCCGCAATCGTGGTGGCCCACGTGAGGAGGCCCAGGCGCTCGTCGCGCTCGGTCCGGTGGCGCGCGGCCTGCGCGTCACCGCGGCGACTCGTCTTGAGCCACTCCTGAACCTGTCCTCCTGGGGTCTCGCCGCCGGTGCCGTTTCGGCGAAAACCGGGTTTCAGGGTGCTCGCGAGCTGTGCTACCGCCTCGTGAGTCCTCACGCGTCTTCCGGGAAGTCGATGTTGGACGGGATGACGAGTGTTGGGCGCGGCCGCTCTGCGAGTCGGACGAGCGGGACGAGCGCGCGGGTCGCGAACACGGGGAACATGCCTTCCGCCGGGCTCCGTCGGTTCCCGGACGCGTCCGTGACGCCCGACACCGGGCGAAAGGTGCTCGCGGGGACGACGAGGAGGAGCGGGACGACGAGGCACTCTACAGATCCGTCTGGTGTCACGACGGGTCCGAGGCCCATCGGGCGTTGCCCGTCGACCTGGGCGAGCCCGGCGATGACCCCGAAGTCCGCAGGATCGAGGTTGTTGGCGATCAGCAGTGCATTCTCAGCGGGGGTGAGGACGGGGTTCTCGGTCACGGGATCTTGACTCCATTCCAGGCGTTGCTTGAAAGCTTCCATCCCATCACCTCGTCCTCGGCGACCTCGACGTCGATCACGACGGAGAACCGGACGGGCGGTTGGATCCCCGTCTTTCCTGTAGGGTGGGGGTGGGCGATGTACCGCAGGCGCATCGCCGCGCTGTTGGGTGGGCGGACGCACTGGCGCGGGTAGCGGAGCGGGATGGGCGCGGGTGCCGCACGGTACGCCTCGATGGGCGTCCACTCGTCTGCGAAGAGTAGGTTGCACCCGCCGCCGATCATGAAGTCGTCGACCTGGACAGCGGTCGGGATCGGGGCGTCGGCGATCACGCGGAAGCCGACGAGCCAGTAGGACGCGTAGGAGACGACAGGGGCTTGCAGCGTGACCTGGTCGCCGGGTTCCAGCGTGAACTCGCAGGCGCCGTCGAGACGGAGTGGGAGGGGCACCAGGATGCCGCGCGGGGCGACGGGCGTCGCCTCGGCTGCGGCGTCGACCATCGCGGCGACGAGGTCTCGGTCGAGCGCGGCGCGGTCGGTCTGGACCTGCTTCAAGGCGGCAAACAGCTCGGGGTTCTTCACGGGGTCTCGGTGCGATAGGGGCCGGTGCGGTTGAACACACCCTGGAGCAGGGCGTGTGGAGGGAGCGTCGCGGTCATCGTGTCGCGCCGCCAGGTGCGCGGTCCATCCGGCCACGGGAGCACGAGGGTCTCCGCGTCGGCGACGAGCGCGACTTCGTGGAGGACGTCCTCCGGATTCTGCATGAGGTACCGGAACACCTCGGGGGCATCGCCGGCCGGGATCCAGCGCGTGCCGCGCGGCTCCGAGGTGAACAGGAACCCGCCGAGGCCGGGTGCGGTCGAGCGTTGGTAGAGAGTCAGGGGCCGCTTCCCGGCTGCGGCGCAGGCGACGAGCCCGGCGCTCGCCCAGGGCGGCAGGGCGCCGTCGCGCATCCAGGCCGGAAGTCCGAGGCCGCGGACGAGGAGGTCGCGGACCTCCGGAATCGCCGGGTCGAGTCGCACCTGCTCCGGGAGCCATTCTTCCACGGAGGATCCCGAGTAGATGCGGATGGCGCCGCTCCGGGCGCGACCCACGATGGTGCCAGAAAGACAGGGACCACGCCAGTCGCCGAGGATGAGATCGGTCGCCGTGACGTGACGCGGGGCGGGCGGGTACGCGAGGAGATCGACGCTCACGGTGTCTCCGGGTAGGTGCACTTTCCGTCACAGCACAGGCTGGACTCGGCGTCGTCCGGGATCGCGTCCTCGTCGAGGACGACGTCGCACCCGTCTCCGCAGCAGGGACACTCGGTGTGCCCGCACTTCACGCACGTCCGGCGGATGCCGGTCAAGACGCCGCCCTGGTGCATCCCGTGCTCGCTGCACTCGAAGATGTCGGGTCGCGCGATCAAGTGGCAGGAGACCAGCCTCGGGCTCTCGGCGCTGCATGTCGGGCACGTGGCGACCTTGGACGATGATGCGGGCCACGGGGTGTAGTGGGCGGCGAGCCATCGCTTCCCCGCGTCGAACACGTCCACTTCGACCGCGTTCGGGACGCCGCCGGGGCCGAGGTCAGGTTGGCAGAACTCCAGGCGTCCGCAGCCGTCGTTCTTGTCCCGGGCCTGCTGGATGGTGTGCACCCATGGCGATCGGTCGTTCCAGTTCTTCCGGCCAACGCCGACCTCGCGGAGCCAGACGACGCCGACGCCGCCAGGCGGACGCATGTCGCCGTAGTAGTCGCTCTTCTCGTGGTCGTCGTGGTTGTCGCTCCTCCGGATGTGACGGAGGCGCCACTGGGGTTCGCCGTTCACGGTGCCGCGGTGCTGGAGGAGGAGCGTGGGGTCGTCGTCGAACGGGCGCCACGCGGCCTGCTCGAGCCAGGCGAAGTCAAAGTCGGCCCCGGGGACGACGATCTCCTTCCCGTTGGAGATGAAGGTGCTCCCCGCGTCGCCCTTGCGCTCTACGAGGCCGACGCGCGCGAACGGGTTGCTCCCCGTGTCCAGGCGCTCCTGCTGGGTGACGATGCGTCCAGGGCTCGCCTCCCAGGCGGCGCGCATCGCGGGGATGGCCTCGGCGAGGATCGCCGCGAGCATGGCGTCTTCCTCGGCGCGCAGTTCGGCGATGCGGACGCGGTGGTCCATGGCTGTCCTGTTCGGGTTGTCAGGTGACATGAATCGACCCTATGCGGTCGCTTAGAGCGGCGCAACGCGTTCGCGCTGTTTTTCCGCGTGCGCTTCGGCAGTCGTGGTGACCGCTTCCCACCACGCGCACGCTGCGACGTCGTCCATCGGCGTTGCCCCGTCGAGGAGTACGAGCGTCGACGTCTCGTCGGCGGCGATCCGGGCGCTGCAGCCAGGGATGTCTGCGAAGGCGACGCAGAGTGCTTCGGCCTGGGTGACGAGAGCCGCGTCGAGGACCCGGATCATCTCGCGGGGGCCGTGCGCGACGCTGTCTTGCCCGTGACCGGGGCCCGTCGCGAGGAACAGGTGGGGGCGTTTTTTCCACCAGCTGCCGCCGCCAGGGATCCGTGTTCCGAGTGTCCAGTTCTCTCCGGGTCCGGGATGCGCGACCCAGCGTGGATTCGGGTCGCGGATGCGCCGGCCGTGGCCGTTCGACATCCAGGCCTGGAACTCGACCTGGTCGCTGGTGCGGAATACCCAGCCGCCCTGGCAGGAGCTGGATGGGCACAGGTTCGCCGCGAGAATCCGTTCCAGGTAGGGTCGAAGCGCACCGTCGACGGCGCCGTCGAGGTAGTCCGGGTCGTGCGCGGCGTGACGCGGGGACCATCTGGAGAGGTGGCCGTCAAGGGGGGGGTCATCGCTCCATGAGTATGCTGCGGCATAGCTGCGTGCAAGGTGGGCTTGTGCGCGTGGTTCGCGCGCGGTTTCGGGTTAGCATCCAGCGATGGCTTCCTCTTCGAACAATGGCACCCTGCTCGCTCTCGGCGCGGCTTCCCTGCTCGCGGTGGGTGGGGTCGTGCGGGGCCGGGGACGGATGGGTTCTCGGGCTACCGAGATCGTGTCTCCCGATCTCCTTCGGACGCTTCCCACGGAGCATCTTCGCGAGATCGTGATCGACACATTGGCGCGGAGTGCGGGTGCCCGACCGCGTCACGAGATCATCTCGCTGTGCAAGCGTTTTGACGAACGTACCCTGCGTGATCGATCGTTTTGGGAGGGCCTTGCGTCCCAGGTCCAAAGCTCGCGCGGTTCTGCATCGATCGGGACCGTTCTCTCGGACGGCACCCGACTCTCCGAGCAGAACAAGGGCATCCTGTGTGGGGCTCTGTCCGGACTGCTCGCGGTCCTGCGAGCCATGCACATCGCGATTCACGAGGGGCACTGGACGGCATCTGGGCCGAACTTCTACTCCGACCATCTCCTGCTTGAACGTGTCTACGCGGGAACAGGCGGTGGCCCGGTCTTGCAGGACGACATCGACGGGCTTGGCGAGCGGATCGTCGCGTACTGCGGTCCCGAGTTTGTCGACAGCCGGGTCGTGACGAAGAAGGCGCTCGGGCTCATCGACGCCTGGCACGACGCGACGCCGTCGCCGGTGTCGCGCGCCCTGCACGCGGAGGAGTCCCTGCAGGTGGCTCTCCGGGCCGTTTACGACGCGTTGCGCCGCACCGCGGACGAGGGAGGGGGCCCGGTTCCCCTGGGCCTCGACGACTTCTTGATGGCGATGGCCAGCGCGCACGATACGAACCGGTACCTGCTCCAGCAGCGGGTCTCACCCCAGGATCGTCCATGAAGAACAGCCTGGTGGAGACCCGATGAAGAACGGCCTTGCCCTCGCCCTCCTTGCCACGGGTGCGCTCGCGGTCGCCGCAAACGTCCCCGGGATGACCCGCGAGTCCAGCCCGGGGCGCTCTTCCGGCCGGGAACGCGATCCGCGTGCCGCGGGGAATCCGTGGGCACTCTGGCAGGGCTCGCGTAACCATAGTTCCGATGGTGTTCCCGGGGCCTCTACTGCCTTGGCTCGGCGGCAGGCCCCGTGTCCTCCGTGTGAGTCCGACGGTGGACGTTCGGTGGATCTCTCTGTGCTCGCGTTCCGCAAGCGCCGCGCGATGGGCCTGCAGTAATGCCTGCAGGAATGCCCGCAGCCCTGTCGTCGGGTCTCTGGTTGTCGCTGGGCGCCGCGGGTGTCCTGGCGGCTGCGGGTATGGTCGGACAACGTACGGGTGGGTTCGGCCGTGTCTCGGTGCTCGACGGTGCCTCGGTGCTGTCGCGGGGGCGCGGGTCTCGAACCGTGATTCCTTCGCACGCGGGTCGCGTTGGGCGCGCCGGACGCGCAGATCCCGCCAAAGCCAAGGCGGATCGCCAGGCTCTTTCCGCGTCAGACTTCGTCTTTCCGGAGGATCGGTCCTACCCGATCTCCGACCGGCGTCACGGGCAGCTCGCCTTGACGTACGTCGCAGCTCCGTCGAACCGGATGAAGCGGTACCGCGTGATGCAGGCCGTCTTTGCGCGCTACCCGGACCTGCGCGCGTGGTGGAACGAGACGCCGGCCGGGAAGCACGATCCGGCGAACGTGAACAGCTGGCGCACGACGCTGTACGAGTACCAGGCGTTGCTGCCTCGTCTCACTGTTTCCTCGCGGGTGCCTGCTGCTCTCCGGGCTGACAACAGGGCTGCGTATCGCGAACAGGCCGAGGTAGAGGACGAGATCGAGGCGCTTCGCGTTCTCTCTCGTGGATCTTCGCGCTAAACCTTTCCAAGGACATGACGATGGCCGCTCCTGACTCTCCCCTCTCCTCTCCTCTCACGTGGGCCGCGATCGCCGCGGGCGTCGGGGGGATCGTGTACGCGGTGACGCGTCCGGAAGAGAAGCCAGCAACCCGGGTGCGCGTCGTGGGCCCGGGGAGCGTGGGCCCGGGGAGCGCGAACGAGAGCGCTCGCCCCGTGTCCATGAAGTCCAAGAAGTCCAGGAAGTCCAAGAAGTCCAGGAAGTCCGAGTCCCAGGGCCAGCAGTCCCGAGGGCCTGCAGGTCCGCCGAGCCCCTACTCGCTGTTCGTGAAGGCCCAGATGCCGGCACTCCTGAAGAAGGGCTACTCGAGCCCCGAGGCGATGAAGGAGATCGGGAGACTCTGGCAGGCGCGCAAGTGACGTCCGCGTCCCTCTCCTGGGTTGCCCTTCTTGCTGGCGCAGTCGGCGTCGCCGGCGTGGGCGCGGCCGCGTGGCAGGAGCGCGCGGGTTCCCGCGCTGTCGCCCGTTCGCGTCCCGGCCCACATCGGGGTCCGTCGCTCGAGGAGATCCGTGTGGCGATTGCCCCGCTCGGAATGAAGGTGCGCCGCGTGGAGGGCGAGTACCGCGTGGTCTTCAATGATTACGACGCGACTCCCCGCGGAAAGCTGGACGAGGAGATGGCGGCCTACTACACGATGGACGCGAGCGACGCGTTGGAGACGGCGCGAGCGATGGCGATCGCGGCCAAGCAGCGCGGGCGCGTGGTGGTCACCAAGCCAGCCAAGAAAGGCTTTCGGAATCACGGTTCCCGATCGGCTGACTCCGGTGACTGGGTGGACGTCGTCGGCTTCCTGCAGCGCCAGCCAGGTCCTCGCACCGTGTCGGAGATCGCTCTTGGCGTGTTCGGGTCACCTGATCACCGGGATCACGAGGGTTTCCATCCGCCTGGCTATGACCCGAAGGGGTGTGCGGCGTGCAGGGAGGAGGCCGAGCGGGAGCGCGTGGTGCGCCGTGCGCTGGCCGCTGGGGGCAAGGACATCCTGAATTTCAAGGGCCAGGAGTACTGGGCGATGCCCAGGGCATAGGCCCATCCTGGTAGTGCAGTAGCCAACGTATTCAACCCGGTTACACGGTTCTTCCTCACTCGTCTCTCCGGAGCCTTCCATGGCCGACTACGCTGCTTCTTCCGTCTTCTCCTCTCCCTCCTACTGGCTCGCGCTCACCGCGGGCGTCGTCGGCATCGCTGCGGCCGCGTGGCAGGAGCGCGAGGGGTCTCGCTCCTTCGACAACGACGGCGACTCCGGTGACCGCGCGGAGCGCGACCGCTTCCAGCGCAAGGAAGCGAAGAAGGGCAAGCACATGAACCGCACGTGCCCCAAGTGCAAGCGTCCGAACGTGCTCTCGGCCTACGAAGCGGCTCGTCACTACCAGTGCACCGACTGCACGCGGATCGATGAAGGCGGGATGGGGGAGTACTGATGGCCACACCCTCCTCACCTCCCGTTCCTCTCGCGGTCATCGCGGCCATCGCGGTCGGCGTAGCCGGCGTCTCGCTCGCGGCGATGAGCGACGACCGGCATGGGAGTCGTGCCTTGCGGCGTGCACTCCAGCCCAATCCAATCGTCCTTCGGTATACCGAGAAGACGGATTCTCTCCTCGGGAACTACGATGCCCAGGTGTTCGACACGGCTGGCAACCGGGGTCCGGTGTTCGCGACGACGACGACCGACGCTGCGGCTCAGTCCGGGATGACCGTGGGCGCCTTTCGTTCTGCGATGTCCCGCGAGGGGCTCGTCGACGTGACCGTGACCGCGGCCGATCTCGAGAGGATCGCGGAGAACATGGGTCGAGGGGGTCACTACTTCCTCATCCAGCTCCGCGAGGCGGGGATCCTGCCGCCCTTTCCTGATTTCGACATGACGGAACTCGATCGGCCGGCGCTTTCGCGCGAGGAGAGGGCGGCCAAGAAGGCGGAGACGGCAGCGAGGAAGGCACGATACGCGGCCAAGCGGGCCCTCTCGGCTTCTCGGAGAGGCTCCAGTGCGCGCGTCAAGCCCGCGTCGCTCCCCTTGTCGCCGGAAGCGTTCCGCGCGATGCAGGCGGTGCAGGACGATCCGGCCGTGACGCGCGCGCGCCAGGCGCTCACGCTCTTCCGGCGACGGGACACGGGCTATGCCGAGGCGCGCATGACAGCGCTTGCCATGATCAACGACCTCGTGATGGAGATGGCGGCCGAGCATGGCAAGGGTCGACGCGTCTCGGGCGCGTGGCTTGACAAGAAGCTCGCGTTGAAAACGTACCAGCGGATCACCATGACCGACCTTTTCGAGACCTGGGCACGGCTTACGGCCGAGAAGCTGGACGCGGCGCGATAGATCTCCTTTTCTCACTTCCGGAGTCTCCATGAAAATCCCTTCCCCCGCCTACGCCCTCGGGGCCCTCGGCGTGCTCGCCTTCCTCGGCGAGATGAACAAGCGCGGCTACTACGGTTCGACCTTCGGGTACGATGGCCCCGCGAGGAGTTACAATTCCATGGGTTCGCGCGCCTGGAAAGACATCCCGGAGAAGTACCGGAAGATGAGCAGCAGCGAATTGCGCAAGCTCGCGGCCGCCGGCGACTCCGTCGCTGCGGAGGCCTACGAGGAGAAGCAGATGGCGTACGACACGTTCCAGGAGCGGTGGGCGCGGGAGCAGAACGGATGATCAAGACGGTCAAGCTCGACAACGGCGTCCTCCTGGGTCTCGGCGCTGCCGCAGCCCTGACCGCGGCTGGCGTCGTGCACCAGCGTTCCATGCGGTCCGCGGGCTCCGCTTCCCGCTCCCGCCTGCGTCCGCTCAGGTTCAACTTCGTGGACGCGACGGCCAGGGAGCGGACGCCGGGCCAGGCGGCCCACGCGGTCGTCGAGGTCGTCCACCCGGGGGCTGCCGGGCGTGTTCGTCTGGTCCTCCCGCACTACGGCTACAAGAACGGTCTCGAGGTGTTCGGGTACGGGGACAACGTCCTCGTGCTGGTGACGGATCCGGAGATGCCGTCCTACGTCCTGACGCTCTACACGGAAGACGAGGCGACCCACGCGTACCGTGTAGACCAGGACGTCGAGGTCTCCGGCCTCGCCGAGGTCGAGGACGTGATCGGGAAGCGGTTCGAGACCTACCGGCCGATCACGATCGCGGACAAACTCCTCGACCGGATGAGCTGAGGTGGACCGGGCAGGCCCACGGGTAGGCCCGTTGCCTGGTGGGGTCCCACTGGTCCTCGGCGCGGTGTCGGCGCTCGTCGGCGGAGCGCTCGCCGCCAAGTCTCGCGCGCTCGGCTCGCGCTCGGCCCAGGTCTCCCTCGGTCTTCCCCGGGCCACCACGGACGAGCACGGTCGGCCCTTGCCACCCGCGTTCTGGCGCTGGTTCGGCGATTCCCAAGCGGTGGACGACAAGGGGCGGCCGCTCGTCTTCTGGCACGGAAGTCAGGAAGAAGGGTTCGACGCGTTCGAGGTCCAGCGCACGTCGTACGGGTACTTCTTCGCGCACGATCGCGAGACGGCGGCCTACTACGGGCCGCACCTCTACGAGGTCTACCTGAAGGCCGAGAACGTCGCGGATCTCGACGACCCGGAGACGTTCGACAAGGTCGCGAGGGAGGCGGTGTACGGCGAGGCCCTCGAGCGTCACGAGATGACGGACTGGGGCTGGAACCCGATGGAGTCGCGCGGTTTTCGCGAGAAACTTGCGGAGGAGATCCGGGAGGCGCTCGGAAACGAGAGCGGAGAGAAGCGGACATCCAAGGTCTGGGCATGGTGGCGCGCGACGCTCAAGACCCTGGAACTGACGTCCGAGGAGCGGCGCGCCCTGCTCGCAGGGGACGCGGTCGCCATCGCGGAGACGGTCGAGTACGAGTCCTGGGAGGATGACGACGACGTGGTCGAGGCGTTCTGGAAGGTCGTCCCGCCGAAGCGCAAGGCCGAGTTCGACCGAGAGTATCCACTCCTCAACACGGACATCGAGCTGGCGCGGCGGTCGTACGGGGACCAGGATTTCTACATGAATCACCAGGATGACTTTCTCCACGCGGCCGAGAACATGGGGTACGACGCGGTGATCATGAGCGACCCGTCCTCGACGGGGGAGTCCACCTCCTGGGTGATGTTCGATCCGAAGCGGATCAAGCTCGTGAAGAACCGCGGGACGTTCGATCCCGAGGATGCGCGGATGAGCTTCAACCGGACCGTCAAGAAGTCGAGTCGGTAGGCTGCACGACGGGGACGCGTGCGTTATCGTGGACGTCCTCGCCTCGTATCCCATGGAGTTCTCATGCTTCTCTCCGATCTCAAGCGGAGCCTTCGTGGCTCGCGCCAGGTCACTGGCAAGGTCTCGTTCACGACGGCGGATGGCCGGCTCGTCGAGTTCACGCCGGCGCTTCGCGCGCCTGGAGATCCGGCGAAGTTGAACGCCTACGCGCGCTACGTGCAGAAGCAGATCAGGGCCTTCCTCGACGACGGGATGTCGGCACCGAGGGCGATGATCGCTGTCGGCAAGAAGTACCGCGCGACCCGGAAGTAGACGTCGATGGGTTCTTCACGCGAGACCTCGAAGTCTCCGGGGCGACCCGGGGTTCCTGTTGGACGTGGCGCCAGGCGGGCGGAGCTGCGGGCCCAAGCGGAGCTGCAGCGGGTCACTCCGTTCACGTTGAAGGGTCACCCGACCTCCGTCCACACGCGGTGGGTCGCGCCGTTCCTGAAGAAGAACCTCTCCCTTCTCGAGGCTGGGCTTGGCGTGACGATTCAGCGCACGCCGACCGGGAACCTGTTCGCGCCACTCGGGCACGGGAAGTTCGGCGTCGTGCTCGCCACGCACGACGGGCGCGTGGTCAAGATCACGACGGACAACGCGGAGCCGGTCGTGGGCATCGAGGTCCAGGCCATGCAGCAGTCCAGCGATCCCGCGATCCGGGACCCGGCGCTCGCGGCGGTCGTGCGCATCGACCGCATCGTGCGGTTTCCGGGTACAGCGCGGCACGACGGGTGCGATGTCGAGGTGTACGCGATCCTGCGTGACGGGGTGACCCCGTCTCACGAGAAGGACAAGAGCGTCCCGAAGTCCGTTCGGGAGGCGATCAACGCGCACTGGGATGGCTGGGAGCAGTGGTTCATCTGTGACAAGAAGAAGCGGAAGACGGCCCAGGATCGCGCAGATGTCGCGATGGCCGTCCTGGATGGGTGGGAAGCGCTCGAGGGGGAGCCGCGGCTCGCGGATCTCGCGTCGGTCCAGCGTCGTCTCTGGAACCTCGGGATCCCTCACATGGACATCCACATGGAGAACCTCGGGTGGCGCGAGTTCCCAGCTGACCAGTTGAAGCAGGGGGACAAACCGTACAGCTTGCTGATGTTGTTCGATCTCGGTGGGTCGTACCCGCTCGGTCCGAAGGACCTCATCTCCCCCGTTGATGGGGACGAGTTCACGTCGTACTACCCGTGGAAGAAGACCCTCGACCGCGTGCCGATGGCGCGCATGGACGGCGCGTAGTTTAGAACTTCACGTTCTTCCAGATTTTGCGCTTGATGACGTCGTACACGTACTTGTCGGACAGTCCCATTTCGGTGAGACGTAGCTCCTTCTTGATGGTGGCTCCTGATTGTCCTCGTGCGTGGCGCTGTAGGATGTCGCGTGCGATGGTTTCCGTGATCTTGACGTGTCCAGCGTTTTCGCCGTGTCGGATGTTTGGGGCTGGCGTGATGTAGGTTGCTGGTGGGGCTACGATGGCCACATGGGTCCATGCTTGCCTCTGGATGATGGCGTAGACGGATTTCTTCTTGAGTCCGAGTGATCGCTCGATGGATGCTCCGGATTCGCCGGCCGCGTGGCGATAGAGGATTTCTTGGGCTGTGGCTTCGGTGATCTTCGCGTTGCCAGCGGCGGCGCCTCGTCGGATGCGTTCCGGGTGGGTCTTGGTGTAGTGTTGTTCCCCTCGTGCCATGTGTTCCGGGTGGAGCCGCGAGTGGTGTTGATCTCCACGCGGTCGACTTTCCGGATGTAATCGAGATCCGGTGGCGTCTCCCCTGGCGACTTTTTCGGGGTGGCGATGCGTCCAGTGATCGTCGCCCGTTTGTATCTTTTCCGGGGTCTTTCGAGTCCAGTGTTCGTCACCCATGGTTCTTGTCTCCGGGTGCAGGCGGGCACCATTGCGATCTCCTCGAGGCATTCGTTCTGGATGCAGCCTCGCGCCGTTGTCATCACCTCGAGCCACGTTTTCTGGATGTTCTTGTTTGTACTTTCGGATCTTTGTCTTCGTGTCCTCGTTGTGCTTACGTGGTTCGCCGCGAGCGACGAGCGAGTGGTTGAAGAGGTTGCCCTTCCCGCCGCTTGTCCGGAGGATGCGTTCTACATCGAGGTATTCTTGTTCTTTCTTTACGGCTTCACCTGCTGGAGTAACGTCAAGAATTTGAAACTCAAAGTCATCCTTTCCATACAGGTTCCATGCGTTTTGCAAGTAGGTACATGGATGCCTGTTGTGGTTCAGTTTCCGCAGGTGTCTCGTCCACCGACTTCCGAACGAACCTTGAGCGCTGCCGACGTATCGCTTGCTGGTCGTCTTGCACGTGATCGCGTAGACACCGGTGCTCGAATATGTACTGGATGGCCAGGGAGTCTCGTTGCGAGTTATGGTCTCTTCCATGTCGTCACCGATCCCCTACGGGCTCCAGAAGGGCTCGCCGAACCATCGTCATGATCTTGATTCCGCTGTGTCCGGGTACGACTACGACTACGCTCCGCGGGAGCGCGCGCACGGACACCGGCACCTCCCGCCACCGCCGTCGCGCCGCCTCGGGTCGCGCGATTTTGCGCGGGTGCGCCAGGACGTGGACGCGACGCCGGGCGTCAAGGAGTGCCACAAGCAGGACATTTTCATTGATCGGATCCAGCGTGCGCTCGGGATTCGCATGGGTGAAGTTCACTGTCACCTCGTGGAGCCCTCGGCAATGCCGACGATCATGGGGAAGCACGGGTGGAATCGTGATGACGCGAGGGGAGTGGTTGGGTTTCAAGTTCAAAATGACATCTACGTTCTTACTACCACAAAATGGACGGTATTGCACGAACTGGTCCACAAGGCCGGCATCAACGCGGACCGGATGTCCAGGTACGTCGCGGAGGGCCTGACCGAGGCCATCGCGACGGAGCTGAAGCAGTCTCCGGACGAACACCAGCCGACCTACCCCGAGGAGGTGGGCTGGGTGCGGAACACGCTCCTGCCCCTCCTCGACATGACCGCCATCCAGCTCGGTCGCGAGCTTGCGCCGGCGCAGGAGCCGCGTCGCAAGTTGGCCGAGCTGATCATCGCGGCGCGTGCTCGCAAGGGTCTGCCTGCGCTGGACCGCGCGAAGCTGCTCGACGACTTGCAGCCGCAGCGCCCAGGGCGCCCCAGCTTCAACCGGGGAGCTGTCCCTACTGGTAGCGCGAGCCGCGCGACCGAGAACGGCTGGTCGCTTGGCGTCGGGACCGCGTTCTTGACGGCGGGCGCCATCCTCCTCTTCGCGACGCAAGGCCCCCGGGAGATCCGATGAGTGACATCTTGACCCGCGTCCTCGACGTCCCACGGGACCAGCGCGATCGCGCTGCAGAGTTGGACATGCTCGACGCGTTCGATCCGGACGACGATTTGTCTGAGGTCCTCCAGGATTCCCCCGAGGAGCTGGCGGTCCTGCGTCCCCCGAAAAAGAACGCCCCCTCGCCGTTGTCGAACCCGACGCTCGAGGCCATCGCCCAGCAGATCGCGGGGCGTCTTGGCAAGGCCATCCCGGCGACGAAGGCGGACCGGGTCAAGGCCCGACGCGAGCGGCTGGATGCCCAGGTCGGCGCGCTCCTGGCGAGCGCGGATCGCGTCATGGGGATCAAGGCTCGGACGGGAAGCCGGACGGTGGTGCAGGAAGGCGTCGAGCACGCCGGCACCTGGGCCAACTATGTCTTCTCGTCCCCGACCGTGCAGGCGATCTACCAGATGCGAACGATGGGGCGCGCGGGGGCCGAGGCGGTCCTGATGGAGAACGGGAAGGTGGCGCTCCTCGACGTGAACGGCAACGTGGAGAAGGTTGAGGAACCGGCGATGGTCCATCCGATCACCCCGCCGCCGGTCGCGATGGCGGCACCTGTCGGAAAGCCAGGCAAGGCTGGAAAGTCGGGAAAGTCCGGGTCGACCGCGTATGCTCCGATCTCCGAGCCGCGCGGCCTGCTCGACGTGTTCGACCCGCGTCACAACATGCGCGAGATGGCGAAGGAGATGTTGCTCCTTGAAGATCACGTGGCGCAACCTGCGAAACATTGCAAAGACTGCATCATGAAACACCTCTTGCGCACCGAGGCCCTCGCCGAGGAAGCGGTGCAGCTCGACGTGGAGGGTGAACACCAGGAGTACCTACTCCCGCTGCCGGGCCAGATCCGCAACCTGCAGCGCGCGTTCCTCGACAACGAGGCGGTCTCCGACCGTGCCGCATCCTTGAAGGGGCGGCTGGTCCTCCAGCAGCAGGTTCGCAGCATGCGGAAGGCGCTCTCGAAGCGCAGCTTCAGCGCACTCGCGTTCAAGCCGTCGGCTCCCGTGGACCCGGCGCTCGGGCCCGAGGGGGCCCCGGTCTGGCCAAAGCCTGGGGATTCCGGGACCGTGAGTGGTTCGTCCGCTCGTACGCCCGTCATGTTTGCGCTCGACCGGGGGGCCGCGGGAGTGCCGGGCGCGCAGGATGGGAAGTTGGGTGGAGCGTCGCGGAGCAGGGTGGGCTGGAATGGCCATCGCACAGGCCTGGAGCGCGGTGGTTCCAGGCAGGAGGCCCACCCGGGAGATCGTCTCGGGGCAGACGCGTCCAAGGTTTCCGCCAAGACCCCTACCGCGCCTGACCCGCTCCCCTCGACCGTTGTCGCCGCGCTGCGACGCCGGGTCAGCGCGGGCGATCTGCAGGATCACCCGGTCCCGGTGTTCTACCGGACCCGGGTGACGACCGGTCCGGGCAGTGGGACCACGACGATCCGTGAGGGTCTCGTGACCAACGTGCGGAGCGAGGGGGAGCTGGTCATCCAGTCGCTCGAGGTTCCGCCGCGCACGGTTGTCGTGCCTACCGGGGACATCGTGCTCGATCTCTCGGGAGACGACGCGTTCACCGCGATTCCCTGGCCGACGTCCCTCCCCGTCACGCGTGACCTCTCGGGGCGCGGTGCGCGTGGGGCGGACTCCCAGGCCCAGGCAAGCCGGGCCGAGGACTTCTCCATCGACAAGGACGAACACCCGGAGCGCTGGCGCATGATCCGGGTCATCGCGTCGGTGCTGTGGCCCGTCGTGGACGGGTTCGCGCTGCGCATGGCCCAGGGTCAACAAAAGCCTGCAGAGAAGGACGCGCTTGGCGCGGACGTGCCCGATTTGAGCCTGCGTGACGCGGCGCGCCGCGCCATCCTCCAGCGCCTGCTCGTCGCGGCGGTGGTGAACGCGGTCTACGAATCGGGCCTGGACCCGGACGTCGAGGCGGATGGCGGTCACGACGTGGGCCTCTTCCAGCTCCGGGATGACGGGGCGGGCGTTGGCATGTCGAAGGCGGCTCGCAAGGATCCGCTCTTGAACACGGGCCGAATCGGCCAGCGGTTCCTGGAGGTGAAGAAGTTCTTCGAGCCGCTCGGGATGGCCGAGGCGGCGACGCCGGGCTCGACTGCACCTTCCGCGTGGACCGAGGCGTTCACGCGCTACGTGGAGGCCCCGGCGGCCATTCCTGGGAAGCCAGGGCTCGTCGAGAAGGTCCGTGGCGACACGACGGCGGCGGCGTTCACGCGTCGGTCGCTCGAGGTGGCGCACGCGCCGGCCGAGGTCACCCTTGTCCCGGGTGACGGGGTGGATCGGTTCCGCCCGGCGCTCTGGGTGCTCGGCGGGATCGGGACGGTCGCGGCGGCGGTTGGGATCAAGACCGCCTGGGACGCGCACCAGGCGACTAAGGACATGTACCGGTTCTCACGGCCTCGTTGAGTCTCGCGCAACCTCGCGAGAAGATGTCGGGATAGGGGGCGTCATGGCGACCCTCCTCGAACTCATGCGCGCTGCGAAGGCGAATCCAGTACCCGCTGTCCCGTCCGCGCGTCTCGCACACGATCCCTTCGTGTTCTGGTCCGGCATCGACTTTCCGGGCGAGTTCCGAGCGCTCCTGGAGCACGGCGTGGCGTTCGGCATCGCGACGGTCCCGCCGGGGCCAGGTCGGAAGGGGATGAGCCTCGGCGACTTTGACCAGCTCCTGCGGCTCGTCCGCGCGACCCGGAATGACCCGACTCCGATCTTCGTCGACTCGGGAGCCTACCGGGAGACGTCGGGGACGACGTACACCGAGGCAGACTGGGACCACGTGTTGGACCGGTACCGGCGCGTGGCCGAGGCGGCTGGACCCGGATCTCGGGGCGCGCCGCCGCGCGTCTTTGTTGTCGCGCCCGACGTCGTTGGCAACTTCGCGGGAACCGAGGCGCGGCTCGGAGGGCGAGGCCCCGCGCTACAAGCGCTCGTCGCGGCGGGTGCGCACGTCCTCCTCCCGCTCCAGCCGGGTCCGGGCACGCTCGTCGAGCGCGAGGCGCGCTTGCGGGCCGCGGCGGGGTTCGGTCCTGCTGGGAGTGTGTCGAGCCGTGATCCGCACGGGCGCGAGGCGGTGCACCCGGCCTTTCCGTGGACGAAGAAGGCGAAGCCGCATCCTCCGCTCGAGAGCGCTTCCGGGGACAGCGTGGCCGCGTTTCTGCGCACGCGGCGTCCCGACCGCGTGCATTTCCTGGGGGTCGGCGAGAAGTCGACGGCTGCGTCGGCTCCGCAGGGGACCTGGGTGCAGATCGTCGCGACGGTCGTACGCGCGAGCCCCCAGACGCAGTTGCAGGCCGACGCAAACAAGCTCGGGGCGATGACGGCCCAGGGGCGTCCGTATACGCGCGCTGGGGCGCTCGTGGACGCCGGGGTCGTGGCGCTTCGCCCCTTCGATGACGTGGACGCCGAGATCATGGATGGCGACGGAGATCGCCTCGGGGGTTCGACCGAGAACGTGGTCACCCTTGCGCACTGGACGACACCGGAGGAGCGCAGGCGCATCGGCGTCGCGGGCGGCCTGGACGAGGACGAGATCGTCCTCTTCGCGCGTGACCCGGACCTCTTCTTCGAAGACAAGGGCGCGGACGACGAGACGTGGGACGATCGCAGCGCGTGGCTCCACGCCGCGATTGACGCCGCGTGGGTGGACCGTGCCGAGCGCTTTGCGTCCACCGGCCTGCGCGCCGACCCGGACCTCGTCGGGGACCGGCGGCGCCACCTCCAGGTGCGCCACGTCTTGCGCGAACCCCCCGAGGCCGAGACGCTGCTCGCGTGGGTGGAGCGGGACAGCGGGCGGTCCGTGAAGGACCCGGCGGTCACCGCGTGGCTTCGCGATGCCGGGGTGACCGTGCGTGGCCAGGGGACGCACAGGGAGCTGCGGTTGCTCTCGGGTCCGCCGTCTCCCGAGAACGCGCGTCGGCGGCTCTCGGACGCACTGGACGCAGACGAGGGGGTTGGCGCGCTTCACGCGATCCGTGACCCGGTGCGCGCGGCCGCGTTCCGCGCGTCTGAGAAGAAGCGGGTTGCGCGGGAGGTCCTGGAGACGCGGGAGAAGGCCGCGCTCGATAAAGCCCAGAAGAAGGGGATGGATCTCGTCTTCGCGTTCGGGTCGAACCTGCGGCGCGCACAGCTGGTCGATCGGGTGCCGGGGGCGGTCCCGGTTGCGCGCGCGACGCTCTCTCGGTACCGGCTCGCGTTCGCTGGGAACTCGCGGATGAACGACGCCGAGTACGGCGTCGTGACAGGGCAAGCCCTGGGCGGGCCCGTCGCTACGGTGGTGCCCACGGATTGGGGTGAGGGTGGCCCCGTGTACGGAGCCCTGTACGCGCTTCCGCGCGGGGGCCTCGAGCAGCTCGACCGGTACGAGGGGGCGCCGACAGTGTACCGTCGCGAGAAGCGTGACGTGTTGGCGGGGAACCGGATGGTGTCGGCCTGGGTGTACGTGCACACGGCTCCAGAGGGGGGACAACCGACGGCCGCGTACCGCGATGCGATCGAGGCCGGGCGCGCGGAGTGGGGTATCGCGGCCGATCCGATCGTCGCCGTGTCGGCGGGTCGTCCTGTTGCCCAGGCTCACCCCGGGCCCGCGCGCGCTCCCGCGCCGGGGACGACGCTCCTCGATCACCTCGCGAAGCTGCGCGGGGCGCGATAGTCCGGGACCATGCGCGGTGGTGCAACGCTCGCTCTCGGTCTTGTCGGCGTCCTCGCTGCGGCTGGGGCCGTGCGGGCACGTGGTTCGCGCGTGATCGGGGACTCGGATCCCGTCCTGGGCGCGGACTTGACCCGGCGCCTGGATGACCTCGCGCTGGCGTACCGGGGGCGCGAGGGGTGGATCCCCTACCGGAACGCCGAGGAGAGCAAGCGCTTTGCGCGGGAACACGGGCTCACCTACCTGGGCGCTGGTACCAGTCGGAGCGTGTTTGCCGTTCCCGCGCGTGGCTTTCCGATGAACAGCATTGCGCTCAAGATCGGCCGGGTTGCCGACAACCGCGCCGAGGCCCGCGTGTGGCGCGAAGCGCCGGCGTGGATGAAGGCGCTCCTCGTCCCGGTGCTTGGCGTCGCCACGGATGGGGATTGGCTCGCGATGGAACGGGTGCGGCCGGTGACGCCGGAAGCGTACGCGAAGATGCGCGATGACCTCGATAGTCGTCGGTCACGGCGGCTCCTGTTGGACTGCGGGGTGATGGACCTGGGCTTGTTGAATACGGCGTCGGATGGGCGCATCCTGGACTACGCGTACCTCGGGAACGAGAACCAGTGGCGGTCGTGCACGGAGAATGGTGAGGCAGCTCGCGTGAGGGCCTGGACGGCTGGCGGCTCCGATCCGAAGCTGTTGCGGTGGGTGAAGAATGGGTAGCGGTCTCGTCCCCGCGCTCGGCCTTGTCGGCGCCCTCGTCGCCGCCGGCGCCGCGTCGCGCCGTCTCCGCGCGCGTGACCCGGTCCCAGGCCTTGCGGGGCACGGTGCTGGCTCGCGCCAGCTCCGCTTCCCCCAGGGCCGGCGCCTCTACACGGGCACCCGGTTCCGAAACCTCCCGGGCATCCTCGCGCACGGCTTGAAGCCCGGCGGGGGCGTTCCCGGTGCTGCGCGCACGCGCTCCAAGGGAGCGCTGTTCTTCACGGATGACCTCCGGTTGGCGCTCGGGTACTCACAGAAGCGGGTCCGGGACATCCCGGTCGTGATCGAGGTGCGCGGGAAGCGCGATGATTTCGAGCCGGACGTGGACGACGTCGGGATCCGACTCAACCGGGACATCGACGAGCTGGGACGGATCGTGGGCCGGCGTTCAATGTCTCCGGGAGACCGGCTCTCGGCGAGCGAGCGGCGCGGGTTCAAGCGGTGGTGCGAGGAGCAGGAGGAGCTGCGGGACGAGGGCTCGCGTGATGGGCCGTTGCTCCTCTACGTGGATGGGCGCGGGATCCTGTGCGGGGATCCGTGGGTGGCGAACCACGTGGATAACGAGGAGACCTATTGGCTCGAGGACCGGTGGGAGCAGCTGGGTGCCGAGTATGATGGGTCGTACCTTGCGCGCCAGTACATGACCTGGCGCGGGATTTCTCTCGCGGAGGTCGCGCGGATCTGGGTTCCGGAGGACAAGGTCCCCGTGGATGTGCGGAAGAGTGCGCCGGTAAAGGAGACGTCCAACCCGTTCATCGCGGTCGTTCCCGGGACCGCCCTGGGCCGAGAGGAGCCCTGGGTGGGCCTGGAGGAAGAGGGGGAGGATCTCTGGTCGAAGGACTTCACGGTTCGTCGGCGCGAGCGCGGGGCGATCGCGGGCCAGGTCGTTGCCCTGCCCCTGCGGATGGTCGGCCTCACCGTGGCCCAGGCACGCAAGGTGTTCGCGTGACGCTGCTCGAACTTCGGGAACGCGTGGCGCGCGCCGGCGCGACACGCGAGGATCTGCGCGGGCGCCCCCTCGTCATCGCGTGCGGGCTCGGCAAGCTGCCGGGTGTTCACCGGGTGGATGCGCTGTACACAGGGCCCTCCTGGTCCATCTACCGCAAGGGGATGCGGGACCGCGTGGTGCGTGGTCTCGGGCTCCTCTCCTACGACGTCTACGTGCTCTCGGCGGAGTACGGGATCGTCCCGGTCGATCGGCGGATCGCGTCGTATGACAAGGTCTTGAAGGAGCGGCCGAAGAAGCCGAACGAGGTCGGGATCGCGGCGATCCTGTCCCTGCTGCGGCGCCAGGTGCGGGAGCATGGACTCGTCGAGGTGGATGTCTCGGGCGGGGAACTCTACGCGGATGCGCTGGCGCAGGCGGGCCTCGTCGTGCACCGGCTGGACACGCGGGGGATTGGCTACCAGAACGGGGCGCTGAAAGCGCACCTGCTGCGGTAGATCGTGCGCGAGGTCTCTTGACATCCGTCAAGTCGCGGGCTACGGTTTGGGTGTGCTGGTCGGCGTGCCGAACAGTCTTTCACCTTCACCTTTCATCCCTTCCGGGGGCGTACCGGTTTCGACGGGGTTTCTGAACGCCGAACGGCGTGGCAAGGGTGGGCTCCTTCAATCGGCCCAAGTGCAAGCTGCCAACAACAGCAACTACTCCAACGAGCGCCTCGCAGCGTGAGTTGAAGTCCGGAGGACATCGCGATCCACCGGTGTCCGGCGAGGAACGGCCGACCCTCGCCGGGCATAATCCAGGCACGCAGCAAGCCCGGGGCTGAACACCCGCCGGGGGAGCGAAGAGTCCAACAGGAGGTTCTGACGGTGGCCCAAGGTCACGACACTCGCCGGTGAGCTTCCGGAAGGCCACGTATCTGTAGAGCTTGACGATGCTTCGGACAGGAGTTCGACTCTCCTCGCCTCCACCCCTTTCAAGCTTCAGAGTTCACCATTGGCATCGTTTCCGCGTACTTCCATCGGTCCTGTTTGGCTTACCGCACGCGCGTTGACGGTGGGGATCGTGCGTCACGAGCGTGTCCTGCAGGTGGGTACGCACGACATCGAGGTTCCAGTTCCCATTCCGGATGGAGCTGCGGCCCGGAACGGCGTGACCCGGGTTCGCGGGGGATGGTTCCTCTCCCACACCGAGGCCCTGGCCGAGGCGCGGCGGATGGCCGAGGCGCGACAGGCGCAGATCGAGAGCACGGGTGCTGCGCATGCTGGCGAGGCGGAGTGGTGCCACTTGACGAAGATCGTCCAGAACACCATCGTCGTTCGCGACGGCGCCACCGGCGAGGTGATCCCGTGCGCGTAGGGTTCATCGGCGCGTCGGGGACGGGCAAGTCCACGCTGGTCCGGCTCTTACAGGCTGCGCATCCGGATGTGCCGGTGAATCCCGTGGGTTCGCGTTCGGTCGCCAAGGCGATGGGGTTCGTGCACCCCGCGGGGAGTCCGCAGGTCGGCGAGGGGAACCCGTATGCGGTGGATCATGCCAGTGAGTCGATCTACCTCGGTTCCCTGGCCATCTCCAACGACCCCTTGATCGCTGCGCACACGGCGCGCTTTGTCGCTCCGGACGCGTCGCGGTCCCCGCTCGCCCCCCACCAGTTGAAGACATGTCGCCCGCTCTTCCAGGTTCGCCTCCAGGCCGAGAAGATCACGTGGGAAGCCGAGCATGACGCGTTCCTCACCGACCGGACGCCGCTCGATGACCTCGCGTACGCCATCCTGCACTGCCGCGAGGTCGTGGACGACGCGTTCCTCGATCGGGTCTTCGCCGCCATGTCGCGCTACGACGTGGTCTTCTACTGCCCCCTGGCCACGTTCTGCAACCTCGACGGGGACGCGAGTCGGGTCGCCGAACGCGCGTACCACCGCATCCACGACGCGATCCTGGCGGGGCTGATTGAGCAGCATGAGCGCCCGGATGGATCGCTCGTCCAGGCCTTGCGCGATCCGAGCCTGGTGGCGCGGCAGGAGATCGTGTCCTGGTTCGTGCACTCGTGATGGATGCCGGCGTAGATGGAGGTCTTGCCGAGACCTACGCGCTTGCCGCGTTGCCTCCCGAGATCCAGGCGCGCGTGTTCCTCCTCGGCAACGGGCATCTCCCGTCCGAGGGGCTCCTGTTGGGCCTCGCGTGGGAGCTGTGGCGCGAGCATCCGCGTTCGTCCGAGGATGACCTGATGGAGTTGCCATGGCTTGCGCCGTGGCTTTCGACTCCTGGATGCATGTCCCGGTTTCAGACGACGTTGTGCATGCGAAAGGGCCCGGGGCTCTGGGCGCACGGGGTCACAATGCGAGCGGCGTGCCTCGAACTCATCGGCAAGGTGCTCGCGTTCGAACCCGACGCGAAGCGGGGTGGCGCGTGAAGAAGCGAACCGAGGTAGCCGTGCGTGAGTGGTTGATGATGCTCGCGTACGCGGCGCTGATCCTCGCGGTTTGCGCGGGTTTTGGGACCTGCAAGAAGTGGCAGTACGACGAGTGCGTGGCGGTCGGCCACGGGGCCGCGTTCTGCGCTGCGGACACGGCCGGCTGCTTCAGCGGCGGGAAGGGAAGGAGGTCACCGTGACCGTCTCCGAGTTTGTCCACGGTCGGATCGAGGCGTTGCTGTCCCGTCCGGACGGCTGGGGTCCGCCGTCCTCGGTCGAGGACCAGGTGCTCACGATGGTGGAGCTGCGGCATGTCCTGGTGGGCCAGTCGGACGAGGTCGTGCACGAGACGTGTCAGCGGTTCGTCCGGTACGTCGGTACGACCGTGGCGCCAGGGCCGCAGACGCTGGCCCACAAGCTGGGCTTGTACGAACGGGTGACCGGCGGAGAGGGCGGTGGGTACTACTGGCCGCGTGCTGCTGACAACGATCGGTTCATCGAGGTGCTCCGGGCGTGGGCACAGGCCGAGGACGACCTGGACAGCGGGTTCGCGTTCCGGAGTGCTGGACTATGAGCGCGAGCGTCGTCACCCACCTCGGGCGGATCTCGTGTCGGCTCCAGGGTCAATCGGTGTCCTCGCGCGCCTATACCGGGATCTACGCGATCCAGGACGGGTGGTCGAGGAAGGCTCGTCCGGGCGGGATCATCACGGTTCACTTTGACCGGCCCGTCCCGGATGGGAGCGGGGACCACGTGCACGAGGTGACGTTCGGGGTTGTTCGCGTGCCCGGTTTGCTGGAGGTCCTGGATGGCGGGGAGGTCGGCAGCGGCGCCGTCGCGTCCCGGATGATCGGGGAGTGGTGTGCCGCGAACATCCGGGTGAAGACGGCGTAGTCTCACCTCGTGAACCACTTGGACGGAGAGCCTGGGAAGCTCGGCGGGGTCTACGCGACCGAGGCGCACGTCCGTGCTGCGATCGATGGGTACCTCGACACGGCGGCACTCCTGGCACAGGGCGATCCCCACGCGGGACGCGAGGGGCCGCACGACTGAGCGGATCCAGATCCGCTGTGCGGTTTGATCCGCGTCTTCAAACGGGCTACACGAAGCACTCCTCTCGGAGTGCCCGTGTCGTACCTCGCTGCGCTTGTCTCCCCCCGGTTCGGAGCCGAGACCTCGCCTGCGATGGCGCTTGGGAAGGCCGACGTCCAAGTTTCTTCCCCGGGGCTGGACGCGGCGACCGTGCCACCCGCGATTTTCGTACTCCTCTCGCAGGGCGGGTTCGTCATCTGGAGCCCGGACGTCGCGAGGCAGCTCGGGTTGCGCGGGTTCAGCCTCCTGCAGCACGACCTCTCGGCGGACGAGACGTCCTGGATGGCGGCGAAGTCGCCGAGCTGGGCCGCCCAGGGGAAGCCCGAGACGGTCTGGTTCGCCGCGTGTCCGACGGGGGCTTCCCTGGATGCGCGCAAGCAGCCCGTGTGTGGCCAGTCCTTGCCGAAGGGGGTCGTGGAGGTCGCCGCGAAGAACGGGGACAGCTGCTCGGTCAACGGACTTCCGGACGCGGCCGAGGGCGAGGTGAGTGTCGTCCAGCTGGAGGCCGCCAAGCACATCGCTCCCGCGGGTGCGACCGTTTGCTTTCGGTACTTCGGCGGGAACCCGGTGTTCTCGCCTGAACAGCGGGTTGAGCGGATCCAGTCGGCGCGCCAGGTCCTCGCGACCTACGATGACCTCACGCGCGCGGTCGAGCAGGTCGAGTCGTGGCGGAAGATCGCGGGGAACCCGTATACTCCGGCCCAGGCGACCAGCGTGCTGAACGCGCGGGCGTGGCTCGCGTCGACGAGCCAGGTGGTGGAGAAGGTGCGCCGGACGCTGCCGAAAGACGCGGCACCCGCCCAGGCTCCAGGAGCCGAGGGAGGTCGGGGCTTCCAGGATTCTGGCTCGGGGAATCGTCCCTCGCGTCCCCCGCTCCTTCGTCGTGGCGAACCTCTCCCGGTCTTCCGTCCTCCGGCTCCGTATGCGCGCGGGGCGGGGCAGCAGGGTGCACGGGGAAGCCGGGATGCGCTGGCGACCGTGGCCCCCGCTCCCGTGGCGACCGCGTCGGCGGTTGTCATCACGATCGTCGCGCTGTCCCCCGCGGTGGCCGCCTGGGCGTGTGCGAACCCGGAGACGGGACGTGTTGGGCTCGCGGCACGCGCAGGCCTGGATCGCGCGATGCAGCCGGTCATCGGTGCGGCCGCGTCGACGCTCGCTGACGCGTCCAGTTCGCCGGCCCAGCGCCAGTCGGCGCGCGCGACGCTTCGCAACCTGTCCACGTTGGTCGGTACGAAGCCGCGGGACCCTGGGGACACGGCTCCCATCCCATGGGGGACCATCGCGGTCGTCGGCTCGGTCGGTGTCGGTGTATTGGCGGGGGTCGCTTACCTCGTGAGTCCGGTCGTCCAGGCGAAAGCGCAGCTGGCCTGGGACGCGCGCAACGACCTCTTCAACGGATGGATCCAGTGAACTACCTCCGCGTTCTCACGACTTCCTCAGATGCTTTTGGTGGGGTCACGGACATCGAGCACGATCCGCGGATCGGGCCTGCCGTGGAGAAGCAGATCGCCGCGGCGAAGCTGAAGCAGAACCTGGCCGATTACGGAAAGGCCGGGGACTTGTCTCTTTTCATGTCCAATCCGTCGGACGTGTTCGAGGCGCATCTCAAGGCGGCGTACTGGCTTGCAGTGGCGGCGCGGTGTTCGCAGGCGTGGAAGCTCACCGATCTTGCGGTCGAACAACAGGTGGCGGGAAACGCTGGAAAGACGTGGACCTCGCGCGTGATCCCCTCGTCCACGTCGTGGGATCGTGCCAGGACCTACTGGCGTCTCTCCCTGGGTACGTCCATGTCCGTGGATGATCAGGCGGCAATCAGCGCGATCTTGAAGTCGGCTGGCGCTGCCATCCTGGCTGCGGCACCGACGAACCCGGGGGCGAAGGCGGCCGCGGCTGCGCTTGGGCAGCTCGGGGATCCCGAGGCCATCCGGATCCAGGATCAAGCGAGGGCGGATGCAAGTCCAGCCGGGATCGTCCTGAACACGGGTGGAGCCATCGTGGACGATGCGGTCTCGACCTCGGAGGCCTTGCGGAGTCTGTTCACCGGCAAGCTGCCGCGCGGGTGGACCCAGGCCGAGTGGGATGCGCTGAAACAGAAGGTCTACATCGCGGGGGGTATCGCAGCGGTCGGGACCGGTGTGTACCTGTTCGGACCCGCGATCCGCGGGGCGAGTCACTACGCGGGCGCTTCGATGGACGTGGGGCCCAGCGGAGCGCCGGGCGGGCGCGGTTGATCCGGGACCTGACATGAACCACCTTCTCGTCCTGACTCAGGGTCCTGGCAGTCGGAGACGTGACTCCGTTGGCTTCTCGACTACGCCCGAGATCGATGCACTTCGCGAGCAGGGCCGTCCATCGACTCCGGCTGAGTGGCAAGCGCGCCGCAAAGGAACATCTCCTGGTGTGAGCGTCGGGAGTGTGGTGAAGGTGTACGCGCGGACGTACGAGGGGCGTCCCGGTCAACCCTACTTCTTGGCGCGCGTGTTCTCCGTTGCTCCGGACAGGATCCGTGTTGTCGCGGCGCACCGGGAGGAGACGTTGACACAGGCGGAGTGGGATGCGCGCGTACGGGGACATGACGCGGTCTGGGACAGTCTCTTGGCGATCGTTCCGTACGGCGTGAGCCACCCGGATCCTCCTCCGCTCCCTCCCGGGGTTCACGCGGACACGCGGGTTCGCTGGGTTGGTCTTCCTGGCGTGGTGAAGTACGTCGGGACCGCGGCGATCCCGGTCGCTGTCGGTGCGGTGGTGGGTCACTTGAACCCAGGTGTCGGCGCGGGGCGCGGGGCACTGACGGGCCTCGGCGCCGGTGTCGGGCTCGCGGGTGGACGTATGGCCGGGTCGGAGATCGGCGCTGCCTTCGGCGCTGCGGCGGGTGGGGCCGCGGCGTGGAAGTTGACCGGGGGTGGCGATGCACCCTGGTGGGTGGCCAGGTGACCGACCAGCTCCGCCGCTGCGTCCGCGCCGTCTCGCAGAAGCGAGCCGAAGCTGCGGGCCGTCGTGCGCCCGGCCCTTCCGATACCTCGGCCGCGTTCGCGATCTGCACGGCGTCGCTCCAGGACAAGGGCTACCTCGTCCCTGGCACGCAGGCGCCGACGCTCCTCGGGCTGATGCGCTCGATTGAGATGGCCGCGGAGCCCGGCCATGATGTCAAGCTGGTCGAGTACGAGGCGCAGCTCGAGTCGGATCGGTTGGCGCGCATGTTCGGGCGGATCCGGCGTCATCAGGCGGCGCGGCGCGGAAAGCAGGGGGCGGCGAACAAGGCCATGACGCGCGCGGATGTCCAGCGTACTCCCAGGACTCCTGCCGAGGTGAAGGCACTCTTGCAACCGTTGCGGCATGCACTTGAGGACGTATTTTCTTGTTCAACAGCTTTTGGCGATTGTAGCAAGGATCGGCCCTCAACCGGGCACTGTTTTCTCGTTTCCCTCTTTGTCAACGACATCCTCGGTGGAGAGATCGTGACGAGTACTGTGCGGGACATTCCGCACTACTGGTGTCGCGTGCCTGTCCCGAACGCGCGTGGCGGTGACAGTGGGCAGTTCATTGACGTGGATCTCACTGGAGACCAGTTTTTCTTGCCGGCCGTCCAGGCGAAGCGGGGTGCCTTGTATCCAAAGGCTACCGTTTTCGATCGCCAGCCAGGGGAGCGGTTGAGTCAGGCTGGGAATCGCAAGGTGATGGCGCTGTATGATCGTCTCCTGAAGCGCGTGGTTCCTGTTCTTCGCAAGGAGGGTCATGGGGCCCTGGCGTGTCAGATTGAGTCGTCGTGTCGTTCCAGGTGACGTGTTTCCACGTCTTTCTACGAATGATGAAGCTGATGTTTGACTGCCAAACTCCAAACTCGCGTGCCAGAGCGGCTCCAGACTCTCCATGAGACGCTCGTTGTAGAATTTCGATGACATTGGCCTCGGTGAGTTTTGCCGTGTTGATCATCGCGCCGTGTTGTCCAATACTAACGTGTGGCGCGACGTTGACGTGGGACCATGTTTCTCCGCGAATCACGGACATTACGATGTGTCTTGGGATCTTGAGCGTTTTTGCGATCTGGAGCGTCGAAGTTCTCTTCTATGCTCTTTCCACCTGTCGGTAAATGTGCGCTTCGTGCTGCCGACGTATCGCATTCCGGTCGTTTTACAGACGATGGCATATACGCCAGATTGCGATTCTGGGTTAGCGTTATCAGGCATGTCGATCTCCACGAGAGTCGGTGTGCAGGGTCGAGCGGCTGGAACCGCTCGACCCACGCTATAGCACGTTGCGCGTTCGCCAGTTAGGTACGTGAGCATGAGGTTCATCACCCCCGTCACCGCGACCCTCCTTCTTGTCGGCGCAGTCACCGTCGGACTCAAGCGTCGCGACGGCAACCTCGCGGTCGATCCCTACAAGCGTCTCGCCGATCTGCGCCGCGTGGACAGCATCCCGCACTACTGGACACGCGTGCCGATCCCGAACGCGCGTGGCGGGGCCAGCGGCCAGTTTCTCGACGTGGACATCACCGGCGACCAGTTCGACAAGGCCGCTGTCCAGGCGAAGAAGGGCGCGCTCTACCGCGGTGGGACCGCGTTCGACCGGGAGCCTGGGGAGTACCTCGGGCAGGCCGGGAACAAGAAGGTGATGAAGATGTACTGCACCCTCCGCAGCCGGGTCGTCCCGATCCTGGAGAAGCGGGGTCAAACCGACATTGCCAAGCGCATCGAGGCTACCGGATGAATCATCTTGCCGTGTTGACGCAGGTCCAGGATCCGCGTGGGTCCCGAGTGTTCGATCACATGTTCGATGGGGGGAATCGGATCTCTCCTGTCGTCGGTCGCTTTGTTCGTCTGAACGGCCCCGCGGGATGGCAGGAGGCCAAGGTGCTCTCGGTATCGAGGGACACGGTGACGCTCTTGGTATTTCCAGGCCATAACGACCACGACGCGGAGGGCCGGGAGATTTCCGGCGTGGAGCAGACCATCTCGCGCCAAGAATGGCGTGCCCGAGCACGCAGCCTGGCGTTCATGGAGGGCGGTAAGGAGTGGGGCCCCTTGTTTGGAGGAGGCTTTACCGTTGCGGCGCTGGGCGTGGTCATCGCGGTTGGGGCGGGCGGGTATTACCTCTTGAAGAGTGCGGCTGGGTCGGGCAGCGCCGCCGTCGACCCCTACAAGCGCCGCGACGATCTGAAGCGCATGGCGGCCCAGACCTCGGGCGCGTCCCCGGGCGAGCGCGCGACCGCCCTCCGGCAGCTTGCGAAGGTCCAGGCTTCCCTGCCTGCACGCGATGCGTTCGAGCCCCTTCCCCGGTTCAATGCGCAGGCCCGCGGCGAGGAGGCTCGCCGCGCGCGACGCGCTTCCCAGGCTGGAGACGCGGTCTCCCTCGATCCGCTCGAGGCAGCCGTCGGCTTTGGTCGGCGCGCGTCCTACGATGGCGAGATGAAGGCGGAGTGGAAGAGGCGGGCGACGGCCGTCTTGCACCAGGTCGCGAAGGATCTCCACTTCGGCGCCGGTACCTACACGATCTCGTTCAACCCGGGTGGCATCGCGGTCCCCGGCGACGCCACGCTGCACCACGACCGGGTCTACGTGAACCTCTCTCCCTCCGGGTTTTCGAGCGGTGCCGGGTACGCGCGGCGCTGCGCGGGGCAGAAGGATTACGGCGGGAAGTGGGGTCCCGGGTGGGAGAACCACGACATCCCATCGTCCTACGAGGGGCTCGTCCGCCTCGTCCGTACCCTGCTTGAACCGGCTCACGCGTGAAGTCCATGTCCATCCTCGCGCCGACCCTCCTCACCGACGCTCTCTCGGATTTTCAGCGTGCCGAGGCGGATCTCGTTCGCCACGCGTCGAGTCGCCTGGACGTGCGCACGGGTCGCCTCGCCCCCGGGTCCTGTCTCTACGGGTGCTGCGTGGACCCGGTGCGCGCCCACCTTGCGTTGTCTTCCTCGGCGTTCTTCACGCGGCCCGAGCACTGCGTGCTCCACCCGGAGTGCGCGACGGCCGCCGAGCTGCTCGCGTCGCTGGTCCAGCGCAAGGCCGCGTACGACGACGCGCGACGCGCGTGTGGGGTCTACATGCCCTCGATCCTGGGTTCCTTGATGCCGCGGATCTCGGTCACGCTGGAAGCTACGCATCTCCCGACCGATCCGCCGGATCGCTGCGCGGAAAGCTGGGGTGGCCCGTGATGGAGTCCGTCGGCTGGGTCCGGGCTGGGCGAGACGAGGTCCCGACCGAGGCGACGCGCATGACGCTCGATCTCCTGGCGCCCCTGCGGGACCGGGCGTACAAAGCCTGGGTGGCGCGCTACCCGGAGGAGCGCACGCTCTGGACGCGGTGGCACACGTTGGGGGCGGTTGGGAAGTACGGGCGGTGGCACACGCTGGACCTCGAGACCTGGGGTGGGTTCGGGCGGACGCTGGTGCCCGTGTTGGAGCAGCGGATCCGCTACGTCGTGGCGATGGACCAGGCCGATCTCGTCCCTGCTCCCCTGGACCCCCCGCTCCTGCACGCGTCGAGCCGGTTCCTGCAGGAGAGCACGTTGGTCCGGATCCTGGAGACCAATCCGTCGCTGGCGAAGGGCGCCTACCAGAAGCTCCTCAACGGGGAGGCGCACTTGCGGCAGGAGGGCTTGTTGGACCCGGTGCACGCGCAGACCCGGTCGGCCTGGGTGAACCTCCTGGCCCGGCAGCGCGTGCGCATCGAGGGGGAGCTGCCGGGAAACGTGACCTTCGGTCGGAGCGACAGTCCCGTCTCGCCGTGGGAGAGCGACGGCGGGCTCGAGGTCGAGGAGCGCCAGCGCGCCGAGCGGAGGAGCGCGTGAACGCGTACACCCGCTCGCTCCCGTTCCGTCGCGATTGCCGGTGCGCCTGCCACGGCAACTCCGGGATCGTCCACGTGGCAGCGTGTTGTCGGCCCGACACGCGAGGGTCCGTCGCGATAGGTCGATCGTCCTCTCCGAGTTCCTCCATGTCCTGCAAGCCCTGCGGCTGCCGAAACCTCCCGTCGGGTCCCGAGACGTGTAGGGTGTGTGTCCCGCGCGCGGGTCTGCCGTTGACGCTGGCGGCCGTTGGTGTCCTGGCCGTGGCGGGCATGGTGGCCAAGCGGGGGTCCGCGGCGCGCGCGGAGTACACGGGGGGTTCGTACCGGGCGACGCGCGCAGATCCGCGCGACCACCCGGGTGACCCGGGCTTCCCGGAACTCCTCTGCACCTGCGGGATGCCCGAGTCGATGCACGGCCCCCTGGAGCACGCGTTCGACCCGGCTCCGGACCGTGTGCCCGAGAACCCGGTTGGAAAGACCTACGGCGGGGGTCGCGCGGTCTCTGCGCGCGACTTGCGCCGGTATGGCATGTCGGACCTCGAGATCCGCCGTGTCCAGCAGCGTGGTTCCCGGTCCAGTGCTTCGAGTGAACCCCTGGGCCTCGACCGTCACCCGTTTGCGTCGTACGCGCTCGCTCGCGAGATGCTGGACGATCTCGGCTGGGTCGAGACGGCGCGCTCGGTTCCGCGTGGGTGGAAGCGACCCGAGACCGTGGAGTTCTTCAACAAGTACATCGGCGGGGTCGGACGGCTGGTCGCGGAGTCCGACGATCCAAGGACCGGATCGTACGAGTTTTTCGGGCCGGAGAACTGGGTCGGACGCGTACTCAAGAAGCGGTACGCGGAACCCGGGGACCTGTCCGGGAGCCTGTCGCGGTCGCGTGCCGACAAGAAGGCCGCGAAGGCTGCGCAGTACGGGCGCGTCGATGCGACGGGATTGCCCTCGCGTCGGGGGCCCAAGGGTGGGTCCAAGAGCGGCTCGAGGAGCACCTCGTTCTCCGTCTCCGGGAAACCCGGGAAGGGTATCCACCCGTGGTTCGAGTTCTCGGCCTGGCAGTCGAGCGATCATACCGACAAGGCGGCGGCGCGCGTTCTCTCCCGGATTGCCGGGTTCGACGTAGCCAAACGGTATGCAGAGCCCGGCGTGGATCCGTGGTTATGGGACGAGGAGATCGAGGGGATCATCCTGCATCAGTACGGTCGTCCGCCGATGCAACCTCAGTCTGGACCGAACCTGGGGCGCTGGCCGCATGGGAGCCCGAACGAGTCTGACGCCATGCGGGAGGCGCTGGTCATCCTGGAAGAGCATCCGCAGCGCGTCGCGGCCGCGTACCGTGCGTTCCGCAAGGCCAAGGGCCTGAAGGCGAAAGCGTGGTCTGGCATGAGTTCGGGTGCGAAGGCAACGGCGACCGCGTTGCTCCTCGACAACGCGCGAATCGCGCGAGCCCTGGTGCGATGAGTTCCGTTCGATTCGACGACGCATCCTTTGGCGGCCTGCTCGACAGCGCGGCCCAGGCGTTCACGTATGACCCAGCGCTCATTGAGGCGCGCAAGGCGCGGCAGCAGGCCGCGATCGAGGCGGCGACAGCGCGGAAGGGGCGGGCCGCGGCGCGGGCGCAGCTCCGCACCGTCCGCGCGCAGACCGCTGCGGTCAAGAGCACTGCGAGCCAGGAACGGTTGACCGCGGACCAGGCCGCGCGCGCGGAGGCCGCGCGGCGCGCAAAGACGGCAACCTTGCTTTCGGAGCAGCGCCTCGCGACGTTGACCGAGAAGGCGGGGACGCAGACGGCGCAGGCTGGGACAACGCGAGATGCTGCGGAGCAGGCGCGTGTCCTTGCTCAACAGGCTGGACAGCAGCCGCCGACGGGGCAGCCGTCTGCAAAACAGGCTACGCCATCCTCACCTCTCTCTCCTCTCTCGCTGGAACCGGCTCCCCGGGTGGTTCCGGTCTCTGCTCTCTCCCACTCCTTTGGAGCTGACATGCCCGCGAACAAGCCGAGCCTCCTCCAGGCCCTTCTCCCGAACGTCCACGTCGATCCCATCCACCCCCAGGACTGGTTCCAGACGCCGGCCGAGCGCCAAGCGGCGCTCGTACGCCGCACGGCCGCCGAGCAGGCCGACATCGCGCGCCAGTTCCAGGCCGAGAATCCCGCGGCCGACAAAGCGATGAGCGCTGGCAAGGTGGCACTCGGGATCGCGGTCGGTACCGGGATCGCGGCGGGCATCGCTGCGCTCGTGGGGCCGAAGATCGAGCCGGCGATGACCTCGACCGAGGCTGCGAAGGTCGGTGGCGCGTCCTACGTGGGCGCCATCGGGCTCATGCTCGGTGGGGCCGCGGCGATCAAGGCCGTGCGCGGGAACACGTAGTCTCATCGGGTTGACAGGCGACAAGTCGCACGCTATTCCCCTGTCCATGCGCAACTTTTTTCGCACCCTGTCTGGCCCGCTTCCCCTCGTCACCGAGGGGTGGATGGCACGCGTGGCGTGCTCGACGTGTGGGCACGCGACGCTCGTCCGGGACGGGGCGCTCGCGATTCACGGGCCGCCGAGTCGGCCCGATCTCGTCTGCCCCGGGTCGGGGGCGTCGGCGATGGACACGGAGCCCGTCTCCGCAGGTGCGGGACCCTCGTCCTCGGGCGACCCTGGAACAGGTGGCGCGTGTCTCTCTTGATTGCGCCGGCCGTCGAGGCCTGGGCTCGCGCGCGCCTCGCAGACGTGCTGGCACGCGAGATGGAGCATTCGCTTGACCTCGGGGATCAGAAGCCGCTCGGGAGCTTCGGCTTGTCCGTGACCCAGCCGCCGCGTGTCCAGGTACGTGTCCTGGGCGCGTACGCCCGCCAGAAGCTGCGTCACCCCCTGGACTACGTCGGAACCTCGTTCGTGGACGTGGAGGTCCTGGAGCGCATTCGGCGACGGAGGCTTCACGAGGGGGACGCGTCGTGGATCTACGCATGGCGCGTGTCGGCCCTGGAGACTGTCTTGCGGCGACACGCGCGCACCTTTGCGTTGGCCGAGTGGCCGTGCGAGGGACAGGCCGAGGTGTTCGTGACCTGGCACCGGACACATGTTGCCCCGCCGTGCACGCCGCTCTTCGACGCGGTCTCGGATTGCTACGGGGACCGGTTGAACCCGGGTCGTACCGACGTGCTCCCCGGGGTCGCGCGCCAGGACCTCGTCGACGCGATGCGGCTGCTCTTTGGGCACGGAGATCCGGACGAGCACCACCTCCAGCCGGCGCTGGAGGTCGAGCGGGCGGCGTGCGAGTCGGTCCGGGTTGCGCGGGAAGAGCGCGACCAGCGCTGGGCATCGCTGACGTGAAGCGATAGGATGGGGTGGAGCTGCCCATGTCCAACGGAACCATTCTCACGCTTGGCCTCGTCGGCGCCGGGGCCCTCGCGGGGGTCCTTGGATCCCGCCCGGGTTCCGCTGCTATTCTCGCGGAGCCAGCGATCGTGCGCGCGACGCTGCGGGATGCACGACGCATGGCCGATACGATGGCTGCGGTGGCGCGCGCGGAGGGGTGGCGGGTCCTCGTGCAGGTCGGTCAGCCCGGTGAGCCGGCATTCACGGTCACGTGGGTGGACGCGTTTGGACGTACGCACGCGACACCGGTGCGGGTGGAACCGCGTCACAGGGCGGATCTAGGGAAGCGATACGCGCTGCGTCGCGATCATGGAGAGGAAGAGCGAGGGTCGCGAGCGACGCTCCTGGAACTCCAGGCGCGGTTGAAGCGGGACGCCCCGGATCCGTCGGTCATGACGCGTCATGCGCTTTCCGACTTTGACACCGAGGTCATCCAGCTCAAGGCCGAGCGTACAAAGCTCGTCGCCAGCATCGCCAAGAAGGATCGGCCCGAGGCCGAGGGTGGCCTCCTGGGGACCGAGTACGCGGACTTCGTCGAGCACCTCCAGCAGCGTCTCGCGGAGCTGGACGCAAAGATCGTGGCACGCCGGGCGCTCGTGGATCGCCAGGAGGCGGCGCGTGTTGCGCGCGAGGAGGCCACCGGAGGTCCGGAAGCGGAGAACGCGGTGCAGGCTGCGGTGGCCGAGCTGGGGCGGCGTCACGCGTTGGAGCACGCGGAGGCGCTCGTCGCCGCGGTCAAGGCGGCCGGTGGCCCAGCGACGACGCGTGCGTGGCAGCGTCCAGGGAGTGGCGACACGCGCGTCTACTTTCCGATGGATCAGTACCTCGCGGTGGACTCCGGCGGAAACCTCTCCGAGGGGTACCGGAAGATCCATTTTTTGGCATCGGGTTTCTATCCGAACTGGCGGCGCGCCATCAAGGCAGGACGCGAGGCGTACCACGCGGGGTGGAAGGAGCGCTACGATCGCCAGACGGACGAGCGGGTCGCGTTGATCGCCGAGGTTCGTGCGCGGTTCGTCCGGAGGGGGTCTCTCCAGGCCGGGTCCCGCGAGATCCCGTCCCCGGGTAAACAGGAACACTTCTCCGTGCGCTCGCCCGAGGCGGGCTACCGGCTCATCGCGGGCGATGTCTACACGGAGAACCATGCAAAAGCACTCCGCGTCACCCCGTCGCACCGGGTCGCCGTCCTCTTGCCGTGTGCCGGGACCAAGCCCTTCTCCACGGCTCCGAGCCACGCGCACGGGTACGTCCCGGCGCTCGACGGGCTTGACGTGGATCGCTACGTCGTCGCCGAGCCGCTCGGGATCATCCCGTGGGCCTGGGAGGACACGTGGCC
>Ga0214919_10000445_pt1 | contig 70653 bp, 52 predicted proteins | sample LL1503_MetaG_FD_177994 | JGI IMG/M metagenome (GOLD analysis project Ga0214919, IMG submission 177994) | Freshwater microbial communities from Lake Lanier, Atlanta, Georgia, United States - LL-1503 | ecosystem: Environmental > Aquatic > Freshwater > Lake | place: USA: Georgia | collected... | reverse complement strand
GATTTAGGAGAATGCAAAAGTATATTGTCGAATTCTTCGGAACTACCCTGTTCGTCTATATTATTTTGGCGACTGGTAATGCTCTCGCTATCGGTGCCACTTTGGCACTTTTGATTCTTTTGATGAGTGGAATCAGTGGCGGACATGTGAATCCTGCTGTGTCCATCGTGATGGCAGCGGCGGGTAAGTTGCCCACTACTGATTTAGTGCCATACTGTATCGCCCAGGTTTTAGGCGGTTTAGTTGCACTGGAAATCTATAAACGCGTCCGGTTTTAAACGATTTTCATTCGAAACTTCCTCCGTCAGGAGAATCATCCAATTCCTACCGCTCTTTCTTCGCATCGAATAAAAATCCAAACAACAAATATTTATTTTCTTTATATAAGACAATAAGTTATATAATACGATGCCACATTCGAGAAGAATAAATTCGACTTACGAGATTCCCTCCGCTGCGCTAAAGAAATCTCTCCAGCGAATCCTTGAACACCTACCACTTCGTGTCCGGCGTTATACGCAGAACAAGCGATGCAAGACTTGCCAAAAAACGTCGGTGCCGAAATTTTTAAAAAAATGGGGGGTTGGAGGATGGAAAAAACGACGTACATTAAGATCACCAAAAATGCAAAGAATAACACCAAGGAACACAATATTTTAACTCCATAAATTTTCACATCACCGCTGTCTCCGGAAAAACTGACGTGGTCAATTCCGGAGCGAAGAATGAGCGACGGAATTGGATGAATCTATAGGATTTACGGACTTCGAAGAAGGTAGTAAATCCGAAATTTTCAGGAGATGCGACGCAGGAGCATCGAATGAAAATCCTGACGTAGGAAGTTTCTCAGGAGAATTTCCGGCGTTCTACGCAAATCCTATAAATAGCATAATTATATAACAGATGTCAAACGGAACAGCGCTTTATTATTACTACCCGTTTGATATAAATTACAATAATTATGCTACTGGTAATCCAGTGGCAGATTTAACGGTTAATGTAACGAATTTGCCCATAACTTCCAATGCTACCAAAATATATGCATGCTCTCTCTCCTTTCCATCGGCAAATACCACCGGATGTAACCTTCCAAATATCACATTTAACGCAAATGGTATTACGGTGGCATTTTGGGCAAAAATCACGTACTCTTCTACGAACGCGCTGAGTATGCGACTCATAGAATTTAGTAACACGTCGGCTAGTACGTTTTTTTCGATATATTTCGTCAATAATAATTTATGCTATTCAGTCAATGCTGGCGGTCTTTCTTCTACATTCACTCTTAATAATTCAAATTGGAACCATTATTGTTTGACGATTTCGTCTTCAAATGTCTGGCAGATTTACGTGAATGGAACGAGTCTCGGAATTAATTACACCGCATATCCAGAATTAGTGTTATTGCAATATTGTTATTTAGGTGGGTCGAGGTACGCAAGCACTGGACTTAAATACGCGAATATGAATCAGTTCATAGTATTAAATCGCCAAATAAGCGCTACCGAACTCTCGTATTTGGTAAATAATACTACTGCAGTAAAATTTAACAGTAATTCCGAAATTGTATTGAATGCAGACAGTTATAGCACAACCCCTTCCAGTTTAGCATACGGTTCAAGTAGCACATTTAAACTCAATTTTTCAAGTTCGTATTTAAAGTCTACCGCTACTTACACGCTTAAACAGGGTTCAACGACATTGAATTCGCAAGTGTATAATGGTTATAAACGGGCAGGATGTTATGGACGAAATGACTTGAAAAGTTTAACAGTAGACCAGAGTGGAATAGTGTGGATGGAACTTGGCATTAGTGGTATAGGAAAATGGGACGGAGACCTGGCAATTGCTGCTCCATATACGATTAATTATCCATCCACCCCACCGAATTATACAAATTCCCGGATACGCTATTACAACGGATTGATATATGTTACAGGACTTTATGGACTTAATAATAGTTACGGGTATTATGGAGTAATTAATACATCGACATATACAGTTTTATATTGGCAAATTAATAATACTTACCACTATACTGATATTGCATTTGGAAACGACGGATATGGATATATGCCGTCGGGTGTATGTAGCGATAACACCACTACATACCAATATCAATGGATAATAGATAAAATAAATCCACAAACCAATGAAATAACAAATGTCGTAACAGGCAGTAAGACTATATTTGAAAGTGCTTCCTCGATTTCAGCAAATTACGGATTACAGTCAATCGCGTTCGACTCGAACAATGATTTTTACATATTGACGAGAGGTTCGTATATATCAAAGTGGAGCAAATCGGGAACACAACTTATGACAGCGAGATATGTTGTAGACCCAAGCGGACTTAAAATAAATCCAAATACTTCATTTGACTGTGATATTACCACAAATTATTTATATTGTTTGGGAGGAGGACAAAATACTATTCAAATAAATACCACAACGTGGACAGTGACAAATTATTTTCAAGCATTTGAATGGGTTTATGGTACAGCGAATTATAGTATAGATAATTCTACCAGGCGATTATATTTCAATGCCGAGCAAGCGTATTCGCATCGATTAGACTTGAACCCGACGCAGACAATAACATTCAATGCTACCCTGGCAAATGTCGGTCTAGGCAATTCATTCCAAATATACGATGCTTCGGGGAACGCGTTTGGAGTACAGATTAATGTCACCGGTGAAGTGCCCTGTTTCCTGCAAGGCAGCAAAATACTCCGGTTAGACCCAGAAACTGACGAGGAATCCTATGTGCCCGTCGAGACCCTACGCCGTGGCGACTTGATACTGACGGCGACGTGTGGGTACAAAGCGGTCGCATTTATCGGGAGGGGTACTGTTCAGAACCCCGCCGACGACCCAGATAAGAAGAACCGCCTTTATGGGTTCCGAGATGCCAAAGGTAGACACCCGACCCTCTATTTAACAGGCGAGCATTGTTTGCTGTATAATAAATCGGAGATTTCTGAAGCGAAAAGGCGAGAGGTTCGGGAGCATATGGGCGACGATTATATCACCGAGACATATCACCGGGTTCCTGCGTGTTTAGACGAGAAGCGGGAGGCGTATAGGGGACATGGACCAGCGACGATTTGGCACTTCGCTTTGGAGCACAACAATCTGTACAATAATTATGCGGTGTTGGCGAATGGGATTTTAGTGGAAACTTGTAGCATCGATTTTCTGACGAAGAAGGCGAGACTGGAGTTGGTTTGATAGAAATATATGTATACAGTTCAATTATACATATATTATTTTTGCGGGATGTCAACGACTTGGTATTCACTAACATTTTCTAATATACCTTTAACGAATAATTATAGCGTAAGTTATTATTTTAGCGTTTTAAGCGGACTGGTTACTGGAATTTACAGATACGATACTATTGGAGTAAATATATTGGCACCGCAAACATTATTCGGAAATAATAGCGGGTCGGACAACGTATTTACGGTTGGCACGTCGTCTTTTAGTAGGACCGCCGGAACTAACTTTAATGACCCGATTTTGTATAATAATGTGGTTGCTGGAATTCCTACAGCAACCAATTATTTTAATTTCTTTTCCGGAACCAATGGAAACGCTAGTATATATTATTGGAGAAATACTGGAAATACAGGAGGGTATTTAAATGTGACAACTAGTATTGTAACCATAAGTTCTCCGCCTACTAACACATCATCATACAACATCAATAATACCAATTTGCTGTATTATTATCCATTTAATGTGGATTTTTTAGACTACAAAACCGGCACAGGCACTTCCAATTCCACCACCACGAATGTAACCATATCCACTGCAAACACGAAATTGACAAATGGGTCGATATTATTCCCAGGTTCCACTGGAACAAGTCAATTGGTCCAGATTCCCAGCACTACGCTTACCACGAACGGTGTAACAATCGCATTCTGGGCGAAAATCACGCTACAATCTGGAGTTTCTCCGCAATTCGTGTTCGACTTTGCTTCAGGCGCTGCAGTTAATACAGTTGGTATGTGGTTGTCGGGAACCGGAGCATTTCAACTTATGCTTTACAATGCATCGAGCGTCGGCAATAGTTATTCATTGAATTACACTTTGCTGGATTCGAATTGGCACCATTATTGTGTAACCGCTTCTCAGACTTCCGGTGTTTGGAGTTTTTATGTGGATGGGGTGTCCATCGCGGTTTCCATAACTTCGTACCCCACAACTGCTGCAATGACAACTCCATACATAGGAGCAAATCATCTTGGTAATGCGAATATAAATGGAAATATGAACCAGTTCTTGGTATTTAATCGAGTGATAACCGCAGATGAAATCTATTTTTTGGTGAATAATCCATCCCAAGTCGGTTTTTCGAGTTCGGTTACCAGTATCCCGATACTTCCCTACCCTTGTTTCCTCGAAGGCAGCAAAATACTCTGTCTAGACCCGATTTCAGACGTCGAATCCTACGTCCCCGTCGAAACATTGAGACCGGGTGACCTCGTGAGAACCTCTCTCAATGGTCACAAAGCGGTATTCCATATCGGTAAACGGACACTGCCGAATCCAGCGAAAGACCCCGAACCCAGGAACCGTTTGTACCGATTCCCCTGTCGAATTTCTCCAAAAATGACCGAAGACCTCTGTATCACCGGCGAGCACTGCCTCCTCCATAAAAAACTCTCACACGAACTCGAAGAACAAGTCCGCAGACACATGGGCGATATCTATATCACCGAATACCAATACCGTGTTCCTGCTTGTTTAGACAACCGTGCCATCCCATACTCCGACTATAACGACAGTAAAGAACCAGTAACCATCTGGCATTTCGCTCTCGAAAACCACAATCCTTACCATAATTATGGTGTTTATGCAAATGGGTTGCTGGTGGAATCGTGTAGTATTCAGTATTTAACGGAAATGGCAAATATGGAACTCGTGGAATAATGCATTCTCCTACGAAACTTCCTCCGTCATTCGACTTACGAGATTCCCTCCTGTGCGCGACGATATCAGATTTATCAAGATGGACGTGGAGAACAATGAATTAAATGTGTTGAGAGGTGCGTTAAATAGTTTAAGGTAATCGGGGTATCCTCCCATCTTGTTTGAATCGAATGGGGCGAACCCTGCCCTGTCTGGGTTTTTGCGAGAGGCACTGAAATACAAAATAGTCACGGTAGGCGGAGTCAGCAATATGTATCTTGCCTGTAGTGAATGAAATATTTAGAAATAATCGATGAGACAGTTGTAATATTATAATATATATTCGACTTACGAGATTCCCTCCGCTGCACTTATAGGATTTACGGACTTCACAGAAGGTAGTAAATACGAAATTTTCAGGAGATGCTCCTATGTCGCATCTCCTGAAAATCATAAATCTCTTCAGCGAATCCTCGAACGCCTACCATTATCCTTCGAAACTTCCTACGTCAGTTTCTCCGGATTTTCATTCGATGCTCCTATGTCGCATCTCCTGAAAATTTCGGAATTACTACCTTCTTCGAAGTCCGTAAATCCTATAGAATCATCCAATTCCGAGTGCTTATTCTTCGCTCCGGAATTGACCACTTCGTGTCCGGCGTTCTTCGCATGTTTATACAATAAAAATTTATAAACGTTTAATATACAAATGCCAACTCCAACTACTGTAAGTTATTCAGTCGCATTATTATCTAGTAGTCAAACAGGTACCATTCAGTATCAAAACGGGTTGTTGTTTGATTCTAGTTATGTTTGGTTTGGGTATAATGGAGGGACTAATTCGATTGTCCAATTAAACAAAAATACATTAACCATAACCAAAGTAACAACCCCCATTAGTAGATTGAGTTCTATTTACAATGATAATCTTTATTATGTAGCATCCAATTATGTCAAATCACTTAAAACAAATTCATTTACCGGAACAATACAATATGATGCATCGAATACATCAATAACTACAAGTTCAATTGCTTATTATGATGGTTCTTACCTATGGGTAAACCCGAGCGCGAACTCAATAGTTAGATACATAATGCCTACGCCGAATTTGTCTTCGGCAATATCTCCGGCAACAAGTGTATCTTTTCCAACAGGTTATCCTATCTCCAATATGCAAAGATTAATCGGTAATTCAAAATACATTTGGGTAATGTTTTCAGATGCAACAGCACAATGTTACATATATCAAATTTTAAAATCAACTGCAACAGTTATTAATACTATACCCATTGCTACAACTGGTGGTCACGGTATTTATGGTTATGGCGGATTATGTGTTGACAGTAGTTATGTTTGGGTAACAAGTTCATATTCTATTTCACCTCCAACTATATCTCAAATTCTAATAACTGATGCTTCGGTATCCTCACCTTTGAGTGTTATAACGTGTCCATATTTTAATGGCCAAGATATATCACAACAGGATTCCATTTATAGTGATGGGGAATTTGTTTATGTCTGCACTTTTACTAGTTCATATGTGAATGTTTTTAAAATCGGTTCACCTACGACTTATTTGTATAGCATGAACAATTCCGCTTTTGGTAGTTTATCATGGTCTGTTATAGGAGATTTGAATTATTTATGGCAGTCAAATGTAAATAATAACAATAGTTTAATAAATCAAACCAATATTTACGGTTTAAAAAATGTAATTATGCTTGATAATAGTGGCGCGGTTTGGGTTGCCGGGTTTAATAGACATGGACAACTTGGTATAGGAAACACTACATCGATAAACACCTTACTTGTTAAACCATCATTAAGCATTACTGGCAATGTAATTGGATTTGGGGGGGGAATGAATACCTCGTATATATTGAGTGACGATGGAACTATGTATGCGTCTGGGTTGAATATTGGAGGCAGCATGTTAAATTCATCTGGTTCAGATTCAAATACTTTTATACAATGTTCGAGTTTATCGGGTCTTTTGCAAGGTGGAGAAAAAATAACAAAATCAATAACTAATGGAGTTGATAACACGTGTTACGCATTTCTAACATCAGCAGGAAATGTTTATAGTATGGGCGTGGGTAATAGAGGAAATCAATTTGGAAATGCTAGTGTATCAAGTGCCCCAGCAGTTACAAATTCGGGAACATTTTATCAAATGACAAATACAACCGGAAAAACTCCGGTGGATATTCAGGTTTTAATAAACAATGTTGCGAACAATAAAACGTTATATGTTTTGATGAGTGACGGAACTCTTTATGGATGTGGATATAATGCGTTTTTGGGAACAGGATTAACCAGTGGAAATACAACTACCCTTACACAACTATTTACAAACTCTTATACATTTCCAAATCTTGGTGCAACTGAAAAAATATCGCAAATTTCTACATCAAGTTCGCATGTATTGGCAATAACAACATTAGGAAATGTTTATACATTATCAACTTTAATCCCATCAACAACTTCTGGATTTACTGCTGATTCCACTGCAACCGGTTACAGCACAGCTGTGCCACAATGGGTAAAAGTGAATGTTTCTGCGGCGAGTGCAAAATTTAGTGCAGGGTTCTCAATTAAACGTGTTGTTGCTGGAAACCAATATTCAGTAGTATTGTTTTCAGATGGCGCTTTATGGGGGTGCGGGGTGAATGTGCATGGACAACTCGGAACCGGTAATTACACTTCACCCATTTCATTTAGTGCGTGTTTGGCACTTCCAAACGGAAAACTCGCATCTGCGGTACAATGTTTGAATATGAATACTATTGTGTTAGCGTCTGACGGAACTGTTTATGCATGTGGATTTAATGATTACGGTCAATTAGCACAAAATAATACAACATTTAGAAATTCCTTGGTTCAAATGAACGCCACTGGAAACACCCCAATAACCAACATAAAAACATTAAATACAAACTACACACCAATTGTTCCAGGAAGTCCGCCTTCTGCTCCAGTAATAACTAGCATTTATTCAACAGATGGTTCAAATCAAACCATCGCATTTACTCAACCTACTGCTGCGCCAGCAATAAGTTATTATTTATATTCTGTTGGTGGAGGCGCGTATCAAACTACAGCTTACAGCACGAGTCCATTCACAATTAGTTCCGTACCCGGGACATCAGTAACAATAGAAGGAACCAATTCGGTAGGAACATCCACTGCATCAAATTCAGTTACAGTCGGTTCGCCTCCTACAATTACTGGAATTAGTTTAAGTTTTACATCAATCATTATCACTTTTACGGCAGGTGCTTCTTCTGGTGTTCCAACATTTTCCAGTAAACAACCATCAATTTCTGGTTATAAGGTTTCAACGGACAACGGTTCAACATTCCAGACTTGTACAGTATCACCAGCAACGGTAACTGGACTAACAGAAGGAACAAATTATAATGTTTTAATTCAAGCGTATGACCCATCATCATCCCTGTGGTATTCTTACAATACAAATAATGTTAAAAACATTACTACTTACAAAACAGGTAACGCTCCGTCCAATTTGATAGTTTCTAGAATTTTCAATTCGGAAACAACCCTAAATGTTTATTTTACCGATTCATCAGAAGGTGTGCCGGCATTAACTAAATACCAATATTCACTTAATGGTGGGGGGTTTTTGGACGCGACCGGAACAACGAGTCCAATTACAATAACCACTTTAACTAAAGGGACTTCATATTCAATTGTACTGAAGGCGCTTTCTGGAAGTATATGGACATCTTCAAGTTCTATTGCTTCTGCATCAGTTAGTACAAACAGTATAGGTTCAACGCCATCCGCGTTAGTATTATCTCCAGTATATGGGTCGGAAACAACTCTGACATTGTCTTTTACCGGTTCATCGAATGGAATTCCATCACTATCTGGATATAAATACAAGTTGAGTACCGACGCCAGTTTCACAGATGCATCTTCGAGTCCCATTATTATAACGAATTTGAATCCAAATACTTCCTACACAGTCAATCTCAAAGCGGTTTCTAACTCTGATTGGGAAACCAGTGTGTCGAGTGCAACTGCAACTACATACCAAATCGGTTCAATTCCGTATATTGTTGGCATAGATTCCAGTATAAACTCAATCATTGTTAATTTTGCACAAACATCAACCGGTAATGCTACACAAAAATATTATTATTCTTATTCGTCGGATGGGTCCAATCGAGTGGCGGCGACGTTATTAACGCAATCTTCGTTTAAAATCGCAACTACGACTCCACAAACCGTGTATATTATTGCAGATAGTTCTGCTGCAACACTAGTATCGACTTCTGGTGTATTAGGAACTCCTTACGTAATAGGAACCGCGCCAGTTATAACCAATATCACACCAGGATTAAACACATTAACGGTAACTTTTAATCCGTCTACCGGCGGTAATCCTTCTTCGCCAACCTATTATTATTCATACGATTCATCTGGGTCTCCAAATTATGGACCAGTAACGAGTCCATTTGATATTACCAATTTATCTAATGCAATTTCATACAAAATTTATATTGTTTCTGCAAACACAGCGGGTTATGCGATTTCCGACCCATCTTCTGCTACTCCGTATGTGATTGGAAATGCACCTGAAATTACGGAAGTCCAACCTGGTATTCAAAGTCTCACCATAAAATTCAAAAATTCCACGAATGCCAATCCTGCACCATACTACTATTATTCCTACGACGGTGGAATCACATTCGCAAACTCGACTTACAATTCAAATACAGTATCGATTTCTATTAGTAACTTAGACTTATACTTAAAGTCTTACTCTATTCAATTGAAGGGTGTAAGCGTTCAAGGAAACACCAATATATCAACTGCAACTGGTATTCCATATTTAAAAGGAACCACTCCGAATGTATTGGTTTCCAATGGCAGAGGTAAAATTACTGTCGGGTATTCGCAAGATGTGTCGGGAACATATGATACTACATGGTATTATTACTTGAATGATATTTCCTACAATGCACCTGCTAGTCCATTCGATATATCGGGTAGTCTATTGTTAAACACCTCTCCTTATTCGATTTATATGTTGGCGCGCAATCCCGCAGGTGATATTTCTTCCAATGATGTTTCTGGAAATGTATTTGGAAGTGACCCCTCATTTAATGTTACGAATGGAACCAGCAAAATAACTGTTTCTTATTCGCAGGATATTTCAGGAACCGTCCCGAATAAATGGTACTATTATTTGAATGATATTTCTTATTCCGCACCGCAAACAAATCCGTTCGACTTATCGGGTTCGCTCCTAACTAGTATATCTCCTTATTCCGTCTATATGTTAGTGAATAACCCTGCTGGTGATTTATCTACCAATATTGTCAGAGGCAATGTATTGGGAAGTAAACCAGTAATCACTTCCATTACACCTGGTTCGAATCAGGTAACTGTTACTTATTCACAGGCGACAGCAGGAACAGATACAACTGCCTTCTATTATAATCTGAGTGGTTCTGTGTATAGTGCGTCAGGAGGTTCAGTTACAGTGACTGGATTAACGAGTCTGTCTGCCTATTCCGGATACATCTATGCAGTAAATCCTGCAGGAACAATTAATTCGGATGCCTCTAGTGTGGTAGTGAAGGGAAGCAAACCGGTAATCACCTCCATTACACCTGGTTCGAATCAAGTGACGGTAACCTATTCACAAACAACTGCAGGAACAGATACAACCGCCTTCTATTATAATCTGAGTGGTTCTGTGTATAGTGCGTCAGGAGGTTCAGTTACAGTGACGGGATTAACAAGTCTGTCTGCCTATTCCGGATACATCTATGCAGTAAATCCAGCAGGAACAATTAATTCAGATGCATCCAATGTGGTAGTGAAGGGGAGCAAACCGGTAATCACTTCCATTACACCTGGTTCGAATCAGGTAATCGTTACTTATTCACAAACAACTGCAGGAACAGATACAACCGCCTTCTATTATAATCTGAGTGGAACGGTTTATAACGCATCAGGAGGTTCAGTTACAGTGACGGGATTAACAAGTCTGTCTGCCTATTCCGGATATATCTATGCAGTAAATCCAGCAGGAACAATTAATTCGGATGCCTCTAGTGTGGTAGTGAAGGGAAGCAAACCGGTAATCACCTCCATTACACCTGGTTCGAATCAAGTGACGGTTACTTATTCGCAGGCGACAGCAGGAACAGATACAACCACCTTCTATTATAATCTGAGTGGTTCTGTGTATAGTGCGTCAGGAGGTTCAGTCACAGTGACCGGATTAACAAGTCTGTATGCCTATTCCGGATACATCTATGCAGTAAATCCAGCAGGAACAATTAATTCGGATGCCTCTAGTGTGGTGGTGAAGGGAAGCAAACCGGTAATCACCTCCATTACACCTGGTTCGAATCAAGTGACGGTTACTTATTCACAAACAACTGCAGGAACAGATACAACTGCATTTTATTATAATCTGAGTGGAACGGTTTATAACGCATCAGGAGGGTCAGTTACAGTGACGGGATTAACAAGTCTGTCTGCCTATTCCGGATACATCTATGCAGTAAATCCCGCAGGAACAATTAATTCAGATGCATCCAATGTGGTAGTAAAGGGAAGTAAACCAGTAATCACTTCCATTACACCTGGTTCGAATCAAGTTACGGTAACCTATTCACAAACAACTGCAGGAACAGATACAACCACCTTCTATTATAATCTGAGTGGTTCTGTGTATAGTGCGTCAGGAGGTTCAGTTACAGTGACGGGATTAACAAGTCTGTCTGCCTATTCCGGATACATCTATGCAGTAAATCCAGCAGGAACAATTAATTCAGATGCATCCAATGTGGTAGTAAAGGGAAGTAAACCAGTAATCACTTCCATTACACCTGGTTCGAATCAAGTTACGGTAACCTATTCACAAACAACTGCAGGAACAGATACAACTGCCTTCTATTATAATCTGAGTGGAACGGTTTATAGTGCGTCAGGAGGTTCAGTAACAGTGACCGGATTAACAAGTCTGTCTGCCTATTCCGGATACATCTATGCAGTAAATCCAGCAGGAACAATTAATTCGGATGCCTCTAGTGTGGTGGTGAAGGGAACAACGCCTTTTATTACACAAATAACACCGGGAATAAACAAACTCACCGTCGATTTCTCGCAAAACATATTCGGAACATCCCCGACCACTTATTATTATTCTGCGAATGGGTCCTCACTACAAGGTCCAATCACATTGCCGCGGTTTGACATATCGAATATTACAACCACCACCACATTTTATGTAGTTGCGTCAAATCCTGCCGGTAATTTGGTTTCTGCCGACGCATCTGGAATTCCATACGTGGTAGGTACCACCCCGACCATCTCATCGGTAACCGCCATTTCTGGTTCGGAAACTACACTAAAAGTGTATTTTGCTGCATCAACGGGAGGCGTGCCGAATTTACAGAAATACCAATATTCGTTAAATGGTGGTACATTTAAAGACGCAACTGGAATAACGAGTCCAATAACCATAACGGATTTATCTGCAGGAACACCTTATTCAGTCACATTACAGGCAGTATCCGTGAACGCGTCATGGACGTCCGCAACATCCACATATGCATATGTGAGTACAAACCGAATAGGCACAAAACCATCCTCTCTGGTAGCGTATTCTATAGACAAGTCAGAAAAATCATTGTTGTTGTCTTTCACTGATTCTTCGGGAGGATACCCACCACTAACTAAATATCAATACACATTGGACAACGGTGTGACATTCAATGATGTCAGTGGGACACACACTCCTCTCACCATAACGGATTTATCTGCAGGTACACAGTATTCAATTCGTCTCAAGGCAGTTTCAGATGGAGCATGGGAATCTCTTTCGGATGTTTCAGGTACAGCAACAACAAATCGCGTTGGTTCGGCGCCATCCTATCTGGTAGCAACTGCTATTGACGGTTCGGAAACTGCATTAAGTGTCGCTTTCACGAATTCATCGGGAGGCGTTCCTTCCAACTTGACTGGATATCAATATTCTCTTAGCGGTGGTGTCTTTACAGACATATCAGTAAATAATCCTCTCATCATTACAGGATTGGACGCAGGAACATATTACAATGTTGTATTGCGAGCGGTTGCCGGTTCTGCATGGACATCTCTGGACTCTTCGGCATCCAACTCGGTATTCACAAACCGTATTGGTTCGGCGCCGTCGAATTTAAGTATATCTCCAATTAGTGGTTCCGAGACGTCAATCCGAGTTTATTTCACGGGTTCGACGGGAGGGGTTCCAGATGTGTCTGGATACCGATATTCAACGAACGGCACAAATTATTTTGTTGCGAACGTTACGGATGGGTCATTCGTTATTTCTGGATTAACAGCAGGACAAAATTATACAGTTCAAATGGTAGCATATTCTGGTTCAGCATGGACATCGGCGGTAGCAACATCATCGTCTGTAACAACAAACGTGGTTGGTTCGACCCCGTCTGGATTGGTTTTGTCTGCTGTATATAATTCTGAATCCTCTCTGCAATTGTCTTTTATTGGTTCAACGGGAGGCAATCCTCCGGTTTCTGGGTACAAATATAAATTGAGCACCGAATCCACTTTTAGTGATGCTTCTTCGAGTCCCATTATTATAACGGGGTTGAATCCTGCGACTTCCTACAACGTCAATATCAAAGCGGTTTCAAATACAGACTGGGAGTCCGGCGTCGCGAGTGCTACAGCAAGTACATATAAAAAGGGGTCAACGCCGACAATAACTGCGGATTCAAGCATAAATACTATTGTAATTAATTTCACGCAGGCAATACCAGGAATTCCTACACCGACTTATTACTATTCGGAGTCGCCGAGCGGTACGCCAAGAACAGCAGTAACATTATTGACAGCGTCTTCATTCAAAATCTCAACCACGACTCCAAAAACCATATATTTCATTGCGGATAGTTCATCTGGAACAATAATATCGTCGAGTGCGACAGGTTATCCATATGTAAAAGGAAGTACGCCGGTTATAACCAGCATAGTACCTGGATTAAATAAATTGACGGTCACGTTTAGTGATTCATCGGGAGGATACGGTTCGCCTACTTATTATTATTCAGACTCATCCGCTGGCACACCTCGTACTGGTCCAGTAACTAGTCCATTCGATATCAGTGGATTGTCGAATAATACGCCATATACTATTTATATTGTTGCTGCAAACGAAGCGGGCAATGTGATTTCCGATTCCTCTTCTGCCACTCCATATGTTGTCGGAACCACCCCAGCAATAACAAGCGTCACCCCAGGCGTTCGAAGTCTGTCCATAAATTTCAATTCTTCTGCTGGCGGGTATCCTATACCCTATTACTATTATTCCTACGACGACGGAATCACATTTGCAAACTCGACTTACAATTCAAACTCAGTGCCGATTTCTATCAGTAATTTGGACTTAAAGTCTTATTCGATTCAATTGAAAGGAGTGACCACAGAGGCAGGAAACACGGAAGTTTCAACTGCAGTTGGTGTTCCATATGTAAAGGGAACCAATCCAAATGTATCGGTTTCCAATGGCAGAGGTAAAATTACCGTCGGGTATTCACAAGACATTTCGGGAACATATGATACCACCTGGTTCTATTCATTGAATGGTAATGCGCTTGTTTCCGCGCCGGCGTCAAACCCGTTCGATTTGTCAGGCACGCAAATAACGGGCACGTCTCCGTATTCCATCTATATGTTGGCGCGCAATCCTGCTGGCGATATTTCCGGCAATACAATCCGTGGAAATGTATTTGGAAGTGACCCGTCGTTTAATGTTACGAATGGAACTGGCAAAATAACTGTTTCCTATTCGCAGGATATTTCCGGAACCGACTCAACAAAATGGTACTATTATTTGAACGACGTTTCTTATTCTGTGCCGCAAACAAATCCGTTCGATTTGTCAGGTGCTCTGTTGACGAGTATTTCGCCTTATTCCGTTTATATGTTGGTGAATAACCCTGCTGGTGATTTATCTACCAATATTGTCAGAGGCAATGTATTGGGAAGCAAACCTACAATCACCTCCATTACACCTGGTTCGAATCAGGTAATCGTTACTTATTCACAGACAACTGCAGGAACAGATACAACTGCATTCTATTATAATCTGAGTGGTTCTGTGTATAGTGCGTCAGGAGGTTCAGTAACAGTGACCGGACTGACAAGTCTGTCTGCCTATTCTGGATACATTTCTGCAGTAAATCCAGCAGGAACAATTAATTCAGATGCATCCAATGTGGTGGTGAATGGAAGTAAACCGGTAATCACTTCCATTACACCTGGTTCGAATCAAGTGACGGTAACCTATTCACAAACAACTGCAGGAACAGATACAACTGCATTCTATTATAATCTGAGTGGAACAGTGTATAATGCTTCCGGAGGTTCAGTTACAGTGACTGGATTAACAAGTCTGTCTGCCTATTCCGGATATATCTATGCAGTAAATCCAGCAGGAACAATTATTTCGGATGCCTCTAGTGTGGTAGTGAAGGGAAGCAAACCTACAATCACTTCTATTACATCGGGAACAAATCAAGCGACGATTACATATTCACAGACAACCGCAGGAACAGATACAACTACCTTCTATTATTATTTGAACGACGTGTCTTACGCCGCACTAGCAAGTGGATTCACCATTCCGGGTTTAAACAGCACGACTCCATATACATTTAGAATATCTGCAGTGAATCCTGCCGGAACCATAGACACCGACTCTTCGTACATTAATGTATTTGGAATCAAACCGACGGCAACAATTACTGCCGGAATAAAAACCCTAACAGTAACAATCTCACAATCTCCACAAGGAACATCGCCGACTTCGTATTATTATTCGTATAATTCAAATGGGTCGTCTCGAATAGGTCCCGTAACAACGCCATCATTTGACATATCAAATATAACAGTCGCTCAGACTATTTATATAGTGGCGGCGAATCCAGCAGGAAATTTGGTATCCGATTCAAGTTTTACGGGAACTCCTTACTTAGTCGGTTCCACGCCGACCATCTATTCGGTAACCGCTGTTTCAGGGTCGGAAACTACATTAAAAGTGTATTTTGCCGCATCAACGGGAGGTGTTCCGAATTTACAGAAATACCAGTATTCGTTAAATGGCGGCAGTTCATTCGCGGACGCCAGCGGAATAGCGAGTCCAATCACCATAACGGATTTATCTGCAGGAACACCGTATTCATTAACGCTAAGGGCAGTATCCGTGAATACGTCATGGATATCCGCGACATCCACTTATGTGGACGTGAGTACGAACCGAATAGGCACCAAACCGTCTTCTCTGGTAGCAACTGCCATAGACGATTCAGTCACATCATTAAGGATTGCGTTCACGAATTCTTTGAACGGTGTCCCTGCTCTAACAAAATATCAATACACATTGGACAACGGTTTGACATTCAAAGATGCAAGCGGAACATCGAGTCCTCTAATCATATCGGATTTATCTGCAGGGACTCAGTATTCAATACGCCTTAAGGCAATTTCGGAGGGAGCATGGGAATCTCTGTCGGATGTTTCAGGGACCGCAACAACAAACCGTGTCGGGTCGGCGCCGTCTTCTCTTGTGGCGACCGCAGTCAATGGTTCAGAAACATCGGTTCGAGTATCTTTCACGGATTCATCTGGCGGAATTCCAGGTGTGTCCGGATATAAATATTCCACGAACGGTGTCAATTATTACATTGCAGTGGTTACAGATGGGTCGTTTGTTATTAATGACTTATCCGCCGGAACTCCAGTTACTGTGCGATTAAAGGCGTTTTCTGGGACCGCTTGGACATCCTCAGAGACAACCGCAGCGACTATAACTACCAATCGGGTTGGTAACGCGCCTTCTAATTTGGTAGTGACTGCAATAAATAATTCACAGACATCGTTGAGTGTTGCATTCACGGATTCGTCGGGAGGTGTTCCATCAACGTTGACTAAATACCAGTATTCTCTTAGTGGTGGGGCGTTCACGGATATATCAGTAAACAATCCTCTCATTATTGAAGGATTGACACCAGGTTTTACGTATTCTGTTCGATTGAAGGCAGTTGCCGGTAGTTCCTGGACGTCGGTCGCCTCGTTGGATTCTTCCGCGGTTCGAATATACAAATTCGGTTCCACTCCAACAATATCGTCGGTTTCTCCAGTAACCGGAACGGAGACCAAATTGTTGGTGTCTTTCGCGGATTCATTGGAAGGATACCCAGCATTGACGAAATACCAGTATTCAATCAATGCCGGCGATACATTTGCAGATGCCAGTGGTTCCAGTAGTCCTCTCACTATATATGATTTATCTGCAGGAACGCCATATTCAATTATATTAAAAGCAGTGTCTAATTCGACATGGTCGTCCACATCCATCGCTTATTCATCTGTAAGCACATACAAGAAAGGTTCCGCGCCAGTAATCGGCACAGTTACAGCAGGAATAAATCAATTATCAGTTGCATTTTCACAGGACGTGAGCGGAACCTCTCCAACGACATTCTATTATTCTACAGACGGAACAACCCCAATCGGAACCGGAGTGTCAGTATCTCCTCTCATCATTTCAAATATATCAACAAAAACCACATTCTATATAATTGCAAATAATCCGGGAGGAAACGTCCGGTCATTATTGTCCGCATCTGGAACTCCTTATTTAGTAGGGTCGACACCTACCATATCATCTGTATATTCTGTCAATAATTCCGAAACAACATTGCAGGTATATTTTACGGATTCATCGGGAGGATACCCAGCATTGACGAAATACCAGTATGCGCTTGGAAATGGGCAGTTCTTAGACGCAAGTGGCACAATGAGTCCTCTCACCATATATGATTTATCTGCAGGAACACCTTATTTAGTGCGATTAAAGGCAGTTTCGGGAACTGCATGGACATCCGGTGTGGCAGACGCATCGATGTCGGTAAGAACAAATAAAAGAGGAACTGCTCCGTATAATTTATTGGTTACTCCAGTTACTGGAACAGAAAATCAATTGAGTGTGGCGTTTACCTACAATTCGGATGGGGTTCCGGACCCCACTAAATACCAGTACTCACTTAACGGAAGTGCGAATTTTATTGATGTGTCTGTTAACAATCCGATTATCATCTCGGAATTAATTGCCGATACTTCTTATTCGGTTGTTTTGAAGGCAGTCTCGGGAACCGCGTGGACATCGTTGGCGTCTGTTGCATCAACGTATGTAAAAACATACAAAGTGGGAAATGCGCCAGTTATATATGATATTTTACCTGGAATAAACTGTTTAATCGTATATTTCAGTGTTTCAAGTGGTGGAAATCCAGATTCGTATACATATTACTATTCATTGAACGGAGGAAACTACATCATTGCAGATAGCACAACATCTCCAATAATAATACAAAATTTGACTGCTCTAATCCCGTATACAGTAACGCTCGTTTCACGTAATTCTGGTGGGGTTTCAGAACCTTCTAATGTTCTTTATGGTACTCCTTTATACGAAAATATTGTCCCAGAAGTTCAATTTACAAGTGTCGCTCCACCGAGAGTGACGAATTCAATTTCTGGAAGCAGCGTTGCTCAAAATAGAAGAGCGTTTGTGAATATAACATCAAGTATACCAACCACGGAAACTGAACGCGCAGAACTACAAAAAAAAACCCAAACAGGTGTAGGCAAACTGAGCGGAGATGATGTAACTAGATTAAAGCGCATAAAAGCGATGGGACAAACTGAGTTTGGTAAGAAAAAATAATTTTCACATATTTTCATCCGATGCTACTGCGTGGACAATTCCGTCACTTCGTATTCGAAGTATTATAGGATTTGCGGACTTTGAAGAAGGTAGTAAATCCGAAATTTTCGGGAGATGCGACGCAGGCGCATCGAATGAAAACCATAAATATAATATTTACATTTTCAGGAGATGCTCCTGCGTCGCATCTCCTGAAAATTTCGGATTTACGGCCTTCTTCGAAGTCCGTAAATCCTATAGACTTCGAATGAAACTCGTTATTTCTTTTTGCCAAAATAAAATGTTCTTTTGGCATAAGGTCCTTCGATATCCTCTCGCCGTTTCTTAAGAGGGTGAGGACGTGGATGAGGACGCGGTCGAAAAGTCCGTTGTGTCCGTCGATAACGCGGCGTTTCAATAACCCGTGTTTTAGTCGGAGTTTTTGCTGCGAGTTTATAACCAATATTATGCGGTTTACGTTTGCGCAATCCGGATACTTTCCTCGGGTCGTATTTAAAGAACAACATCTCGTATTCCTTTCGGTCAGCGGGTTTAGACGACCCTTTCAACTCCACATATTTGCGGGTTTTTTCTGCGCGCAAATCTTCCATAGTCGGTTGTTTTCCGTAGCACTCGAGGGAGAATCGCCGCAAAAGACCTTTTTGCTCTAAACTGTTTTTCTGCTCGACTTCAAAGAGATAGGACGCCATGCACAACATGCGGTCTTTATCGAAATATGCCTTGTCGGCATACAAGAACGCTAAATAGAAACTCAACATGGTATCAATCGTTGCTACCAATACGGTTTTTCCTGCCACTTCGATTTTATTGTAACCGTGGCACGCAATTGGTTTGTATATAAGCGCAATAATATCGCCGTTCACGCTTATTTCGACATGCGACGGTATCACTTCGCCTAAAGATGTATGCTGCACGATTTGGATTTTCTTATATCCGGCGTCCTCTAATTTATCGCGGACAATTCTGGCACATTTATCCGGATTCTCGGATAATACGTCGAAATCGGGTATGTTCTCGACTTGATGGCGCTTGTCGTTCTCCATATATTTGGAGTAAAGTGCGGTGCCGTATCCTCCCAGAAAAACGACGTCTTGGTCTACAAACGAATCGCGCACTAAATAGTAGATAGATTCCTCTACCTTCTGATTCTCCTTTATTTCCAATTCCCGCTGAAAATCGACGGCGGAGCATTTGACATTGCCGGGTTTGAGAGGATAGTATTGATTTAGCAGGTTAATACGTTTGAGCACTTTCTCCCAACGCGACACGTCGCCGTTAGGACGCGATAACTCTAAATACATTGACATCCGCAAATAATTCGGCGGCGCGTATTTGATTCCCGCAATTGTGATTGTTTCAGGCACCAACCTCTCGTACAATGTCGGATGCATCTGGGTTATGTCGGCAATCGGCAAAAAATTCACATAGACTTTGAATGTGCCGGCGTGAACCCCCGACTTTGCTTCGACTTCGTCGTACCCGGCAAAATAATATAGATTTGCTAATTCGCGCGCGTCTTCCATTGCGTGAGGCGAATAGAAGTCGTAATCAGGTACTTCTAAATCTCGGTCGTAAAATTGGGCATGTTTCGGCAAAATATTATTGATTGCGGTGCCGCCGTAACATATGAGGCGTTTGCGAATGAGAAACTCCTCTAGTATTTCGATTATTTTCTGGACATCGGGAGAGGTGGCGATTTTCGCGCCTTGGTTCTTCTCACTCTCGTCGACTGCCTGACGGAGAACCGCGAGTTCGCACTCTTGGAAAGTCATTTGGTCATTACAAACCTGCGGTTTATATTTGCGTTTTTGGGTTTTTTGTTCACCGCCTCTCATTTGGCGTAGGTCGTATATATTATGGCGATATTGATAAGTATTCCGGATTCTATAGGATTTACGGACTTCGTATACGAAGTGAAGAAAGGTAGTAAATCCGAAACTTCCTCCGTCAGTTTCTCTGGAGAATCATCCAATTCCTGCGCTTATTCTTCGCTCCGGAATTGTCCACACAGGAGCATCGAATGAAAATAATTAGGAGGATTTATGCAGTAGTCGAATTCAAATATTTATACACATAAGTCATCGGAGCGAATGGCGTGCCAACATGAGAAAACATCGCTTCATACTTGGTTAAATTCCCGGACGCGTCATTTCCCAAATACACCCGCATTGGAATGAATTGTATGCTGCGACCCAATATGAATCGTTCAATATTGGGTTGAATCACTCCAGTAGCATTGGGGGGTGAACCGGTGCCTTTAGAGACATCGTCGGGGTGAGGAAAAGATATATACATGTTTTTTGTGTTGGTCTTTAACGACCCCACAATAGATGAATCCGACAGACCGAGTGTGTTTGTGCGGTGAATGAGCGAATCTTCGGTATATCTGTAAAATGCGGGGAATGTGCTGCCGCCCGATAATATGTTTACAAAGGTATGCATTGCGGCAATTGTTTCGGGTGGAATCGTAGATGCGAATTGATAGTTTACTGGGGCGTAAATCTCCAATACATTCAATATATCCATTGAAATCACGAGTTTTCCCATTATAGATGAGAGGTTAGTACATCCATCGATTTGTGTAGGCGCTCCGGTAGAATCCCGCAAAAAATGAATTGAGTAAGCGGGGGGTGAATTTTTAGTTCCGACAATAATTTTTGCTACTTTTGAAATGATATCAGTCTTGAGTTCACCGGTTTCATTGCGACCGCTATATACGCGAATATGAACAAACGCCGGAAAAGAATATGCATTGCTCATTCCGGCACTGAAAATCGTAGAACTACTGAATGCTTTCCCACTTATTGTTTTTAGTGCTTCGGATAGCAATAATGTTCCTTCGGTCATTGTGGGTGCATTATCCTGGGAAAACCCCACAAATACATCATTTTTAGGGTCGCCAACGAAAGACACATTAAAATCGAAGAATCGGTAACCCTCTGTTATTCTTTTTGTCAATTCGTCGCTAGTCACCGTTTTGGTGGTGTCATTATATGCAGAATTAAAACACGATTTCACACAGTATTCTCTCAGTGGTAAATCGCTTGCCGATTTATATTTATTATTACATGGCGGTGGAGTATAACTCTGGTCGTTTGAGGATGAACCGCAACTACCTAAACCGCTCATTTGCTCTTTCCACCGCTGTCCGAAATTATATTGCTTATAAAAAATGAAGAAAATGACTATTATGGACAATATTAAAAAAACATATTTTAATGCCATTTAGATACTTTTCAAATATATATTCTAAACATATTTCGCTATGCAAAATAATTAGAGAATAATACGTGTGGATTGTATAACTAAAATACATCAGACAAAATGGCAGGTGGATTATTAAATTTGACCGCTACCGGAAGCGCGAACGTTATATTGACCGGAAACCCCACCAAAACATTTTTCAAAGTGGTTTATTCTAAATATACGAATTTCGGACTGCAGAAATTTCGTCTAGACTACGAAGGAATGCGCGACCTCCGGTTAACCACCTCTAGCACATTCCAATTTAAAGTGCAGCGCTATGCCGACCTCTTGATGGATACCTATTTATGTGTGACTTTGCCGGACATTTATAGTCCAATCTACCAACCATGCCCGCAAAATGCTTACAAGTGGGCGGCATACGATTTTCGGTGGATACGTGATTTAGGAACACATATGATTGAAAATATAACAATTACTTGCGGTTCGATGATGTTGCAGTCTTATTCTGGCGCCTACTTGGCAGCAATGATAAATCGCGATTTCCCCGCAAATAAAAAATACGCATTTGACCAGATGAGTGGAAACACCACCGAGTTTTACGACCCTGCAAATGCATATGGGCGAAACAATTGCTACCCGTCCGCTTTCTATGCCGGCGATGGAGTTACCGCCGAACCGTCATTCCGCGGTCGAACCATATACATACCAATAAATGCGTGGTTTATGCTCGACAGCAGGTGCGCATTTCCTCTCGTGGCATTGCAATATAATGAGTTGTATATCAATGTGACTATTCGACCAATACAGGAACTTTTCCAGGTTCGCGACGTGTTCGATTGGTCCAACTACTTTCCCTATGTGCAACCAGATTTCACCCAATCACAGTTTGCTATGTATCGGTTTTTGCAACAGACACCGGGCGTCAATTTAGACGCTGACCAATATCCAAACAAGACAACTACGTGGAATGCGGATGTGCATCTATTGGCGACCTACTGTTTCTTGTCAGAAGAGGAGCGCAAAAAGATTGCTTTAGAAGACCAGGTCTATTTGGTGAAAGATGTATTCGAATACAAATTCGAGAATGTGGTCGGGTCGAAAACGGTCACTCTCACATCGAATGGAATGATAGCAAATTGGATGTGGCATTTGCAGCGCAATGATGTGAATTTGCGAAACGAATGGAGCAATTATTCGAACTGGCCTTATCGCGAGATACCGAACGATGTTATTCCCGCGCCTATAACGGTTACTATAGTAAACGGCGCACCAGTCCTCGCATTGGCACCAGACGGCAAATATTATCCAACTGGTCCGGGAACACACCCCCCGGATAACGGACAAATCGTCGGAGTCAACACCGGTTATTACGTATCTGGCGTATTTAGTCAAGAAAACATACGAGACATCATGATATCGATGGGTATCAATCTGAACGGTGTTTATCGCGAAAATGTATTACCGGCAGAAGTATTCGACTATGTTGACCAATATGCGAGAAGTCAGGGTTCGGGGAAACGAGGATTATATTGCTATAGTTTCGGTTTAAATACGAGTCCATTCGAATATCAACCATCGGGTGCAATGAATTTATCCCGGTTCAAAGACATCAACTTGGAAATCACGACGATTACACCCGTGATTTCTCAGCGAAACGCGGACTACCAAGTCATATGCGACACAGCAGGTGAACCAATCGGTATTAGCAAACAAAATTGGCGTCTATTTGATTATACATTCAATATGACTCTCTACGAGGAGAGATACAATATATTGTCTATCATTGGCGGGAATGCTGGAATGTTGTTTGCTAGATAATTTCAGTGAAAATAACGTATATTGTTATAATAATAATAATATACGTAATGAGTCAAACACAAACAACCTGGACTAAAACCGCGAAAGAAGGGTTTGCGAAGAACGCCGGACACGAAGTGGTAGGCGTTCGAGGATTCACTGGAGATATTTCTGAAGCGCAGCGGAGGGAATCTCGTAAATCGAATACGGAAAACTTTGAATCGAAAACGAATACTAAACTCCCTTGCAGTGGAAATACGAATGCATCGCTTAGTTCAAATAAGGTAGCGAATTTCGGCGAAAACGTCTACATTGGAAAGGATATAAACGAAATGATTCTCACTAGCGACCCGAATCAACCACAACCGACATTAAGTCCCGAAGAAGAAAAAGATATTAAAAATCAACCTTCTATGTGGGAAGCATATAAAGACCCTGCAACTGCATATGCGTTTTACTCAAATGGCGTATCAAAAGTTAAATCCTCTCTAAAAAATGTAAAAAACGATGCTGCTGGAGTAATTGGTTCCTGGGTTTACGATAACTTCGATTCACCGGAGGCGAAAAAGGATTTGTTTATATTGGCAGAGCAGATTTCGAAATGGATAATTCTGATTCCAATGTCTTATTTGTTTGTCATTAACTGGTGGTATATAATGTGCTATACGGATTATGTGATTGATTTTAGAACATGGATTTTTGAATCATTCCATTGGCCTATGGCACCCGCATTTAACGCATTGGAATTACTAAATTACTACACTTTAACATTTAGAATGGACCGAAACTCGGTCTTTCCTACCATTGAAACTTCTCGAAGATTGTGGAATTTCCGCCCCATCGTTTTTTCGATTTTTCATCTTGTAATGGTTTTAATTATGTTATATCTTCCGATTGGAGATTCGATTGAAGCAAATATGGTCAAGTTTGGAATGTTAGGTTCAATTCTATTGGTCATTTCCATGTACTATTATGTCAAGTTGTTTTGGAGCGAGAGATGGTACGGCAAATTCGAACCATTAAATACAATTGGTAGTGGAATGATGTTGCTTGGTTCGGTTTTTATAACATTTCTCATGATGTTTGGGTTTATATCTGCTATATGCCCCGTGTTCATTCTTTATATTATGGTTTTGTCTTATTTTGTTATTTTTATTTTTAACGGATTCTGGCCTCCATCCGTTTACAGCGTCTGCAACCAAATATTCCAAGAATTGAAAGAGGCGCCAGTTGTCTACGACAAACCTACTAATACAATTCAAAAACTCGCCAATGCCGGGTTTCAGAATTTCCACAGCATATACCTTTTGGCAATTTTGGTCACATTTTTAACGATAAACATTGAGCAATCTTTGTTGTTTGCAAATGAATCATTAATCGCAATCGCAATCATTGCAAACATATTAATATGCATATTGTTTGCCCCTAGCGCATTTATGTTGCCAGGAATTTTGTTTGGTATATTAATTGAAGGGTCTCCTTCCGAAAAACCCGCACCCGTTGGGGAAAGCGGCGAAGACTAAATCGATATCGTGATATCTGGTTCGGATTTGAGTTTTTCCGATTTTAGTTGGGCAATTTCGGAGCGAATAATAAGCGTAGGAATTGGATGATTCTCCAGAGAAACTGACGTAGGAAGTTTCGACGGATTTTCATTCGATGCTCCTGCGTCGCATCTCCTGAAAATTTCGGATTTACTACCTTCTTCGAAGTCCGTAAATCTTATAGAATGAGGGGGCGCTGGCGATGGCGCCTTAGACCCAAGTCGCAAAATTTGTTGCTGTAATTCGACCACCATTTCTTCTAATTCTTTATTCCTGGCGGTCAATAATTGTATATCCTGCTGTTGACCGTGTATCAATTGAAGTGTCTCTTCGGGCATTAACATGCGGGGTGGTTTACCGGGTTCTTGTACCATAATTCCAGGAACGTTTTGATTTTGCGCCTGGTGCTGCGCCTGTGCTTCTGCTATCATTTTTTGCCGGTTTTCCTCTATCTGTTTAGTCTGTTTGAGAACATCCGGTTTCATTTTCGGTTCGCCCGGTTCGTATTTCGCTAAAAGACCTTCGATTTCTTCCATGAAAAATCGGTGGATTTTCGCCTCTTCGGGTTTTCGGATAAAATCGGAAACCGTTTTGGTAGATTCTTTGAAAAAATCGGGATGCGGATTCTCCAGCAACTTCTTCTTATCAAACGTGTTATGCATATGCGAAAACACCAGGATAGTCTTCATCGGGTCGAGTTGGACAAATGGCACTGTATATTCCTTCAAAAACGCCTTCTCCTCTGCCAAAGCAGCATGGTCCTCGTATTTCGTATCGTCGAGCAGACGCACTTTGAACGCAAATGTACCCGCGGTGGCGTGATTCGGACCGTAAGGACCACACTGGTACATTTTCTTTATATGCTTGAAGTAAATATACATCTCCGATGACCCGGCACAAAGCGCCTCCTTATTATTTTGCAGTCTATCCACTGCGTGCTCGATGCGCTCGGGGGGATAATAGTCGTCGTCGTCCATATAGACAATAATACTGCCTTTCGCCTTCTTGTGCATATAATTGCGTTTTTCGCCTAAAGGCATCTTCTTGTCCAACGCAAAATATTGGATGTTTTTGATTCCCGACGATTCTATTAAATCCGCGATTTTATCGGTGCCGTCGTCGACGATAATCCATTCGATGCGGTCCATCGGGTAAGTCTGATTGCGGAAACAGTCGAGCATGATGGGGATGAAAGGGCGGCGATTGAACGTCGGTGTACAGACACTCACGAGAGGTTTGAAATTCTTTGCGGTCTGTTTTTTGGGTTTTGATGGCATTGTATTCAGCACGTATATATTGAACTGTATATGTGCTGTTTATGTTTTTTTTGTATGCGTTATATTTCAAATGTCGGTGTAATCCTCTCCATCTTCGTCGTCGATTTCGAATTCAGGTTCTAAATCCTCTCCCATTATCGCCAGTTTTTTAGAAGCAGCAGTTTCTTTATGTACATTCTTGTCTAAATACCGGTAAATCCTCTTTATATCTAATTTGCAAATCTTCGTATCCTCGAATATCTGCTCCGCATCATTGAGAAGGTCGGTTTTCGACAAGAACGCATTCCCCCCGTAATAAATCCGTAATTCATGGAAAAACGCGACCATATCTTTCTTATCCATATCGAGTGTCTGGCAAAGCATATAAAGGAATAATTGGTTGCTGTATTCCGTCGAGTATTTCGTCAGAATTTTGGTGAACCTGACGTTGCACATCGCACGAACTTGCTCAATATATTCCGGTGGTCGCCTCTCGAAGAACTCGTGAAAAAGGAAATTATTGCAAAATGTTTTAATGAATGTACTCATCTCATTGAATATCCAGATTTGACTCTGGAATGTGATGCGGTCGATATAATCCGCAAAACAAATATTGTCTATCATCGTCAAATAGAATGGGAATGCGACCTCTCGCGGTAATATCGAGAGGCGGTCCGCCACATTTTCGTGCCATAAAAGTGCGACGGTTGTTCGGTCATTATCATTCATGAAATCCGCGTGTTGGTCGACGGTGAGTTTACGGTCGAACAATTCTTTCGTTATTTTGCTATAGTCCTCGTTATAAAATTTGGCGCGCAATATGTAGTGGATATTTTCGCTGGTGAGAATCTCCGGTTTTTTCTCGCTTAACCTGACCAAGAATTCGATTTTACGCATATCCCCCTGTGCATATTTGACCATTTGGTCAAGAAGTACCGCATTCGAATTGACCTCGGGTATTAATCCGACAATAACCTCTCGAACTTGTTGCTCTGTCGGAGTGGGCAATTCAAATACACTGCAAACATTCATCAATTCTTTGATTTTCTTGTCCATGTAGTAATTTCCAATACAGATTACCGGATTGAGTGTGACATTTTCGGATTTCTGTTTCTTGGTTTTCTTCTGGCGAATCAGTTTGACGAGCGCGGAAATGCCGCCTTTATCGCCTTTGTGCATTCCGTCGATTTCGTCCATTAATATGACGATTTTGCGGACTCTACCGTGCATCATATCGAGCACATTATATTTGCTGACATTGTCGCGGGTTATGGTGTCGATTAGCGATTTATTGCGCACATCTCCGGCGTCGTATTTAATGACATCGTAATTGAGTTCTTTGAATATGTCGAGTATGAACCGGGTTTTTCCGGTGCCAGGTGCACCGTAGATATAGATGCCCTTCTTAAAATCCGCGTCTTTACATCGGTCGTCGAATGACGAGAGGATGTGTTTTATTTTTGCCGCGGTTTCATTGCGATTAAAAATAGTGTTCAAATCGAGATTATTCATATTGGTAGTTGGGTTGCAAAAATATTTGGTGGTTAGAGTTATTAGAATATTGCGGGTTTATGTTATTTGCGGATGAACGCGTTATATGCTCCTCCGTCAGTTCGCCGGAGAATCATCCAATTCCGGAGCGAAGAATTGCGTAGAACGCCGGACACGAAGTGGACAATTCCGGAGCGAAGAATGAGCATAGGAATTGGATGATTCTCCAGAGAAACTGACGAAGGAAGTTTCTCCGGAGAATGGTAGGCGTTCAAGGATTCGCTGGAGAGATTTCTTTAGCGCAGCGGAGGGAATCTCGTAAGTCGAATGAGCGACGGAATTGTCCAGTTTATAGGATTTACGGACTTCGAAGAAGGTAGTATTCGACTTACGAGATTCCCTCCGCTGCGCTGCAGAAATCTCTCCAGCGAATCCTCGAACGCCTACCACTTCGTGTCCGGCGTTCTACGCAAATCCGAAATTTTCAGGAGATGCGACATAGGAGCATCGAATGAAAATCGCCGGAGAATGAGAGGATTATGTCGCACCCCGTAGGGGTCCGCAAATACGAATTGCGCTTTCATGTCGGACCCCCCTTCGGGGGGTCCTTCACCATTCATCTTCGAATTCCGGCGGAACAAACACCACATTACTCACCACTACGTCTTGGTTTTCTTCTTTTACCGCAACCGATTTACTTGCAATGTATTCCATCTCCTCTCTGTCTACGTCTATTTTGCTATGGGATGAACCACCCGTAGGACCCACAGTCATATTCCGATGTTTTTGCAGTGCACGATTCCTAATCGCAAAAGGAACCAGTGTCCTCTCCAATTTAGCAGGTATAGGCGCTTCAAACGACGCATCGTCATATGACCTCTCGCCCACATCGCCCCACTTTGATGCAGCAAGAATATCGAGTCCATGTTCGAGTTTATTCCATATTTCAGTAACACCTATAAACAGTCTCGCGTCTTCGCCTGGTTCAAAGGATACGCCATATCTTTTTGCAAAACGGTCGATTCGCTGTTCACGGGATTCTTCGACAGCGCGATACCTGTTCTTAAAATATCGAGAGGATGCCGCAGTCGATTTTCCTGCCCCGCCGCAAATATTTGCTTCGCCTGCTGCCTCTTTACGCGTCGACCCAAAATAGACACCTTCATCCTCCGTGAAATGGTGATAATCTGCCGCGAATTTACGGAATTTGTCGAAGAAATATCCCTGGCGGTCTATTACCGTATGATGGTCTTTATATAAGTCTGGTTTAGTTATAAATAATGCAAGAATCCACTGTACTTCGTTATTATAAAAGAACGCAATTGGTGTTGTCATTTTTGGTCAATTCCGGAGCGAAGAATAAGCACTCGGAATTGGAAGAACTCTAGAATAAATGGTTTAAAATAGATTATATTGAGAGGTTGTTTCAATATAATACTCGGCAAATATACTATTCAATTTTTACTTACGGAATTGACTAAAATCGTCGGTGACGGGAATATAATTGCTGCCTTTTGACACTAATGCGCCGTTATAAGAATAGGGGTCGATTCCTTGAATGCCGAGAGGATTGTTCGGCAAATTGTAGGTTCCTTGAGAATAATAACCGGTTTGGTATGGGTTGTTTGGTTGACCTACCGAGTTGTTGGTGTTGGTATTGGTATTGGTGTTAGAATTGGCGTTGGTTGCATTTGGTTGTCCATTTATCTGCAGTGGGTTTGACTTTAGTAATGCTGCTGCCCCCGAACCGGCATCTTCTAGTAAATCTTTTGCTCCTGACCCTGCGTCTTTTAATAATCCGACTGCTCCGGAACCGGCATCTCTCGCCAATCCAACTGCTTCTGACCCAGCACCTGCTGCTAAACCAATTGCGCCTAAACCTGCGCCGGCAGCGAGTCCGGTTGCATTATTTAGTGCGGTTTTTGTCACATCGACGACACCTGAACCCGCATTATCTACTACTTGACCGAAAGTTGGTCCGCGTCCACCGTAACCTGCCCAGTTACCGTTTCCTCTATATCCGGAACCATACGATGCTAAAAAATCGGAAAATCGGTTCTTATATTGAGAGGTTGTTCCAGCGCCACCATTGCCTCCACAACTAGTGCAAACTCCTCCGCCGATTACACATTGAGGACAAACCGGTGGAATAATCGATGTTTTGGAGATGTAATTACTCGAGTTAAATACAGCATTGGGATTACTAGAGTTTGCCACACCATTCCAAAATTTTAACCAATTCTCTGTATCGTCTAATGTCTTTTCCTTTGATGGCGCTGTTGTTGTGGTGGAGGGCGTTGTGGTTGTTTTGGGAGGTGGCGTTGTGGTTGACGACGCGTTTTCATTTAATTTTTGCGTAATAGTTTCTATGTCTTTTTTTAGTTGTTTTTCTTGTTCGTCAGTCAATGTATAAAGTGACTCACTCAAATTAACGTTTTTGAAAGCAACGGAGAATGATAAAACCCCTAGCAATCCCAAGAATAATATTAATGGTGATGATTTATCAATTATACTACTCATTACAAGACAATTCTATATATTCAAAGTTATATTTTTCATGTTGGGGTCAAGAATAAAAGTCATTAAAATTTAGGTCTAAAACTATAATAATTTGATATTGGGTTATCAACAATACCGTTTATTGTTTTGCTAAAAACGTAATTGTATGACCGTGAATCATTAATTGTAGTAAATGGTTGTTGTGCAATTTGCTGTGCAACATCATGTACGTCTTCAAAAAATGAACCGTCTATTGGGGTTAGAATAGGTGAATTTTGTTCTGTAGTAGTTGGTGCTGGTGTTGTGGTAGTCGGTGCGGGTGTTTTGGTAGTAGGCGCGGGTGTTTTGGTAGTAGGCGCGGGTGTTTTGGTAGTCGGCGCGGGTGTTTTGGTAGTCGGTGCTGGTGTTGTGGTAGTCGGTGCTGGTGTTGTGGTAGTCGGCGCGGGTGTCGTAGTGGTGGTAATAGGAACAGGTTTTAAATTAGGGACATTCGTTGCCGTGGTAGACATTATATATTAAACATCACCTTTTTTGCGAAGAACGCCGGACACGAAGTGGACAATTCCGGAGCGAAGAATAAGCACTCGGAATTGGATGATTCTATAGGATTTACTACCTTCTGCCACTTCGTATGCGAAGTCCGTAAATCCTATACACTCTTACTGCTTCGCATCCAGAGTTCTTCGCACAATATAAACAGATTGTCATGATAATAATAAAATGGAAACCATGAAAACAAAACAAGCAAATAAAACACATTCTCCGGATAATCATCCAATTCCTACGCTTATTCTTCGCTCCGGAATTGCCCAACCTCTAAACACATGTTTTCGAGAGGATGTGAATTTGGAAATCGGAGTAGACGAAGCGGGACGAGGACCGCTTTTCGGTCGTCTCTACGTCGCAGCAACAATTCTCCCTAAAGTGATTGATTCTATAGGATTTACGGACTTCGAAGAAGGTAGTAAATCCGAAATTTTCAGGAGATGCGACGCAGGAGCATCGAATGAAAATACGAATAACGCCGGACACGAAGTGGTAGGCGTTCGAGGATTCGCCGGAAAGCATTGTTCGCAGGAGTTCAGACATGATTGGATGAAAGACAGCAAACGATTCTCCTCTCAAAAGAAAATACGAGAGGTTGCAGAATATATCAAATCCAATGCTGTAGCGTGGACAGTCCGATATGCCGAGGCGGACCTTATCGACGAAATCAATATTCGACAGGCAGTTTTGAGAACAATGCGTGAGTGTTGCCGCGATTTAGTCGAGAGGCACCCTGGTGAAAAAGTTCGCCTCTTAATCGATGGTAACGATTTCCCACCGTTTACCGTTTTGAATCCCGTAACCGAATCTTTAGAGGAAGTCGAGAGTCATACGATAGAAGGCGGCGACAATCTATATACCTGTATTGCTGCCGCGTCGATTTTAGCGAAAGTGGCAAGAGATGATTATATTGCTGAGATGTGTGCCGAGCATCCGGATTTAAATGAGAAATACGGAATCGCGAAGAATAAGGGGTATGGAACGGCAGAGCATATGAGAGGAATAAAAGAGCACGGAATTACTGAGTGGCACCGGAAATCTTATGGTCCGTGTAAAAACGCCAAAGTCGGTGGTTTTTGATGAGAGGTTGAACGCGTTTACGTAGAACGCCGGACACGAAGTGGTCAATTCCGGAGCGAAGAATGAGCAACGGAATTGGATGATTCTCCTGCGAAACTGACGGAGGAAGTTTCGCTGGAGAATGGTAGGCGTTCAAGGATTCGACTTACGAGATTTCTTTAGCGCAGCGGAGGGAATCTCGTAAGTCGAATTTGGTGTTATCGTTTTAGGTTTTGTTCTTGTGCTTCTGCTTCTGCTTGGAGTTTTGTGTGGTTCTGCGGATTTTGTTTTGCGAGTATAATTTTTCTGCTGTTTTGCGTATTTAATATACTCTGCAACGAGATGCTCGGGTTCAGATGAATACGACGTCACGAGTCGTTCTGCATAATATAGAGAGGTGTTAACTTTTCTTAACACTTCCCATATCATTTCCGAGATGTTTTTCACCTTTAATTCTTCTATCAACCTTGTGTAATACGGATTAGATTCTACCTTGAATTGTTTTAATTTATCTTTGGATTTAGAGTATTTTTTAACAATGATCGCGTCGATTTCCACTTCCGTTTGTGTCAGAATAGGTTTATCAACGTCCATTAGTTGCATTAAATGTTCGAGAGGCGCTAAATTTTCCTGTATATTGACGCGCGTATTTAGGGACGCCAATGTACCTCTTTCTGGCGAAAACTCGATTCCCCATACATATCCGTTTCCGACTATTAATTTCTCGGGTTGGTCTAAACTATTCTTTGTTAAATGTGCGGAATAATTGTGAAACTCTTCGGGTGGTATTTGACGCCCGGTTTCATCGTACATAAATGATATGTCGTGAGCGGGGTCAATGATGCTTAGTTGACCGGGTTTTAGGCGGAATGAACCGTTGTCGGTTTTCGCTTTATAATAAACCGATTTAGCAAGATGGTTTGCGTCCATTTGAAAAAAATGCGGCGTTTGGAATTTCTGAACGTCTGTATCGGCGAAATTTAGGGGCGAATCACCATTGAAAAACCCGACATATTGACAACCGGTGCCTCCTCTCCCTTCATCCTCTTTTTCATGGTATTTACCGATTGTGCAATCGCTGTCTCTTGAATATAATTTGTAGAGAGAGAGGTGAAACCGTGTTTTGTTGGACGCCGGTCCACCAATTTCTTGCAATCTATCACCTACAGTTTGAACTCCTCTCGTTGAAACCATTCCAACATCTATCCTCATCACAAGTTCACGTGCTTTCGAATATCGGTACAATTTAGTAGTATTCTGCAGTATATCGCCTTTCTTTGACCGTTCGAAATTGTGCATATTGATTTTGTGCCAATAAACTACTTAAAGAAAATATATTATAGTATTGTGGGGAGAGGAAAGCGGATGGTTTGCTTACTTCATATTAAACCGGGTGAAAACCCAACCGAGCAAACCAACTAATTCTTCCTCTAGCGAATGCGAACCCCAGTGAATGCGAACCCCAGCGAATGCGGATGTACGACTTACTTCAATATTTTAACTGAGACTTAACCGTTTCAACAACCCCGAGTCGTACAGCAAATTCTTCGCACCCACAGTCGATGCAAATATTCTTGCTGTTCTTTTGGCGCAAAGCAGTGCAAAGACTTACTTCAAATATTAAAAACTTAGTAATGGTGAATGCGGTCAATTTGACTATTATTGCTCCCCAGCAATGATAGAATGGCGTTTTACGTTCGGATACTTCAATATAAAACAAATCCGAATTGGACTATTCTTCACCTATAGCAAAAGCGGATGTACGACTTACTTCAAAATATATTCGAACCCAAAAAGTCGTACAATTATTCTTTGCAAAAAAGACAGCGTTAAAAATCTTATTCTTATTTTCTTAAGCGAAACACTAGAATAACGCGGAGCGTTGTCTTACTTCAAATTATTTACACCATTTCGCATCAAAGATGCGCAATTGGCGGCACATTCCTCACTCATAACTGCCCCCGAAGGGGGCGTTTTGAATGAGAAAAGGTGTAAAATGGATTATAGATGATAAACAAGGAAACGCGTTTATCCATTCTTGTTTGTTGCAAGAACGGATAAATAATTATGCTAGTGGACCGGGTTATTGTTTTTTATTGTAATATATTACAAAAACGACTTAAACACGAATCGATTAAATATTATAACTACCCCAGAATGACTACAGAAATGGCAACCGAAGACAAAGAAACCGTAAATTTCATGGGCGGCAAGAGTTACAAACTTTCCCCTCTCGATTCGCTAAAGGTCGTTACTACCTCAATGATTTGCGGAGAGTCGCAGTATTATCGCCGAAAACTAGGAAAAGCAGACAAGGTAAAGGGGTTCATCGACCATTTCTTGTTCCCCCAGTTCTACGAGGAATCACCCACAGATTATTTCGAGCAAATTGTCAACAATGCACTCGAATCCGATTTCGAGGCGTCGGTCAAATTTGTTGCCAAACTCCGCAATGAGTACTTCATGCGCCTGAATAGCAATTATTTGCTGACCAAGGCAATTCATCATCCTAGTCGCGTCGAGTTCAACAAGAAGAACCCAAAAGTTCTGAAAACCTCGATAGAGCAGGTCGGATGTCTTCCCACCGACTGGACAACGCAATACAAATTGCTGAAAGAGGCGGGCAAACCCATCCCCACTATTTGGAAGCGCGCAATCGCCGACAAATTGCACAAGATGACCGCGTACCATGCAGCAAAGTATTTACATGGGTCGAAAACCGGGGGTAAGGTGGCGAATGCCAAGACTCACGATGGAAACAATGAACAAGTACCCTTAGAACAAGAGTCAGATGAACCAAATGAACCCGATGCCAAGAAGTCGAAACGCGCCAATTTGGCGAATCTGGTCGACCTGGTGCGCATCACTCACCCTAAACCCACCGATGTAATCAACCAGTTGGTGAAGAATGGTAAGGTCGAGGTGGCGGACGACGAGCAGACGTGGGAGAGGTTGCGCTCTGCCAAGAAAACATGGCAAGAAATTAATGCCCAGATTCGTCTTCCTCATATGGCACTTCTACGTAATTTGCGAAATATCGCAGAGGAATACGAGAAACGACAGGATGCCGATGAAGCATTTGCCGAGATTCAGGAACTTGCTGAGAGGTTGGTCGCTGGCGTGAAAGGCGGCAAACAATTCCCGTTCCGGTATTTCAGTGCCTACAAGATGTTGAAAACCGCGGATGCGACCGTTACCAAAGGAGCACATTTGCCTAAAACCGCCGATAAGAAAGAACCAGAACCCGAACCGAGTCGATTTGTGGCGGTATTTTTGGACGCGCTAAACCGCTGTGTTTTGGAAAGCGTAGAGTGTATTCCCCCGATGAATGGACGCGTCGACTGTCTGTCAGATAATTCGGGGTCATCTCGCGGTGGCATAGTGTCAGAGTACGGCACTGTTCGGGTGTTTGAAATCGCGAATTTGTCTGCTATTTTGACTGCGTATCGCGCCACCGAAGGTGGCAGCGTGTGGATTTTCGGCGACAAATTAGAGGAGTATGTGGTCACGAATGAACCTATTCTGGAGCAGTTGGAAAAGGTGAATACGATTGGTAATACCATCGGCGGGGGTACTGAGACAGGTGTCTGGTTGTTCTGGGAGCAGGCAATAAACCTCAATAAACACCTGGACACTGTGTTCATTTATTCAGACATGCAGGCAGGCACCGGTCAGTTGTATGTGAATACGCAAAACGCGAATAAGTTGAAACAGATGGGCGCCGCGCTGGGAACATATGTCGATGTTTTAAAACTAGTGCAGATTTACCGCGAGAAGGTAAATGCAAAGGTAAATGTGTTCTCTGTTCAGGTTGCGGGATACGACAACACTGTTTTGCCGGATATTCTTTATCGCGGGGCGATTTTATCGGGATGGACCGGCAAGGAAGCAAAGTTGGCGTATGAGATAAATGCACTTTGGGATGCGATTGAAACAGTACCTGATGTGGTGGAAGATGTAGGCGCAGAGGTTGGTGATGGATGGGTTAACGACTGGTAAGGAAACGACTAACAAGGTAAGACCGACAAGGTAACGACTGACAAGGTAAGGATAAAACACAGCAAAATATTTGTTCATATAGACACATATGGTCTATATGAATTATTACATCAACCCTTCAACCACGGATTTACGTATCGCCATATAATGCGTCGAGTTATCCATTTTACTATATCCAATCCAGAATGTGCCGTCCGATTCCGACTCAACAATAAATCTAGTACCACCCGATTCATTTGCTGATTTAACGAGTTCGTTTTCATCCTCTCGATAAACGAATCCCAAAGTATATTCCACCTTATCACCTTCAAATGTTAACAGAGGAGTAAACCTACGCACCTCGTACGTCGTAGCATCAAGCGTGAAAATCGAATGGTAATAATACCTGCGTTCCTCGTAAGAAACCACGTGGCAAATAAACCATATTTCGTCGCCAATTAGGATACCATTCGTCGACCCGCGGAAATACTTGAATATCGCTGGCGTTTTTATCGTGTGCGTTTTATGAAATGTGTATCCACCGTCTGTGTTTGCAGAGAACGCCGGACACGAAGTGGTAGGCGTTCGAGGATTCGCTGGAGAACTTTGTTCGCAGGAGTTTGGCGTGCAATCACCAATCACTAAATCGTGCCAGTTATATACGATTTTCAAATTTCCTGCAGCGTCCTCGAACATCACCCAGTTCTTCTCCACGTCCTTCTGTCCCTCCATAGTAATTAATCCAGCGAATCCTCGAACACCTACCACTTCGTGTCTCCCTAAAACTTCTCCATGCTCAACCTTCAGATTATGCGACCCCAACCCCCGATTCGCATTATACAGCAACTTATTCTGCGACCGAGAATAGAATATGCGCACATCCTCCAACCCCACATACAAATTATCGACTTCGGCGTCATACCACATGAAATCCTCCGATATCCTCTCATAAGTCTCCAAACTCCTTCGAACAAAGTTCCCCGGAGTTAGATTGTATTCCTCGTCCGGAATACTTCTCAAATTAAACCGAGCAATCACATTTTTCGTTGCAATATGTTCTTGGTTCTCGTATCCACCCCGGTCATTAATCCGGTAATTCACGTACCGGACATTGACCACCAGTTCGTCGCCAACTATCGCCAAAGACGGCGTGCTCCCTACGAAAAACGAACCGTCGGGTTCACCAGCAACTAAATCCTTACCCACATTTAGCAATGCACCTCTCAACTCTTCCGGGAATTCGACAGAGTAATCGGCGAGTTTCTTCGAATAAAACTTGTAATTGCTCATCACATTCCGCACAATATTCCATTCCGTATTTTTGCAGTTTAACACTTTCGTGCAAATACGCGTCATATCGTAATTATCAATATTGCAATAATATCCGATAATGGAAAACTCGTAATCCAATTTGTAATCGTATATATCGCGCTGCAAAAACAAATAATCGGGGTTCGGGTTCAGAAGCGTCTGTTTTAGTGCCATGATGTAGTACATATATGCGATTTGATTCTTCCCGATTTGCCGATAATGTGTTATGATTTCGTACAGGTTTTCCACGCGTTTCGGGAAATACTGGTACGCCTCCATCCACCAATGGACCGCGCTCACCATATCCCCTTTCGCCTTGTAACATTTGCCGATACTGTAGTGACTATGCCATACCTCCTCTTGCCACCCGCCGATTTCAATCCGCTTCTTGTAATACTCGATTGCTAAATCGTGGTCGCCATGGTCGCGGTAACTGTTCGCCAGGTAAAAAGTGTAGCGGTCATTATTCGGATTGTCCTCTAACCCTTTCAACAGGAGTCGGATATCGCGCTCGAATTTATCTGCTTTGCTCCCACCGTCGCCAATATCATTGATAAACGCGCGGGATTTCTCTATCAGTCCATAAGCACATCCCTGCGGTGTCTTCAAATACTCGTGCGTCACACCCCAGTAACTAGCACCAATACGATTTTTCACCAGACGCGCATTCTTGTAATAAAAAGTGTCCGTTCCCTGGAACATATGATACGCGTCGTGGGTTAGTCCGCGCTTGAATTCGACCGCTGTTACACCGGTGCCCAACTGGAAAATCATATCCGCATCGAGCAGCAAGATATAATCGACCGGCATCGATTCACACTGCTTTAGTGCAAATGAGCGGTTGTGCGCGAAGTTAAGAAATGTTTCGCGCGGGATTTTGCCGGGTATACCCTTGCTCATGAAAAAGTCTTCGATTATGGTTATTGTGTCGTCGGTACTACCTGTATCGCAAATACAATATGCGTCGATTATGGGCGCGACTGATTCCAGTAGACGGCGAATGATTTTGCTCTCATTTTTTACTATCATATTGAGACATAATCTGGGAACTGCACCAGGCGGAAATATGTTGAATTCGACCGACATGAAATGGTTATGTATTTGGCAAATTGAGAGGTTTATATTATTTTTTGCTGGGTTTATTGTTTAACTCCTTCGAACCAGGAGTTATAGGATTTCGAGCACCGGTATTTCCTGGAATACCGACGCGAAATTCACCGAATGAACCACGTCGGATACGAGGACCGCGAGAGGATGCTCACCCCTATCATAAGTCACAATTCGACTATTGAATTTTTCCCATTTTCCACCTCTCGTCTGTTTCATGACAATTTCACACGCATTGCAAAATACTCCATTCGAATTCATAAATGGAATACTATCTTCGAGAGGAGCGATTAGAATATTGTTTAAATTGCTGGTTTCGTGCATATATAACATCATAATATCCTGCCGCAATTCCGCGGGTCGAGGGGCACCAGGAAACCAGTAATCTATGTGCGAGTTTGGGCGGTAAGACGTGCCGTTGTAGCGAATCGATGACAAGATGGTCGCACCGAATTCATATTCGAGCGTATGCGCCACGCCATATTCCTCTTCGATTTCTTTGCTGTCGACTCGGACGATTCTTATGGGATGCTCATTCTTGAACATCGAACGCCAAGCAATTTTTTGAAAGGACGTCATATTAGGCGGATTTATGTTATTATTTCGAGGCAATATTTCGAATGACAATTGAATCGGTGAATTGTCGACCGATTCGAATAGTTCTGCAGTATAAATAGTAGAGGAACTGGTCATATTTGAGAGGTTATATATTTAGTATAGGATTTACGGACTTCGAAGAAGGTAGTAAATCCGAAATTTTTAGGAGATGCGACATAGGAGCATCGAATGAAAATGAATATTACGCGGTTATGTATTTAGTGATTATTACGTTTACTGAAAATACATTCAATTTTATTTTTATAGGGTCCGAAATTTGCGAAGAGCGCCGGACACGAAGTTATAGGATTTACTACCTTCTGCCACTTCGTATGCGAAGTCCGTAAATCCTATAAACTGACGAAGGAAGTTTAGCCGGAGAATGGTAGGCGTTCGAGGATTCGCTGGAGAGATTTCTGATTTTCATTCGATGCTCCTATGTCGCATCTCCTGAAAATTTCGAAGTCCGTAAATCCTATAAGCGCAGCGGAGGGAATCTCGTAAGTCGAATGCAGGAGAATCGAATTAAATACATCAATAAATAACATAAATGGACGTAACATTTATTTTGAAATGATAGAAAAGAATATATTCCAATCTTGGTTTACAGACCAATTGCACCCTCTAGTTAAAGAAAAAGTTGATTCTATTAAAAAAATGAACCCCGAATATGAATATCACTTGTATAAAGACGATGATATAAACGACTTTGTAAATGAACATTTTCCTGGACCTATCGCGGATTGTTATAATAAATTGAACATTATTGTCGCAAAAGTCGACTTTTGGCGATATTTGGTGTTGTATAAATATGGTGGCGTGTATTTAGATATGGACTCTTCTATTGAAACGCCATTGCGAGAATTAATAACGGACGCGGATTCGGCAATTATAACTGCGGAAGGTAATCCGCAACTATATGTCCAGTGGGCATTAATATTTTCAAAAGAGCATCCAATCCTTAAACGCACAATCGATTTGATAGTTGACAACATACAAAGAAATCGGTACCCAAACAATATTCATAGAATGACTGGACCGTTAGTATATTCTAGAGCAATCAATGAAGTTCATATGAAATTGTTTAATAACCAAATGATAATCCACAAAAACATTAATGCAGATACAAACATTACATACAACTCAAATGGGGTATCTTATAGGTTATACGGAATCGATTACAATGGCGTTTTTTGTTTTAAACATAATGCAGCACATTTATTGTACAGTAATAAAAAAAACTGGAGACAAGAAGAACGAGAAAAACCATTATTATAGGATTTACGGACTTCGAAGAAGGTAGTAAATCCGAAATTTTCAGGAGATGCGACGCAGGAGCATCTCCTGAAAATGCGAAGAACGCCGGACACGAAGTGGGACAATTCCTGAGTGAAGAATAAGCGTCGGAATTGGATGATTCTCCGAGATTTTCATTCGATGCTCCTGCGTCACATCTCCTGAAAATTTCGGATTTACTACCTTCTTCGAAGTCCGTAAATCCTATAAACTGACGGAGGCAATTTTGACGGAGAATGGTAGGCGTTCGAGGATTCGCTGGAGAGATTTCTAAAGCGCAGTGGAGGGAATCTCGTAAGTCGAATAGTAAATCATATATATTTGCTGTCATTTTCATTCGATGCTCCTATGTCGCATCTCCTGAAAATTTCGGATTTACTACCTTCTGCCACTTCGTATGCGAAGTCCGTAAATCCTATAATATATATCTTCCGGTATTGCAAATAATGGCATTCACTCGCTATCATGATGACTCCGCACGCATATATAAAGGATTAGAGCAAAGTACGTTTGCCGGTCGATATGCACTCGATGCTCCAGGTCCCGGTACTCAACTACCATATTTAGAGGATTCGCAGATTCGCTTGCAACGCTGGGGGGCGAATATGTGGTCTGATTCCACCAATTTAGAAAGCGAATTTCGCGGATTAGGTCGGAGATTAGACCACGGCGTCGCGACCTATAAGGATGCGCAGTTACACCAAGGATACCAAATATCGTTTCCTAGTAGTGATGCCCATGTGGACGAATCCCGCGTTTCACATCCGGCATGGATGTTTCGCGATTTAGAGCAAACTCGGTGGGAAGCGCCTCTCATCAATCCGCAGGCACATTCTATGCTACCATTTGAAAATCCAATCCAAACACGGATTTTAGCAAAAGATTCGTATACTTGCGTTTTACCCTCTTGTGTTTTGGCGCGGAATAATTTGCCGAACTTGGAACTAAAAAACAGTAAAGGCAAATAATCCGCTGCATAATATATAATATGCCGTCAACTACTAAGTGCCGAAAACAAGGAAAGATTCGAAACCGCATCACGCGTCGCTGCCGAAAGAAGTGTGCTAGACCAAAACACCGCAAACCCCATTCGCGTAGTTGCTTGAAATCGTGCAAGAAATCGCAGGTGCGAAGAGGTACTTATAATCATTGCAGAAGTAGAGCAACCAGAAAACGATAAGCGGACGCGACAAACAAAGCAAAAATACTATATTTTATTACACCGTTTAAGATATAGTATATTATCACTAATTATAAATGGAATTAGCAATACCCGCATTAGCATTGGGCGCACTTTATTTAGTAACCAATCAATCTAGTATATTACCTAAAAAATCGGAAGGATATGAGGGTATTCTTCCCAATACAGATGTTCCGGACGCCAATTATCCCGAAGACCGAGGTGTCATCAGCGCGGACATGGATTTGACAAGTGAACTCATGACCGTTAACCGATATGACACTCCGAAAGTCTACACCGACAAGTATTTCGACCCCGCTGCCATTGCCCAGATGAACCGCGATTTAGGCAATTTCAATGGCGGGGCATCCAACCCCGAATATACCTCATTGACCGGCGACAAAGTCAATGCCGAGTATTACCAGCACAATAACATGGTGCCATTCTTCGGAAGCACACTCCGAACCCGCATTATCAACGAGAATTCGAACGAAGGACTCCTCGATTCTATGCAAGGTGCCGGGTCACAGTATTTGTCGAAAACCGAGCGCGCGCCTCTCTTCTCCCCAAGCGATAATATGCAGTGGGCACACGGTATGCCGAGTTTCACCGATTTCGAGCAGTCACGAGTGAATCCCAGCAATAAAATATCGAATGTGAAACCCTTCGAGGAAATCCGCGTCCGACCAGGTTTAGGGAGAGGCGACGCCGAAGGACAGAGTCTAGGATTCAACTCCGGTATGATGGCGCGCGAAATGTGGATGCCCAAAACCGCCGACCAATTACGCGTCAGTAATAACCCGAAAGCGAGCGGATTCTCTATGTTGGGACACGAAGGTCCCGCCATGAGTTCGGTGACCAATCGCGGGTACCACGCACCCGTCGAGAAGAACCGCCCAGATAGAGTAGCGGAACTCGACCAAACCAGATATTTTGCTACGGTTGGTGCTGCGGGTTCTTCCGCGCCTTTACACGGAGTACCCGTCGACCGTGCTGACCCGAATCGCGCCACCGCTACCATGAGTTATGTGGGTGCTGCTGGCAGACACGACACCGACGCGCAATACGTAGAGGGCGAATATATGCCGTCACATCGCAACCAATTAGGCGAATTACCTCTCGGTCCTGTCAACGGCACAACCCGCACCGATATTTATGACGCGGATTATGGGGCGAAAAGTGCCAAGAAATATATGAATAACCGCGCGAGTGCAAATGTCGACGATTACTTCGGCATCGTCGGCGGTGCTTTAGGAGCAGTCGTGGCGCCACTCCTCGATGTTTTGCGACCTTCTAAACGGCAAAATACTGTGGGTACACTTCGTCCTTACCAGAACGCCGAGAGCACCGTCAAGAATTCGTATTTGCTGAACCCGGGGGATAGACCGGGTCCAACTATTCGCGAAACTACCGAGAGGTCAAATGGTCATATGTTTGTCAATAGTGGACAAGACCGCACTGCATATATGGTGACGAAACCAATGGATATGTATACGAATCGACGGGATACGAGTGTGGAGTATGGCGGTTCGGCGACTGGTTCGAAAGAAGTTCGCCCCTATGACGCGGAATACCGCCAACGTAATAATGAGAATAAATCGTCGACGATTGATGGACGAATGGTGCCTGGGCATATGTCTTTGTTACAATCTGATGTAAATGTGAGGTCGAGTGCTGGTATGGAATCGGATTTGATGAACCGTCGACCTATCGCCCCGTCGTTGCCGTACGTTACACCGGGGGTTTCTCAGATGGGAGAACTGAGAGGACAGCAACAATTATATGGGGGGATGGAGTCGGATAGAAGTAATGCTTATGTGCTGAGTGCGTTGAAATCGAATCCTTATGCGATGACTCCTTTGGCGGGGTATTAAGGTGTTTATTCTATGATTATAATATATAGAAAAGAAATCAATATGATTAGTGATAGTAATAGTGATAGTGATAGTGATGCAAATAAAACCCCCACTGTTCAACAAGATAATGAACAACTTTCTGCGAAGTCCGTAAATCCTATAAAATCGATTTTAGTAAATTATTCAGACGATGCAATTTTTGAAACACTACTCGATAAATATTTAAATTTAGAAAATTTAAAAGATACCGAAACCTTTAGTAATTCAGTAAGAGAATTAGAATCAGAAATAGATAATTACTTGAATAATTCAAAAAAAATGACTGAAAATGAAAGTAACGATTTTATTAATAAAATGAGTAAACTTCGTAATGAATATGGTAGAATTATGTTTTATAATGTTCCGGTAGATTATCGTTATACATCTGCTTTTTTAAACGGATATAACGAATCCAAAATTACAAAATACGCAGAAAAAAATTTACTTGGACTGTTTATTCTTATAACAACTTCAAAGAAAGTAGGGGTAAACCCAACAACAAAAAACCAAATTCTTACTTTAATAAACAAAGCGAGTATTAAGAATGAAAATGAAAAAATTTATGATGTTATTTTATACTCACGCGATGTTTGTAGTAAATATATGACCTTTATGAAACGTGGTTATGACAGAAGTCGTGGAATGCGAGAGAGTGCTTCAAACGCTGCTGCAAAAGTTGCTGCAAAAGTTGCTTCAACATTTAGAGGTTTGGTTTCTTCAAAACCTAAACAAGAAGATAGCAATACTGGTGGTTCTCGTAAATACAAACGTCCTACTAAAAAACGACGTTCAAATAAACGCAAATCCTATCGTCGTTCCAGAAAACACTAATAATATTATTTATTGCAATTAATTTAGAAATAAATAATACGTGTGCGTTGATTCGACTTACGAGATTCCCTCCGCTACGCTTCAGAAATCTCTCCAGCGAATCCTCGAACGCCTACCACTTCGTGTCCGGCGTTCTTCGCAAATCGAATCCTTATGCGATGACTGGGTATTAGGAAAAATATGTGGGTATATTTTATATTATTGAAATGGCTGCTATCCCACCCCCCCCCACAAATAGGTGATCTTGTATTTAACAGAAACAAAAATAATTATTACGAAATAACCGAAGTCGACAATTTGATGGGTGAAAATCGCGTTTTGGTAAAGAAACAAGGTACAATTGGCAGCGGCGTTGATTATATACCATTTAACCGTAATTTTTTTGAGGGGAACCCTCAAAAAACACATGAAGGCAATACTTTATGGATATATACTAGTGACGGGTTGGTTGGGGGCAAAAAACAAACCCGCAGAAAATCGCGTCGTAACAGAAAACCCAAACGCAAGGGTCGCAAATCAAGAAAACATTAAAATTATTATTTGTTGCAACCATTTTAGCAATAAATAATACGAACGCTTTGAAATCTAACCCTTATGCGATTCAACCCTTGACTGGGTATTAGACCTTGTCGCGTTCATATATAACATCATATAAACCGTCAATGGTGTATATTATATAATGTGGGAACAAAACGACAAAAACAACTATGCAGAGTACGTCCATAATCATTTAGGACAAATATGCAATGACGAATTTTCCAATGATATCCGGCACTATGCATCTGACCCTACAAACAAAACGTTCTTGGAAATCGGAACTTGGAATGGTCTCGGGTCTACGAAGGCATTTTCGGATGGGTTTAGTCTAAGGGAAAGACCAACAAAGGAAGGGACCAATCAAGAGGACTACATATTCTATAGTTTGGAATGCAATGCGGACAAATGTGCCGACGCAGCAAAACTATATGCTGATAATGACAAAATGCACATCTTGAATGAAGTCATCTGGAACCAAGAACCCGCGGATTTCTACGACGTGTTCCCCCAGTGTAAATTGAATCCGACATTACAACACTGGCACGAAGTCGATATGTTGAATATGCAGAAATGCGCGGTTTTCCTGGACAGACCGGATATTCCCGAGATATTCGATGTTATTTTGCTGGATGGAGGCGAATTCACGACCTATTACGAATTCCAACTTCTCAAGAATCGCTGCAAACTATTGATGTTGGATGATACGAATTTCGATAAGTGTGCGAAGATAGTCCAGGAAATCGAGGGGGATGCGAGTTGGCGTATCGTGAAACGGGTCAATGTGCGAAACGGATATTTGATTGCCGAGAGGTTATAATGTCCAGACACCTTTTTGATTCGCTAAGGGAGTAAACATAATAATAATATCCTTTAAGAAGAAGCATAAAAATGTGGTAAAGCATATCTTTATGCACAATGATAAACAAACACATATTGCTGTTCGGCGGTTCTGGGTCATTAGGAAACGAATTTATTCAAAAGTATATTCATGACAATACTATCACAAATTATTCGCGCGATGAATGTAAACACTGGCAAATGTCGCTGCAATACAAGACCGCGAATTTGAAATTCATTATTGGTGACATACGCGATTACAATGCAGTCGAAAATGCGATTTTGAGAGAGCAACCGCATATTATCATAATCATGGCAGCGTTGAAACATATTGACCGATGTGAATATGCAGTGAATGAATGTTTGCAGACGAACTGTTTAGGACCAATGAATGTGTTGAACGCGATAGAGAAGAACAACGACCGACTTATCAGACTAGAATGCACAGTCATGGTGAGCACTGACAAGGCATGTGAACCTACGAATGTATATGGAATGGCGAAAGCGCTTGCAGAGAGCGCGATTGTGGAGAAATCACTCCACGTTACTAATCGGAAGTTTGTGAATATCCGATATGGAAATGTACTGAATTCAAGAGGAAGTATCATCCCATTGTTGCATGAGAAAGGTCAGGACCCAAATGTCGCAGAATTCACACTGACTCATCCGGAAATGACAAGGTTCGTGATGACTCTTGCGCAAAGTGTGGAATTAATTGAATATGCGATTGAAGATGGGGAATCAGGTGATATAGTGATACCGAAGTTGATATCGATGAGATTGCAAGATTTAATGGAGATATTTTCGGCGAAATATGGGAAACCTGTGAAGATAACGGGTCTAAGACCCGGTGAGAAGATGTTGGAATCACTGATTAGCGAGACCCAGGCAATGCGATTGGTGAAGACGGAGACAGGATATATGCATATTAAACCTGCGCACAAATGGGTGATTGACGGAGAGGAAGTGCGAAATTATAATAGCAAAACGAATCCACTGACTCGAGAGGATGCACGAAATTACAATAGCAAAACAAATCCACTGACTCGAGAGGAATTGAGAAAATATTTGAGTTATTTGCGGTTGATTTGATAATATATAATGATTATTAAATTTATATATTATGATTAAATTATCCATATTGGTTCCTACAGTTCCATCTAGGTTATCGTTTTTTTATCCGAGAATAATGAAACAATTACTTGACCAATGTGCTAGTTTTCCGGAAGTTGAAATACTTGGTCTATTCGATAACAAAAAACGAACGGTTGGTGAAAAACGACAAGATTTATTAAATATGGCGAGAGGAGAGTATTTGGTTTTTATAGATGATGACGACAGAATAGCAGACAATTATGTTTCGACCATAATAGATGCACTAAACAATAATTTGGAAACTGATTGTGTAGTGTTTGATTGTATATGTCGCATTGAAGATGGCGCAGAAAAATATTGTAAATACGGTGTTGAATTTGAATATGAAGATATTAGTGAAACGGAATGGAGAGGTAAACCAGCACATACAATGGTATATAAATCGAGTATTGCAAAAAAACACTTATATTCGTCGGTAAATTTTGGAGAAGATTGTGAATGGGTAATTAGAGCATGCAAAGATATAAAACATCAAACCCGAATTGATAAAGTGTTGTACTATTATGATTGTAAAGAAAGAACAACGTCTGAAACAAGAGGTATTCCGGATAATATTATTCAGGAAAATATCAAAAAACTTATTTTATGATATATATGTTTATTATTTTATATAATGTCTGAAATTTTTATTTATACATTATATAAACACCAATACAGATGATGATACTTACAGAGTATTTATTATATCTACCCAATTAGTTTTGCATATTTCATTTGAATATTTTTCAATAAAACAATTGCGTGGTTCATATACATTTCGATGTTCGAGTACATAATTTATTTTTTCTGCAAAATTTGAATCATCTGCTATACATCCCCAACGCGTGTCATCTCTATTGTCAAAGTATACACCAACTTCTCGTGCAACTATTGGAATATTACAAGCAGCACATTCAATTCCAGATATATGTTGAGTTTCTTCGTACAATGTGCATACACATACAATACACGAATTTATAATTAATCGAATTGTTTCGCAATTTATTTTATTAAACACGCGGACTCGGTTTCTTAATGTTGGTTCTAAGTTTTCAATAGAAAAATCATCTTTCATTATTAAGCAAAAATTTGAATTATTCATTTTATTTATGATGTCTAATAAAACATTGAATCCTTTTGGATAATTAGTTGACGCGCCCATGAATAGTATTGAATTGGGCAATACGTTTGGGTGTGTGTCCGGTATTGGTTTAAAAAAATCAAAATCGACACCTAATGGACATACTTTTACTCGGATGTTTTCATTTATGTATTGTTTATATTTTGCGTAAACATAATTAGTATTAAATACCACAATTGTTGAATTATTCATAACGTCTATTTGTTGAGTTAGCAAATTACCAGAAGTCACAATGTCTTGAATTAATGATACCTGTTTGACATCTGTTTGTATTCTTGGAAAATATGTACCATTTCTTATTATGTAATATGGTTTATTGTTAGTAAGCAGTTGATTTTCAATACTTGTTGATAGAACAGAATAATCTGTATAAGTATTCGTTTTGTCAATTAGTTCAGGAAACCATTCTAACAAATTATGCCAAAAAGTATTTACTCCTGGAATGCAAGTAAGACAATCATTTACCAACCAACCAAATTTATCTTGCTTTCTATAACAACTAAATAAGTGCGCATTATTTTGCATTCGTCGAAACGTTCTTGTGTCATTTTTTTTAGTGACTATGGTTAATCCTGCATTATATAATGGAAATGTAGTGCAGTTTAAATCAGTTTGATTTTCCAAATATGTTACCATTTTGTACGAATCCCCACAATATGTTGGATGTATTAAATTATCACTTTCTGGGTCTGTATCATGCAATATAATTATTCCACCTGCGTTTAGACGTTTATATACATTTTTAAAATCACACAACGCGCTTTCATAACAATGGTCTGCATCAATAAATGCCATATCTATTTGATTATTAAAATTTGCAAAAAAATCGTCAGTCTTTGAATATACAATTTCCAAGTTCTTGTGTTTTTTTAAGTTTTCAAGTTGTAAATTTATATTCATATCTACACCAAACCCTTTTTCTACAAACGGTTGAACCTTTTCTAAACTTTCACCTACATACAACCCTAATTCCACATAAACTTTTGGTTTATATATATGCAAGTATTGCAATAAAATCCGAATGATGATTCATTTATATTTATTACAATTTGATTTTTTACGTATTATTTAAACGCAAAATTATCCAAATATATCGCGCATTTCTCCTTCCTGAAAATTATATACTATTGAATTACAAATCGTATAATGCAAAACACCAATTAACTTTAATTTTTCTAATATGTTGTATAATATACAAATGAATGTATTCGACTTATCGAATGTAAGTATAATTATAATCACACACGATTTAGAACTTGCTGAACCAGTAAAATTAAGTTTATTGCCATTTAGCAGTGAAGTATTTTATGCCCCTAAATATCCTTCATTTTCTAAAGTAGTAAATGAAGCGATATGTAAAGCGACGAATGATACGGTTATTATATGTTCTTATAAAGTTAGACCAAAACCACAAGATGTGATTAGATTAATTTCGCTATTAAATGACGGATTCGGGTTCGTAGGATTATATAGATTTGCTTTTTTTGGGTTCAAGAAGGATTTAGTCAATCGGATCGGTTTTTTTGATGAACGATTTGTAGGTGGTGGTTATGAAGATTGTGATTATTTAAGAAGAATAGTTGAAGCGAATATTGCATGTTACGATGATGAAAGTGTTGAATATATTCATGTCCCATCAACTTGGGATTATACTTTAAGTAAAATATTTTTTGAACAAAAATGGAAACATGATGACAATACCATAAAACGTATGGTTCCTGAAGAAAAATATGAATATAAACTAAATTGTAAAAATACTAATATATCTTACAAAGATAGAACATATTCATGTTCAAGTTATCCTTGGTCGCAAAATTTTTGCAGGAAAATTCAGTTTTTATAAAAAAACGCCTATATTGTATCACGCATCTCGCCTTCCTGAAAGTGATAAACTATTGAATTGAAGTTCGTATAATGACCAACACCAATTGTTATTAATTTTAATATTAATACTTTGTCTCCCGAAATGCATGATTCGCCGAATTTTGCATAAACTGGATTATAAGCGTCACTTCCTGGAAGCACATTTCCTTCCGGATAATAATTTATTTTTTCCATATATTCCTTTTTAATTAACAAAGGCATATAAAGACCAGACTTATGGATTTCGTTGGTTTTTATGTTTTCGCAAAATTGTAAAAATCCAGATTCATTGTAATCTTCTGGTACATTACCGAAATTTCGTTCAATCCCATATGTCCCTGAACTTGATACACCTCTTTCAACTAAACGAGAACACATGCATACATTGTCTTTAATTGACTCTTGCAATATTTCTAACCATCTTGGTGAAAACGCCATGTCACTGTTTATAAAAACAATATATTCACCTTTCGCCATTTTTCCTGCTGTATTATATGCTCTATATACATTATTAATATACCATTCTTTTTTTTGTTCTTCTGTATTAGTATGTATATAATGTGGAATGTTGTTTGATTTTAAATGATTCAATACAGTTTCGTTTGCATCGTTTGCGACAAAATAAAACTCATTTTCTTCTAGGTTTGTGTGTTTTTTGACCTGTTCATAAACAAAATCTAACCAGCGTGTACTTTTGTAAATAAGACAAGCAATTGATATATTTACCATTATAAAGTAATAATATTTTGTTACTTTATATTAATTTATATTACTTTATATAAAAAACACATTATCATTAATGTCTGGTAGTACGGGTTGATGCTGATGCGAAGTTGCGATATCGAATCTTCGATTCATGAATGACATCAAAAATCACGTATTACCCGCTTGCTAATAAGCAATTCTTAATAAAAACCCGCGAACTCCATCTATTATCATTTTGCTCGTTTTTCCGTCTCCCAACCACCCGACTTTCATATCAAGTTCACCCGTTTCGATTTTTCGCAACCATTCAAACACCTCCGCCGAATTATCATTTTCCGCCATAAATTGTATGCTGCAATTATTCGCATTACTCTGTGGTCTCTCCGTGAAATCACGCGGGACTACCACTGGAGTGTTCAATAACGCGGGTTCCTCTTGTCCCGTCCCACTATCACTTATTATAAATTTGCTGTGATAAACCGTTTCCAAATACTCCTTATAAGGCATCAAATCTATCATTTCTATATTACCTAATTCTTGATCTAATCCGAATTTGGTAATCGCGTCTTTAAGTCGTTTAAAATACAGCAGTCGAATAGGTAATCCATATTTTTTGCTGCATAAATTCCCAAACCGCAAAATCGATACAAGACGCTCTGGGTAATTGAAATTCTCCGGGCGATGGATATCCATTAATATCGCGTCGCCTCGCTTTGGACTCATGAAAATTTCCTCTCGAAAAAGAGTAAAGGGTTCGACTATTGTATTCCCCACAACATGTACATTTTCGGTTATGTTTTCAAGTGCCAATTGTCGCCTGTAGTCTTCGTGGTAAACGAACAATATATCACTGCAGTGGTCACAAACCGTGCGATTGAGTTCCTCTAACATTCTTTTGTCGTACGAACGCATTCCCGCTTCAATATGCCCAATTTTGTATCCCGCTTTCTTGAGAGGAAACGCCACTCCCACCGAATTAGAATCACCTAAAAACAGAATCAAATCTGGTGCGATATTGTGGTCTTTAAATAAATTGGGTATGGCATTCGTCAAATACGCCAATTGTTCGAAATGATTTGCCGCGGTTTTGCCGGTGTCGAGGGTATAATCTGGCGTGCGAATGCCCAGTTGCTCAAAGAAGACACCGCTTAAATTCGCGTCGAAATGTTGACCAGTATGTATCAATATATGGTTGAAGTTGGCATCTAGTGCTTTAAAAACAAAAGACATACGGATAAAATCCGGACGGATGCCCGTTACGGTTACCACGGTTTTCTGCATTGTCGATGTTCTATGTTACTATTAATAGATTAAATGATTTATACCATTTACATAGAATGGTATAAACTCCTACGAACAAAGTTCTCCAGAGTTAGTTCGAACACCTACGTTCGTACCTCACTACGGTGTTCTTCACAAAAGACCGATATCAAATAAATTCAATATATGTTTGCGTTTTATCATTCGACTTACGAGATTCCATCCGCTGCGCTTCAGAAATCTCTCCAGCGAATCCTTGAACGCCTACCACTTCGTGTCCGGCGTTCTTCGCAAACTCGTCTTTTTTGAAGTTATACACAGATTCGTTTGTTTTTATTCCTTTCCCCCAAGTGTTATGAGACATTCCATGGTATAAATGTATTCCACAAATATGATATATATCAACTGTAACATTAATAATGTTTATGTTTCGTGAACTTATTTTTAGTACAAAATCGTCGTCGTCGTAGTCCATCGCAATCGAATAATCATAACTAAACTCATTTATTTTTGTAAATGTTTTTCGTGTCATGGAAGTGAAAAAATGCAAATTACGATTATTATGTACTGAATGTTGATACCAACTTGAAAAAAATGGTTCATTGCAAATTAATATATCAGTCAAATCGCTCTTATATATTTCCTCGTTGCTGTCATACCCTATACTCGAAATCACATCAAACACAAAATACTCGTCGTCTTTTATATTGTCGCGTATATGTCGCAAAGGGTCACCTATATAACAAACCTCCGCATTCTGTATCACCACTATGCGCCCCTGAATAAATTGGAACCCAATATTGTAATTCACGCAAGGGTTCACCCAATTCTTTGTTGCGCGATTCACGACAATCAAGTCGATATAATAAGGATAATTCTTCAAAATATTGAGACTGACCGGGTCATCCGTCGAATCATCCACCAATATGATTTGCAGATTTTTGCATTTACTCTTCAGCATACTCTGCAAAGTAAAATAGGTCTGTTTGCTACGATTGGACGCGGTCATTACTATCGTGATGGTCTCGGGTGTAATATCGCAATTATTCACCACGAAATGGTCGAACATCGACGGGTCGTGGGAATCAACCCGCGATTTAATGCTCAATATTTTATCGCGATTTGAGAGTAATTCTTCTATTGTTAACTCCGACATCAAATACTTAAATCAACGCAAAACGCTTTAACTCGTTTAATTGGTCAAGCAATTCACCGATTTCGAACAACCTCTCGTACTTGGTATCCAATGTCTTGTTTACTGGTGTTTTGCACTCGACATTTAGAACCCTAATCCGGTCTTCTTCACCAAACGCCGACGTTATCATCCGAGCAAGTTCGAATTTACTTACCGGTGTAGGCGAAAATACGTGGCGGACACCGCACCAAAACAGGTCCTCGTCTATGATACGCCGTATTATTTTGCAATATTCTAAGCATGTTATTCCATTCCAGTAATGGTTGTTCCATCCACTAATTTCTTTCCCATTCGACTTACGAGATTCCCTCCGCTGCGCTAAAGAAATCTCTCCAGCGAATCCTCTAACGCCTACCACTTCGTGTCCGGCGTTCTTAGCAGAATTAGACAAAACCCACTCCAAAAACGACTGTTTATTGTGGATTTCCCTACCGATAATAGATGTGCGTATGACGGTGCAATTGGCGGGTTCACCCAACGATTTACTCATACCATAATGACCGGTTTCGTCTGGTTGGTCATTTTCTGTATATCTTCCTTCCTCTCGTTTTCCACTAAAAACACAGTCTGTGGTCGGTTGTATCATCTTTGCATTATACCGCTGACATATCGACGAGAGGATTTGCGGGAAAATGGAATTCACAAGGTAATAATCTGCGTCTGGTTTCCCAGAAAACCTCTGTGGTATTGCCCCGATGCAATTAATTATGCAGGAATCATCACCTATTAAGTGTTCGATTAAGACTTGCTCTAAATTCGGCAAATTGTCGCGGGTTACACGGTACTCGACATTTACCAGTTCGAAGTCCTCTCCACAAAAATACTTTGCTATATATGAACCTAGCATTCCGGTCGACCCGAACAATAATATGCGATTGATTTTCATGATATTTAATGCAGCATAATATAATCTATTTTATTGTCTTTGAATATTTTGCGATAAAATATTCAAACGTCAACGTCCATATTTACAGTGTTGTTTTTGAGAAAATCCACGAGGACGCTTGCAATTACACTGCGTTTGTACTTTAGCGACCATTTTCTACCTTTGCGGGTTTTTCTGTTAGACATCATATATATTACTCATCCGAACAAAAAAGGCGGTTCATCGTGTCCGCCTCCACATTCACCGTCGCCTTCCGAAACAATCTCTCGCAAACCCCGTCGTCCCTGAATCTCACCGTATATTCCTGCTGAATATTATTGCGCCCGATTCGCCCGATTGCCTGAATCGTCTTCTGTTGTGTCATATTCGCCAAGTCCTTCCCTATGAATCCGTGGCAAAACTGGTAATTCGTCCCATAAATATAATCAGACGAAGCGATAATCAGAAACAGGCGCTGTTCGTAGGCAAGGCGTTTCATGATTTCCGCGTATCTCGAATCCGACGATTTAGAGAAAACCCCAATCCCTAAAATCAGCAACAATTTTTGCTGATTTTCGACATCGAGAGACATTATCTCGCGGACATCCTGTTCGTCCACGTTCGGGACAAAGGCATTCACGGATTGTCCCTTCCGGTCGGTTCGTTTGAAAGAATCCAGATAAGGTTTCGCCCAGATTTCCAAATGCGGTTTCGTATTCGGAATATACATCGCATTCAAATGCACAGATTGTATTGCCATTCGCATCTCCTGAATCTGCTCCATTAACCGCTGCGACTCTTTGGACGCCGGTTCTTTTTCCGCCTTTTTCGACGATTTGTCGTCGATTTTCGCCGATGTCGCCGCGGTCTTCGCATCATATTCTTGTTCCAATTTAGCAACCTGTTTCATTATCTGGTTATTACGGTCGATTTTCTGCTGAATCGTCGAGAATACTGACTCGGGGATTTTCGATTGCTGGATATAGAACCGCCCCACCTTCTCAATATCCTCTGCCAAATAAATGGTCGGTCCGTCCGTCAGTGTGTGCGCATCGGAGGTTGTCAACAGGATTCCTGATGCGGGATTAGACATGGACGTATTGTTTGCCGGAGGCGCAGCAACACTATTCTGTCTGGTTATTTGAGAGGATGCTGCCATTTGAGGGACAGGAGGAATACATTCGCTCCGAATCTTGCGTAAATCTTGCTGTTCGGGTTCTTTGTTAAATCGCGATTTCAGTGTATCGGTCATATAATCGTGGATATTTCGCCACTGGTCCGCAGGCAATTCCCGCAAAATAGTCAAGTAATACTGCTTAATCGAATAAAGCGTGACCTTGTCGACCGATTTAAACCATTTTGCAATGCGCATATCCTCTCGCAAAAAAGACTGGACTTTCTCGGCGAAACGGACAATCTCCGCCACGTCGAAATATCGGAGAAGCGACCTGTTTGCCTCACAGTGCTCGACGCAATCCCTTATTAGAGTCGAGTAATCCGCAAATAATAGATGGGGTAAAACAATCTTGCCGTCTTTATTGAGAAGTGATATGGTTTTCTTGCAGTCGTGACTATCTATTACGTGGATTTGCGGTTCGTTGGCGCCGTCAGAAAACTTCGCCTTGAAATCCTGGAGCGCGCCACCGATTTCGTCGGGTTTAGGCAGCGTGGCACATGAGAGGACGATATTAGGTATCTGGTTTTTCGACCAGACATCGTGAACCAATTCATGTAATCTTGCGGTTTCCATGTCTCCGTCCTTGTCTAACCCAATTGTCGGTTCGTCCCAATACATTACCATCCTCTCAACAGGATTGAACAATTTCATATAATACATTGCAACCAAATACGACGCCACATCGCAAATCATTATTTCCACGCGAATACCATTGCTATTATCAACCCTGTAAATACCGCCCGACTTCCGGTTAACGGTATAGTCCGCTGCCGCAAAATAATGTAGTCTGATATCCGCTGCTGTCTCACACCCGAATGCGAATGCCACGCGTTTACCCGCACTAATTGCCGATTTTGCCAGTGCTAACCCCACATGCCGGGCAGCGCAAACAAAAATGACGCGATATTCTTGCGATAACCCGATAGGACTCAGGGTTTTGCCCGTTCCAGTCGGTGCCATATAAAGAACGCATTTAGGAACGGTGCTCCGACGTTTATACGCGAAAATGCGGAAGAGGTCGCGTTGATGTGAATAGAGTGCTTCGTCGGCATATTCCATGAGTGCCTTATTCCTCTCAATATGGGTCGTCGAATTGGTAAATACATCGCAAATTGATTCTGCTGCACCGGTGTCGACAGACGACAAATAGAGGTCGATTTTTCCCAATAAGAAACGGTTTACCCCGGGAATGGAGAGTCGGCGTAAATAGAGCAGCGTATATAGTGCTGACCTGGAACCCTTGAATGCTGCTGCTACATAGTCGAGCAGAATGAAATCGAATATAGCGGTTTTCTGCGATTCGATGGTGGCATTCAGTTTCTGGATTCGGATTTGGTCTGCTTTATTCGGCGGTTTAATTTTCTTGTCCATTTTTTTATGATTTGCCGCGTTTTTGTCGTCGGTGTCGGGTAACAGCGCGTCGATTATAGGCGCGAAATACGTCTTGTAAAGAAACCACTCCATTTCATCGGATGGGTCGACCTTCATTGTTCTGATGAGCGAGAGGTGGCGATTCGAGCATATGTCGGGATTCGCATATCCTTCGACGATTAGCGAGAGGACGCGTTTTTCATCGTCGGATACTGGTATTTCGACAGACGCCCATTCAGATTTCGATAGTTTAGTTTGCGATAAATCCATTTTGGTTTTAGAGATTTTGTTTTTGATATAGGGTTTGTCTTTACAATAGGGTGATTCTGGTAAATATATAATACATCGAAACGTGTTTAACTATTTTTGATATATTCTTTATGTGTATTCAAAAATACACATAAATCTTTGCATCTGGTACATTATAAATGTCCTCTCTACTTCAATGGGCATTCCAGTCTGCCATGCCATCATTAGACAACCGTGCCATCGGATTCGACGATATGTTGCGATGTATCCGAAACCCAGCAAAATATTCGATTATACACACTATGCCTGCTACTGAGGATGTTCTCATCGAGGGGACTCTTAGTGCTTCCGAAGAAGAGGCGTTTATAAATGAATACCTCTCGAAATATTCGGAAACACAGAAAACGATTGTTATATATGGGTGGAATAGTTGCGATGAATCGACTAGGAGGAAACGGGCGCAATTGATGAGTCTGGGAATTAGTGACGTCTATGTCTACGTCGGTGGAATGTTTGAATGGGTTTTGTTGCAGGATATTTACGGGGTGGACGAGTTTCCGACTACGGGGGCGGTGGCGGATATATTGGCGTTTCGCCATATTAGTAATGTTTGCGTCTAGGGGATTACACCTCCTATATCATTTAAAACTGCCAATGATGCGTCCATCATGTCTTTAAAGAACGTTTTTGTGCGCTCTTCGGGTTTTTTCACGTGTTCGTAATATTTGTCTAAATCCGGTTCCGTAACTGATTCAAATTTGCCATCGAACATGATTTGCAATACGCCGTTTTCTATTCTGACCTTTCGCATTTTCTCGAGGTTGTTAATCGACTTTTGGTATTCATTTGTGGTATTTAAAATTTTGTCGTAAATGTATATTATATTTTCCGAGGTGACGTAGGTGACTTTGTCGCCACTGTCGATTTTGGTAAATAGTTGGTTGGGCGGTCCTTTGGTGGAGAGTGTTTTTATGAATTCTTCTGGTTGATTATGGTTTTCAATATGGACACTTCCTACGCTCGTTATTTGTTCCGGAATTTTATGTTTCTGAGGGTTCGACTGAGAATCAATATCTAAGTGGTTGTGGTGTCTTAGATTACTACCATCGTTTAGAGGGTTTTGCTCAATTCTGATTTGGGGATCGGTATTTTCTACAATATGGTTGGTTAAGTCGCCATTCTGATCAGGTTTCGGTAATTTATTCGACTCGTCAGTAGAGTCTTCTGGTTGTTTTATGATGGGACTATAAATCGTTTTAGTGGAAGGTGGATGTATTAAATCGGGGTTTTCGTCACTGGACGAACTGGAGTTGATAAGTGATTCTTTGTTAGAACCTGTTGAAAGTATGTTTACATCGGTTTGTGAATTAAGAGTTGAATCTAAGTCAGTTGATAATCCATTATTCGTCAGATTCTTTGGGTGTTCATTAAATTCTTCGCTCAGTGATTCTCTATTTGCGTCGTTTTCTAAGACTTTTGTATTATTGTCCTGTTGGGAATTATTCGACTCATCAGATTCACTCCGCAGCGCTAAAGAAATCTCTCTATCGTCGTGACTGGCGATATTCGCACTATCGATACCGGTAGAGTGGGGGGTGTCTATTTCTTCGTTTGTAATTTCGGGGGGGTTTTCTGAAATTGTTTCCGGTGTTGGTTTAATTATGGAACTATTTTTAACAGTTTCTATTTTGCGTTTATTATTAGGGTTGAATTCTTTTTCAGTGGAACCATTGGTAGCAATAGGTTGTATATGTTGGTCTTTATTACCATTAATAACATCGTGTGTGATTTCGTTTACTGGATTTGCTGATGGTTGAACAGGTAATTGTCTTGCGGCCTTTTTAAAAAACTCAATCGCAGTTAGTATTTTGTTGTCGGTACTTTTTGTTTGTTTTGTTGTATACTCTTGAGAACCAGTGATTTTAATTTTAGGTTCTAGTTTATCAAATGTTGTATAATAACCTTCTAGTGTTTCCATAATTATACATTAATCCGTTTTTTGTTTTTTCGTTTGCGAAGTGTTTTGTTTTTTCGCATTGGCACGTTTTCTAGAAGTGAATATGTGCGGTTAAATTCCGGCGATATATCCATAAACAAGTCCGCGTTTTCGTCCGACGAATCAGAGGTTGCAAATGATATTATATCTGAACCGCCACCTTTTAATGTTGGTTTGCTAATGTCTGTAACAAAATAATACTTGTTAAAGTCGACATCTTCATTTTGAACTACATGTTGATTTACGGCAATAATGTAAATATATTTATCGTCGCTTTTTTCGGAACTCTGTTTATTGTTTACCTTATACTTTGTGGCATTTTCTAAGTTTTTACTAACCGCAATATTATAAAGATCCACGCCGTCTTTTTTATCTTTTTTTGACCATTTTATGTATCCGGCATTAATGTTATTACCGTTTACCAATATACCAATTAAATAATATTTGTTTACAAGACCTGATTTTTTTTCTTTATTAGTGACAAATGCTTGTACTGCATCATTTGTTAAACTAAAATTGCTGGTTGTGTTGTTAAAAACTGATTGTCTTTGTTCGGGTGGTACATAAAATTCATGATTATCAGTAACCGGGTTTCGTGCCATCTAATGGTATAAATTCTCGAGAGGTTATCCTCTCGTCATATGTACTAAAAATCTCACACCAAATTATCCAAATGTACCGACCACGCGTCAACCTCTATACATATCGGGTCGCGGTCGAACCTCGATATCCAAAACACATATTTGCTCCTCTCGTTTTCCATTAGTCTCACACTCATACCAATGCAAAACTCAATCGACAACCTCTCGAAATAAAACACCCGAGAATACCGGACCGGTTTCAAAGTCCGCTTCTCCAGCAAAATCAGCAAATGATAATAATGTCTCGGTGAATGCTCCTCGCTGAAATGCGCTAAACCGACTAAATATTCTCCACCTCGAAGTTCTTCCGACAAAACATCGAGAGGCGCATCTATAAACGGTGTCGAACCTCTCAATCTACTAAATATCCACGGTCGGATTTCATGTCTCAATACAATCTGCAGTTGATTCGTTGCGGGGTCAACCCTCCCGATTTCCATCGGCGACCATTTGTAGATAAACCGCTCCTCCAGCGTCCCATTATCGCTAAATAAAACAGGAATCCAATTCTTCTCACACCAAGAATTCGCATCCGGAGGAACCACGACCTGGCAATCCCGATATGTCGTGCTTCCTAAATCATAGGTGCCGACCACCATCCGATTCTTCTGGGCGGGAGAATACTCGACATTTGTTGCAATAAAGCGGACTTTTGAGTCCGCCCCGGAGAACAGTCGAACATCCTCTAAACCTACCGAGAATGGGCGTTTGTCTTTTTTAGGAGGAACGAGAGGTGCACCGTCCGTCCCGTAAATCGTCCTCTCGCACATTTCCCTAAAGTCTTTGGGTTCGAGTGTTGTCGCGTCCAATTCAGACAAATAATTGCGGTTCTCGATGACCAACTCCGGATTGTTGAACCGGTAATACCCGCTGGGATACATCCAATAGTTGACGAACCGAGTATTCAAATAATGTTTTCCTAAATGTTCGAGGTAAGATGCCGACCCCGGCAAAAAAGATTCAATGGCAGGATATGCATATTCCTTTTTCAAAATGATGCCTAAAGGTGTCGCGTAAGTATCCGCCGATACCCCCGCAAAAATATTCAACATCTCGTCATTATGGTCGCCGCGATACCACGTCGGAGTCCATCCCGCTTTCGCTTCTAACCACGCCCAAAAGTTGACTTCCCAGCAAAAAACTCCGGTTTCGCGCAAAAACGTACCAAATTGTGCGCGATACAGGTCGGCAAATTGGACAAATGCTTTGATGTCGCCGAGGAAGAATGCGCCGCAAAATCGCCAGTGGATTGTGGCGGCAATATTTTTTGCGGCAGCAGCAGCGTCGTCGAGTTTCGACCAGCACCCGGCAAAATATGCGGTGTCGAGAGGAAAAGAATAGTTGGCGATTTCATGGAGTTTGTCGAAAGACTCCTGTTTTTTGCTAAATAGTTTAGGCGAATTGAAATCTATCCAGGCAAAGTGGGTCGAGTCCCACGGGTTTTCCGACATGGCATCTTCGATGATTTCGTGGCGACTATGCATATAAACCATGTACTCCAACGTATCTTTTTCTGCGTTTCGAGATGTGGGCAATTTAATGTTACTGATTTCCCCGGTTTTTTGAAGTTCGTGGTAAACCCACATATCCTTGTAGTAGAGGCGGTAAGGCATCAGGCGGAAATTGGAGCACTCGTTCTCTAAATCCTCGAACACGGATTCGAATGCGCAATTTGGACCTATGTAGAGGCATAATTGGATGCCAGAGCGCGCGAGTTCGAATATGGATGCGGGATTCCATTCATCCGGATGTGAATTGAAATACGGCGTTGATTCTAAAGTGTAATAGGCAGTTATAAATGTGACTTGGGTTGGGGGTGACATTGAGTATAATATTTATGCTGTTTGATGGCACCATTGGACAACGCATTGCATCATGACTACGAGCGGAATTGCAAGAAAAATTGAACCTGTATTTATGTTATTTAAATAAATGACATAAACAAACATCAATCACACATTCTTATTTATATCATCGACTCGCTTAAATAATGACCCAACCTAAAGACCTCTCTATTCCTAAATTTCATCGCCGAATCATGTGCTTTGACACAGAGACCTCGGGATTGATGCCCAAGCACAAAGCAGGCACTCCATATCCCCCTACTGAGGCGTACCCCTATATATTGCAAATCAGTTGGACAGTCTATAATGTCGCAACCAATAAAATCGAAGAAACAGTGAATGAATATATTGCAATTCCCGATACAGTAGAAATCGGCGCCGAAGCGACCAAAGTGAACGGAATCACTCGCGAAATACTAGCAGCAAAAGGTAAACCGATTGTCTCTCTATTAGACAAATTCTTCGTCGCCTATATGAAATGCGATTGTATCGTCGCACACAATTTGCAGTTTGATTCGGAGGTTGTCAGGAAAGAGATGTGGCGTAATCGCGAGCAATTGAAACGCAAGATACGCAACCAAGAGCGTGTGAATATGATGTGCGGTGTATTCACCAAGAAATTCAACGACGCTTACCACATCGATATGTTCTGTACCATGAAAAACACTATCGAGTTGTGCGACATCGATTATGTTGCAAAACCAAATGCCAAAAACATCGTCAAGGCGGTTTTAGGGGAAATCATTGATTTGGTTTTGAGAAGTATTCCGGACGCGACGCGGGAGGAATACAATCTAACTCCGGAGAACTTAGTTCGAAGGAGTTCGGGCACTCCTACTCCAACAATCGTTCAATCCCAGACGAATAGTCGCAAGAAATTCCCCCGCCTCAATGAGTTATATGCTAAACTATTTGACACCCCATTACCCGGCGATATGCATAACTCAATTGTGGATGTTCTGGTTTGTTTGCGATGTTTTCTGAAAGTACGCGGTGTAATGGAAATGCAAGAGGATGTGTTCTTGGAACTGGTCAAAACACATTCCCGCCCTGAAAACATTTAGAAGGAATCCCGCCTCAATATGAGAAGTATTCCGGACGCGACGCGGGAGGAATACAATCTAACTCCGGAGAACTTAGTTCGAAGGAGTTTGTAAGTACAATTGCAATAATAATGACCGAATTGATTTTTCCTTGGATAGAGAACGAAATTTTTCAATTTTGGAAGACCGTGGATAAGTTTAGCGATATCCCGATAAAACCCAATACCCTCATTTTGTGCGACATCGACAATACACTTCTCCACCACCCAGCAGTCAACAATGAATGGGTTGATATGATACAATATCTATTTTTGATGCATAATTATTCGACCGCTGGTGAATACAATACGGCAAAAGCGGCAGACGATGCGAACAAATACTGCAATAAATTGTTTGAAACGATACCGATGCAACATACCGATAGGGAAGGATTTTTTGCTATGGTTGAGACCGCGACCGATTTCGCATTTGTTACTGCTCGGCAAGAATTCGCTAGACAGTTTACCTATGATAATTTGAGAGGATTGGGTGTTGACCCGAGTGGTCACGCGGTACATTTTAGCAGTAATATGCCGAAGGGCGAGTATATACTCGCGAATTTCAACCTCTCGAAATATACTTATGTGGTGTTTATCGATGACCAGGCAGGAAATCTGCAAAATGTATTGTCGACGGTAAATCACGAAGGATTGGAATTGTATCAGTTTCAATACAAAATAGACAAACCATTTAGCGAATACTATCCGATGCCACCGGAGTTTGCAAATCTAGGATGCTGAGAGGTTCGATGTCTTGATACCAATACAAGGAAACATATCATTCGATTTTCATTTTCATTCGATTCTCCTTCGTGGTCAATTACGGAGCGAAGAATGAGCGTAGGAATTGGATGATTCTCCAGAGAAACTGACTTTCGAAGGAGAATCGAATCTCCTGAAAATTTCGGATTTACTACCTTCTCACTTCGTATTCGAAGTCCGTAAATACTATAGAATAATATGATGCTGGTTTTATTTTCATCCGATGCGACATAGGAGCATCGAATGAAACTCGGTAAAAGGATGGTTTATAAGGGAACGTAGTTCCCTATCCCCATATAACCCCCATAAATCTCGGTAAAAGGAGGGTCTTATAGGGAACCTTTGGTTCCCTATGCGGAGCAATACTCGCAAATATCATGCTCTTCCTCTCCAGTATTAGTGACCTTCTCCGGAACAATCGTGAACTGTTGCGCCTGGTGTTTTGCCCGGCGCCGCAAATAATATATGCCCGTTTTGAGTCCCTTCTTCCAACTATAGAAGTGCATCGAAGTAAGCGAATTATAGTTCGGGTCTTCCAACCACAGATTCAGACTCTGACTCTGGCAAATATACGCGCCTCTATCCGCCGCCATATCAATCAGGTCGCGCATCGAAATCTCCCACACAGTCTTGTATTTATCCCGAATTTCTTGCGGTATTACTTCGATATGCTGAACACTACCATTATTCGCAATGATATTGTTCTTTATCTTATCGTTCCAGAGGTCCAGTCTAATCAAATCCGCCATCAAATATTTGTTTGCCATGATAAACTCGCCCGCCAGAGTCCGCCTACTATAAATATTGCTGGTTATCGGTTCGATACACTCATTGAATCCCAATATTTGAGAGGTTGATGCGGTAGGCATCGGTGCCACTAAAAGCGAATTTCGCATGCCATATTGCAATAAATCTTTACGAATAGCGCCCCAATCATATTTCGCGCTAGGAATCACGCCCCACATATCGAATTGGAGTTCACCTTTGGACGCGGGAGACCCAGCAAAAGTTTCATATGCGCCTTCCGCTCTGGCGAGTTCGATACTCTGCTCTAATGCGGCGTGATAGATGGTCTCGAATATGGCGCGATTGAGTTCTTTTGCGGGTTCGCTGTAAAAGGGGAACCCCATCTGGATAAATACGTCCGCTAAACCCTGGACGCCGAGTCCGATTGGGCGGTGTCGCATATTACTGCGGCGAGTCTTCTCGGTGGGGTAGTAGTTGATGTCGATGACACGGTTCAAGTTTCTGGTGGCGATTTTTACGATGCTGTGTAGATGGTCGAGGTCGTATTCTCGCGTTTCTAGGTTCACGAACGTAGGAAGACCAATCGACGCTAAATTACAAACCGCGGTCTCGTCGGGAGCAGAGTACTCGACTATTTCGGTGCACTGTCCCGTCAGTATTCCATTGAAAACCCCCATATTGCGTTTATGCTCAGTGAAACAATAGGTATCATCGCGGCGACCAGAGTCAACTACATCGACAACCGTAATTATATTGCGATGTAACCTCTCGTCGATTTGATACATTTTATCACCGCAAATTAAATGCTGTGCCTCTCGCATTTCTAATTGTGAATCTTGACCAATAACATAAAACTTGTGGTATTTTGTGCAATGTAGACTACCGCCATCACTCGTTCTGACCTCAATCAATTCTTGGTCTGTTCCGGTTTTTTGCACCAAAACATTGCTAAATTCCTCTCCATTCCACACATTTACATTCGTATTCACGATGTCTTTGATTGCCAAGTGTCCTCGGTCCGTCAATATGAGGGTTTCGGGTGAAACACATAAATTGCTGGACTTTATGGTGCCGAGGTTCTTCTGGTTCGATTTCTGATTACACGCGTCCTTATAAAGAATATACGGCGTGCCAGTCTCCATTTGCGCATCGAGGACTTGAAACCAGAGGTCGCGCGCCACCATAGTTTTTTTGCCGCGACCCTCCTGTTCGTATTTCGTATACAATTGGACGAAAGCATCGCCGTGGCAATCCGCCAATCCGGGGCATTCATCCGGACACATAAGAGTCCATTTGCCGCCTTCTTTGACTCGCTGCATAAACAGGTCGGGTATCCATAGGGCATAGAACAAGTCGCGCGCCTTTAACTCCTCGTCGCCGTGGTTCTTACGCATCTGCAAAAACATCTCCACGTCGGCGTGCCATGGTTCCAAATAAATCGCAAACGAACCATTGCGTTTTCCGCCGCCATTATGAAGTAGTGCGGTTTGTGTCAAATAATTCGGAGACGAATCGTCCCCAAACTCCTTCGAACTAAGTTCTCCGGAGTTAGATTGTATTCCTCCCGCGTCGCGTCCGGAATACTTCTCAATCTCCAAATCATAGAGAGGTTCATCGCACAGTTGGTGCTCAATCTGGGTAATGGTGCGGTAAGATTGTCGACCCGAACCGAAAACTAACTGGTCGCCAACCGTCAATTCTCCCGCCTCCAACCATTCACCTCTCGCCGCTAAATCCTCGATACTCTCTTTTCGAATAGCATAAACCGGGTGTTTATAGGTTATGCGGAGAGGTCCTAACGAATCCGGTCGCGAGACTATTGGCGCGGAATATATTGCTAAAATCTCGCAATCCTGGATTCCCTCGTGAACCACCACTTTAGCGACGGTGCCTTTTTGCTCTAAGTGTAAAGACGAATTCCCAATGGAAATCGAATCGTCGATATCTTTCGTATCATTTGCTAAATAGAACGCCTCCTTTGAAAAATCCCCCAATTCAGGAACATACCGGTTGCAAATAATATCACCCGCTTGAATTTCGCGAATCGGTTTGTACCCCGTCTCAGTCAAAATCGGCGTATCTCCGGTAACACACTGGTCAACATATTTTGCAGTATTGTTGAAAACCCGCAACATCGGCACGATACCATTACTCGACCCATTTGTGCCGCGGATATGACTTCCTTGGGCACGAACGTTGTGGATATGCAGTCCGATTCCACCTGCCCATTTACTGATATTGGCACAGTCCTTCAAAGTATTGAAAATGCCGTCGATACTATCCGACTCCATTGATAATAGGAAACACGAGGACAATTGAGGGCGAGGTGTGCCGGCATTGAATAGCGTCGGTGTGGCATGAGTGAAATATTTTTGCGACATTGCCTCGTAGGTTTCCTTTGCCGCATCCAGATTTTCGCCGTGAATTCCGAGACTCACCCGCAACCACATATGTTGCGGTCTCTCCACCGTGACGCGATTGACTTTCATTAGATACGACTTCTCCAGTGTCTTGAACCCGAAATAATCAATTAAATAATCGCGCTCGTATTTGCAAATAGAGTCTAATTCTTTCGCCTTGGCACACACCAATTGATACAATTCTTTGCTAATCATCGGGCACTGCACACCGTTCAAATCCTTGAAATCATAGAGTTGACGCATGACTTTGCTAAATGAGGCAGAGGTGCTGCGGTGGTGGTTCGAAACGACGATACGACCTGCAAGCGTGTTATAGTCGGGGTGTGTCGACGCTAAAGACGCACACTGGTCAGCAGATAATTCGTCGATTTTAGTGGACGGTATCTTGTCGTAGAGTTGGTCGATGACTTTCATTGTGAGGGTGGTGTAGTTGATTTTTAACGCGACTTCTGTTCCAAGACGGCGTAATCGGCGGAGGATTTTATCGAAGGATATGATTTCGGTTTTCCCGGTGCGTTTTGTTACGTACATCTCGTCTTGACCGAAGGGGTTCGCCGACATTGGTCCGTTTAGAGAAGAGTCAACTAAAGATGTCATTATTATTTGCGGTGTGATAAAAATACAATAAATACAAGCGAATAGAATAATGTATTTATTGAGAGGATAGGTTTATGCGGTTTTGTATATTCATATTTTTGCAGCAAAAAATACGAATAATATTGGTAAAAATCAAACGAATGAAAATGGACAATTCAGGAGCGAGGAATAAGCACTCGGAATTGTCCATTTTCATTCGATGCTCCTATGTCGCATCTCCTGAAAATTTCGGATTTACTACCTTCTTCGAAGTCCGTAAATCCTATAGTATCCGTAAATCCTATAATTTATTTTTTCGTTTGGTTTTATTTTTTATGTTTTTTCTTTTACCGCCTTTTGTAACATGCAGGTTAAACTCATCAAATGCACTATTCTTGTAGTTTTTTAGAAGGTTTGATAATTTTTTATAATTGATGTGATAGCATGTTAACAATGGCGGAAAATCTGAATTCTTGCTGCTTATTATTTTTTTTAAATTATCTTCACCCACCGATTCTTTATTAACTTCATACACGTCATCCCACGTAATTATAGATACGGTTTTTAACTTTTTTGTAATTATGTTGTTTTTTACTAGATAGTCATACAATTTCAAATATGCAGGTTTGATGTAATTATCGGTTATAGTATCATAACTAGCAAAAAAATATCCGGGTTGTTTAATTGTACAGTTTGGTTTTAGGTTTAATATATTATGTTCTTTTGCTTGTTGAATAAAATTATCGAATTTAATTTCGTTATTATCATTCTCAAGTTTTTTATCCAAAGCGACAATCGTACCAAGTCCAACCAAATCGTAAATAATATCCATTTTTCTATATAAAAACAACAATATATTCAATCATTAATAAGGGATAGTCACCGGCGGCGGGTTTTCAAATTCATTTGCGTTTAACCCGGAAATGACGGTGTTGGTCAGTTTTTTAACGAGGTCGTTTAGTGCTGTCTCATTTATCCCGCGTTGAACCCCGCGGATAAATCCTTCGCCGATTTCCGACGAGGCACGATTCAAATGCTCTATCGGATTTAGTATAGTAAATGCAATATAAAACCCGAGAGGAAGACCCAGCACAATTATAATTGACGACGCAAAATTCAACATTGACCCGAAGTCATTTTCATTGAGAGGCATTTCAAATCGTATATTTGAAATGACTATTCGTTTATTTTATTTGCGTTTCAATGTTATTTATATTTACATTCGACTTACGAGATTCCCTCCGATGCGCTGCAGAAATCTCTCCAGCGAATCCTCGAACGCCTACCACTTCGTGTCCGGCGTTCTACGCAGAATCATCCAATTCCGGGGCGAAGAATAAGCAACGGAATTGACCATCGTCTTGCTCTGCCAGTTTATTGACTGTTACTGCCGGAACTACCACTTTCGGTTCCCGTTTTTTTGGTGCGCGATGCTCACACCCCGTAACACGCTCCGTCTCTATTATACGCCAAATCCGCTCCATATATGGAATTGCAGCGTCAAACCATGCGCGGTTGCGTTTCACCAGGACGCAAGAATATTGGTCGACACCCCAGTATTCACAATCCGACATCACATACGCCGAATGCTCCGTCCGTTTATCCTGCACCCATTTATCTAAGGTCGCTTCTTGGTCTATATTTCCCGATTCCACTATAAAATACTCATAAAACTGTTTCTTTGCGAACGCGGTTTCTTGTTGCTTCATTTCAGCGCCGATATGGATTCTCGGCACAAATGTCACGACTAATCCCCGCAAAGGATTCGCGGATGATAATAACTCCTCTCGATTCGCGAATTTCTTAATCCGAGTTTCGACGAAATCGCACTCGTCTAAATCACACACTTCCATCTGCAATTGCATCTGCACCCAATATGCATCGAGAGGAACACCGTCGATATCGCGATTCACTATGTTCTTGATTTCGACCATTCTTCCGTATAAATCGGATTCGGGGTCGACATTGATTCCATCCGGACTCGCTCCCAAAAACCGCCATTTAGAATGCACGATACATCCATATTCACCCAATTTTGTGCCGTTTTTTGCTTCATATATCATGGCAGTTACCGCTTCGTATTTCTGTCCCCATGCCATCGGATTATCGGCAGACAAATTCCCGTGTCTCGCGCAATCCTCCTTGAATTTGTCAAACGGTATACATTTCTCCACTATTAATTGATTTTGCTGTGCCTCCGTTCCCAGCGTCTTCCACACATTGCTCGCGGTCAACAGTCCATACCGGGTCTCATACCACTCTTGGGTTTTCTGTGCGCTCGACGGAGCAGCATCCAGGATGCGGAGTTTGTTTGCTATTATTAATTTGCGTAGAGGACTTAAAGGAATCGGAACCCCGCCTTGTCTAGGTGGCATGTGAATTTCTGCCGCAAAATAGTATGCGACTACGCGCTTCACCAAATCGCGGATTTCCGGCAAATCGTATTCTTCACAGTAATCGTCCTCTAACCATTCGCCGAATAAATAGTTGGATATGTCCACGACTACGTCTTTTTCAACCGACGCGTGCCATATGCGGAGAAGGTTTTGTTGAAACCAGTCGTCGACCTCCTCTAATACCTGGTATTCGACATCTTCCGGGTCCTCTCTGAAAATGGGGGATAAAGACACGGAATCGTGGTCATCGTCTGAATCGGACTCGTCGCTATTTTCGGACTCGGTGATTTCACAACTTTTGCTGATACCGCACTGTGGAATACATAGCGAATGATAACACCTCATACAATATACCGGCGTCTGAATTGTTATCGTTTTGCATTTCGGTTCATCGACTGATTCCTGAGTTAACTCCATTGTGCTCTATTCTATCATTCCATTCATTCTATATTATTTTGCAAAAACACATAAAAGATATCGGCGAATAATAATTAACACGCGATAAGATGGTCTACACAGAAGAATCCGATAACAAAACCTATTTTCTATACGCGCTTATTAAGGAGGGCGGTAAGTCAGATGGACAAACACAAACCAATTTGCGAATTGTTTATTGGGCAGAGGATGATGAATTTCCTGCGGGGTTTGTGATTTACGGCGACCGCACCCCCATCGGAACCGACGAAGAATATATCACATATAGACTGCAGTGTTACTCCATTGCGCATGTTTTGCAGTTTGTGAAAACCATATTGGTTCCTGAGCATACCCCTGTCATTGAAATGCACCAGTTTGTCGGTGTAACGGATGAATCGGAGGATGCATACAATATCGACTGGCAAAATACACCCGAAGATAAAACAACGGAAATCTTAGCACCGCGTCTTGACGGAAACCTGGATTTCCAGTCTACATTAGAAAACATTCTACATATCATCGAAAACGTAGATGTGGTATAAAAATAACAGCATAAAGTCGTTGTATTATATTGGAATAATACAACAACCTACCATGTTCCGACCGCATAATATCCCTAAATTGGCGACCAAAGAAGACCCGCTACATATCCACAAAACCCTCGGCGTTATATGTCTGGCAAATTATGGATACCGATTTTATTTGCTGCTCGTACACGGAACCATGAATCTCGATAATTCGACTGCAATAATATTGCTGGGGTGTCATGCCGCGTTGTCGACGTCTAGTCTCGTCTTCCATATACCCTCCGTACGCAATCCAAAAGCGCCGATGATTTACCCCGAGTATAGACTGCATAGTATTCTGTTCGTTTGGCGGTCAGTTGTGTGTTTTTTGCTGACTTATTATGGTGCGGACACAGCATATCGATATGCTGCGTGTATGGCGACGATGATTCTTGCCGACACTATAACCTCTCAATTTTCGACCACGAATAAGACCACGACAATGCGCAATATGCCTTTCGACAATACGATAGGAGACGAGTTGCAGCGGAGAATCACGCGGATGCAGAGTGCTCAGCAAATCGGAGCGACCCTTTATATGCTCGGCAATTTAGACTCGTGCTTTTCACCGATGCT
>Ga0214919_10000444_pt1 | contig 70744 bp, 64 predicted proteins | sample LL1503_MetaG_FD_177994 | JGI IMG/M metagenome (GOLD analysis project Ga0214919, IMG submission 177994) | Freshwater microbial communities from Lake Lanier, Atlanta, Georgia, United States - LL-1503 | ecosystem: Environmental > Aquatic > Freshwater > Lake | place: USA: Georgia | collected... | reverse complement strand
ATATTATTTTTATTAAGTAATACATTACTTTTATTAATTACTTATTTTAATATATTATTTTTATTAAGTAATATATTAAATTTATTAAATTATTAGTTCAATGTATTAAACATATTAGTTAATATATTAATTTTATTAAGTTATAATTTAATAATATTGTTAATATTACTAATATATTATTAATTATTAAATATAGCTTAAACATTTATTGTTTTATAATTATACAAATGGAAAATAATAGCATAATCACTATAAATAACAAAAAAATTTTTGATTTTTATAATAGAAACAGCAATATGGATATAGAAACAAACAACCTACTTTTTATAGATTTATTTGAAAGTATATTTCAACAAGGTTCAACTATTAACAAATCATTAAGTTCACAAATACTTAATGAGATAACAAGCTTGAAGACAAGTATGAATTCAATACATAATAATGTATCGAGTTTATCAAGTGATCTGATATTAAAATTTTTAAATATTAAAAAGGAATATATTGAAGATATGAAAACTATTCTCGCAACAAATACGACAAATACCTATGATAAAATAAATACTCTTATTGAAAAAAACAATTCTAATTTAATAGATAAAACTAGTCTTCTATTGACTGATATAATTCCAAAAAATCAAGAAACATATAATATTCTTATTCAAGATAAGTTATCACAATTTTATAGTATGATAAATATGGATACAAAACAAATTTTAAGTCAATCTAATTCTACAACTCTTAATGAATTTATTAGCAATTTTGATATTAAATATTCTTCTATGATTCACAATATTCAAAGTTCTAGTGATGAAAGAATTTCTAAAAATATTTCAGCATTAAAAGATATTTCAATAACAAATCAATTATCACAAGAAAAAACATTTAATGAATTATCTGAATTTCTAAATAAATATAGAAACTCGTCATTTAAAGGTCAATTAACAGAAAATCAATTAGCCTTCTTATTGAATAAAATGTTTCCTGTTGCGGAAATTACTGATACTTCTAGTATTAAAGCCTCTGGAGATTTTATCATGAAGAGAGAAAACAAAGATAATATTCTATTTGAAAATAAAGACTATGAAAAAAATGTATCAGCTGATGAAATTAAAAAATTTATTCGCGATTGCGATACACAAAATTGTCATGGAATATTTCTTTCTCAACATTGTGGAATAGTTACGAAATCTAATTATCATATCGATATTCACAAAGGACTTATTCTAGTATATGTACACAATGTAGAGTATACTAATACTCGTATTCAAATTGCTATTGATATTATTGATAGTTTATCAAATAAACTAAAAGAATTAAATATTAATACTCAAGATGATAACACTATATCCGCAGAATTAATTGAGGATATTAATAATGAATATCAAAAATTTATTTCGCAAAAAGAAATGTTATATATAACTTTAAGAGATTTTCAGAAGAAAATGAATTCTCAAATTGAAGAATTAACTTTACCATCATTAGAAAAATATTTATCACCAAAGTTCGCAACAGCAAACAAAAAATCACATAATTGTGATATTTGTAATAATTTTAGTGCTACTACTATTAAAAGTTTATCAGCACACAAACGTGCGTGTAAAAATAAATCCAATATTCAAATAGAGATAGAATCAGAATTATTACATAATGTAGAGATTGATACTTCTTCTGTACAACCAGAACAATCTATTCCAACAACAACAAAAGTTTCTAAATCCAAAAAGCAAGTTTCTAATGCTGTATAATATTATATTTTATAAATAATGACACCTATTATGATGTCATTATTCTATAGCTCGGCCTTCGGCCTCGCGGGCGCTTCGCGCCCCGTGCGAAGCACGGCTTCCAATGCGCACGCATACCGGAATCGCAATTTACACCCTTGAAGATTTAAAATGGGACAAAATATTATCTCCTGATATTTTATAAATGGATAAAAAAGAATTAAGAAAACTTGCTATAAAAAAACTGAATACTAAAGAAATACAAAAAATAAGAAAACAATTATGTCAGCAATTTATCGGTGAAGAACAAAAAAAGTGTATATATTCTTTTAATAAAAGTTTTATAAAATCATTTATTAAATCAGCTCAATCACGTTTGTAAAATAACGTATTAAGTAATTATGTTGTCCCATTTTAAATCTTCAAGGGTATATAAATCCTCTATAATATCTCAATTCTTTCAATATCCAACAGATATTTTTCCATTTTTTAGACTTCTGAAAAAGTGAATCAGAGAGAAAGAGTAATTTAATAATTACATATTTCAATGTATTTACATATTTTGTGAGCATATTAGGTGTCACACTTTATAGGCTCGGCCTTCGGCCTCGCGGGCGCTTCGCGCACGCATAATCGCAATTTATAAATCCTCTATAATATCTCAATTCTTTCAATATCCAACAGATATTTTTCCATTTTTTATTTACAAAACTAAATAATATCACATAATATATATAAATGTTATCAAAAACTGTTATTATTGGATGTAATTTACACGGCGAAATTATGTTAGATAAGAATAATAATCCATTTGTAGAACCTTTAAAATTAAAAAGTTTAATACAATTAAATGCAGTAACACCGGGAATTACTAATATTGCCACGTTTACAACGTATGATAAATTGGGCAGAGACGTGGACTCATTTATAGAAGACAATCCAAAAGATTGGGATGCCGATTATTCTGAAAATGATTTGTTGTCTTATGTAAAAAAAATTAGAAGATTGCTCATTAAAAGCAATAAAGAGGAACGCAAAGATATAGAACAGCTATATAAAAAAAACGCAAAACAACAAAATACAGGATTAACTGATCGGGTGGCCACAAATATGAAAGGGTATGTTCATTCTTTAGATAAATCATATAATATAAGCGCATTCGGACAAGGAGATAAAATTTTGAATAAAACATTTTATAAATTTGACGCCGTCGAATTAGAAAATGTAGAAATGGAAGACGATGATGTGGATTTAGAAGATGCGTTTTTTAACAAATTATTTGTATACAATAATGAGGACAAAATGGAAATATTCGATTTCTTAGATTCACTTGGTCATCCCCGTGATGAATTGACTTTATTTAATTTAATAGATTTTTTAGAAGGACTTGGAGTCGAAAATCTGATTCTAATCGATTTATCGTGTGAAGTATTTGTTCGGGACGATAATTTTGAATTTACTTCCAGAGATATAAGATCCAAACGTAATTTTATAGAAAAACAAAATTTGAGAAACAATCGTACCTTGTCGAGATATAAATCCACTAATTCTACCCGATCAAATTCTGCTAAAACTGACTTCACTAATTCTACCCGATCAAATTCTGCTAAAACTGACTCCACTAAATCTACCCGATCAAATTCCGCTAAAACTGACTCCACTAATTCTACCCGATCCAGTAAAAATAAAGGGAGGGGTTCCGCTAAAACTGACTCCACTAATTCTACCCGATCCAGTAAAAATAAAGGGAGGGGTCGGTTTACTAAAAAACGTCAAAAATAATTATATTAGGTGGCCGTCTTTATAGGCTCGGCCTTCGGCCTCTAACGGAATCGCAATTTATAAATCCTCTATAATATCGCAATTCTTTCAATATCCAACAGATATTTTTCCATTTTTTAGACTTCTGAAAAAGAGAATCAGAGAGAAAGAGTAATTTAATATTTTATTAGTTCAACATAAATCAAATAATGACACCTATTATGATGGCATTATTCTATAGCTCGGCCTTCGGCCTCTAATGCGCACGCATAATCGCAATTTATGAATCTTCTATAATAACAAAATGATAAATGATATTATACAAATCCTAAAAAGTTACGACCAATCTTACTTGTTGCGAACATTCCACATCCTGACCCTACTTGAAGATAAAAAATATTAGTTTTTTTAGTACAACACAATAAATATACCGATAAACTAATAAAAAGCATGAAAAAAAACCAAAACAACATTGTAAATTTGTCCATTATATTATATAACTATAAAATTACTCTTTTTCTCTCTGATTTTCTTTTTATATAATTATTTAATTTGAACAACATGAATATATCTTTCCTGCTATAGGATTTCCAACACAACCTTGGCTTGATTGATAAACACATACATTGTCCGTAAAATAATAATTGGTAGTGCCTAAACTTTCGTAACAATAATTACACATCCAAGCACAACCTGTCCCCTGTGATACGCTGAATTGGATACATTGATTCGATGGAACTAGCATTGGTAATGGCTTTTTTACCTCACGAACTTTGTTTCCATTCGCAATAACAACTAATGACAAAATTGCTGCTGCTAAAATCCTCATTTTATAATAAATATATTTTTATTCAAGTAAAATAACTTATAGAAAAAGTAGCCCAATAAATAAGTTATAATTTTGACACCATATTAGGTGTCCGTCTTTATAGGCTCGGCCTTAAGCTTCTAACACACATACCGGAATCGCAATTTATAAATCCTCTATAATATCGCAATTCTTTCAGTATTCAATAGATATTTTTCCATTTTTTAGACTTTTACACCTTTTCTCATTTGAAACGCCCAAGTTTTCAGCAAACCACATAGACATTTGCTTTTGGGATTATATTGCTTGGGTCGTAAATGAAATAAGGTTGGAAGATTACTCCTCCTGTAAAATCAATAGTAAGGAATTTCGCCTTACGATAGTCCAACTTTACCCAGTAAATACCGGTGAAGGACGAAATGAGTAGCATTGTAATGTGATTTGTTTGATTTTATATCTCACACATTACGCTAGGGCTCTCTAATGAGATGCGAAGCAACCTCATTTATTCTCATTGTTATTGCTTGTATAATAAGTTATAAATGTCTTTATATTGTTATTTCAACACATTTATAATGGGCGTTTGAAATGAGAAAAGGTGTAAAAAAGAGAATCAGAGAGAAAGAGTAATTTAACAATTACATATTTCAACTTAGCAACCAATATTGACACCATATTAGGTGTCCGACTTTATATGCTCGGCCTTCGGCCTCGCCCTAATGCGCACGCATAATCGCAATTTATAAATCTTCTATAATATCACAATTCTTTCAGTGATATTTCTCTCTAATCTCTGTTTATTGACTTCTAAAAAATAGAATCAGAGAGAAAGAAAGAGTATAGGGTTGTTGGATCTATACTATAGGCACAATAATAGCTGCTAATTTATCAACTTCAAAAACACCTCCTGGTGGAAATCCATACAATGTAATATATTGCTGATATTGAGGTTTTAGTGTAAGCGTAGGCATAGTCACAATAGAATCTGGGAAAATTTTGCTAATCGTTTTCCTTAAATTATTTAAATATGCGGTTAATTCGTCTACATTATCCAAAATAGCTAATTTAATTTTATCATCAGCTATTTTTAAATCTGCTGAAATCAATAATTCAGATTGAAAAACTGCTTGTTGTAATTCTTGAAGAACATTATTTAGAAATAATATGATTTTATTATAATTTGTCTCAAATGAATATTGTTTTAATGTGTATAATTGAATAGCATATTGAATATAATCTTCTCTAGTTAAATGCTCAATAACATATTTAAAATTACCTAATGAATATTGGACTAATAAGTTTTGAATATTAATAAATGTATCGCAAGTTACTAAATGGGTATAAATGTTTTGCGTAGTAATTACTGTATCCAGTTTTGCTGGAAATAATGTTTTATTGCCAGTATCTAATTTATTTGGAAAAAATGTATTTTGTAGCGGAACACTCATTATTATATATAAATATACAATTTTACATTTTAGAAGTTTTATTGAATTTATTTTAGAAGTTTTTTAGAAGTTTTTTAGAAGTTTTTTAGAAGTTTTTTAGAAGTTATAAATTTTGTAGAATTTTAAATATTAAGATATTGTATAATGACGTCAATCCAATTCGTTGTCCCCACCTTTAACCAGACATTCACCATGTCTGAGTCTGGTACCTTGCTCGCTCCTCAAGCTGTGACTATCCCTGATCATGACGCTGTTGCGGTGTTTAATGTTCAGACAAGTGATATGCGAAATGTGTTCCAATACCAAACAGATGATATCAATGTCAATGATGTTGATACACAAGATATTAACTATTATGTTCGATTATACGATGGCAATTCAGCTGCTTTAGGCGCCCCCGTTTGGCCTGCAAATCTTGTATTAAATGCGGCAAATGCTATGATGGATGATACCCTTTCCTACAATGGAATCGATGTGACAGATAACAATATTAGTGCTCCCCAAAAATTAGTGAAGCATGATATTTTAAGATACTTGTCTCAAAGATTATTCAACACGTCAAAGGGTGTTGATTTGTTTTCAAATGTCCATGCTATGAAAGAAAATATTTCAGGTAAATGTGGCAATTTTACAGGTGGTGCGTCTAGCTCTATACACGTTGCGTTGAGTTCCGTGTCTACTACTAGCACAGATTCTAATGCTCTTTTATATACGGATATTAGCAATAACAATATTCGATATTTAAATAATGATTCATCTGGAAATAATAACATCACACGCATGTTAATGAATCAAATCGCACAATATGACCCATCCAGATTTGTTATCACTGATGGTTTGGCCGATTATGATCTCCGCCCCGTTCCATTTATTGATGGTGATGTTTTGAATTTCACTGTTATATTTAATGCGGCTGCTGGTCAGAATAATTTGACTGGTGTCGCAGCTATTCCTTCTCGCACATATTTGATTAAACTAGTTTTAGGCTCAGGTTCTTTAAGAAATACAGCAGTAGTTGATAGCGCTTTGGTCGCTGATTGTGCGTATTCGAGATTCACGTCAGAAATTGTTCCTGCGCTTTCAAGCGCTAGCACACCCGTATATGGTGGTGAGGCAGTGCCTACTGCTGTCCCTGCTCCCCTTACCTATTTTGGGTGGCATTATATATCTAATGCTGATGCGTTGAATTTGGTTTTTGCTCCAAATACCGCGTCATGCACTGTCGCAAATGTTACTAGCGTATACATGACAGCAAGAATAATCTCTAAGGTCCGACTTCCAAGAATAACGATATACACTGCTCCTACTTTCTCAGGTGACGCAGCAGTCGGATACCATTCAGCAGTAACATATGCTCCGTCGTCCGTAGTTATAACTGATGATTTAGATTGGCAGTTTGGGTTTGATTTGACTGGTGTGACTGGTGGCGCAACTGCTGGGTTTACGGCTAATCTTCTTGATGGTTATGAAAAAGGCGCTATGTCTGTGCTCACATCAGAGGGCCCTTTTGGCGCAGCTGAGCAAATATTAAGTTTTAATATCCAGACAGATTCTGTGGTGCCAGGTGATGTCGAGTTCATATTAACATCTTTGGTGATCTGTGAAACAATCGGTGCGGTTGTTACAAATAAAGTGTATAACTTCCAGCCCTTTTAAAGCGGTGATAGTTAATACATTCATATAATTTTTCAATACCTATTATGGTCTTGAAAAATAAGCTAGGTTTAATTTGTATATAATATTGTAAATTCCAATGAAAACGAGTAATTATCTCGACCTAAATCTACTGGTTTTCCATGCATATCTAACAATGTAACTTGTAATTTATCAATGGTTACTGGTCCAAAATAGTCACGTTGTTTAAAAATACAATCGGAAGCATTATTAAATAAAAATGAATTGAATCCACAAACCACGTCGCATTTTGCTAAAATGTTATTTTCAATATAACCATTAGTAATATATGAGGTGATTGTATTGTAACTATTACTATTAAAATCATTTACTTGTAAAAAGATGTAATGTGGTGTAGCAGTTCCATAACTAGATTCACTCGATATATATGCATAATAGGTGACCGCACTATTAGTTAATACATTTGATGGTCTCGCATTTGCTATATAACTATTTTCATACCTACCTACATATTTTTCTTGATTATATCCAAGAATAAATCCCGCATTTAAATGTAATTCACGATTGTATAAACTGCTGTCCCCGCTGAATTTTAGTTCGAAATAAAAATCCGGCGAATAATAAGTATTTCCTGTTACATATGCGAAATGTAATGTTTCGAATCCAATATCATTCGGATTTTTGGCTCTAATTATGCTATTTGCTGTAATATTATCAATATCAAAATATAAATATTGTAATCCACGCCCAACATGTGTAAAATAGTTATTCATAGCACTTATAAAATCGGTCGTAACATAATTTCCATCTGGAATAATAATATCTATACTTGTATCTGGAAAATCGACCATATTATACAAGCTAATATTGAAAACATTATTTTTATTTTTAGATGAAAACATATAATATTGAATGGGTAGTTGTAAAGATGATAATTTCATAGATACCACATTTTCCAATCTGTATGGCATTTCCCACATAACATTATTTGGATCGGTTATATTATAATTTTTGCGAAATATTGTATCAAAACAAATAGTTTTTGACATTGTTCTTCGTTCGATAGGATTAATTTTACTATCTGGAAATTTATAGTCATACGTATATGCGACTGGTGTAGTTTTGTCTTCAATGACAAAATGTTTGCCTCCATCAGTGCTTGAATAATTGTCAGGATTATTTATGTTTTCAAATGTCTTACGATTTAAATTAGGATTTGGTTTTTTTAATGTTCTGATAATTTTATATTTAGCATCCGTTATGAATTCTATATACTTTTGATTATTCGTTTTTTTAATATTCTCAATCGTTTTATTTATATTCGACATCATTGTAGAGTCGTCCATTGTTTTATCAATTTTAAATACTACAAATAATTCGTCGATAGTATAACTATCCACATTTAAATCATGGTCCATGTATTATTCAAATAAAATAACTTAAGTAAAATAACTTGAGTAAAATAACTTAATAATATTTTTACCATTTTATATAGTCATAGTCATAGTCATGAACTTTTATTCTGAAGATATTATTTATGGATTTATAGATGATCCAGGTTTCGAAAATATTATAGACTTATTTTATCAAGATATTTACAGATTGTTTTGTAAATATTCAGAGTATGTTATATCTTCTGATTACATATTATTTCTACTTAAAGACCATAAAAATAAGATTGTGTTTCGATGTATCGACACCTATTTCAATATAGAAAATTGTCCGTCTATTCTAATTTATCATATGTTCTGTAATGAGCAAACAAATGAAATCGTGTATTATATCTTGATGATTTGTACCAAAAATAAATTCAAAAAATACGGATATGCTTCTATGTTGCTAGATGATTTTATTCAACATATAAAAGATAAACACTGCGATGATACAACCCAAAATATTAAAATAATTCTAAGTTCTGTAGAGTCCGCAGTGACATTTTATGAAACATATGGATTTCGATGGACGAGAGAATCGTTATTTGAACACCCTACATTAATGAATTATGAAAAGTATGAAGAAGGTAAAGAATATTTTATTTTGGAGTTGATTGTGTAGACCTTTGGACAATTACACCTTTTCTCATTTAACCTACAAGCTACTGGAAATGACACATGTGTCATTTCCCGTTGCGTTGGGGTTATAAAGATTAAAACGCCCATTTTATAAATTAAAATATTTATAATAGGATAAAAATATTTTTAACATTTGCCCAATTCAGCGCCTGAAAATAATAGATAATTGTTTAAATTGCACTTTTTTGTTTTGTTATTTTTACATCTTTTGCATTTACTTAATTGTTTAAGTATTTTTTTTTCTGTATTATTCGTCATTTTATATGTTTTGTTTTTTAATTGTGCATTTATTTGTTTTTTAACTTCTTTGTTATTCATTTCTATACTTTTTTTACAAGATTTACATTTTAAAGATTTCATATAAACAGAACATTCTTTTTTAAAATTTTTATTCATAGCTTCTAAATATTTTTTTTTTGTATAATTACCTGTTTTTACTGAATTAAAGCCAGTATAACAAACATTATTTTTATTCATAATTATATTATATTATATTTGCAGATAATAATATTTATAAACTATTATGTAATTGTCCAAAGGTGTAAACAATATAAATATATATATATACAATATAGTACAAATAATATTTTATGACAATCGTTTTTCAATGTGGAAAAGATATCATTTTCAAATCTACTGCGGGCCAATGGAGCGTGGTGATTATGGAAGTCGCTACTACGTGTTTACATCATATGGTCGCAAATAAATTGATTTCAAAGAAATATCAGCAAATGTTTTTAACTCGAGACGATCTTAGATTTATATTTTCTTCTAATCAAAATAGTGTTGAATCTATGAAAATAGAAGGGGTTTTATCTTTATTGGAAGAGAATAAAAATAAATTTAGTGTCGATGAGTCAATAAAGATTATTGAAATGATAGAACAGCTTCCTATAAAAATAGAAATTAAAAATGATATTAAATTTATATTCGAAAATAGTATCCAAACTCAATCGGATATAGAGTTATTTTGAGGACGATGATTAGGTTGCTGTTGCCGAAAAATCGTCTTCTCCAAAGAATTCTTTATGGAACGCGCCTATACGTCGTTCTTCTTCTCTCTGCTTTTCTAATTTGTCTTTCTTTTTTTCAGTTTCTTCTTCGGTTTCTTTCTTCATTTCTTTTTGGTCAAGGACAATGAATAGTGGTTTTTCTTTTTTCCTTGTCCTTATTATTCTCTTTATAAATGAAAACATGTGTTAAATTATTTAAACATATTATCATTTTCAAATATTATAATTTTCTAATATCGGTTTGTATTGCTTTTCCTGATGCTTTTCCTGATGCTTTTCCTCATGCTTTTCCTCATGCTTTTCCTGATGCTTTTTCTCATGCTTTTCCTCATGCTTTTCCTCATGCTTTTCTTTGTGCTTTTCCTCATGCTTTTCCTCATGCTTTTCTTTGTGCTTTTCCTCATGCTTTTTCTTCCACGTTTCTTTTTACCACGTTTCTTTTTACCACCTCTTGTGTAATCGTGATACTCTACGTAATCCCTTATTTTTTCACTATTATTTATAATACTTCTTTTTATACCGCGTATTGGGGGTTTTAATGTATTATTTGATAAATCAAAAGGTGTTATTGTACAGAAATCACCCATCAACTCATTAATAACAAAATACCGAGATTTAATATTGTTAGTAAAATTGTCTATTGTTACTAAGTTACCTGTAGCAGTATAGATAGGTTCAAATCGATATAGCCCCCCCACATGATAATATGGTTCTTCTTCTTCATTCATATTATAACTAAACAAATAAAATTGAAATAATATATAAACATTTTAAATTATGTATTATTAACAGAAAATGAGTCAATATAGCGACCTATCTATTGAAATGACAAAGGTGATTGATAAGAAAATTAAAAAAGAACAAGGAATATTCATTACTCCTCGTTCTATTATTGAAAAGTTGGTACAAGCAGTCTTCAAATATGCCTCCACAAATGGACTATCTTTACAACGCATTTTGGAACCTTCTTGTGGAACATGTGAGATTATCAATTATTTATATAAGGAAATCGGGCTAAATAGTTCTACAATTATCGATGGCATTGAATTGAACTCTACTATATTCAATAAAATACTCGCACTTGATTTTGTTAATCAAATCAATTTGACCCAGTACGATTTTTTGAGATATACTTGCGAATACGAGTATGATCTCATTATTGGAAATCCGCCTTATGTGGTATGTAATAAAGCAGATATTCCAACGCAATATCAGTCTTTCATTGTAGGACAGGCTAATTTATTCGGTGTTTTCATTCTTCATTCTCTCTCTATGTTGAAACCAAATGGGCTTTTGGCTTTTATTATTCCGAAAAGCTTTTTGAATTCGTGTTATTATGCGAAAATCAGGAATTATATTATGACATGCTGTCGCATTGTAGAAATTATTGATTTTACGGATGGTTCGTTTTTGGACACACAACAGGCTACCTTTGGACTAGTTTTACACAAGATGGTTGGTGGTGCTGATAATTATGCTATTAAATTGAGCAATGATTATGTGTTTTGTGCTAACGTTTCTCTCTTCAAATCTATAAAAGAGGGTAGCACAACACTTGAATTACTAGGATTGTGTGTTAAAACCGGGTCTGTTGTATGGAATGAAAAATATAAAGATGATACAAAAAATAAAACAAGCAAAAACAAAAATAAAGAGGATTTGCTGACATCGGATAATACTAAGACACTCTTATTGTATAATTCCAACGTGACCCCTGAAAATACTATTAAATTAATGGATTTTAAGAATGATAAGAAAAAACAATATATTCTGATGACTGGCTCGTCAGAACCAGTAATTGTAGTAAATCGTGGTAATGGGAATAGTGCGTATAAGCTGAATTATGCTTTTGTGTCGCCTAATATTGTGGGTGGTCCTTATCTAGTGGAAAACCATTTGAATGTGATATATTCATCGGTAGAAAGACCTGCTGAGGTGCTGACGGCATTATACGAACAAATTATGGCTAGTTTTAAAGATCCTCGGTCTCAACAATTTATCGATATGTTCTGCGGTAATAATGCGCTTTCAAAGACGGAGTTGGAGAAAGTGTTTCCGATTTATTTGTAATACAAGGTGGGAGTTTTATTCAAAATGCTTATTAAGTTTATTATAACTATCCAAATTATTTAATTTACATATTTTATGTGTACTACCTAATGTTGAATTACACCCGGTTGATTTTGTGCAAACTTCCAAACACTCACTCATTTTTTTTACCCATTTTATACATTTTTCATTTATAATTTTGTTATCATCTGCTTTTATATATGTTTGTTTATTTTCCATTATAGTATATGATGTATATTGTTTTTTATATTGTTTTTTGTGTAAAGAAAATAAAAAACATGTAATAGGTGATAAAGATGTGATGTAATGGGTGATTGATTGTAAGATGCGATGTGATGTAAGATGCGATGTGATGTAAGATGCGATGTGATGTAAGATGCGATGTGATGTAAGATGCGATGTGATGTAAGATGCGATGTGATAAGATGTGTAATTCTAAACTAAGCTAATATACCAGGCCGGATTTAAGATTCCTTGGTAATTTTTCCAGGCCAAGAGTAATTTATATTTGGACCCTGATTCGGATGATACGATGATACTATTTTTATTTACTATGCCTTCATATTGCGTTACATTTAATTGTTCTGATGTAAATTGGTCAATTTTAAATTGTTCGCCGTCCCACATCATGAATATTTTATTCGACTGGGATTCGTTGAACTTGTATGATAACTTTTGTAAATCAATAATTTCAGGACCTTTTGATAAGAATGAGTCGATTGATCTCTTTGAAATCGCACACATTTTTTCGTAATTTGCCGCGCTTGTTTTAAGCATCGTTTTAAGATATTGAAAGAACGGATGACATTCATGGTTTGTATTGGTAATAAGTTCAAGGTATTTTACCTTGTCTAACTTTTCTACAGGGTTGGGTAATGATGGATCGACGCTAAGGTATTCGTCCAAGAAATTGTCGTAAAAGTATTCCGCGTATGAAATCGCATTGATATCGTGTTTAATGTTGAGTTGAATAAATTGGGGTAACTTCTTGAGAGAAGAGCAGTTGTATTTGAATTCGATATTCTGTGTAACGCCATCGGCGAAATGGAATTTAAAATCGTAATTGTATTTGCGTCCTGCCATCTTTTCGATTCGTAGTAGCGGGGTATCGTTCTTTTGTAATGCGTTATCGAACGCTTGCTTCAGCTTCAGCCATTGGGGTCCGTATGTAACATCCTCGAAATAGGGTTGAGGAATTTCTTGTAAATGATGGATAACGTTCTCTCGAATATTATTCGTTTCAGTATTATTGCTTCGTGAATTTGCGTGAGTAATGTCGAAATATACAATATGTTCTAGGGCTGGCAAAACGTGTAGTGCCGCTAATTTCTCCGACTTTTCGATAGCTTTAAGAGCCTTTTTGGCTTCTTTTTCCATCTTTTTACTCTCTGCTAACTCTAACTTTACCTGTTTTTTGAGTTCACGCTCTTCTGCTTTGGTCATCTTCTTATGTTGTTGTTGTTGTTCTTCGGACATCTTTCTTAACTGAGAATATTCTATAAAAATAGAGAAAAATAATGTTTCAATTTTTCTATTTTATTCTTTATTTTTTATTCGACTAAAAAATTTTTTGAATTTGAATTTGAATTTTGAATTTTGAATTTGAACTTAAAGCGATTCCCGGTAAAATATATAATATGGAATTCGTCTATGTAATGATAAATGGTAGTGAATGGGAAGATATTGTTATATATTTAACAGAGAAAGAAGCAATAGAAACATCGATTACAAATCCAAATATTAGAATAGAAATATTTAGTAAAAAAACAGATTGTAATGGATATTTACCTACATACAATTACTATAAAGACGGCAAACTTTATTAGAGAAAGAGTTCTTTATTTTTAGTTCTTTTTTTTACGTTTGTTTTTATTGTGTTATTTTTGTTATGCTGAGACGTTACCTTTAGCCCACGCCTCAATCTCTTGCTCGGACATTCCCTCTATAATATTTCCTGAAATGTGTTTTGGTGCGACAACAGGACTAGGATTTGTTGTTGTTGTTGTTGTTGTTGTTGTTGTTGTTGTTGTTGTTGTTGTTGTTGTTGTTGTTGTTGTTGGTCCATGAACTAATTCGAAATCATCGTTGGTTTCATATCTGTATTTCAACAAAGCCTTTAAAATAGATAATCTAGTCAGTTTAACTTCGTCTTCACTAATTTCTAGGTCGTCAACAACTATATGCGGCAATCTTTCAACCGCAATATAAGCCAATAATCCCGATGAATATCGCAGTAATTGTTTTAGTTCGCTGATGGTGAATGTATGAACTTTTTCTAATTGAGGGGTATCGTCTAATAAGGTTAGACTCTTATTATAAAATGGACCCTTTAAATCTTCAGGCCAAATTTCCCATCCTAATTTTCTACGAATTGTTAAGAACATGGGTATGCTATTTGCTATGACCTCGCTGAACCTAAAATTACCTTCAATTTCTTTTTCTGTTTTATTCAAAATATATTGATAAAATAACGGATGTTTATTTGTCATATAGTCCATAATCTCGTCGAATGAAAGGGTCTCCACTTCTGTTGCTTGTGCCATTGTTCTGTCTTTGGTTGTTTGTTACCTATTAACTAATTATAAAAAGGTGTTTCAATTTTTTTATAATTAGTTTCTTTTTATTTTGCTTCTGTCTCTATAATCACGTTGTTTCCTTTTCTAATGCGTAAAGATTTACATGTTCCTCCTGCGACTTCTAATACAAGATCGCCGAATCCAGTATACATAGGGCAATCTTTTTGATAACAAGGAGGACAATTATGCTGAATTCCAGTGACTTTGCCCATATGTATGAAAATGACATCTAAAGGAATTATACAATTTTTCATCCAAAAATGCTGTTCTAAATGGTCAGAAGCATTGGGCTTGACAAAAAGCATGGCATCGAATGAATTGTCGAATGTCGCATTCATCATTCCTTTTATAATTTCTCTCTTATTCTTGACAACTTTGGCTTTGAAAACATGTTTATTGATAGTTATATTTATTGTTGTTGTTGTTGTTCTTGTTGACATAGTCATAGATGAGATTTTTTAGTTAGGCATTTTTATAGCCTAAATAAAAAAAATTGAAATGATTTTTATTCATGTTGTTTATATTACTCAACAGACTGAATAGGTTTAAAACTGCTTTTACTAGAAAAGATCCGAAAAATGATGGAACAAAAGATGAAACTCCAATTGACAATGGCTAGAAATGGAAAAGAGGTATGTATCCCTATTTGTAAAACAAGCACAAATATGGGACGATTTATGTGTGGCTTGTTGTTTGCTGCCGGGTTATTTGTCGGCACATTATATTATTGTCCTTTATCTATTAATTATAAAACGTTTTGGGATTACAACTATTTCGTTATAGTTTACTCGCTTACATTTGTTGTGATGATACTCTGTGTGGCTATAGTCAATGAGTTTAACAAGATTGTAGACAAGATGCTCAAACGAAAACAGAAAATGCTTTGGCAAAAGAACTGCAATGACGCCGATGCTAGCGATTTGAACGAGTTGCGTATCGCTGGTGCTGCCGCGCGGAATGATATCTATGATGATACGGCTGCTGCGGTTCATTCTATCTGTGGCGGTGGCGGTGGCGGTGGTGTTATTGCTGATGATGATGCCGCACAGCCGAAAAAAAGACGATTTGCGTCTCTCAAAGAAGAATAAGAAAAGAATAAGAAAAGAATAAGAAAAGAATAAGAAAAGAATAAAAAAGAAAAATTAGTGTGTAGATCGTTTCCTTGTTTTGCTTGTTTTGATTTTGCTATGTAATGATTTATTAATAAAAGAATATATATTTTTTTCTTGTTCCTTCAATGTTGCGAGAGTAGGTTGAAAATAACTGCGAAATTGTTTACGCATTTTGTGTAAATCGTCTATACAAATCCATTTAATTTCCGATTTTTCGAATATTTTGCTTTCTTGGATAATTTTGGGGTCTAATTTTCTCTCTAAAAACCGCGCATTATTGTTATAATAAAAGGGAAGCAACGGGTCATAGTTCATTGGAAAGATATGCATGCGGTATTTGTTCTCGTTGAAATCAATATTATACGTGCCGTGCTTTTTCAACATTTTAGCCAAATCCTTTTCTGAACCTAAAAATCCTGTTAATTCCTCGGTTCCTTCACGAATAGCTGCTTCCATGAAATTTTCTTTACCATCTTGTCCTCCTCCTATATCTGAAAACCCGGGTGTATCCGCGTATTTGTTTTCTTTACCAAATAAGAAATAGAGTTTCCCTTTGTAAATAGTAGTTGGCAATATTCCAGCACCCATTATAATGTATAAAAATATAAAAATATATCAGTATATTATAAAACTAACTAAATTTTATGACTTATACTAGAAAGAAAAGAAATAAAAGAGCACATAAGAAAATAAGCAAAATACATCATAAGAAAAGAATCAGTAGAAGACATAAAGTTCATATGTTGAAGAATAAAACACCTAGAAATATCCGAATACTTAGCGAGGATATTGCTGAATCGTTAGATAATGGCAAATCGTTAGGAGTAGCCCAAGGAAACAAGGTCTTGGAATCCTATCGCCCAACTATTAATGAAATGTTGGTATCTTTAAAGTCCGATACGAGAGAGAAATTCACGGATTGTAACAATAAAAAAGCATTCAAATTATTAGAACCCCTTCAAATATCCGTGTCTGACAATATGTTCGGCACAGAATGTGTTCCTTATTATGAGGTCGCAGCTAAACAAAAGTTGTTGAAAAACTTGTCTGCGAATAAGCATGTCAAAGTAGGCAAAATTGTTCCTCCTAAACAAATCAAGAGTAATTGCTGGTTTAATGCGATGTTCGTCACTCTTTTTGTGAGCGATAAAGGTCGCCAATTTTTTCATTATTTTCGTCAGTTGATGATCGAAGGAAGGATGGCTAATGGACAACCTATTCCTCACAAATTACGCGATGCTTTTGCTCTACTCAATTTTGCTGTGGATTCGGCGCTGACTGGTTCTGAATATGCTTATGAGTTGGATACGAACAATATTATTAAAACGATTTATCATAATATACCTACTAAATTCAATAAAACGACACCATATATTGTAGATGTGGATGAAGCCAGTAATCCCATTAAATATTATATGAGTATTATTCATTATTTAGATAATAAATCGATAGAATTGTTGTTTGTTCAAGGTATATCTAATGGTGTCGATTCATGGAGAGAACGAACGATAGTAGAAATGAAAAAGGTTAAGCATATTCCACATGTCATAGTTTTAGAAATATTCGATTCTAATGATGGGACTCCTGGAGATTCGGGTAAAATCAAGGATAAAGAGACAGAATTTACTATTGATGGTTCAACATATATTTTGGATAGTTGTGTAATTAGAGATATAGACCAGCAACATTTTTGCGCGACGATTACTTGCGAAGGTAAAGAAATGGGTTATGATGGAATGAGTTTCCATCGTTTAGTTCCTATGAAATGGTCTAATAAATTGAATACATCTTTTGAATGGGGGTTTAATGGTTCAACGGATTTAGATGAGAAACCTTTGAAATGGAGTTTTACACATGGATATCAAATGTTAATTTATTATCGTGTTAAATAATTGAATTATTATCCGGATAATATATAGGATGCTTCCAAGAATAGATCGATTAATAGAGCAAAAAAGGTATAAATTAAAAGGTGAGGATATTACTATAGGTAATAATGATTATGTGAAATGTCCAGGTAGATCTGAACCTGGATTATTTATGGGGCGAAATGAGAACGGCACTATGAAAGTCAGATTTGTGGGAGCTGTTGCTGATGAAAATGTGCCTTGGGAATCTTGCTCTAAAGTGAGTTCTAAGGAGAGAAAAAAAATTATAAAATTAGAAGGAGAAGCAGAATTAGCCGTACCAGTAGATGCAGTGAGAAACAGCAGATTTGATTTAATAAAATCTTTTTATGCTCCTAATATTGTTGGTGGAATAATTCCTGTTGGCACAATTGGAACTGGTCGAATAAGTATGCCCATAGTAAATATTGCGACTACTCTTGGGGATGCGGTGTTCACACTAACTTGTAGTCCAGATCCTCGCATTTCTTCAGATATTAAAAATGCGTTTAATGATGCTATTAATGATGACAAGGTTGATTTGGCAGCTGACAATGTTGATTTGGCACGTAAAATCGCTAATGAATATCCAATGGTTTGTTATGATGTTCTTCGATATGTATATAATGAAAACGAACAAGAAATAAATAAGTTTTTGAATGAACTAGTTATATATTTTGAATCCATAGCATCATTAGGACTATATGTAGTTGGAGGTGCTAATGAGGGGTTATTAGAAGCTGATCCTATGAGTGCGGCATATAATTCTATAACGAGAGCAACAGAACAGCTTTTAGAAACTCATTCTCCACCAGTTCCAGAAGGCATTTTATTAAATGAAGAATCTGTAAATTTACGAATAGCACTAGGAGCAGCTATTATAGTAGGAGAAACGCCACCTGAAATAATCAGAATACGTGAAAGAATAGAAGTAAATAATCCACGACAATTAATGGCAGAAATAAGAAGAGTTTTAACAGCAGAAGAAGCAAGAGTAATGGCCCAATTAGCAGCAGTTGGGAATACATTTACAATGAGAGAATTGTTAGATTATAACGACGCAATATCACGAGCATTAACTATTTATAATGATACAACAAGAGCAGCATTAGATACTCTACAAAATGCGTTATTTCATCCACCTCTAGTAAGAGCAAATGAAATAGGAGGTCCTGTTTATAATCGTATGATAGACAGAGCTAATAGGGCATCTACTGCTGTAGTAGCAATGAGAGAAAGCATAAAGGCAAAAAAAGCATTTGTTAATGATTTTTATAAATATGGAGTAATTAGTGGTATATATCGAGAGCTACCTATTATTTTGCGAGATTTATGTGAATACATTTATGGATTAGAAAATCCAGTTCCACCAGTTCAACCACCACTTAATTATATAAATATGAATAAAGCTATACTTATCGAACCCGCTAGAAATAATGTTGAAAATTATATTATGTCCGAACATTTTATTAGTGATGATGGTATTAATACGTGTATATATGATGTAGATAATTTTATATCACTACGCGCACAACTTGAAAGATTAAGTGCGTTATCTTCTGCATCATTTTCACCAAATGAAAGAGCGTTACAAGAAGCAGCAATAGCCGGCGCGCTAGAATCAGCACCTGATGCGCAATTAAATATTTTACGTGATAATTTACCTGGAGTAGTAGTAGGGAATCCGCTTTATCAACTACTCATAAATTTTACAGCACTGAGGCAAATTTTATTAAATAATGTCCCTAATGACCCGGGTTTACAACCAGCTAAAACAGGTTTAGCAGATGCTCTATCAGCAATATTATTAGAGATTCCAATTATACAAATAGCACCTGCTGCTCTTATAACAACAATAGTACAAGCCCGGGAGCCACAAATAGCAGCATTAGCAGCCGCAATACCTCCTGTTGTAACGGCAGCGTTAGCAATACCAATACCAGGTGTAACGGCATTAACACCAGATCAAATAGTTGCTTTAAACGCAGCAGCAGTGGATAGAAAAGAACTAACGCGAAAACAAGCAACAGAAATGTCCAGCGCGCTTGTATCAGCACTAAGAGAAGCAGCGAGATTACCTCCTATAATTGCAGGAGGATTAGTAGTAGGACCAGCACCAGCACCGGCAAAAACAGCACTTCGATTAGCACTTCGAGCAGCACTAGCACCTGCAGAAGCAAAACAATTAATATCACTATCCGCATCGGTTATAGCAGCAAGAATAATGCTATTAACAAATGCTGAATTACAGCATATAATAGGGGTTTTACCAGCAGGATTACCGGCGCCAAATCCATTGCCAGAATCAATCATAAGAATAAAAAATCCACGTCCCATTATTGACCCTATAACAGGTGAACCTATACCAACTGCTGTTCAACTTACACCATTAGGTAAAAGAAAACTGATTTCATTAATAGTTATGTGTCAACCTAATATTAGAGATGGATTTAACAAATTATTAGAAGCTGACTTAACACCTAATGCTTCTCCAGGAACTTTACTCCAATTAACCAATAATGTAATCCTACATGGAATTAATGGTTTTATAAATAATCGATTTCCAGACCAAGTAAATGGAAAAAAAACAAGAGCAGAAATATTCGAAAATATGTATAATGGTGAGGATTTATATAATTTATATGAAATAAAAAATAAGAGCGAAAAAAATAAGAGCGAAAAAAATAAGAGCGAAAAAAATAAGAGCGAAAAAAATAAGAGCGCAGTCATAAAATTGAGTAAAGAAATAATTCAATTTAGAATATATCAATGGTTAACCACTGATGCCAATTTTCAATTACCTCATTCTTTTATTCTAAACGAACATGGTTCTAATTATGAAGAACAATTGGGTAGGAATGACGATATTTGTACTACTATTTCGGGTTATTCAAGTGAACCCGACCCCGCATTAAATGAAGAAACTCAAAAATTTAATGAGGCTTTTGGAAAACAAGGAGATAATACCGGAACAGAAGAAGTTGAGAAAGAGAAAAAGAAATATGAAAAGATCTCTGGTCCAAATATTATTAGAGAAGATTTAGCAGAAAGAAGAAGATTGCTTATGGATACAAAACAAAAATTGTCATTAACTCCCAAAATAAATAAACTATTGAATTTAAATTCAAAAGAAGATAAAGATAATGTGAGTCCTGAGGTTAAAGCAGCTTTGGCCAAAGATGCTGCTAAAGCTGAAGATGAGGGAAAGGTTAGGGGCGGTAATAGCAAATCTTTGAAGAGATCCAAAATTAAGCATAATAATAATAAAAGTCGTCGTAAGAAGTAGAAATAAAAAATAATAAGAAGAGCACCTAAAGATAATAAAAAAGGATTTAATAACACCTCTTCATAATAATAATAAATAACATATTATTATGAATTATCCAAGCGAAGAACAAATGAATATAATAAATGCGGCGAAAGAAGGATATAATATCCAAGTTGACGCAGTGGCCGGTTCTGGTAAAACGACCACAGTGCTTTCTCTCGCCCATTTTTTGAATGAAAAAGAAATCTTACAAGTAACTTATAATTCCGAATTGAGACTAGAGGTCAGAACAAAACAGGCAAAATATATCAAAGAACATGATATGAAATTAGAAAAACTTTCTATTTATACTTACCACGCATTAGGTGTCAAATATTACACAGATTTGGCGAAAAAGGACATCGGTTTGAATAAAATCGTGGAGGAAAATATGGCGCATAATAAAAGATTGCCGAATATAGATATTATTGTGATTGATGAAATCCAAGATATGAATGAATTATATTTTCGATTTATTATTAAATTTTTGAAGGATGTTTATATTCAGGGAGGCCAGAAAAAAAATATACAAATCATTACCCTAGGTGATAAATATCAGGGGTTATACGATTTCAAAGGCGCAGATACACGCTATTTAACCTATTCTTATAGAATTTGGAAACTTTTTCTCTCTCCTCATCCATTTAAAATAATGAAATTAACAACATCTTATCGAATAACAAGACAAATTGCCGCCTTTATAAACAATGTTATGTTGGACGAAGAACGCCTTGAAGCGGTTAAAGATGGTCCGAATGTTCAATTCATCCGTCACCCGGATTCTTTCCAGAGTTTTAAGATTATCGGGTTCAGACTTATCTCGATGATTTTGTCTGGTTATGCGAAACCGGATGATATTTTTGTTCTTGCGCCTTCTGTGAAAAGCGAGAATTCGCCGGTAAGATTGATTGAGAATATGTTGGTAAATCAAAATATTCCATGCTATGTGCCCATGTCTGAAACTAGTTCTATCAGTAGCGAGATTATCAAGAATAAAGTGATATTTTCCTCTTTTCATCAATCCAAGGGGAGAGAACGGAAAATAGTGGTTGTCTATGGATTTGACGACACTTATTTTGCGTATTTTAATCGCGATGTGCCCGTAAATTTGTGTCCGTCTACATTATATGTTGCTGCCACTCGTGCTACCGAATTGCTTATTTTGGTTGAATGCTCCAAACCTTTACCCTTTTTGAAATATTCGCATCAAGAGTTGATGTTGAGCGATTCGTTTGTGGATTTTATGGGAGATCCGGTGAATGTGGTTATGAATGAATCTACGTCAATGAGACCTAAATCGCCTGAAATTATCCGTCGCACTTCACCTACCGATTTGATTAAATTTCTCGATGAAAATATTCTGATAAAAGTGGTCGATTTGATAGAGAAAGATTCCGGGTTATTTGATGACGATTTAACATCATTTCCTTTTCAAGAAGTGAAAATTGCGAGTGTAGTTAATAGTCATTATCATACATTCGATTTGTCTGAAGAAGTTTATGATATCAATGGTTTAGCTATTCCTGCGTTGTTTGAAGAGAGAACATCTGGAGATGGAAGTAATTCAATAAAACGATATGTTAAAAAAGCGTTGGGACCGGGACAAGGACAAGGAGGACTAGGTTCAGATTCCAGTCAAAAAATCCATCAATATGTGTTAAGAAATGTAGAACTAGATATTAGAACAACATTAGAAAATCATTTGAAAATAGTGAATGTTTATATTTCATTGAGAGAGAAACTCAATTTTAAGGTCGCACAAATTAAGAATTATAATTGGCTAAGTGAACTTGAAGTTAATAAAATCCTGATGAATATGAGCAGACATATTAAAAATCCTACAGATTTGAAATACGAGGTGGAAATTATTAATAAAAAGGATGATGACCGGCATGTAAATATCGATTATTTTGTTAAACAGCATATGGAGCGAATTGGTAAATTGCGATTTACAGGAATAATCGATGCCATATCTGATGAAATTATATGGGAGTTTAAATGTGTCGAAGAATTAGAACCGGAACATTTAATACAAGTGATTATTTATGCGTGGATTTGGAAAATGTGTTGTGAGGCTGAATTTGGACGACGTGTTTTTAAGATTATGAATATTAGAACCGCAGAAGTTCTTGTGCTTCAGTATAATACTGATACTATAGACCAGATTATGGTATTGCTTTTACGTGCCAAGTATAGTAAATTGACTATAAAATCAGACGATGAATTTGTAAATAAATGCTTATCTTATTGCGACTAATACGAGGTCATATAAAAAAATTGAAATAAATTTGGATGCTTTGATTATGTGAAAAGAAGAATGACTACTAATAATGATGAAACAGGATATTATGGGGATAACGAAGATGATTTTGAGTTTGAGTTTGATGATGATGAACCCGCAAATGGGTTAGCGTGGGTAAAAAATGAAGTTCAGACATATATTCGCGAGGTTATTGTCAAAGAAAATTCGCCAGTAAGAACGTTTATTGGAAATGTGATTACCAATTTCAAGTGGTTTATTACAGAATTGGCGGCGGATTTTGACGAGAGGAATGAGAATAATGGATATGTTCTACCAATGTACTATAACGATAACGATTACTATAATCAACAGGACAAATAGTAAATAGAAAAAATAGAAAAAATAGAAAAAATAGAAAAAATAGAAAAAATAGAAAAAATAAAAAAAATAAAAAATAGGACAAATAAATAGTAAATAGTAAATAATAAAAGAAAAAATATAAAAAAATAGAAATAAATATTAAATAGTAAAAATGTTTTTATTATTTAATTTTGTCATGTTTTCATCCGCATTTGTTTTTTTCATTTCAGCATATCAATTTAGCAATACATCCGTATTTCTAAGCGGTGCTGCTTATTGTAACAAAGAAAACTATAAAACAATGGTTTTAGCTGGTCCTGCTGAAGGGTTTTTAGTCCATTCAACATTATACCATGCGAAATCTGATTTACAGGGATATACCGGTGTTATGCCTTCAACCAAAACTATCTATGTCGTATTTCGTGGTTCATCATCTGTTCTCAATTGGTTAGACGATTTCAAATTTGTAAAGACCGAATATTTGACATATCCTTCTTGTCAATGTTTAGTTCATAAAGGCTTTTATGGTGCGTCTAATGGGTTGAAATCACAAGTATTTGAATCGGTAACATTTCTACAAAAAAAATACGGATATGAAGATATTGTAGTAACTGGTCATTCTCTCGGTGCGGCGATAGCACAACTAATAATGATGGAATTATCTTTATCTCTGCCTTTGTCAGGAGCAGTGGGTTTATATTCATATAATTTCGGTCAGCCTCGTATTGGTGATGCCAAATATGCTGGATTTGTCAATACCATTATTGACGATGATCATCTATTGCGTTTTACACATAATAAGGATATGGTTCCACATGTTCCGCCTGTTGAAATGGGGTATTTACATTCATGTAGGGAAATATTTGAAGATGAGAATGGAAAAATAAAAGAGTGTAGCAACGTGGATTGTGAAGACGCCTTATGTGCGGACCAGTATTCTTTTATGGATACGAATACAGATGACCATAGTATTTATTTACAACATGTAATGTCTTGTGAAAGTAGTGTTTATTGAGGCTCTACGGATATTTATTTAGGATATAGATATATTGATAGGATAAATAGATTATATATACATATATAAAATGTCCTATAAATTATTAGGTAACAGAGTTCCTTATGAATATTTTATTACAACCGGGAAGGGCGAATCTTCGGTCGGTTCAAAAGGGTTGCCTTATGAGACAGGCTCGTATGACGCTGCTTTAAATGACGCAGGAATTGAAGATGCGAATATAGTTTTATATACCAGCGTTATCCCTACTGGCGCAAAACAAATTTCGCACGAGGAAGGGTTGAAGCGTATGAATTGGGGCGAGGTTTTGGAATGTATTATGGCACAGACAAACGGAAAACGAGGCGAAACAATTACTGCGGCGGTTATGACGACATATGTGACTGATCCCAAGGGTAAATATTTAGGAGGATTTGCGTGTGAATATTCTGGCAGTGGTAGTCGTAAGGATGCCGAAGATAGCTTAGGTGATTCCATAGCAGGCATGATAAAGAGACGCGGTTACGGCAATATTCAAGGAAAAACACAAATGTATAAGGATAATATGACTGATTCTGGGTATAAGATTCATCCTGGGAAAGATTTTGTTTATGAAGAGATGAAAATTAAAGAGGCGCATGGAACAGTATTCGCGACTATTTGTTTCGTTTCTTATAAATATCCTATATTGAATGAAAGAGTGAAATTATTGGGACCTATTAAAATGCCTGGATTGAGAAAAACACGAAAAAATCGTTAACTATATTGATTGTTATATTGATTTATTCATCTAATAACATTAGCGCCATTGCCGAATAATTGTGTAAATCGATAAGGGTGTCTCTAATACCCTCATCATTTACTAAATTTACCCCATTTTTTGTTATAGACATTGAACGTTGTAATTTATCTTCTATTCGCATCAAGACGCCGATTACTCCATATTTAGCAAATGCATCACCATAATCAATGTTTTTTTTAGTGAATAATTCTAATGCGTCATTCTGAATTTTTTTCATTTGTTCTACTCTATTCATCTGGTTCATCTGTAAATAATATAAATTATATATCTTTATATTATTTTACACGCTGTTTTTGATATAGATAGATGGGATATAGTAATATATGGATCCGAATAAAAATAAAGAATTTGTTCTGAAACGTAAAATATATTTTGATAAATGGGAGAAAGATTACGGCGACGGATTTTATCCACAACTTTCTTATATTGGTGGTTCATATAATGGGCGTAGAACATTCGATTCGACAATTTTAACTTTTAAATGGACATCGGTATATCCTGATTTATGGTCTCAAGTAAGCGGTTCTGCTATCAGTGGTTTAGACGGAGATTATGGATTAGAACTTTTAGTTTCTTTGAACCAAGAATCAGGTATTTCTGCTAGTAGAATTTCTAATTGGGGAGGTCGAATCGTTTATCCGACTAATATGAATACTACCTATAAACTAATGCATACTATAACTAATCCAAGCCATACTAATCCACCCTACACTAATCCATAAACAAAACAATGGGTTGTTTATCTGATTGAATTAGTGCTAATTGTTGTGCGTTTGGCGCATTATCAGCCCTCTTTTCTCTCAATGATCCTTCCAATGTTTTCTTAGCATAAGTATAGAATCCATATCCAACAATGATTCCTACTATAGAACCGACAATGACTTGAGCTATTGTATGATTCTTATATCTGACGCGTTGAATGATAGTATTGAAAGAGAGAAGCAAGAAAAAGGCGCTTATCTTGAAGTTATGTAATGCTCCTATAATATAGGCTGTTGAATAGAATATACCTTCAGCATGTCCTGACGGCATTCCATAAATATGGATTCCACTATGCGGGCTGTTACTTAATAACGGATTGGAGATGGGCGATTTTGTTGCTGGTCTGGCTTCTTTTATTATCCCTTTTAGAACATAATTTATTATCATATTAGTAGCAAATCCTACCAAATAAATGAATAAATATGTTTTAGTTTTATATAATAAAAAGATTGAGATTAAAAAGGCTAAATAGGGGCCATAATAACCCAGGGCGTCGATAAATGATAATGGTGTTATTGCTGTTGCTGCTCTTGCTGTTGCTGCTCTTGCTGTATATGGCATATATATAATATATATTATGTAAATATTTTTGTACATATTTTTTGTTGTGGATTGAATTATGAAATTAACGCATTAACTACCTCGTCTAAATAACGAGTATCCAAACTCATGTCGCTACAATGCCCAATTGAATCTTTGTTATGATTAGTGAGTTTGAAATTTATTTTATCCAAATTTCTATTTACATATTTAATATGCGTATCACGATTTACAAAAGGATCATACTTACAAAAAATATTAATAACTTTTGTATTAGAAGTTTGATTAAAATTGAAACCAGTAACTGCATACATTTCTTCATCTGTAAATTGATGCACTTTTTGTATAATATCTATTAATTGATATGCTCCATTACAATTCCAAAGCCCATTATTATATAGGTTTAAAATTTGTGTAATATCCGCATAATTATAGTGATTACTATAAATATTATGTACTATTTTAAAAAATAAAAGATCTATGCGATATATCCAATTGGTTTGAAAACTAATAACATTATCTCTAACTTGCCATGGCGTATCATACGTAATAATCTTTTTTTCGCATTTTATATCTGCCAATAAATTCATAATATGACTAGCTACCACCCCACCTGAAGAAAACCCCATAATAGTCAAGTCGTCGAATTCCGCAGTTTTATGTAAAGTATGTAAATATTGTGCGACGTCTTCATAAATAATAATACTTGATTTATCTAATTTTTCAAACACTATTATTTCGTAGGTTTTTATAATATCCGCATAATTATTTTGTAAATCAATAATCAGTTTTTTTATATATACATCAAAAGTGGTAACATATGAGCCGGAAATAATTAATAAAATGCGTTTATTAGGTGGTGTATTATTTGGTCTATTGTTATAAATATTCGCAGTATGATTTACGCCGTTTAAATTATATTTATAAATTGATTTATCGAGGACTGGAATAGCCGAATACCAAATATATAACCAAAAATATTGTATTAACATAATGCAAAAATAAAATATTTCAAACATGATATATATTTATGTTGATAAAGGTTTATATTATTTTTACATATTTATTGCCGTTTACATATTTATTGCCGTTTACATATTTATTGCCGTTTACATATTTATTTCCGGCTTTAATATTGGTATAAATTCTCACTTATTAATGTAATGCTCCAATCAAGTCCATTTAAATTCAATAATTGCCCCTTATCATTGTATAATGTAACACGCATTCGTTCAATATTCACTGGTCCAAAATATACCCGCTGATTAGCTTGTAATGTTCCGCCGAAATCTACATATACATCGCCCGTATTCAATCCTCCTCCTTTGACTGGAATGAGCGCAAATGTATCCGTAGTTGTCGGTGACGTTAATCTATAATTATACGTCTTTTCATTGTTTTTAAGTATTTCATTTATACTATATATTTGAGCTTGAGTTAATGTTCTAGGCGCGCTCGGTAATATTTGTTGAGTTGGTGAATATAATGCGGTCATTTTATCGGCATAAGCAATTCCTGATGCTGTTGTTGTTGTTGTTGTTGCTGTTGTTGTTGAGCCTCCTATTATTGACGCGGCGGTTAAAGGACTCGGTTTCATACATGTGTAAGGCATATCTGGGCTGTAATACGACGGCAATTTCAATGTTCTAGATGGTTCAGTTATTCCAATCAAGCCATTATTGATATGATTTTGATTATAATCGTCAATTGCTAAAATCAAATATTTGGGGCCATATAAATCGACTGCGGCTGGCGCGGCATTACCAGGAGGAGGTGCGACTGGAACAAAAGGTAATCGATAACCCATGATCCATCCCATGGTTTGATTAATGGCCAATTGGTGAACACATCCTGTAGAACAAATAAGGGACGCAGTGGGGTCGAAAAACACGATATTTGCGCTTGAATCGGCGATTACTATTGGCGGTAAACTCGCGTCATATGGGCTCGTATAAGTTAAATTATATAAATTTATGGTCATTTTTCCGCTGGCCGAACTAATACTTACTGGATAATTGGATAAAGACGCGTCTGGAATGGTGGAAAATCCTGCTGCTTGAAACGCTGTATTTATTGCTACAGCAAAAGAATCATTATTATAATTTCCAGATTCAATAGATATGTTAATGCCAGGACTACTAACTCCATTTGAATTAGTCGAGTATATTATATTTCCACTACTATCCGTAAAAACTATCCAAAAACAATTCGTTCCATAGAGTGAATCGATAGCATACCAACTAAAAGGGATTTGAAAAGAATATAATTTGAGAGAAAGAGTATTTATTAATGGTTCTGATAAATCTAGGGTATAATCTGTGGATAAATCTGTCTCAACAGAAGATTGTCTATACTGACTATCTAAATTGATGAGTCGTGTGGTAATATTTTCCAGATTTGGATTCAACGTGTCTTGTGCCACGTCGACCATTTTTGTGTTGTTAACACCCAATTGTTCTCGATTCATCGGTAAATGATTATCGTTGTAAACGTCTATCTTCTGTTTGCGTTCAGTAATCTTATCATTTTGAACCTGCGAATCTTGTCTTAATGCTTGATTTTTCCACCAATTATCTGTTTGGCTTTTTGCCGGCTGATATTCTGCTGGTTCATCGCTCGTTTCTAGCTCGTCCACATAATCTAATAATTTGCTTTGTATATCTAAAAAAAAAGTGGTCATATCTGGTCGATTTTCCTTGGTGAATCTATCTATGAAGCTGTTTGTCGTTTCTGTCACATTTTTTTCTGATGGCCGATCTATATCTAAAATGGTTAATAAATCTGAAATAGTATAATTATCTATATTGGTATCAATAGTTGTCATATTATTGAGATTTATTATATATTGAGTTTTATTATTTTATGTTTATACTATTTTTCTGGTTCTAATGTTTTTGGTTCTGATTCTGGTTCTGATTCTGGTTCTGGTTCTGGTTCTATTTCTGTTTCTAATCGTTGGTCTGTTTCTACATCCATTATCTGTGTAAATACTTGTTGAAATATGTTTTTTAATTCTTGATTTATATTTAAATTGTTACACAACTGATGTTTCAACAATTTTTCTGGTAAAATAGTCAAGCCTGATCCTCTTTTTACATGTGTTTTTTCTTTGAATAATATATGATTTAATATGGTAACAAGTCGTGGGTTATATTTCTGAATAGTGTCTCTATCTATTCTAAAATCGCTCTTATAAATGTATCTGTTGTAATTTCTCGTTTCATATACTTTATGGTTCGACCTATTATTATTATTTATAGGTGTAGTGCTACTTTTATCAAACTGAATAGCATTACGAATAAGTCCTACCCCTTCTATTTTATTGGTAGAATTATTCATTTCAATGACAAATACTAATGAATTTCCCCATATTTTTACGGACATTTTTATAGGTGCGCCATAAATACACCCCTTATGATTACTCGTTGAACGATACGAAATGTTTTCTGCCCACGTTTCGTTATTAAACCTTGTTGTAACAATAGGTATTTGTTTTTGTAGCATGGTCATTTATTGAAATAATTATGATTGTATTAAATTATTTCAATTTATTTTTTATTTTTTATTTTTTATTTTTTATTTGTAAGAGAATTAGAATTGTTTGAACAAGGCGGATTTGATTTTATCCTCCAAAATTTGATACCTTGTATGTTCTAGCATTTCGACAAGGGTCGTCCAAGGATTACACGATTGAAAAGCTTCGATTCCCTTTTCGCAAAAATGATTCAACAGCGCAGGACTAAACCCTGAAACCATTGAGACGTTTGGCTGCGATGATAGTGATGGAAACCCGCTAGTAGAACGGAAATTCCAGAAAATAATATGTGGCGGTTTAAACGGCTTACCATGTAGGCGCATTCCCGCTTCTGCGTATTTTTTGCTCATGACATCATATAGGGTGTCCATATTTGGTCCGCCTTCTGATCCACCTGATTGATTAATTTGCATGTCCGATAGAACTGCTAGAATCATATTCTCTACATCCTCTGGTGCCAATTTCTTTTCAATAATGACGTCCAATATCTTATCCAATGCCTTGTAGAAGTTGGTATCATATCCGACCTCGCCATTTCTCAGTGTCTCAATCATATCTATAAAATTATTACAATGTTCTAGATTATGCCAAGTGGGATTTGAACTGAACGACATGATTCTTTTACCTAGGGTGGATTTTTCGGCGATACGACATCCGATTGCTTGAGCGCAATCTCGTGGTTCTCCATCCATAGACCCTGAAAAATCTACCATTGCGATCATGTTATTTAGTGCGCCTGTTTGTGCTGAATTATCGCGCCATTGTGAGTTCAATAGGTCCATTTCTGTTTGATAATCATCGGTAGTAGTGCTTGTACTTGTGGCTCTGCGTTTTCGTTTAATCAATTCTAATGCTTGTGTAGTGAAATTATTCATCCCTACTCGCTTACCCTTGATTTCACATTCACCTGCGGCTGCTTTCTTGATACGGAACTTGAAATTCTCCGCGCATTGAATGCGGTCATCCAAGGTGGTTCTTTGTGTGCCGTCATTGTTGACATTTAAGAAAGCATGCTTTTGCTTACTGATAGTAATAGATGTGGTCTTACTATGGTCGATATCTCTCCAATTATTCGAACATTGCTTGATTTGTGTAGTGTCTAATCGCTTGTTCAAATTGGCGATGAGCTTACGATAATCCATCTTACACTTTAGTGTAGCGCGTTCCATCTGTTGTGGTGTGATTGCGGTTTGTTTATAACTGGAAAAATAAGATTGGGCGAGTTCGTCGAAGATCCAACCGAATTTTGACGATTTTTCACGAGGGGTCCATTTTGCTGCGAGTGAAAGGGTGCTTTGAGGGTCGAGACTATCTTGGCTAATTTGTCCATTCATCAGGGCTAAAGCATGCGCGATTAATGGATGATTTGGATTACGTTGCTTACAATAATTACAGAAATACTTGATGTCCTTCCACGAACCATACGGGTGGACGGATGATGAAACAAATGTTTCTAGTGCGAACTTGGCTAGTTCTGGGAAAAAGTCGAACCATACATAAATCATCATATAGGATAGGGCGTATTCGCCTTTTCCATTAATAATGTCTCTCGTATGTCCAATCATTTTATACAAGGTTATGATAGGTTCAGGTGATATGGATAAGGATATAGATAAGGTAGTTAATAATTGTCTCAGGGTGAATGCTAAGGAATCCATTTTAGAATCGTCGACCGCTCTTACCAATTGAAAACTGAATTGAAGAATTTTCTCTCTTGTATCATTTGACCAAGTATATTCTGGATGTGCGTTTTCACCATATTGTTTAGGTGTGTGTGTAATGAGTGCTGCCATTTGTTAAGGGTTAAGTTAAATTCACGCTATAACTTTAAGTTGTTTTTATAATGGTTTATGATGGTTTATGATGTTTTTATTAGTTTGACGTTTCTTATTGTTTTTTTATGCTTTTCTAAGCTTTTACTAAGTAAATATACTTTTCTGGTTAGACATTTTTGGCGTTTTTTTTGGTCATTTGATGATTCGTCTTCTAGTTTCTCGTTGAAAATGATTAATAATTCGTTCAAATCTTCGAACATAGTAATGGATTTCTTCAATGGTATTGCGTCTATATTTTTTACAGATGTTAGAAACATATTGTCTTTACAATCATCGTTTTTTCCTGGTTTCAGATAAAATTGGACATCTAATGGCTCAACGTCTATATTATATTTTAATATGGATAATACAGAATATCTTACTCCTTTATTAATGCTATTCTTTTTAAGTATTCCAAGAATTTCTTCTCTTGAAATATAATTCGGCTGTTTTAATTTGAGTTTCTCTTCTTTTATTTGAACTATATCATTGTTTAAATTGATAAAAATAGCATGAATTTTTATGTTATGAATATCGTCTTGATAATATTGTTCGTATTCTTTATCTTGTCGATTGAAATCATCTATCCATTTGGTGTCTATTTTATTGTCGTTATTGTCGTTATTGTCGTTATTGTCGTTATTGTCGTTATTGTCGTTATCTTGATCTTTATCTTGGTTCTGGTCCATTCACAATAATAATGTGTTATAAATTCATTATATAATACATTATTGATTTTAACTAATATTACTAAAAGCCGGAGGTTTCTAATAGTCAAAATAATCGTCGATTTCTTCATCAGAATATTGGTCTGAAACATCGATTGGACTCGCATTAGAATATACCTTGTTATATTCATCCAATCCATTCATCTCGAAAAAATAATCTTTTTGTGATTCCCAGGTATCGAGCATTTTATCAAAAATATGGTCTATTCTCTCTTTCTCTTCTTGTATTTTTTGGGTTGAATCCAATTCTTCCATAATAGCTTGTTCTTTGGATGTGGATTTGGTTATTATTATATTGTTATTACTATAAGATAAACAAACCCATCCAGGTTGGATTTTATCTGTTGCGTTTTCAAGAGTAGCTACCTCTTCTAATTTTTCTTTTTGTGCTGCTGCGTTTTCAAGAGTAGCTACCTCTTCTAATTTTTCTTTTTGTGCTGCTGCGTTAGCATAATTTAATTTTGTTGATCTTGTTATTGCTGTTGTTGCTGTTATTAAATCAGGAAAATCATTATCATTAAATTTTACTATCACTTGTTTTTTTGAGACATCATTCATTGGCTTAAAAATATTAGACTTAGACATTTTTTTTGGTAGTAGATTTAGGGTAGGGTAGGGGCTAGAATCGGGTGGTTTGTTTTATAATATATAAGAATAATTTTTTAAGTCATATTTTATTCATATTTTTATTCATATGTTATGCTTTGAATATTTCATAATTATCACAACTTCGGTATAATAAGTGAAAATATGTTTCCAATTCTTCCATTGATGTGTTTGTCATATAATAACATTTCATACGTGAAAAATTAAATTTATCTAAAATTTCCCATAATATTTCTGGTTTTTGTTTATTATCTAGAACTATAAAATCATTGGTTGTGGTGTCGTATAGTTCGCGGATTTTATTTAAACTTTCATCGTCCTTAAACAATTCTACTCCCAAAATACAAAATTGTTTTGTATAATTCAAGTTTACTAATTTATTACAATATTGCGGTTCATAATCACTTCCACGTGTCCATAATCTAACATTATTTTCTAAATATTTGGTATCTTCATATGCGTCTAGTTCTTTCATTCGTTCATGAACTTTATACTTGTCATAACATTGTTTAAATAAATTATTGGGTGATAATCGGTTAATTTCTGAATTGCGAATAAGTGAAAAATTATTATTGCCTTCATTCATATATTGGACATAGCTTGCTTTATGTATTTTCACCATTTTGGTATTTACTGCTGTTCTAATAAGCAACTCGTGATCATCGCAAATGGGTAAAAATTCGCTGAAATTTCCAATTTCACGTAATGTAGTTGCTCGCCATATTCTAGGATGATTTGGAACAGAAATAATATATGATAATGTGATGTTATTAATTTGCGGTGTAATATATACATATCTCCATTTATTCATAATTTTTTCACAATAATAACCCCCGTAACCTTTACATGTAAAATCACCATAATAATAATTATTACCATTTTCATAAATATTGATGAAATCGAAATATACGAATCCAACATCTAGGTCATCTTCAAATACCTTTACTGCGTCTTTTAATGTATCGGGAAGAATCTCGTCGTCGTGATCCAATTCTAAAACATATTTTCCACGGCATAATGAGGTTGCCTCGTTTTTGACATTACCAATATTACCACTATTCTCGCTGCGTTTATATAATCTCACTCGACTATCCTTTTTAAATACTTTTCTTAAATAATTAAAATGCGTATCTGTTGGCGAATCGTCGAGGATTACCCATTCCCAATCTCGATAGGTTTGAAGTTTTATACTATCATATGCGCGATGTATTTTATCATATGAATTATAACAAGTTGTCATTATTGAAAACCCTGGACGTGTTATTTCATGACTTAGTGTGACATTATCCATATAGCAAAAATTCACTGCTGAATTGAATTGATCTAATGGAGGTAAAGTATTATAATGTATCCATCGTTTTCTCATTCTTGGAACGATTATCCTGTTTACATCTTCCAAATATTCAGAATCATCTGGACCTAATGTTATCAATAAATGATAACTAGTATCGAATAATTTTAATAAATGTTCTGTTTTATCTGTAATTATATGAATATTACAATTAAATGAATCTTTATTTATTTCAAAAAAATTATCCATGAGGTTGGCATATTTTTTGTATCGAAATACTATGATATTTGGATACTTCATCTGTTTTTATTTGTTATTGTTGGGATTATTTTAAATCTTTTTATTTGTTATTTGTTTTTATTTGTTATTTGTTTTTATTTGTTCCTTGTTTTATTATTTATAGATTCAAAATGATTTAAAGATGTTTTTTAATATTAAACTATCTCCTAACAGCAAATTGTTTATTCACTATTACCTTAGGTAAAAATCTCACCCTTTATATATATTTACAGGAGATCGCATAAAACAAAAATATGGTAGTAGTATGTTGGTAGAATTTGTTTTCTACCAAATCTTACTACAAGCTATAAGCTAAAGCCTACTATAAATGACAAGTGCTGTCGTTTCTCGTTGTCTTTGGATATGACATTATTTTTTTTCGAGACCAGGTCTGGATTCGAATAAAAACGAGTATAGATTGTAAAAAGGTATAAAAATAAATTATTGGTAATATATAAAATGGATAATAATAATGATGTAGTAAATAGTGTTAGTGATGTAGTAAATAGTGATAGTGATGTAGTAAATAGTGATAGTGATGTAGTAAATAGTGATAGTGATGTAGTAAATAGTGTTAGTGTTAGTGTTAGTGATGTAGTAAATAGTGTTAGTGATGTAGTAAATAGTGTTAGTGATGTAGTAAATAGTGTTAGTGATGTAGTAGATAGTAGCAACAATGTTTTATTAGATATATTAATTGATAATCTGGTGTATCGTATGATGACATACAATGAAGAAGAAGAGTTGACTAATAATTATCCCTATTCATTGTTATTATCTAATTTGAATTATATTTCTTTATTGACAGATTATGAACATAGTTACCTGAATGATTATGTTCATGGCTATAGTTATAACCATGGTTATAATGATAATGAGATATTACATTCAAGTTTATACGAACGAAATCCTATAAAACATGTTATTTCAAATGAAATAAAAGAAAAACTTATTAAAAATATTATCAAATTTCGTGATGCTGTTAATGTAGAAGGACAGAAACTATGTGCTATTACGTATGAGGAATTCGTTGAAGATAGCGATATTATTCAATTGCCTTGTTTTCATTGTTTTTTTGCTCAACCGATTATTACTTGGTTGACTGAGGAATGCTCTAGTTGTCCCGTATGTAAATATAATTTTGATTCTGTAGAAAAAAATAGTGCTGCTAATGCTGGACCATTAGAAGATGATAACGAAATGTTGGGATAAGGGGGACTGCTGGAATCTGGTTGGTATCGTGATTTCTTATTTTTGTATTTGTAATTTGAAATGAAAAAAATAAAATAATAATAAAATAATAATAAAATAATAATAATAAAAATAATGTCATATTATATATGAAATTATTCAATATTAGTCAATTTAGTAATACGTCTGATTATTTGCCTATTCTGAATGGTGTAATTATTACAGATATAATTGTGATTATATTATTACTCGTTGGAATTATAAATTCGAGTGTATTACAAACATGGTATCGTTCTATTTCTTTAAGTGCGGTCATTGCGGATGTCTTGATTATTTTTATTGGAATTATTATTACCAGATTTATCTATCCCTTGTTTTTTTCCGAATATAAAATGTCTTATTTTATTTTTCTAGCTGTATGTGTTCAAGTAATTCATGATGTTTTATTCTATTTATTTGTGAAAGCATTTCCGAGTAAAAAAAGTATTATTATTGATATTTTTCAACGTTATGGTAAAGAAGTGGGATATAAAGCAATTCTTTCTGATAGTATGATGATGATTTCATCAGTCCTTATTGCGTCTTATTTGAAGGGAGAAAGTTTGAATATAAATATTATTACTTTGATTCTTTCTATTTATTTGATTCCATATTTGATTTATTCTGTCTAGTCTAGGCGTGGTTTTTTCTAAATATCATTAAAATCGAATTGTTCATCATCTGCTGCTGCTGTTGTTGTTGTTGTTGTTGTGCCGATTGTCTTATTTGTCGCTTCTTCAATACTTTTCATTAATTTCAAATAATCTTCTTGACGTTCACTTATAAATTCCACATCGTCGCTATTGGTTGATGAGCTCGCATTATCATTCGCAATAAATATAGACCAATCCATAGTTGGAACTCGCGATATTAATCTGTCTTTATCCGGGTCTTGATAAACTTCTAATAAATCACAATTTTCTAATTTATCTTTCTTTTCTGATTCATAATCACGTAATCCTACTAATACCCATTTACCATTTGTAATGGTATTATCGCGCTTTCCTCTTCCTCTGAATTTACCACGAATAAAACATAATCTGGTTATTTTGTCCTGGCATATAACATGACACATTCCGTTCCCCATATTTTTAGTTACTTGGGCGTATAATTCGCCTTCTTCTAATGCTAGACGCGTATTATTTGAATTGACATTATTTGTTGTCGTATATTTTCTTGCTTGTCCTTTATGACCGGAACCACCTTTTACGTTTTTAACCATTCTCTTGCTTTGTTTATGCTTTATATTTGTATTGTTCTTTTTATTTCAATTTTTATTTTTATTATTTTTATTATAATAAAACTGAAACATATTTTTTGTAGAAAATAAAGACAACCGATAAGAATATGAAGCACGTTATTATATATATTGCCTCATTGAAATGCGATATTCAATTCAATATTGGAGAGAACGCAGAAGATAATGACTCTATTATTCGTTTGGCCGAGGCGGATGATTTGTGGTTTCATATTGGAGGTGGCAAACCTTCTTGTCATGTGACTGCGTCTAATGTTATTACTGATAGTAAAAATAGTAAAGATAGTAAAAAAGGGTTGAAATATATTATTACACAGGGAGCAGTTTTGTGTAAATCCATGTCGAAATATAAGTCTGATAAAAATGTTGAAATTGTCTATACTTTTGTAAAAAATGTGTGTTGTTCTGAAATTCCCGGTCGTGTTACGTTGTCAAATTATAAGACGATTATTATCTAGGGGTGAGGGGTGAGGGGTAGGTGGTTTGTGTTGCTCTAGTATTTCACTTGGCATGCGGTCATGATTTCTAGGATATCTGATAGAGGTTCATATAAACTATTTTGTTTGAAATCATTATAAAAGTTTGTCCATGTTCTTATCGATTCTATCGCTTGGATACTTTTGTCTTGAACTTGTTTTTTCTGTTCATCCGGCTCATAATTGAACCTGGTATAAAACTGATCTTCCAAATAAATGTCTGGAAAATCGACTTTTTTATTTGTATGATCTAAAATACCTTTGAATGCTTGGATTCTTTTTAACCAAATGGGAGAGAAAGACGCATAATATAGCCAGTTATACCAGTAAATGTCGTTAAGGGACGGCGAAGGAGTATTTCTCTCTAATTTGAATAGACTTAAGAAGTTTCCTTCATCAATACTTGCTATACAGGCCATAGGAAGAATCTTATGTGCGTATATTTTTGCTGGCGTATCTATGTAAATATTGTTATACTTTTCTATTTCGCCTTTTTCTATGTTCATATATAAATTTTTTCCCATTTTCAATCCTTTTTGTTGTGCGCAATAATACATTATTATTGATAATAAGGTAGTTCGATTACTTACGCTTTTGACTTCTTTTGTTAGGAGTTTCCATTTTTTTTGTATTGTGGCGGATGCTAATTTCATTTTTGTAGAGATCCCTTTGAAATGATCGAGTGCGATATTTAATAGAATGTGTAAATTAGACGCTGAACATTTACGTAATATATAATCGGCGATGTTTACATAATCGTTTGTTTCTAAGTAGCCGATAAATTGGTCTATTGAATCATCATCTGATGCGCTGTCTGTTTTTGCGAATATGTTTGCGGTTTGTCTTAGCATAAATACATCTAAATTATATGGGCGGATCAAAAAGTCGTTGATGATTGTGCTAATAATTTTATCTTTATCTTCCGTTTTCTCTCTATTTATTAAGTCGTCGTCGTCATCATCAACATCAACATCAACCTCAACCTCAACCTCAACCTCAACATCTATTTCTTCAACTTTTAATCGATCCTCTTTTAACCGATCCTCTTTTAACCGATCCTCTTTTAACCGATCCTCTTTTAGCCAATCCTTTTGTTTTTTTATTAAATAATCTTTAAACGAGAAATTCAAAGTCGCATAAAAATCGAAATAAATCTGCCATATCAATTCGAATAATTCTAGTTCAAATCCTGAATAGTATAATTCATATGCCCAGAATATACTGACTGGATTTTTAGTCAAGAGAGAAACCAGTAATGCTAATTTTACTTCATCTTTCAAATATAAATATCTTGTCAATATTACTTTAGAGGGTTTTTCTATATTTTCTTTTTCGTTCATTTTTGATTGAATAATTATGGAGCATGCGTTACCCATTTTTTGATTAGTTGATTGGTTAAATAAACATAATTTATATTTTAAATTCAATTTTATTTTTTTTGTTTTATTTTTGTTTATGTTTATGTATGTTTTTGTTTTTGTTTTTGTCTATGCTAATTATATAAGATGACTGCGTGGACTGATTTTGTTAAGAAAACCTATGATGCTGGGCATGCCAAAGACTCCAATTATAAATTAAAGGATGCTATGAGAGATGCGTCAAAAACATATAAGAAGCAAAAGAGTGCTGCTGCTCCTGCTGCTGTTGAGGCTACTGCTGATGCTGCTGTCCCTGCTGATAAGAAGAGTAGAAAGAGCAGAAAGAGCAGGAAATCAAAGAAGAAGAAGTGTACGTTGGTTTGTAAAGGTGGCAAGAGAAAGAAGAGTAGACGTGCTAGAAAATAAAATCCTCCATTATTGTGAGAGTTTTTCCTGCGCTATTCCTTTGTTCTCCCTTTATTTGAATATTCTGAATCAATAATAGAGAGAAATTAGTTATATATTTTTTCAAATTTTCTGGGACCTCTTCTTCATCCTCCAATTGCTGAAGTTGTAGAAGATAAATCATACTTAAACTATAATTGTCCCAAGTATTGCTTTTTTTCAGCAATTCTTTAATAATATACTCTTTTGGCTTATTTATAAAAGGACGAAGAGAGAGAATGACTTGTTCTTTATATTGTTCTTTTGTTTGTTTTATTTTTGTTAATATAAAGACTGGGTATAGGGTTGTAAAATCTTCAGCAATATGCTCTATATTTGTCAGTGATAATGTGGTCTGATTTGTTAAATAACTTATGACATATACTTCCAGAGGTTGATTATAAAAGATTGGTTCGTTTGTACTAGGCTTGGGTATGAATTGGAAAAATAGATTACTTATTCTCTCTTCATTCAAAGATGGAAAGTGAAAAGAATGACTAAAGTTTGATATTAGCGGTTGATTATTCTTGTTTAATTGGATATTTGAGGGGATGAGATTTAAATGGACGAGGTTGTGATTGTTTAGTATTTGAATAGTATTTAATAAATAAGTATAATTATTTATCATATTAAATAGAGTGGATTTGGAAGAATGAGTAGAATAGGTAGAATGAGTGGATTTATTTGTTGTCATCAAAATCATTTTCTTTTTATCATTATTTGGTTCAAAATACCCTACATCCATTTGCGTTTTTACTGCGTATGAATATGTTAATATTGGATTGAAATATAAAAAATAATTGGGGATTTTCATAATATGATGTTGTGAAATAGTAATTTCATTGATTGAAAAAAAATCGTAAGGTTTGATGGTTGTTATTGTTTTTGTTTTAGTTGTTTTAGTTGTTATTGTTGGGTTTTCTGGCCGTATAAATCTATAGAAAATACATTTATTTTGTTTTGTTTTTCTTTGTGACATGATTTATATTTGATTATGTTTTTTTTTAAAACGAATAACTTATTAATTTGATTCTTCAATTGCTCCTGCTGCCGCTTGTCTATAGATAAAATACCGGTTTTTGTATGTTTTTTTGATTTTCTCTCTAATCGTTTCTGAATCTTTCATTCCTTGTTCTATCAAATTAGAAATACATGTTTTCAATAATTCCATATTACAATTACAGAAATCCGAAAATCCATCGGATGGTTTGTAATTATTGGTTCGAATATTTCTAGAAATATGGGTATCCATTTCATCTAGCATTTCTTTTTTAATACAAACATAATGTTTGCGTTGTTGGTGTGTGGATAGTTCCGTTTTTTTAGTGCTCTTTTTTCGGAAATAATATCTGCCGCTTTTGAACATTTTATCTACTATATCGCCTTTGTATCCTAAATCGGTAAGTCGTGTTACTTCGCTACCGACTAATTCCTCATTATCGATTACCCATTGTAGCCACGCTTCTTTAAAACTTTTTCTGTCGTCGTATTGATGGATTTTGGAGAATTGATAGAGATGATCCATGAATTCTTGGGTGAATTTATACCTGAAAATAGCAATGTTTAATGGATCATGATTTGGTTCATTTGAATCATTTTGCTCATTGTTCTGATTAAATTGGTCCTCATCATCCATCCTGCTGCTATCATAAGAATCTCTTCTATTTTCATGATTAGTTGTTCTATTGCTACTATTATTGCTACTACTATTGCTGAACAAACTATCAGAAAACATTGGAGTTGTGTTAGTTTCAACATTTGACATTTTATAAGGGGATTGGAGAGAGGGTTTGGGTGGGGGGGGGGGGAAAGTTATTTATAATTAACTTTATGATGATTAAATTATTTCAATTTTTTTAGTATTATAAATATAATCTATTATGTTATAATACATTATAATGTCTATTGTTGGTCTCAATTATCCTACCACTTTTATGCTTTCATCTCAAGTTTATCGTGATATGTGTAATCAAGACGATCAATCTTATCGAAATATAGTGACTATTAATCTGATGCCTGCGGGACCCCTTGCTCGATTCGTTCGTAGAATACAATTGCCTTATTTATCTCCCTTTCAATTTGGTGGAAGTGGAGGTGATTATAGCGGGCTGAGTAGTGTTGGTAAACAATGTGTATTAGCACTGATTTCTTTACGTGGCATCGGTTCTAGTAAGGGTTATGGACAGGGTAATCGTAATAATGGCCTTATGGATGTATCAGAAGTTCCTGATTTGTTCTCCTTTTTATTATCCAATGGATATAAGATTGATACGAGTTTAACTAAAATGATGAATTCTAATGATATTTTTGGTAGTGGTAGTGGTGTTGGTGTGAGTAGTATAGCGTTTATTACGTATACCGGCTAATTAGTTAACGGCTCTGCGGCTAGGAGCATTTTTTCTTTGTATAAATTCATTCAATAATCGCATAAATTTCGCAGTGCTCAACAACTTTCTCGCCTTTCCTTTATTACAACGAACTTCTTTCAACAATTCTGAAATAAATTGTGCGTTCATGTTACACATATACTTTCCAAACCCTTCACATGGAACGCCGTTTGCCATAATAACATCCGTAAAATAATTGTCGGTTGTGATGTGGTAATATTCATACTTATCATCACCATCATCTAATTCTGTTTGCTTGAATCGGTCTCCCAAATCTTTCACTGCGACAAACTTATTTCCAATCAATATCTCATGACAAGGGGATAAATATAAATCCTTAATACATTTATACGATGAATCAATCTGTGTTCCTTTTGGAATAATATATGGGTGTGTATTTTGATTTCTCTCACACACAAATGTGGATACATCAAATACATTCATTTCTTTACCGAGATGATTGATTAATTTATCCGATTGGCTTAACATTTCGACCGCAACATATCCGCGTTTAGATGTAAGAATTTGACTACCTTTCAAAAAACAAACCACCCTAGGTAACACCACTTGAATTGTAAAAGTGTTTGCTAAAGAGTGTGTCCATGAATTGTATGTAGCTGGAAGCACGCTGCTTGGAACAATAATAGTTGATAATGATGATCCGGCAAATGCGTTCACATCAATCAATGAGCCAGTGCCAATATTAGTTTTACTTAAATCAAGTGTAGTTAATGATGTGCATCCATAAAACGCAGATGTCGATATAGTAGTAAGATTGGTCGCAATTGACATAACTACCGATGATAATGAGGTACATTCATTAAACGCATATTGTCCAATAGATGTGACCTGACTAGAAATAGTTATTGTAGTTAACGCGGTATTTCCACTAAATGAATAATCTCCAATTTGAGTACCAGCCATTAATATATATATATTAACTAAATAATAACTACAAAATATTTAATTACATCTTTGTCTTATTTTTCATCTTTTTTCATTTTTGTATAAATGATAAAAGATAACACTATTTTATTACACGTTTATGTGTAAAACATAATTATAGTTTTGCCTGAGTCATCGCCGTACAATTAGCAAAGGCATACTTACCAATATTAACTCCACTAGTCAATGTAATGGCTTTCAACGCCGTTCCGGCCAACGCATTTGCGCCAATAGTAGTTACTGATGGCGGAATGCTGATTGTTGATAATGAAGAGCAGCCATTAAATGAATTCGCACTAATACTAGCCAATGTTGCTGGTAATGCCACTTGCGCCAATGAGGTACATCCTGAAAAAGCACTCGCCGGAATACTGGTTATGCCAGTAGCAGCAGCTAAATTTACACTTTTTACTTGCGTGTTTGCTAGTGCGCCAGCTGACAATGTGGTGTTTGCGCCTGCCGTTACAACATTTACCGCTGAGCTCACTGCGCCAGCAGAAATAGCGCCACTTAATGTGACTGATGGTGCGGTATAAGCCGGTGTAGGAATAGTAATAGAAACTGATGCGCTTACACCATTTACTAATCCCGAATTAATAGCTCTAAAATATATAAGTTGTGATGCTCCTGGAGTTAATCCTACTATTGATGGAATATGTGTAAATGACCCGCTGCTAGTTAATGTAGAACTTAATGTTGTCCAAGCTGCTGACACGTCTGTTGTCCATTGATAATGGGTAGTAGTAGACCCGTTACTAGCACCGGCAGTGACTGCTATAGTAATGCCAGTCGCACTAAGGGTTGGTGCGGGAGGAGGGGTATAAATAGAAACGGATACTGGTCCTGCTGAAGAACTAGTGCCCGCACTATTAACGGCTCTTAATAAAACAGAATATGTTCCGCCAGCTAAAAATGAAAAATCTAATGGAGATGCTGCGTCTACAGGACTGAATGCTGTCCATGTTGTTCCACTATTGGTAGAATATTGATAATTGGTTACTGACGCATCCGAATTGGTGAATGAAACCTGGGTTCCAGAAACGGATAGGCCGGTAGGGGCTGATGGAGGGGATGGGGGAGCTGCTTGACCCGAATAACCGCTACTTGCGATGGCAGTATGATCTGATTGTCCTATTCTAGTGTCAATATCCCCAATACCTTGCCAATTTATTCCGTCAGAAGATATGGCCGCACCAAAAGCAGGCCAAGATCCAGAACCACACGCAATCCACGAAGTACCATTCCATATAACATTTTCACCCATGGTACTAAACATTGTTGTATTAGCCGGGGTCGTGGTAATTGCGTTCCATGTTAAACCTCGATCTGACGAATAAGCGATATTATTATATGTATTTGCTGCCATACCCGTAGCAACAATCATACCAGCTGGATTTATTGCCATATAATGAACTTCTTGATTGACCTGGCAAGACACCGCATTAAGAACTATTGTGGAAAATGGTGAACTAAATCCCGAGCTAATATATAATGATGATAATTGCGGGGATTCATATTGGCCCCATTTTGTTCCTATTAACCAGTTACTTCCATTCCATAATATAGAGGATATTCTTATACCGCGAACATTGGCATTCGAAAATGTAGAGCAAGATACTGCCGACCAGTTAATACCATCTGCAGAATATGCTAAATTAGTAGTACCAGTATATTCTTGACCGCATCCTGCTAAAAAATACGTCCCATTATAACCAATGGCAGTTACGCAACCCGAACCACTTCCCTGACAATTACCAAATATACTTTTGATAGAATTTGCCGGACTCCAGGTAATTCCATTAGTAGAATAGTATATAGCGGCGTTTCCAGTAGGATTATCCTGGTGCCAACCACCCCATAAATAAATTGACGAATTATTCGGTAATGTAGCATATATAATAGCAGACTCATTCACAAGGCCAGTATATGGTCTATTTGTACATTGTGTCCATGAAGAGCTAGTAGGTAAAGCAGATCCGGAAGAATAGTATAAAAGACCATTTCCAGCTATACAAACCCATTTATCCCCACTCCACAATATTCTACCCATACCAGAAGTTGTCGGTGAAGACCCTAGAGTAAACGTGCTAGAAGATGATACAGGTTCTAGGCAATAAGCATATTGACCACCATACCCAGATGTATTTCCACTAATAATTGTATATGTGCTCATTATAATATTTAATTATATAATATAATATACAAATATATTAATTTCATTTTAAAATGGGACAACCCTTCTCCGTAGGAGGTTGTCTTTTAACTCATTTTTATGCCCGTTTTGTAATTTTATAACTTACTAAATAATACGTTTTTTTAACGCAGATCGGGGGATCATGATTGAAAAAATAAGCTTATATAATATAGTTTCAATAAAAAAATATATAAACAAATCCGGCGTTTAATACGTAGTAAAAAGGTGTAAAAAAATGCAAGACTCCATTTATCTTTATTCTAGAGGCGATCGTTTAGGCAGCCATATTATCCAATATTTGTCTATTATTATTTACGCATTTTATAACAATTTATATATAGTTTATGAACCCGAAAAGGTAAATTATAACAACGAGTATGAATATGAAAATGTAAAATACAATAAAAGTTGTATAGTTAAAGCTATATTAAAATGGATTGATAATCATAACAAAAAGTTTCCCAATAAAAATTATCTAGAACAATATAAAAATATTCATGCTATGGAATATTTATTAGATTTTGAAACGAAATTTGATCCCAACTCATACTTTTATAGTTGCGATTTATTAATAATTACAACACAGGTATTATATAATATTCACACAGATTTGATTAGTTATTTTAAGAAATATATTTGTAAAGATATGCGAAAATATATAAGACAATGTATTGATGATTTTGTTTTACCATATAATCCTGAAAAAAGTATTTTGGTTCATTTAAGATTAGGAGATGTAAAAGATAGAGAAGATTATGATGGGTCTATTTGTGGTAATCATTACAAGCATAGAATAGATAATGATTATCAAAGCATACAAGGTATTACGTTGGCGGTAGGTTATTCTAATAGACAAACGCCCTTGGCAAAACACAAGGTGGAGTTGGCTATACATCAGGCAAAACAAAAATATCCTGAACACGAGGTGATCATTGTCACTGCGCCAGGGGATTATGAGATAGATTATCCCTATAGATGTATTCGCAGCAATGACGAGAATTATGACATGTTCTTGTTATGTAATGCGGATGTTCTTATTTTGTCGAGAAGCACATTTTCGTTATCTGCCGCATTTTTAGGATCGGCTAGAGAAGTGTGGTCTCCATTATGGGGTCATTTTATTTGTACGGGCATCGGCACAAAATATGACAATAGCAAGTTTAATTATTTTTTTTAATTTCTTTTAATTTTTTACACCTTTTTACATTTCAAATGCCGATTGTAATAATGCGTCCTTCACGATTGCACTCTCAATGGAAAAAGTTGGACCATCGTAGACGAAATTCCTACTATTGATTTTACATTTTTTCTTATTTTTTTGCCCTGTAAAGTGGGCGTTTGAAATGAGAAAAGATGTAATATGTTTATAATGTAAAATATCCTTTATCATATATCAAAGACACAAATTTACTAAATCCTGAAATACCATTAAAAGCATAGCAATACATTTTATCACATTTACTCATTATAAAAAAATCAATCATAGTATCAGTTACTGCTTCATTAGTATTAATTTTATGATTTAAATAACCAATATGTATTTTTTTATTATCCCAATAAAATAATCCAGGATTTTGTCTTTTAAATTCTGCTGATATAGCTGATGAATCTGATAATAAAATAAATTGTTCGTCGGGATTATTTTTTAATAGATTTTGTATTTTTTCATTAAAAGTGTTAAATATATCATTGTCAAACGTGTCATTAGTAATAAGAAAAACATCACCTAATCTTAAATGTATGATGGAGTATTTTTTATTTAAATCTATATTTAAATTTTCGTATACTCTTTTTAAATAATTAGTTGTAATTTCATTAGGTGTAAATATTTGTTGAAGAAATTTTTTACAATCTAATGGTATTTCACCAAAATTTTCCATATGATCACTCTGATTTTTTGTGTAAAAAGCATTTGTCATAATACAAAATGACTTATTTTTTAAAAATAGTTTATGTAGTTCTGTATCAATATAATCATAGGTAAAAGGGGGTAATAATTCATATGTGTCATTTATTAAATCGTTTTTTATAATTTTATCATTTTTTAATAAATTATTAAATATTTCATGACTATCATCTAAATATAAGTCATAATTATATAATTTTGAATAATTAAATAAAGCAATAGTTCCTCTTATAAAATCTCCTAATCCTGGAGGGGCAAACGAATTAGATTTACAAATTTTCACATATTTATGTATACAATATTTTTTTGATTCTATTAATTGGTAAACATTATACATATTTCCTCTGAATAAAGTTATCCATAAAGAACAATTTCCCGTATTACACACTATGTATTTACATTTGGACATTATCATCGTGATTGCGAGATAATATTGTGAATAATACAAATTATTATTCGGACTTATTTTATCAACAGATAAGTTATCATGTTTATTTATAACTCTAATTTCATCCTTAAAATAAAATGAATTATTTGGAAATTCTTGTGTCATTCTATCAATAAATTCTTTTTCATCACTTTGAATCAGAAATCGTATATTATTATTATTGTTGTATAATGATCTAGCTTTTATAATATATTCTTCATAACTAGGTAATGTTGTTTCTGTTATCTTATCATTTCCTCTTAAAAATAAAACGCATATATTTTCATAACTATCAATATTATATTTATTTTCTATAAATTTTATATTATTTTTAATATTATCCGATGGACTAAAATATTTATGGATGAAAGGTGTCAAATCACTGAAATTTAATTTTGAATAATCTATGAATTGATATCGTTCTCTGAAATCTATTGGATGATCATACAGGACATCAAGATCTAAATTGTTAGAAAAATATTCGCCAGTTATATCATTCATATTAGTTCCTGATTTATATAATTCAAATTGTTTTGAACTATCCACAAATATTGGTAGTTTTTTTACTGCGTTAAAATATAAAACAAGATCAAATAATCTTAATGTACAATTACTAAAAAATCCTTCCCCTGGTTGAACAACTAATATTTCATTATCAATATCTTGTTTAATTAAATATATATTATCACAAATAGTATCATACCTTTGTATTAAATTTATATAAAATCCTGCTTCCAAACGATTAGCTCCAAAAAAATTTTCTTTTAATAAACAATGACACGAAAAATGCGAGCATATTTCATTATCCCCAACAGGCAATCCTAATTTATAACAACCAATTGTAAAATAAACATCTTCAGCATCTGTTAATAAACTTTGCGAATTCTGTGTAGATTTATCAGTTCCAAATGTATCTATAATCTTTATCATATCTAATCTTTTTCTTAACGAGAGACCACCTTGAAAATTGTTATATCGTGGATGTATATTTTCACGTGTTAATTCAGGCCATGTGTATGATTGATTTGCACCAATATAACTTTTATTTAAGCCTATATAAAAGTCTATAGTGTGAGGTTCTTGATTCATAATCATACTATTTATTGTAAATAGCAATACATAATCACCATATAAGGTTTCCCATAATTCTTTTGATTTTAAAAAATCCCAATATTCAAAACATGAAAAACTGGTTGAATTTAATTCTCTAATCTCAATGTCTTCATTTTTCAATAAATCAATCCACGTATTTTTTAATCCTTTTCCACAATAAAAAACAATTTTCCAGTTTTGTTTATCTAGTTTTTTGTAATAATCATTTATTACAAATGGTAAGTGCTTACGAAAATTAGGCTCAACAATTAAGGCCGTGTTTTTATTATTGCTACTTTTAAAATAGTTATTTTGAATTGTATTTTCCATATTTTCAAAATTTTGAATATCATTTATAAATGATTTTACTATATGTTCTTTATTAAAAAGTATAATATCATCCCATTGTTCTCTTACTAAATGTAATGTGTTTTTTGCCCAATCTATTTCTTCAATACCATAAGCAACTCCATATAATCTATCAATTCCTTTATATTTCATATAATCAGCAGTACCATAACTATTATACCAATCTGTGCGTGTTTTTTCTTTAACTTTATAAACAACTGAAATACAACCACACAAAGCTGCAATAATAGTTAAAAACGTACAAGCATCATAAGATATAAATAATTCATTATTATTAAATATTTGTATATGGTCTTCTGGCGTATGGTCACGTGTAATTTCAAACGAATCGTTTGCGTGAATTGAAACTATATCAGATTTATGCGTATGTGTTTTTCTAAATGTATGACAATGTCCTTGTCTAATGTTTAAATTATTATTTTTAATATTTGGATTTAAATAAATAGCTGTTAGCATTTTATAAATGTTCCCCCTTTTTTCTGGTTGTAGAGACATTTTTACTTCTGAATTAAAATAATAAACTAGTTCATTTTTTCCCCAGGTATTTACCCTTTCATATGGAACATTTTGACCTAATTCACTTAACATCCATCTGACAACATTTTTCGCATTTAATGGATTTCCAGTAATTCCTTCACAATAAATAACAATAGTATTATCATCTATAGGAAAATCATCATTATAATAATTATCAAATAAACTATTTGGAGTTATTCCATGTTTATGATACATTTTAACAGATTGTCCTAATTCTTTAAGTAATTGAGCTAAATAATAATGAACTATTGTTCCACCATCAAATAAACAAAATCCATTATGAGGATAAATTAATATATTTTTGGTATATCCATTTTCAACTAGTTGTTTCAAACTATCATCTTTAATAGTGGCTAAGTTGGTATAATTGATAAAATATTTCAAATCTCTTATATTTTCATTAGATTGTGTCGAAACATCTCCGCGTGTCATTTTAATATTCTGAAAATATTCCAGCGACTGAATACGATAATGATTCAATCTAATTTTATTATCATTAAAAGTCTCTGTTTCTAATACTTTTTTTTGTAATGATCCCGGATGTACCAGCCAATGAATCCATATTTCAGAACTATCCGTTATTGCTTTTGGTTTAAAAATATATTTGGTACCATTTTCAATATCTTCTTCTCTATGTATAATTGAGGTCCTTATATCTTTTGGATGTTCAATTAAATAATCACTGCCATAAAAGAATGAGTTTGTATAAATTACATTATAACTATCAAAATCATCGTTTAAAACACTACTAAGTTTCATGGTTGTTCCAAAAAAGAACTCATCTAAGTCACAAATACATAACCATTTTGTTTTTTCCTTTAATTTTTCGTTATCAAATACATATCTATAATGTTGTGGCTGTTGATGTTTTTCTTGTCTATTATAATAAGTAACTAGACCTTTATCGATATACTCATCTAAAATATTCAAAGGATCATCTGTGCTTCCATTATCAATAAGATAAAAATGATCGACCCCTTGCCATAAATAATGTTCTAACCACATTCGTAAATTCATGGTTTCATTTTTAAATATAGCCATGACGCATAAATTATACTGCTCTAGTTGTTTGGGTGATTCATCAATATATAATTTTCTATTTTTAAAATCAATATAAATGTCGTGATCGCGTTCAATAGTATAATTGTTTTCTTTGGGTTCGTTTTCGTCTTGTTCGCATGTAATGAATATTTTTTTATATGAACCATAAGAAGGATCGCCAAATATGGATGCCCTAGATTCATCTTGTTTCGGAATATGCGATATACCTTGTTTTGTTGTTCTTTTTGATAGCACATCAGTTATGTCTATCTTATTCGTGTCAATCCCATATTCGATTTTAAAGTTTTTGGATAACATGAGATGGAACGATAATATTATATATAAATATTTAGATTCATATATAAATACGCACAATAAATATATCTAAATAATTAAGAAGATACTTAAAAAATAAGTATACACCGATGAAGATTTAAAATGGGACAACCCTCCTATTGAGGTTTGCTTTTTAATTCATTTATCGGTAACGTTGCCCTTAAACAAATAAATAGGACGCTTAAAAGCGTCCTATTTATTTGTTTAATGGTGTAAAGATACTTAAAAATATAAATATATATAATAATGGTGTAAAGATACTTAAAAATATAAATATATATAAAATACGAACTAATGAGTAAAAAAATTTGGTATGCTCCAAATCAAAAGGAAGCTTATGGAGAAGCCGAAATTAAAGCAGTAGTTGATTGTTTGAATGATGGATGGTTGGCTGGTTTTGGACCACGAACAATTGAATTTGAAAATAAAGTATCAGAATTATTTGGAAAAAAACATGGACTATTTGTAAATAGTGGTTCTTCAGCAATTTTATTGGGATTAAACGCATTGAATTTAGAACCTGGAACAGAAGTTATTACACCTGCGTGTACCTTTTCCACAACATTAGCTCCTATTATTCAAAGTGGTTTAAAGCCAGTTTTTTGCGATGTAGAAATTGGAACATATGTTCCAACACCTGACCAAGTGTGTGAAAAAATTACTGAAAAAACTAAAGTAATTTTGATTCCAAATTTAGTCGGTTCAAAACCAGACTGGGCAGAAATTAGAAAAAGAACAAACTTAATATTATTTGAAGATTCTGCTGATACTATTACTTTAACTCCAGAAACTGATATTTCTATTACAAGTTTTTATTCAAGTCATTTAATAACTGCGTGTGGTTCTGGGGGAATGGTAATGTTTAATGACGAAAAATTGTTAAAAAGAGCTACGATGTTCAGAGATTGGGGACGAATTGGAGATAATTTAGAAGATATAAAATCCCGTTTTGAATTTTGTGTAGATGGAATTCCGTATGATTATAAATTTTTATATGGAGCAGTTGGATATAATATGAAATCTTCAGAAGTTAACGCAGCATTTGGATTGGTCCAAATATCTAGAATTGAAGAGATCAGAGAGAAAAGAAAAGCAGTATTTAACAGATATATAGAAAATTTAAAGGATGTTACCGAACTTGTCTTGCCAATAAATACATTTAATAGTGACTGGTTGGCTATAGCATTTATGACATCTAGACGTTTAGAACTTTTAACATTTTTGGAAGAAAATAATATTCAAACCAGGGTGTGTTTTGCTGGAAATGTTACAAGACATCCTGCGTATCGTGAATATTTGGAAGTTTTTCCAAATTCAGACCGCATAATGGCGGAAGGATTTTTATTAGGAGCACATCATGGGATGGTTGTTGAAGACGTTGATTATGTCTGTTCTAAAATTAAGGAATTTTTTACATCTTTCAGCGTTTGAAATGGAAAAAGATGTAATCAATAATAACTTTATTTAGGATTTATAAGATTTTTGGAAGAGGGAAACTTGGCATGAATTATTTTTATTCGATACCATATATAGTGTCGAATAAAAACGTATCACCCTCAAGAAATCAATAAGGATTTTTTTGGGATATAATGATTAAATATTCTAAGATGAATTATTGTAATTATTTTTTATACAAAATGTTTTAAATTTTGTTCCATCAGCATTTCCTTCATGATGATAACCAGCTATTTCTTCTTTTATAAATTCATAAGTAAATTCACGAGATTCTGAAAACTTTTCTATAAATTCAACAAGTGACAAATTTTCATCTCCAACAAAATTAAAAACCTCAAAATAATTCGGCATGTTATTAATAATAAAAACTATACGTTTCGCCATTTCTAATATATCTAACCATCGTTTTTTTGTTTTGTTGCTAATGATAAAATGAGGAGTTTTTTCATTTTCAAATTTTTGTTTTATAATTGACGGAAACCTTTCTTTTTGACAATAAGGACCATATGTATTTAATAATCTGATTGAAGTTGTACAAATTCCATATGTGTGAAAATAAGCTGAACACATATGCTCACATGCCACTTTTGACGCACCATACATATTATAAGATTTTAATAAATCAGTTTCAGATGACGTATCTGTTGCGTAACCATATACTTCACAACTGCTTAAAAATATAAATTTTTTTATATCATTTTTACGTGCAAATTCTAATAAATTAAATGTATATAAAATATTATCGTTTATACCATTTTCTGGATTTGATATGCATGATTTTGACGAAGGATCGCCACCGGCATGTATTATAACATCAATTTTTGTTGTAATAGTATCTAGATCTGTATATTTTTTAATATTATCTGGTATATTATTATCATTTTTATGTATTAAACACACAACTTCCCAATTTGTATTATTAATAATTTCATCAATAATATTGCGACCAACAAATCCATTACCACCAGTTAGCAATACTATCATAATTGCAATAATAACATTAGTTAATGTTCTGTTTTTATATTATATTTACCGCGAATAAATATTATATCAAAATTTGAATATTTGAATGTGTAAAAATAAAAAGGTCTAATGCGTTAGAAACATATATATATTGTATACATAAATTATATATGAAAAACGTTGATGAGATTATGGTAAATAATAATTTACAAAATAATTTACAAAATATAGTTCTTCACAAAGATATTTATTGGCCGATAAAAGATAGTGGTGGAAACGTTAGTGCGGATTTTGCTCCTACCGGAAGCACATGTTATAAATTAATGAATGATTTTCCAGACGTCCCTAATAAAATTTCTAACTTTGTTAAAAATAAAGATGTAGTTTTACAAGCTGGTGGAAATGTGGGGTTTTATGTTAAAAAATATGCAGAACTTTTTAATAGAGTTTATACATTTGAACCAGAACCTTTATCGTTTTTTTGTCTGAATCTTAATGTTACCAACCCAAATGTTACTAAAATTCAAGCGTGTTTAGGAAACACCCATGAATGTGTGAATTTATACAATGCTTGTGACACATCATTGGGTCATGGTGGGTCTCATGTAACTGGACCAGGAACTACTCCGACATTAATGATTGATGATCTTAATTTACAAATTTGCGATTTAATACATTTAGATATTGAAGGATATGAAGAAAAGGCTTTATTAGGAGGAATTGAAACTATTAAACGTTGCAAACCGGTTATAGCTTTAGAATATTATGAACCATGGTGTGATAGATATGGAACAAATCTAAATAACATAGAAAATTTGCTATTTTCTCTTGAATACAAATATGTGACAGAAGTTCAAGGAGACAGGGTTTATACACCAAATGATTATTAATCTTTATAACCTCAAGAAAATCTGCAGGATTTTCTCGAGGGTTACTCGTTTTTATTCGAGACCGATATGGTCTCGAATAAAAATAATGTCATACCTAACGCAACGGGAAATTACTACTCAAAGAGTGGTCTTTCCAGTAGAGCTTGTAGGTTAATTTATATTTGTTTCGCACCAATAATAATAGATGGATATATCCTTTATCTTTGAAAAAATATAATAAGATTAAACGTATTAGATTTAACCTTATTAAATAATATATGTTTCACGACCTAACATTAAGAGACGGATCACACGCAATTGCGCATCAACTAACTGAAGAAATGATTGAAGAATATTGTATATTTGCTGAAGATGCTGGTATAGAAGTAATTGAAGTTGGTCATGGTAATGGTTTAGGAGCATCATCAATACTTATTGGTGAATCGTTATTAACAGATTTTGATATGATTACCATTGCCAAAAGACATTTAAAAAAAACAAAATTATCCGTTCATATTATTCCAGGGCTCGCAACAATTACTCGTGATATTGATCCAGCAATAGAATTAGGTGTAGATATATTCCGAATAGCAAGTCACTGCACAGAAGCATCTTTAACAAAAACACATATTGAATATTTGGTAAATAAAGGGAAAAATGTATATGGTGTTTTAATGATGTCTGCTAGTTGTTCGGTTGAAACATTATATAATGAAGCTAATAAAATGAAGTCATATGGAGCAATGGCTATTATAATTATGGATTCATCAGGTTCTTATAAACCAATAGATGTTTCAGAAAGAATTAAAGCTCTAACAAAATTAGAATTACCTATTGGATTTCACGGACATAATAATTTATATTTAGCTGTTGCGAATTCATTGGCTGCTATAGAAAGTGGTGCTTCTATAATAGATGTAACACTTCGCGGATTTGGTGCTGGCGCAGGAAATACACCATTAGAAATTATGATATTTTTACAAGAATCAAAATCTATAGATAAAAATAAAGTATTAGAATATTGTGATAAATTCAAACTTCATACACCATTATGTAAGCCAATTAATATTTTAACATCAAAATTTAAACTTTTTGGTGGATTTGAAAAACATATATTAACAGCGTGTGCAAAATACAATATTTCATACATAAAACTTATAGAAGAAATTGGAAAACAAGAGTTAGTTGCTGGACAAGAAGATTTTATATATATAATTGCTAATTCCTTACAATCATCTCAGATTTCTTAGAAACATTTCCATTCATTATTTTTTTAATAATATCATACTGCAATAATGGAGACATCTCTTCTATTGGTGGTGCAAATATGCTATTATTTTCATGATTTACTACCCCTTTTACTTTTGGAATAAAATCTTGCAATGGTGGCATAAATATTTCACATATTGCAGGTCCATCAAATTCCATAAATTTTGGAAAATATGTGCTAAAATCATCCCAATTTTTTATTTGGAATTTAGCATACCCAAATGCGTCTGCCACTCGCATATAATCTGGTAAAACTATACCAGTTGTTGAATCTACTGAATTATACGAGCCTTTAAATAACATTTTTTGAGTATGTTTAATCATCAAATATCCATCATTGTTAAATATAACTATTTTTATTCTTAATTTATGCTGTATAATTGTTTGTAATTCTTGTATATTCATCATCATTCCGCCATCACAATTTAAACATAATACTTCTCTTTCTGGTGATGAAATGGACGCACCTAAAGCGGCCGGTAGACCATAACCCATTTCTCCCAAACCATAAGATGAAAACATAGTGTTGTTTGGTTTTAGACGAATAGCTTGATGTCCTGATAACAAAGCAGTTCCCATATCTGTTACAATTATTTGGTCTGGTTTTAAATAATCTGACATCTTATCAATAATTCTATACGAATTTGGAAAACAATCATCTTTGTGAGCATCCTCTATAAAAGGAAATTGTTTAGATAAATTATAACATTCATCTAACCAGTGTTGATTATTATATTTTAAATTTATTTGTTTAAGGAATTCATTGCAATCTGTTTCAATACATAAATGCGCAAAACTTTTAAATTCTGTTTTATCAACATCTACCATAATAATTTTCGATTCTCTTGCGAATTCTTTGAAGTCATAACCAGTTTGTGGAAGAGTTAATCTACTTCCTAAAACAATTATTAAATCACTTTTTTGAAGAATAAAATTTGCTGCTCGTTGACCATATAATCCAGGTCTTCCAAAATACAATGGGTGTTCATCGTGTAAAATATCAATTCCAGACCATGTTAAAAGAACTGGAATTTGTATATCTTTTATTATATTTTTAAATAATTCAACTGAGTTTGATAATTTCACACCATTTCCAACTAAAAAAATAGGTCTTGTTGATTTGGTTATTAATTCCTCAATATTTGAAATACCATTATTAATTATTTCTGGTTTATAATCATTCCATTCGCGAAATTCAATATTTTTGGATTGAATATCAAATGGTATATCTAATAAAACAGGCCCTTTTCTACCATTTAGCGCAATTGAATATGCTTTTTCTAATTCATCTTGAATTGTATCTGAATCAACTATTGTTTTTGCGTATTTTGTTGTTTTTGAAACCATATGAGGAAAATCAAATCCTTGTGTTCCATACATCCTTTTATCACAATGTTCAGAAATATAGTTTGATGATTCTTGTCCAGAAATTATTATACATGGAGTTGAATCTGCCCATAAACTTACTACTCCTGTAACTGAATTTGTAGCTCCACCACCGGCAGTTACAAGAGCCATCGCTAGTTTTCCAGTAGTTTTAAAAAATGCACCAGCAGCAATTACAGCACATTGTTCATTATGAACATTAATTATAGTAATATTATTATTTTTAAATGAATCATAAATATGAGAATTAGCTGAGCCAATAATACCAAAGACTGTAGTAATATTTTTCTTAACTAAAAAAGAACTAATAATTTCACTTACTTTCATATGAATAATATTACTATTTCTATTTATATTATTTACAACTTTAACAAATATAAAAACTATAAATAATATAAATTATATGACAGATAAAATATCTTTAGCAATTTCAAAAACAATAAATAACGAAAAAATATATTTAGGAAATAAATATGTGTTTATTGATAACAAAAGTAAAATAACTAATGTTATTTTTTCTGCGGTGCATCAACCCCATTACATGATGATAAGTTGGTTTGAAAAATACACAGAATATAATTATTTGTATTTAAATCCAATAAAATGCGATTATACAGATGTAGATACATTAACAAAATTAATATTATTGTGTAATAGTGAAAAGTATAATATGATTGGGTTTAGTTTTGGTGGATTTGCTGCTATTATTTATAGTAGTATTTTACCAACATCAACATTAATAATTGTTGATCCTCATAGAAATTATTGCCAGGCATTTATTAATATTAATTTGGAATATTATATTCCAAAAATAAATGCAAATGTGTATTATCTTAGAAGTTTAGATAATTATGATATTAATGAATTTAAAATAATAAGTAATTTGTTAGAAAAAACAAATATACACTATTCAATTCAATGCACGTTAAGTGATATACATTGTGGTTATATTCCTGGAGAAGATATGATTATACATTATATTAAATTTTCAGAAATTATTTCACAAAATAGTAATAAAATTATAAAGTCAAATAATATTAATAATGTAATAAACCACAACTACATATGATAAAATATTTCAGATATTAATGACAATATTATCTGTCATATTATCTTTCATATTATCTGTCATATTCTTATATATAGCTTTTAATGCACTTATAGCAGCACAATTTATAATATCTAAATTTCCAGCACTTTTAGATATTAAATTGCTGGAACTAGTTACTTTAATATGCACCATTAACAAATTTGACGACATCCATACGGGCTTACTTATGTTATAATTTGTAATATAAGTTTGAACATTTTTTAAAAAATCATCAAAATCTTCAAAATCATCAAAATCTTCAAAATCATCAAAATTTGATGTTTTTATAAAAATTGTTGATTTCATTATACTATTAATGCTTGGATTAATGTTAAGAATAACTTTACACTTTTTAATATTAGTAAATTCGCATACAGCCTTTTCAGTTATATCAATATATTTATCTATATTAATACGAGTTGCCATACCAGCGCTTTCGGAATTAATTTGTGTTACAACTTCGGCATATGTTATATTATTTTTTAATTTATTGTCAATGTAATTTAATAATGGTATACATGCTTGACCACCACATGTAACCATATTTATATTAGAAATTAAATGTAAAGATGTTATATTTGGAATATAAAATTTTCCAACATTTGATGGAGTTAAATCAATAACTTTTATACCTTGCTCAAAAAAAATTTTGGAATTTATAATAGCAGAATATGAATCAGTACAATCAAAAACAATTTCACAACATTTGGGATTTGATATAAAATAATCTATACTCTTATCACTATAAGTTATATTATTTGGGATTTTTTTTGAATATTCACGTCTTCCAACAAAAGCAACAACTTCAACAAAATCTAAGTTTAGTATTTTATACAATAAATCAAGACCTATTTTACCGGTTCCTATAATGGCTATTTTTATCATTATATAGGGTAAGTATATTTATCTATAATTTTTGATATATTTAATATATTTATAATTTATTATATATAAATATTTATAATTTATTATATATAAATATTTATAATTTATTATATATAAATATTTAGATTCATATATACACCCTTGAAGATTTAAATCCTGACGCTTTTAAGCGTCCTATTTATTTGTTTAAGGGCAACTTTACCGATAAATAAATTAATTCTGTCTGGTTCTCAGATCTTAGTAATAACAAATAATATGTCATCCCATCTATTTTTAACATGTCTTAAATCAATAATTTCATATGTAAACCCGTTTGGAACATGTGTTTTAAAAATATCACACCATCCTATATCGGGTATATCCTCAACAATCAATATACCATTGTTAGTCAATAATTGTGTATAATTTATAATAAAATATGTCATACTTTCAAGTGTATGTGGTCCATCATCTATAATTAAATCAAATTCTATACTATTATTTGTAAAATAATCTATACTTTGTTGTGAATATGCGTCTATTTTTAAACAATTTACTCTATTAAACTCTTTCAGAAAATTTGTGCCTTTATCAATACCCATCCCGTATATAGTTGCGTTTACAAAATAGTCATTCCATAATTTCATTGAACCACATTGATCTCCAATTTCTAAAACATTTTTACATGTTAATTGTTTATCTTTTAATAATCTTTCATATGATTCTAGATAACTATGACACGTATTTTTATCAGTACAATTATTATTTACTATTTGTGCTAACGAAAAATGAAGAGCTGGCTGTTTATAATGGTTAAAGTTTGTTTCATTGTGTAAATTTGGCCATTGATGATGTAAACGCAATTTTTCTAATTGTATATTATCATTCTCTATCATTTGTAATAATAAAAATAGACCAAAAATTTCTTCGGTAATCTCTGAAATACTTTCTGAATAGATTCCATTAATATAGTTTTTATGTAGCCAATCTGTTATCGAACAATACCATGTCATCATCTTAATAAACGTTTTTGTAGGTATAACAAACGTGTGAAGGCAAATGAACATGTCCGATTTATTATGTGCTTTTATAGATTCATAGGTGTGCGCAGTATTAAAATAGTTATTATATTTTTCTAAAATGGAATTATCATAAGGTTTACATACATAGTTAACTTCAACTTTGTTCGCTACTGCTAAGCTGTAAAAATATATATCCTTTTTATCATTGTTATCATCATTGTCTTTACTTTGATTTATTTTTTCTTCCATATCATAAATAAATTCACTCGCCAATTCCATGTCATATTGAATAAACCCTATATAGTTGGTATTATGATATAACTTATTTTTGAATACATGATATAAACAAGATGTTTGACAATAATTCGTATCTTGGTAAAGGTTGTTATAATTTTTTGATTCATATTCTTTTAATATATTGTATTTTTTTTCTTTGTTGTAAACCTTTTCATATACTGGATTGACATCATACATTGTAATTTTACTTAATGAATATTCGTCCAAATCTTTGTAACAATTATCAAATAATTTGTTGTGCCAAATATTAAAAATCTTTAAATTTTGATTTTGAATTTGATTTTGAATTTGATTTTGATTTTGAATTTGATTTTGATTTTGATTTTGAATTTGATCCATTAAATTTACAAACAAATTTTTATTTTTACCTATAATACAATCCGCCAAATTTTTATAAAAGGTTTTATTTGGATCATTAAATGCGTCTAGCCATTTATTTGAAAACATGGGTTCTTGAAAATACGAATTATACAATTCTTCATCATTGTCTACTTTAATAATATATTCAACTAGATCGTCAAAATTCGCATAATCGGTAGCATTAATAAACGTTTTCGGATTAAAATCTTTGACGACTTCTTTGGTGCCCCAATAAATAGGAATACAATTCGATTTATAAATATCGCATATTTTTTCAGTGACATAACCCGGGTAATCTTCATTTTCAAACGCAATGGCGAATTTATAATTATTGTTGTGTTCTATTTTTCCAGAACAATTCACACCTCTCGGCACATGATAACCAATGTTATTCAAAAATTTGCCCCCACAATGGACCTTTTTATAATTGGACAATTTGTCGACGAATGTTCTTCTATGAGTCGTTTTTACTTCGCCATTAGAAATAAAGGAACAAAAACGTTCTCTCTGTGGTGGAACATTGATAATACCATTTTTTCTACGATTACATTCTTCCAATAAATAATCGTTCATATAACCCAACCATAACGGGAATCTAGTATTCTTATCACTATTTCTATCAAATGTAAAATTAAAATCGGCTTCTTCTCTAATACCAAATGGTTCTCCTGAAAAGAAAACTTTTCTTACATTCGGGAAATTTGTATGTGAATTGCCAAAAATGCTGTAAAATAAAACATCTGGGTTTTGTGTAGGATCGACAACTAATATGTCGGAAACGTTTCCATATTTTTTCAATATATCGGTGATGAAATTGCTATTGTTGTCAAAACTGCCACCACAATATTCCTCATACCACCAATCACAATATGCGATTTTTAAGATATGGGGTTGATCTTGGGTTGGTGTAAATTGTAAACTATTATAATTATGTTGAATATCTGTGCCTACCTCATTCACATGTCTTTGCCTCACAATACAACATGTAGTATGATGATATACTATCACTTCACCATGAGATTGAGGATTATCAATAGCGCATTTAATCGAGCACCTGTTAATATATGAAATCATTTTTCTTGCTGCGGCTTTACTAATTATATACGCAAAAGCTACATTCCAAAACTTATACACATCTTTTTGAAAAATAGTTATTTCATTTGTTTTAATTTTTTCTTGATCCAATTCATTACAATCAAATACACCTAATGACAAATGCTCTAATTGTTTTTCTTCAAAAAGTTTACAATGACTTTCTAATTTTTCTTTGAAATCTGGGAATAATTCTAAGTCGTCTTCTAAAATCACATAATACTCATTATCATTATCATTTATTAATGTATGCCATAGTTGCGAATGACTTAGTGCGCATCCAATTACGCCCCTACGATAATTAAAATTGTTTCCTTCGAAAAGTAATCTCAGTTCCTCGGATTCTTTTAATTTTTCACCATCTACTGCTTCAATGAATTCATAGTTTGTTTGGGGTATATTTTCTCTCTCGAATTGTTGGATCATTGCGTTTTTTCTATCTTCTCTCTTCTTAAGATTGATGATCTTTATATTATTTTTATTGATTGGATTGGTTGATGGGGTTGTTGGGGTTGTTGGACTTGAGGTGGATGATTGCTCGTGACGTTGAGAAAATAAAAACATATTCATCCATTCACTTGCTCGGTTTGCCCATGAACAAGAAAACGCGTATTCTTTACCCTTTTTCTTTAGATCATTTTTTTGCTTTATAGATAAATTTAATAAGGTGTCTAGTTCATTTCCATCGCTTATTTGAATACCATAACTTCCAAGAGTGTCTACCAATCCAGCAATTGGATAGTATAAACATACAACTTCTGATGCTAACATTTCGAGAGAAGTAATACAAGAAGTTTCTTGAAAATCAGTAGGGTATAACCAATATTCCGCGGTGGCCATTAATTCATACAGGTCTTTTCTATTTAATTTACCCACATATTTAATTGAATCTGTTTTATTGATGTTCTCCATTATTTTTTTATCTTCTTCTGTGTTTGGAAAATTATTGTATGAAGAAATCATTAATTCTGCGTCTGGCAAATTTTTCAGAATACTTGGCCATAAATCAATCAACTTTACTAGTCCTCGCTCACTACAAGAGGTATAAATAAATCTATTCATTTTTTTTTGTATGGGTTGTTTTAGGGGTTGATTTAGGGGTTGATTTAGGGGTTGTAGGTTGGCGAACATTTTTTCATTAATTCCATTATTAATAATATTTATTTTATCCTTCAATTGAGGATAAAGAGAGAGATAATAATTTTTGTGCCATTCAGTTTGACAAACACAGGCCGTAATTTTCGATGACCATTTTTTTAAAATATGTTCAACCGATAAATCTGTTCCATAAGGATATAGGTATATATCATGTGCCCAAATATATGACTGATATGCCGAGAAATTTTTATTATGTTCATAGAAATTCAAATATCTTGATACGATGATAGTATGGAACGCATTGGTTTCTATTAGTTTTTTCAAATTATTTAAATGAACATAGGTAACATTATCGACCTGTTCTTCCTCAACATCGCCTCCAACATATATGGTCCAATCGTTGGGGAAGTTTTTCGATAAACTGGCTGCTGCGGTTTCTGATCCACCCAAAGGATTATTCATACTATAAGTATTATTCCATCTAAAGGGCGTATACCCTGTATAGAGTAAGATTTTTTTGCTGTTTTTACATTCTTCTATTGAAAAAATACTATTGTTTTTTTCTTTAAAAATGTCGTGTAAATTTAAACCATATTTTTCATAATTTTCTATGAAATCGTGTTTATATAATGGATAATTTATTTCTATTAAAAAATCAAAGTAGTCTTGGAACAAATTCATAAAATTATCGTTGGCTTTTATCGCACCTTCAATGAAAAATTTTAAATTATATAACATATTACCTATTAAAAATTCGTCTTTTGATTCGTATTTTTTTGTAAAAATGATTTCATACATTTTAAATGTAGTAGAAAACTCTTGTACTCTATCTGAAACAAGAATCATATAATAAGGCAATTTCAAATCAGAATCACCAATATTAACGAATAATTTATCATTTAGTAGCGTCGATTTTGATGAATTTAAATAATCATTTTCAAAAAAAGACTTTGTCATTAAATAATAATTGAATGCCACTTGATTCATTTTTTGATTACAATAATGGTTAACTAAATGAACGAGACATTCGGCTCGTTGTGTGTCGTATTTAAAACTTTCTACCAAGTAATAAAATTTGGTTTCTTTAGAATCCTGGTTGGAATCCTTTTTGGAATAGAGTTCATATAAATTCAAACACGACACATATTTTTCTTGTGCCCAATTATCTTGGCTTAATGTGATTTTATACCATTTAATAGCTTCTTCTGTCATATTAGCATCGCGATAACTATTCGCACAATAAAAAGCATATCTTAGCATTAATTGGTCGTTTGATTCTTTAGCTATTTTGTGGGCGTTTTCTAAAATGAGGGCGTCTTTTAAATATTTGTCTGCTTGTAAACTGCGGTTTCCTGCTCGTCTTTCAAGAATATAGTAGTCGCCTTCAATATCTACTATATCATTAATGGGTTCACAATTACAAATATATTCGTGAACTACTGATTCGTATCTCCATTTCTTTTTATTGTTGACTATTAATATTCTTTTATATATGGTATGTTTGCCGAATTTTATATAGTAGGCATCATTAGCTGATATATTTTCTGGTAATTTAAAATCGCCGCTGATTTCATCGTCTGCGTCGAAAACCATGAGATATTCGCTTTTATTATATGCGTGTTCTAATGCCTTGGTCCTATTATGTGCGAAATTTTGCCATTCATCGTCGTATATTTCGCCAGGTATATTGTTTCTTTTGAAAAAATTAGTAATTATTTCTTTTGTATTATCGGTAGAACCTGTATCTGATATAACCCAGTAGTCGAAATCTATTTTTTTTATTAGTTTTTCTAAAGTTTGTTCGACTATATGCGACTCATTTTTGACTATCATATTTAAACACATCTTGGGTTTTTGTTTTGGTGTTATTGTCATCTCCATTTTTTTTATATATTAAATTAGTTATATTTAATATATATTTACTACGAATTTGTTTTATTTTTTGTTTGTCTTCTTTTTGTTGGTCTTCTTTTTGTTTGTCTTCTTTTTGTCTGTCTTCTTTTTCGTCTTCTACTGCCACCATCTACTTTCGTTGCTTCTTCATTTGCTTGGATTAATACATTTTCTGTGTTTTTTGCTACGTTTGCTAAGGGTGGTGGCATTGTATCTGCCGATGCTTGGGGTATTATGTTTGCCGATGTTTGGGGTATTAGTTCTGCCGCTGAATTGAGTGAATCGTGTATTAATACATGGGGTGTTTCATTTGTTCTTTTAGGCAAAACAGCATATATAACCCCAGTAGCACCTATTGCTGCTATTAAAGCTATAATTAATGGATCCATTTTATATATTAGTATATATATATTTTTATTATTTGTTGAAATAAAAAATAAAAAAATAAAATTGATTTCAAAATATACATATAAATAGTATTAACCTAATTTATGAAATGACTGAAGTTGGCTGTAATTTTGATGAAATTGGATTAAAGATTCCAGAACTAATATATTCTTATCCTTCTGAATTACAGAAACGGGTCTTTCACTATTTAAGTCAATTGGGGGAGAATGAGAGAAAAGCGTATTCTATTGCTCAAGGGCATTTGGGGACGTCGTTTAATATAGTTAGAAGCACGGGGTATGTTGAATGGACAAAGAAGAATAAGTAGGTAATATGTGCTTTACTTACCGATATCGGTTTACATAGAAAATCTTACATTCTTTCGTTTTCTTGTTTTATTTTTGAGTCCATTTTTGGATTTTTTTGATTTAAGTATTGACTTGTATTTTTTATGGTGACGACGTGTGCTACCGCCTGCTGCTACTGCTCTTGCATCTGATTTAAATGCTGGTGCTGATTCAAATGCTTCTGATTCAAATGCTGGTGCTGCTTTTGTTCTATTTAAATTACTTAATAAATTTGTTCTTTTTGCTATCTGTATTGCGGTTTCTGCTCTTTGTTGTGCCTGTTCACCTTGTTTTTGTAAGTCTTGTATTTGTTTTTGTCCTTGGTCTTGATAGCCTTTTAATTTTTGTTGTGCTTGGTCTGCTTGTTGTTGTGCTAATTGAGTTATATTAGTTATTTGTTGTTCTGCTTGTTGTTGTGCTTGTTGTACAAATGGATTAGTAAGAACTTTGCCTTGTTCTTTCATTTGTTGTAATTTTTGCTCTGTTTGGGTTACTCCGTCAGCCATTGTTTCAGCAGTTTTCGCAGCAGCATCTGCCGCAGCTTCTCCTGCTTTGACCACATCATCCAAAACACGCACACCTTCTACTACTTCCCCCACTACTGGGATAGTTCCAGCGACATCTAGACCGGCTTTAACTAGATTTTTACTTTCTTTTTTTCCCAATTCTATTGCTGTATCTGCCATATTTTTAGCCACTTCTTCCGCGGCCGGTCCTGCTGCGTCTGCTACTATTAATGCGTCTTCGGCCAATTCTCCTGCGATTTTTTTCACATTTTCTTTTGTATGTGGGTCATTTAACGCAACGCTTACTTCTTTGAGCACTTCTGGTAAATCGTTTTTTTCTGTGCTCACACCTAACGCGTTTGCTGCGGATTCTGTAACTGATTTTGTTCCTTTTATTGCTGCGTTTGTTACTAAATTTACGACTGGTCCGAAAATATCCATCAGGCCGCCGTGTTTTTGTGCTGTTTCTGGTGCTGGTTGTTGTACTGGTTGTTGTGCTGGTTGTTGTGCTGGTTGTTGTGCTGGTTGTTGTGCTGGTTGTTGTTGTGCCGTTTGTTGTATAGTTTCTGAAGTAGGTGGTGGAACTGCACTAGTCTTTCCAATTAATTTGTTTTGTCTTGCTTTTGATTGCTTATTTTGTTTGTTTTTTATTGTAAATCTACTTTTATACATTTCTTATATTATCTATAGGTTTTATTTTGGCAAGTTTATTGCGGTCAGTTTATTGATTGGATGATTGATTTGAAGATTGAGTCAAAGATTTCTTAAAATCCGCAAAAGTCATAGCATATCTTTTATCCGTCAATTTTTTGTCGACTTTCTTCAAAAAACTGAAATTTACAATTTTTCCTTCATAAGAATATCTATTTGCGCGTTCTTTCAATACCATATTTTCTTGATTTGCTGTTGCGGTTGGTTGTTGTGGTAGTGGTTGATTTGGTCTAGAGCTAGCACTTGTTTTCGAATCTGTATCCTTATTATAACTCTTCAATTTGGCGAATACATCCTTCTTTTTATTTTGTTCTGGTAATGGAATCGGTTGATTTAGTTGGTCTTGCTTTTCCTTTATTTTATTTTTCGCATCCTCTATTTCCTTGCTCATATCTACATAAATTTCTTTAGAATTTGTCGTGATAACATATTTTCGAGCAATTGTTTCTAAAAATCTATAAGGAATGGTATTATCCGAATAAAAAGTGAATGTTTCTCTCGTATTATCGTAGAACATCAGTGCGTTCCCTAATGGTGTAGATTCCATGATAATCGAATTCTTTAATGAATCCAATTTCTCTTTTGATAATTTTACCATTTCTAAATTGTGGAATTCATTTAAATATTTGTCTTCATACTTGATTTCGGGTTTTGGTACTGGGGTTGGTTCTTTTGCTGGTGCTGGTGCTGATTCTTCATCGTCTTCATCGTCTTCATCGTCTTCATTGTCTATGTCCAGTCCATAAATAGCCTTATGATATTTTTCAGATGCTTCTACAAATGATTCCGCAAATGGTTTTATAATGATTGATAAATCTGTTGATTTTTGTATAATTGTATTCATGACAATTTTCACTTTACTTCCTTCTTCTGCTTGACGATAAATATAATTGAAAAATAAGATATAGACGAATGAATTAAAGAAAAAATGGAAATATGAACTGGCTGCGGTCATCATTTGTTTTATTATATTATACGTTATCTTTATATTTTGTTTTGTTTGTTATTGTTTTTTAGTGTTTTTTAGTGTTCTTGTTTTAGTGTTCTTGTTTTAGTGGTCTGGTTCTTGTTCTGGTTGGTCAGGTTCAGATAATAACACGCTGGCTCTTCGTTGCCAGAATAGTTCAACGAGTTCGCCAGATAAGTCCGCGCATTTAATCAAATCGAATGTTTTTTTGGGATTATTAGGATGGAGTCGAACCAAGTAGAGCGCGGTAATTTTTTTGTCGTATTTGGATTCTAAAATCGCCTTGTATGTATTGAGTTGAAGACTATAATGCCAGAAATTGGTATTCGGTAAATGGTCTATACATTCGGTCAGCGCGTATGAATCGAAAGCGGTTGTTTTGGCGATTTCTTTGGCTCGTTTCCAATCGTAAATCATGAGTGTGCCGTCTGGATTTTCATAGACCATATCGATGGATCCGGCTAATTTGAGGTCCTCGTGATAAATCATCCATTCGGTTCTGTATGGAACGAGATCGGGGAATTGTTTGGCGAATGCGAGGAAATATTGCCATTCATCGGATTCGTTGGGTGGGGGATTGCCTGCTGCTAAATAGGCTTCGTAGTTTTCTAAGAGGTCTTTGTGCGATGCTTTCTTCTTTTGGGGGTGTGGTTTTGCTATCTCTTGGTTCATGAAACATTCGATATCAAAATGGAGATTGGTGCCTGCGCCTGAAACGGCTTGTGCGTTGGCAGCCCAGCCGTCTTTAATTTCTTGTGCTGTTTTACCCCAATATTTATTATCTGGATTCCAGTTTTTTCCTTTCATCATTTTTTCTATAACACCATCTGCGTCGAAATGGGGGAAATGGGAGTGATTCCATGTGGTGACGGAGGTGTATTTGGATGTGGGATCGGTGGTGATGGTATATTTATGAGTGGGTTCATCAAAGACGAGATTTTGATCGCGAATATGGGGATTTTTTTGTGATAAGGTAGGTAATAAAGTAGGTAATAATTTGCTTGAAATTAAGGCTTTGATAGCATTATTGCTTGCTGCTGCTGTCGTTGCTGTTGCTGACATTTTATTGTTGGTAGATAGATTATATTTTATGTATTAAAACATAATCAATTTTTTATTTTGTTTTTGTTTTTATTATCCTACTCTCATTACATTATATTGAATATAAAATGGTACCTGATTTGCGGTGAACTCATAATAAACATATGTATTTAATGATGTGGAATTTATTTGTAAAAATGTGGTTAATGAACTACCCTGATAATTATATGAAAGAATACCACCACCAATAGTTATTAATGGATTCCCTAGGTTCCAATCTGATACAGCTATGCTGTTATAATAATTACTAGAAGTATCTATCCAAATGGCCGCTCCAACACCCGTAACATTATTAGGCATTGTTGCGTTTAATGTTAATATATAACTTCCATAAGGCAATTGAACATTGGTGGTTCCAGCGGGTCCCCCCGTTCCACTACTATTAAATGTTAAAGCGCATCCCGATGAACCTTGACTATATGATGAGGTACAATTTATATAAGACATATCTGTTCCATTTCCATTATAAAATAAACCACCTAATTGATTTAATAAATCATTATAATTAGATGAAGTTGTATAATTAAGGGATGTTGGGCTTGTTAAATTTAATTGACCATTTATAATTGTTATTGGGCTATTTATTGATGTTATTGGACTATTTATTAACGTATATGTGGCATCCATCGTAATGATACTATCAATATTATTAAGATTTGCGGTTTCTATCCATATAATAACAATGCCATTATATCCGCCATTAAAACTTGGACCAACACTTCCATTGGCAGCACCACCAGCCCCCCACCATCCTGCTGATCCTCCTGAAGGGCCGTCATTGCCACCTGGACCCCCACCTGGGCCAGGATTATTTGATAAGGTTTGACTTCCTTGTCCACCATACGCACCTCCTCCGCCACTATAAAACGCATTAGTTGGAGTATAATATCCATTATAATAAGTGTCCAAATAAAATGTATTAATAGGTGAAACTGGTTCCGCATTATTTGGTGGACCACTAGAAACATTTGATCCACCATACGCACCATTTTGAGTAGTTCCAATACCACCTAAACCTCCCGTAGATTCACTGATTAAGGAATTATAATAGGCTCCGCCACCACCATAAGCATTTGCGAATGTATTTCCATTTATTGATATAGTAGAACTAGTACCAGGACTAGCATTTGTGCCACCGCCATTACCACCCAATCCAACATTTATATCATATGTGCTATTTCCATTAGCTATAAATGTACCTGTGGAAATACCACCACCGCCTCCACCTGCGTCGGTGCTTCCCCCACCACCTCCACCTACAGCTACATAATTAAATGTTAATGGGACATTAGTAGATACATCAAATGTCCAATTAGGAGGGGATGATGTAAGTGTATTATACCACCAATACGTATATGTTCCTGGTGGGTTTGTGGTTACTCCAGTATTTGTATAAGTGCCAGAAATATTAATTGTTGGTATCGTATAATTTACATATAAACTATCTTGGACGTTCATATTGCCTGAGACATTCAAATTGCCGGAAATGTCGGCACCAGTTGTTGGTGGTATATTAGTTAAATTATAAGGATCGGTGGGGGAAATAATCCAATAACTATCACCGCCTGTGCCTGCTGGACCTGTTGCACCCTGTGAGCCAGTTGCGCCTTGCGTTCCTTGCAAGCCAGTAGCGCCTGTTGAGCCTTGCGTTCCTTGCAAGCCAGTAGCGCCTGTTGAGCCTTGCGTTCCTTGCAAGCCAGTA